>Ga0196964_10000202_pt1 | contig 43254 bp, 66 predicted proteins | sample S1_10metaG_FD_148615 | JGI IMG/M metagenome (GOLD analysis project Ga0196964, IMG submission 148615) | Soil microbial communities from Anza Borrego desert, Southern California, United States - S1_10 | ecosystem: Environmental > Terrestrial > Soil > Desert | place: USA: California | collected...
TGATTACGTTTAGCAACCCGGCGGCCCGTCGCCTCCCGCAGGATTGGCTTGAGTTGTCGCGCTGGTGTCTCGTTGACCGGCGTGGCAGCGAGCAATGGGCGGCATGCCTTCGGTGGCTTAGACAGCGCACCGAGGCGACAACGATCGTCAGCTACTCTGACCCGAGCGTGGGCCACGACGGAGCCCTTTACCGTGCCTGCGGGTGGCTGTGGGCGCCCGTTTGGCACGTACTGCGCGAGCCGCCCACTGGCTGCGGTTTCCGTGGCGGGAAGCGCCAGCGCGCGAAACACCGATGGGTCTATCTGCTCAAGCCCGACGATCGCAGGGGCGCGGCGCTGGCACTTCGTGATGAGGCGCTCGCGCGGAAGTGGCCTTGGATCTCGTACACGGAGCCGGCGTGGCGACGCGGGATCCCGGTTGTCCACAACGGGCTCATGAGCCGCTATCGCCGCTGGCGAGAGGCGGTTGGTTCATTCCGCACCTTCGACCCACCGGAGACGAAATGACCGAAAAGGAACTTCGCGACGAGTGGCGGGCGCGTCTGCAGGCCGCGACGCACGCCATCCGGCATGCGCACGATGCCATTGAGAGGCTGTCCGAGATAGCCCCTTGCGACGTGGACATGAAGGTGTGCTTCGCCAGCAACACCACGTACGGCGCAGAGGCGCTGCTCCGCGAGGCGGACTCACTGATGAGGCGCCGCAAGAAACGGAGCCGTTCATGAGAAACGGGTCGTTCCACGAGTGCCGCGTGTGCGAGGAGTGCTCGCAGCAGTTCTACGGCTGCGGCGCCGCCGAGGAGCGGGCGCGGATCGTGGCGCTACTCCGCGAGCTTGAGCGCGGCTACGACTCGGCGATGGAGGGCGCGGACGAGCACGAATTCCTGCGCGCCGAGGGCGCAGCTGGCGCCATCCGCGACGCGATTAGCGCCATCGAGCGCGGCGAGCACATCAGCCCGCCCGACATCAGCCAACAGCGCGGCCTGCCGACGTCACAGGGCACGCACCCAGACGGCACACGGTGGGCGCGGTGGGACGGCGGCGAGGGGCCGCTGGATTCGTTCAAAGTCGACGGCTCCAAGGAGGGGTGATGGCCCATCGTGAGTGCATGCGCGAGATCGCCGACATGCTCAAGCGCGAGTCGGAGGCGCGCAAGGGCAGCGCCGCCGGAGACGCGGCCGAGCTGTTCGCGTACAAGATCCGCGACGAAGCGCAGCTCGCCGAGCGCTGTTCGGCGGATCTCGAGGACGAGCGGCGGACCATGTGCGAGTACGCCAGACGGCGGTTGACTTCGCGCCTCGAGTGGCTGAACGAGCCGCAGCTACACGCAACCCCGGTGAAGATGCTCAAAGAGTTCGTGCGCCGCGAGATCGAGGACTGCTTCAATCGGATCGCGTCCGGTGACCACATGCGCATGGCCGATTCGTTGAGCACGAAAGGGTCGGAATGAAGCCCGAGGACACGCCAGTGCGCTGCCGGTTCTACGAGCACACCGACGGCGGCGCGCGCACGGAGGTCGAGCCGGGCCTTATCGGCGAGTTGATCGTGCCCCGTGCCCTCGGTCCATCCGATGACCTGGAATAGTCATTTTCTTGTGTGACATCAGGGGCAGTGTGTATGACGCGACATGGCCCCAGTACGGAAGGAGTACCCAGTGGCAGGATCCTCCAGCATCTACAAACGGCTGGCCGAGCTCGAACGTGCGACGAGCCGGCACGACTCTGAGATCGAGTCGCTCTCGGAGGAACAGGATCGCGTGTTCGAGCACCTGCAGAAGATCCGTGCCAACCAGAGCGACTCTGAAGCCGAGCTCGCGCGGCTGTGGGGCCGCGTGCAGCGCCTCGAGGCCAAGCTGTCCAAGGGGTAGGCGCGACAACTTCATCCGATACCGTCGCGACGGTATCGATCGTGGTTGCGCTTCGCCCAAAACTGGCGTGACTACAGGGGATTTCGGTTGATCCCGCCACGCGGCGGCCGCACATTGATTCGGCCAAAAATCAGCACTCATGCTGATTGTCGCCGGGCGTCCACCCCATCCGCGCCGAGGCTCACGGGCAGGCCGGAGGTGTGCTCGGGATGACCCACGAAGATCTGGTTAAGGTGCTAGAGGCGCTGCGCAATCGGCCCGACCTGGCCGCGTTGGTCGGCGAGCAGCCGGCGCTCGCAAAGGCGGCGCTGGCGATGATCAACATCTCCGGCGCTCCGGCGCCGCAGTCTCTCGCCCCGGCGTACGCAGCGACCGCGGTCGCAGTTAGCACCGTCAACCGGGAGTCGACGCTCACGGTCGAGGAGCTGTTCAGCGAGTATCGCGAATGGGCTGAGCCGCGGATCAAGAGCTGGCACAACAGCCAACGCTGTCACTGGATCCACCTGATCAAGTTCTTCGGCAGGCGGACCATTGCCGAGCTGACTTACGACCTCGCCGATGAGTACCAGCAACGTCGGTTGCAGGAGCGCCGATTGGTGCCAAACGGCAAGGGCGGAACAAAACCAGGCCGAGGATTTGTCATGCCCGGCACAATCAATTTGGAGTTGAACTCTATGCGCGCCTGCCTGAACTGGGCAGTGAAGCGCCGGAAGATCGCGACGAACCCGCTTACCGGACATCCGGACCTGCCGGTCGAAAAGCGCCGCCGCTTCGTCTGCAGCGAAGACGATTTTCGACGCATCCTTGAACACTGCCCGCCGACGCTGCGACTGATGCTCGTTCTTGCGTATGAGACGGGCATGCGCCGCAACGAGTTCCGCCGTCTCGAGTGGGTAGAAGTCCACCTGCACGAGGATCCGCCCACGATCAAGCTGCCGCCGCACAAGACGAAAACCAAGCGCGCCCGAACGATCACGCTGGGCAAGCTCGCCGTTGAGATTCTGCGAGGAGTGCCGCGCCTGACAGGAAGCCGTTACGTGTTCCCGAACCCGCTACGCGCAACGGGCGAGCCGATCCCGAAAAGCACGCTGTATCAGCAGTTCGTCAAGGCGCGCGAGCTCGCGAAGGTGAAGGGGCCGAACGACGAGGAGATCTGGATTCACACCTTGCGCAAGAGCCACGGCGTCAACATGGCGCTGGCGGGGATGCCGATCTACACGCTAATGGATCGGCTCGGTCACACGACGCTCGACGCTCACGCGGAATACACGCAGGTCTCAGAGGCGCACATCCGCGCGTCGCTCCAGTACCTCGACCGCGAGCGGAAAGGACCGCAGGGGACATCGCCCGAGGAGGCGCCCGTCCTTAAGTTCCTGAAGAGCGGAAATTCGGACGACGTGTAGGCAAACGGACCACTGTCGGACAGAAAAAAGTTTTCCGCAAGCACTTTTTTCTAGACATGCCGCCATACGGTATGGTTCATAGATACCGCCGACCATGCGAAGAACTCCCGACTTTTCAGTGCTCGCGCCTGGTAGGGGCCGCCGCGAAGTCGGGCATGGATATGTCCTCGCTCATGGTCGGCAAACTGCGAGCAGCAGGCGGCCCCTACTAGACGCGACCACGAAAGGTGCTGAGACGATGAAACGCACGGCTCGTTCGAAGGAACGTGCCGCGTTCGGAGCCGATGGACGGGGAGGGACCGCGAAGCGGACCAATCTCCGGATTGGCTCCAAGCGTGGCCAAACGCACACCGGCTCTCATTTTCCTACCCGTAATGCGTCCGCGGGATTAGGCATCGCTAGAGTCAATCCCTCGACCGTCACTGACGCCGAGGTCACTTGGATCCGCGCTCTTTACGCTGCGCGCGACGAGCGGATTGTCTCCGGTGAGTGGTCGGCGAAATACCGGCGCGCACTAGAGGCCGCCCGGTACGCCCGTCAGGTCTACGAGCGCGTCCGGCGCGAGGCAGGGGCGTCGTGAGGCGGCAGGTACACGAGAAGCTGCTGCGCCAGGGTGGGTCGGACATCATCGTCGGCGACGGCGGCGGCGAAGATGTGTTCTTGAAGGTCCAGAGCGGCGACGCCGACCAGGCCCCGAGGTACGCCTACATGAACCTGGCCGACGCCGAGTGGCTAATCGACCGGCTACGGTTCTACCGGGCAAAGGCCAGGCGTCGGACCAGGGAAAGGAAGCGGCCGTGAGGCTCTTCATGCGCCTCAGCGCGCATAGCGACGCCGCCGACGCCCTCGACGAGGCCGCGGCGCTCAGCCCCCTGATGCCCATCCTGCACCCGGCCCAGTCGGCGCCGTTCGTCGGGGTGGTGGAGCTGGACCCGTTCCGCGCGATGGACGCCTACGCCGAGCTGGCTGGCGATCTGCGACAGCGAGCGTGCGAACTGGAGGCGTTGGCGGAGGCGGCTAGGGATGGGCGCTGAAGCTCTACGGCAAGATCTACCTCTACTACAAGCAACCGCGTTTCCCCCGCGGATTCGCCGGTATTTGCAGCTGAAGGCGCACCTGGAGAGCGAGCACTGTCGCGCCTCTGTTGCCGCTCGTGTGGCAACTATGCAGGCCATGGCCGCGCTGGTGGAGGCGATGCCGCATGACGAGGTCGTGGCGGTGTGGGAGTTGTGCCGATGAGCGACACGATCGTGGGCGTCCCCCCGTCGCCGCCAGTGGACGACCTGCCCGAGGCCGTCGCCGAGGTGGCGCCGACCGTCTCGACCCGACGCGCGCTGCGGATGCTGCTGCAGGCCCGGGCGCTGTGGACGGAGATCCGCGAGCTGGAGGCGACGGCGAGCCAGAAGCGGATGGAGCTCGCGAACCTGGTCGGCCAGAACGCGGCCGAGTTGTCGGCCGGGCTCGCTCACGAGGACTGCACGGCACTGCTGGCGTGGCTGGGAGAGGCGGCGCGATGAGGCCGACGCTGCGGTCATGGCAGGAGCTGCTCGAGCTGCTGAACGAGGAGCGCCAACGGATTCTGGCGCAGCCGTACACGACGTCGGCCAGCAGGCGGCTCGAGGCGGTGGACGACATCGAAGACGACATCTGGGAGCGCCTACAGAATGGCTAGGTACAGGAAGGTCGACGTCAGGATCTGGCTCGACGAGAAGGTGCGGCGGCTGACTCCCATTCAGCCGTGCGGGCAGGGGCTCTGGTACTACCTGTTGACCAACCCGCACACCGGGAACATTCCCGGGCTCTATCGCGCCGGTGAGGCGGCCATCGCCGAAGACCTGGGGTGGTCGACGAAAGCCTTCCGGCAAGCCTTCGGGGAAGTCTTCCGGGAAGGCTTGGTCAAAGCCGACTGGTCGTCACGCGTCGTCTGGATCCCCGGCGCCATCAAGTACAACCGGCCGGAGAGTCCCAACGTCGTTCGCGGCTGGTCCATCCACTGGGACGAGATCCCGGGCTGCGATCTGAAGACGGAGGCGTATGCCTTCCTGAAAGCCTACCTGGAAGGCTTAGGGGAAGGCTTCGGCAAAGCCTTCGACGAAGCCTGCCGCCAGCCTTGGTGCCACCCTTCGCCTAATCAAGAGCAAGAGCAAGAACAAGAGCAAGAAACACTTGGTGGCCTTCGCGTCTCTGACCTGGTCATCGAGGTAATCGCACACTATCGCACCTATCACCCGCGCTCGTTCCGACTGCCGACGTCGAACCTCCGCGAATGGCGGAAGATCGCCGGGCACTTACGCGCTGGCTACACCGTCGCCGAGCTGTGCTCGGTCATCGACGCGTACGAGCGCGACCCGTGGCACCAGGGGCAGAACGACCGCGGGAAAAAGTACGACTCGCTCGAGCTCTACATGCGCGACGAGGAGCACGTGCGGCGTGGCCTCGAGATGGCCGGCGAGCCGAAGCAGCAGCAGCTACTCGACCCGGTGCTGGCGCTGCACGAGCAGATCGCGGCCAGAGGAGCCGGCGCACGATGAGCCTGCGCGCGGTGCTCGACGCGTTCGCCGACCGCGGCATCAAGCGCACGTCGCGGGGATGGGAAGCTCGCTGCCCAGCTCACGACGACCAGAAGGCGAGCCTTGGGATTGCCGAGGGCGAGGGCGGGCGCGTGGTGCTCAAGTGCCTGGCCGGCTGCGAAGTCGCCGACGTGATGGCCGCGCTTGGGTTGCCGATGTCGGAACTGTTCGCCGACCAAGGGCCGCAGCGGCGGATCGTGGCCACGTACGACTACCGCGACGAGAGCGGGGCGCTGCTGTACCAGGTCGTGCGGTACGAGCCCAAGGACTTCCGCCAGCGTCGGCCCGAGGGCGGCGGCTGGGCGTGGAACATGCGCGGGGTGCGCCGCGTGCCGTATCGGCTCCCGGAGTTGGTGGCGGCAGACCCGTCCACCTGCGTGTTCTTCGTCGAGGGCGAGAAGGACGTCGAGTCGTTGGCGCGTCACGGGTTCTTGGCCACGACCACCGTCATGGGCGCGAAGTCGTGGCGCGCCGGCAACTACCGCGAGTTTTTCACCGGGCGGAACGTGGTGATCTTGCCGGACAACGACAGCGCTGGGGCCGATTACGCAGCGGAGGTCGCCAACACGCTAGACGGCGCAGCGGCCAGCGTGAAGATCCTGCGGCTGCCCGGCCTGCCGGCGAAGGGCGACGTGTCCGACTGGTTCGCTAACGGAGGCACGGCGGACGAGTTGCGGAGGCTGACACTGGACGCGTCTCAGGTGCAGCACGCGCCGTCCGCATTCGTGACGTCGGCCGAGCGGCTTTCCGGCGAGCGCGAAGACCGGATTGCGTGCGGGCCAAAGGCGCTGTCGTTCGGCGTGCAGTTCCTCGACGACGCAATCGGCGGCATCTTGCCGAAGGACCTGATTCTCCTTGGCGCGAAGACCGGCGTTGGCAAGACCGCGCTGGCCACGATGCTCGCCCTGCACAACGTCCAGCACGGCAAGCGTGTGCATTACTTCGCGCTCGAGGCCGAGGAAATCGAGATAGAGCGTCGAATGAAGTTCCAGGTGCTGGCGACGGAGTATTACCGCGCCGGCAACACGAGGCCGCTGCGGTACCTCGACTGGTACATGGGCCGCCTGGACAGCATCACCGCGCGGTTCGAGGAAGAGGCGGAAGAGCGGCTGCGTACGCAGCTCAAGAACCTGCTGACGTTCTACCGGTTCAAGTCGTTCACCAGCGACGACTTTGTGGAGCGGCTCGAGGTGATCAAGAGCCAGACGGATCTCGTCATCCTCGACCACTTGCACTACATGGACAACGACGACGAGAACGAGAATCGCGGCTACAAGCACACCGTCAAGCAGATCCGCGACAGCGCGCTGGAATCGGGGCGGCCAATTGTGGTCGTCGCGCACGTTCGCAAGGGAGATCGGCGATACGAGACGCTTGTGCCCGGCGTCGAGGACTTCCACGGGTCCAGCGACATCTCGAAGATTGCCACGAAGGCAATAATGCTTGCGCCAGCCTACGACCGGCAGAACGGGCGCGCGCATTTGCTGAGCACGTACATGCAGGTGGCGAAGTGCCGCCTGGACAACTCAGTTACGAGGTACGTGGCGCTCGTGACATTCAATGCGCAGAAGAACGCCTACGAGGACGACTATTTCCTTGGCCGACTCATCAACGGCGGACGCGAGTTCAAATACCTAACCGGGGACGAAATGCCGGTGTGGTCGCGGGCGCGGTGCCCGGTCATGCCAGCACAACAGGGAGGCGAGCGACGATGAACGAGCAAATGGTGGAGACCCTGGCCTACGCGATCGACTGCATACGCGAGGCAATGGAAGTGGCAGAGCGGAACCCGCGACACGCGGAGTTGCGGCGGACGTTGCTCGACGCGGCGGACAAGGCGATCAAGGCAAAGGCGGCGGTAATGGCTGTTGTCGAAAATCGAAAGGCCGTGGCGTGAACATCACAATCAAGGGCTACGTGATTGGTATCGCCGAGGACTACAAGGCGATTCTGTTGCTGCTCGAACAGCGCGAGGGCACGAAGACCAACAAGGTTGCCGTCCGCTGCTGGGCGAAGAGTATGCAGGAGCGCGCGCAGCAGTTCGGCACCGGGGACCTGGTCGAGGCGACGGGCAAGATCAGTTCTCGCCAGGGCAAGGCCGGCGACCGCTGGTTTACCTCGTTCGAGGCCGAGGCACTGCGGCTGGTCGAGGCGACGGAGCTCGGGCGCAAGGACCCGGAGCCGGGCGAGCCGCTGGGCGATGACAAGGTGCCGTTCTAAGCCATGGACACTGGGGCAAGGTGGGGCTTGGCGCTGGTCGTCGGCTGTTTCGCAGCGGCCGGGGCGCTAACGGCGTACTTCAGGCACACCGACGACGAGGCGCAGCGGCGAGCCATCGAGGCGGCGGATGCGTGGCTGGAATACGCGAGCGACACGCGGGCAGCGGCGTGCAAGAGCCTCGGCGAGAGCAGCGTCGAGTGTGTCGTCACGAAGGCCAGCGGCGTGACGATGACCGTCGTCTGCGATCGGGGCGCGGTGTTCGAATGCTCGCCGGTGGTTGAGCGGCCGTGAGCTACTCGGGCTCGCCGAATAGCGCCCGATTCGCCTCAGGCGGTCCGCCGAGACTCACGTATCGGTTGGCCACGGCGCGCGCCCAGCGGGGCACCGTCGACCGCTCGGCGGCGGCGCAGATCTCATACGCGCGCAGCTCCTCGTCGGTCACCCGGAAACTGATGACGTGGCGGGCGGGGTTGGCCGAGGGCGGACGACCCGCCCCCGGGGCGCGCTTGCGGCGTTTAGCTGACGACAAAGGCGCTCCCAAACTTGGCCTTGTGAGCGGCGCAGTAGGCGTCGACAAAATCCTGCTCGGACGTCCAGTTCTCGGCGGTGTGAAGTTCCTCGCGGAGATCCTCGTCCATCAGGATCGCCGCGACCTTGGCTGGGCCGGTCCAGTTTCCGACGGTGACGATCGCATCAAGGCCACGGCCGGCGGCGACGGCAGTTTCACGGCGAGCGCCCGTGCGACGGTGAGCGCGGCCAATCGGACACGCCCCGCCGGTTCTCTCAAGAGTCTCGTTCGTATGAATGCGCCCACAGTCGCCACACTCAAGCGGGACATCTTCGATCACAGGGGCGAGCGCGGCCAGTTCTGCGGCGCCGACGTCTCCCGCCTCAATGCGCGCGTAAACCTCCGCGGACACCTCGCGGACCGTCAGCTCGTCTGCGTCCGGGGCGCCCTCCTGCTCGGCAGCGTCGGCCAGCGCCTCGTCCTCGGTTCGACCGATACCCCAGGCCACCGGGCGCATGCCGTCGTTACCAATCGCCGCGAAAAATTTCTCGTTCGTCATCGTCTCTCTCCTCTCGGCCGCGTCCATCGCGACCATGGGAAGACGATAACCCGGGTTCTAATTTCTGTCTACAGAAATAAGGACAGTGGGTGTCCGATTCTGGCTGGTGCGTCATGAGGCGGAAAATCACGGTAATTGCCGCCGCCCTCGCGCTCCTCGCCCTGGGCGCCGCCATCGGGCGATGGTCGGCGCCGGCCCGCACCGAGGACCGTATCGTGCTCGACGAGCGGGAGCGGGTGGTCTACCTGCGCCGGGTGGAGTCGGTCCACACCGACCACGCTCGCGACGTTGTTCGCTGGCGCTGGACCGAGACCAAGCGCCCCGACGGCACACTCGAGCGGGAGACCGTGGCCGAGCGCAATCACGAGCGCGAGACGCGAGCGGCGACGACGAGCCAGGAGGGCGCGGCCACGATACGCGAGCGGCACATCGAGCGGGTGCGCACCGTCGAGGCTGAGCGACCGCGTCTGATGCTGGGCGCGCACGCCCGCCTGCAGCTCGACGGCCGCATCGGGTGGGGGCCACAGGCGGCGGTGCGTGTGGCCGGGCCTGTGGTGGCGACGGCAGCTGTCGATGTGCCGCGGCGAGCGCTGATGCTGGGCGTGGGGGTTTGGTGGTGAGTATCCCCGGCGTCTACGTCCTGCCCTGGGGCCTGCGCCATGTGCTGCGCTGGCTGTTCACGTTCGCCGCGTGGCTAGGCAATAGGTGTCGGCCGCTACCGTTCGCCAACGGCATCGAGGCATTCACGCCCGGCCCAATCACGCTGGCGTTCGTAAAGCGTCCGTCGCCGGACGTTGTGGTTCACGAGTACTACCACCAGGCGCGGTGTCGCGAGCTCGGGCTGCTCCGGTACTGGTGGCTGATGACATCGCAGTACGTGAGGCATGGGTACGCGGACGCGCCCGAGGAGCGAGCCGCGCGGATCTTTGCGGGACAGGAGGATTGAGATGCCACGACCGATGGGGCCAGCACCAGCAACGACCAAGGCCAAGGACGGCAAGCGGCTAGCAAGCGGCGTGATGGGCAGGGTATGCCTCTGCGACGCGTGCGTGGCCGACAACCCGCAGCGGCAGGCGGCGCGGGACAAACAGAATCGGGACGTACGACGATACCTGGGAACCAAGCTCAAGAAATTCGAATGGTGAGGAGAGCATGAATAAGCGACGTAAATGGCAGCGGTGGGCCGAGTCGGAGAAGCGAGCGATTCTTGCGGCGTACGACAGCGCGCCCAAGGGGAAGAAGGCGGCGGTGCTGAAGAAGTACAAGGTCAGCCACATCGTCGTGCGCTACTGGCGCGGGCAGCGGCGGACGCAGCGGGCGCAGCGGATTGCTGCATTGGCCCCGATGATGAAGCGCAAGGGGCGCCCGTTTGAGAGCCTCGGCCACCGCGGCTCTGTTCATGAACTGACACAGGAACTGCTGCGGCAGATTGAGGCCTACGTCCAGGGGCGGATGCGGGCGGTGGCGGCGAGGATCGTCCACGGGATGGGGGGCGGAAGATGAGCGACGAGCAGATTCCAGTGGGCAGCAAGTGGCGCAGCGGGGACGGGGATGTGGTGACGGTGGCGGCCATCATGAGCTATGGGATTGAGTACGAGGTACACGGGAGCATGTATCTCACTGCCATGAGCAGGGACGCCTTCCTCGGCTACTTCAAGCGCATCGAGGAGCCGAAGCCGGCGCTTGAAGAGATTCCAGTGGGCAGCAAGTGGCGGAGCGCCGATTACCCGAACTGCGTCCTGACGGTGACCGCCGCTGCCGACGACGACATGTTTATCGTCGACTGCTCGTGTGGCATGACGGGCATGGGGTATGCCCGCGAGGACATCGAAAAGGAGTGGGTGCGGGATACTGCCGCCGCTCCCGCCACCGCCCTCAAGCCCGGCGACGTGGTCAAGGACCCGGCGATGCTCATGGCGGGGATGCGGGTGCGGAGCAGGATCACGGGGATGGCGTACAAGCTGACCGAAAGGCTCGGCGGCCTGGCTGCTGGATATTGGCGCGCGACAGAGGAGGCGACGACCGCTGTCTATTACATCAGCGAGACGGCGGTAGAGGACGGACGCTACACCTACCTCGGCGGGCCGGATGAGGCAGAGGGCACGCGCAAGCCGCGCGTAGGCAAGTACCCGGCGTGGAAGCTGGAGATCACTGCGGGTGGCCCCGAGCCCAAGCCCTCCGACCCGTGGGAAGAGCACCTGCGCCAGGAGCGGGAGATTGCGGCGAAGATGGAACGTGGCTGGTATCCGGCGGTGCTGGACACGAGCGAGCCGCTTCAAGTCGGCACCTGGTCCCCGTCCGTCACTGGTCTAGGCGGCATGATCGGGGGCGTGATACGGCGGCGGTAGACTGTGCCCCGGTGTTAGGATCGGGGCATGGTCGTGCGCGGGCGAGTCATCGAGCTGACCGACGACGGCGCAATCGTCGAGGATGCTGACGGCGTGCGGTGGCTCGTCACGCTGCTGGGGACCGAGATAGAGGCAGAGACTGACCCCGGGGACGTGGCGGAGGCGTAGGCCTAGCTGCCGGCAGTAACAGCGGCCTTGATGGCCTCCAGTCGCTCGGTATTGCCATTAGCCGGCAGCCGCGTCGCCCGCGTCCTGTAGCAGTACCAGGCCCATTCCCAGTCGGGAGCAGTCCCAGCCGGCGGCGCCACCCACCACCACCGCAGCCTCTCCCTCTCCAGCAGCTCATCAGGCACACCCGGGGCCTTCCCCACCGCATTCCGGGCAGTGAGAGGTTCTGAGGTAGGTCGTTCGGCTGTACCTACACGGTCGTGGACGACTGGCGAAGAGCTTTCCGGCATGTGCGGTTTCCCCGTGACCGCGCCGTGTCCGCTCGCAAGGCCGTCCCCATCAGGTCCCGGCCTGGTCTCCAGTCGTGGCGTTTCCGTGTCCGTCTGGCCTGCATGACACCCGTTGTCTGCGACTCGCGGGTCAATTGGCAGTGTGTCGGAGGGAAGCGGAACGGGCTAGGTGCGGGACTAGTGACGGGGCATAGAATTCGCGTGCGTGCGCGTGTAGCGTGTATATGTGCCGAGTCTCGCAGCGTTGAGGTGGCAGATGCCCCCGGGACGATGGGGCGAGCGGTATTCGCCGGATGACGTTGCGCGAGTGCTCAATGTGACGAGCTCGCTGGTCATCAAGTGGATTAAGAGCGATTGGCTGCGTGCAGCTGAGCCGCGACCGGGCGTGTACAAGATACGGCGCAAGGCGATTAAGCGGGCGCTGGGCGACGTGCGCGTGTTGCAGTCGCTGTACGACGCTTGGGCGAAGAGCGGTAAGCCGGGGCTGGGCGCGCTGAGGTAGCCGCGTAGTTCGGCGACGGTAAGCGTGAGACTGCGCTTGTGCTAGGCTTGGCGCATGAAGCTGAATGAGCCCGCGTTCACGATAACGGTTGACGGCCAGTGGGCCACGCTGCGGATGACGGTCAACGGTGAGCCGCATGCGCTCAAGGCGGACCTGACAGCAACGCCGGTTGATAAGGCCGTTGCGATGCTGGCGCGGTCGGCGAGAGTGACGGCGATGGCTGCAGCGTGAGGTCGCGATTCGTGGCCTAGATGCACATCACGGGGCGGGGATGTGCAGCGTGGTGTACATCTCGCGTGGCTGAGATGGATGCGGGGTGGGGGTGGGAGTGGAATGAGGTCCCGCTTCCCCCATCTCTCGGCAATCGCAAAACAGTGCCGCCGTCGCCCGATGCGCGATTTTGCCCAACGACCAACGACGGTTCGTTCGCCTGGATTGAATCAACTCGGGCGCGTTGTTGCTCAATGAGCGCGCGCTGATTGGTTGTGATTTCGCGCAGTTGCATTGCTGCCATCGAGCCCGCGTGTATCTCAGTCAGATGTACTCGGGGGTCCGCGCTCGTTGGAATTGACCGGGGGGATCGGCGGGGCACAACCGGCCCCCCGGGGGCAAAAAGAGATCGCGAAATCAAAATCGTCCTACCCCCACGCACAAGTTTGGTCTTTTCAAATCCCGTCACGCTTCCCAGGTGCAGGCGGGCAGCAAATTGGTGCTCGGTTTATTTCCCGACTGGCGACACCGCTCTTGAAGCAATGTCCCCCGTTACTCCTGCCGCCAGTCCCCCAGTGACAGTCACGCTTCCGTCCGGTAGGGTCTTGTGCATGGAGTCCGAAACGCGCGAGTACCAGGGCGGGCCACGGTTCCACGAGGCGGTGCAGGCGCTAAGGCGGGTTGTCGCGGACAGGGCTATGGCCATGCGAGGGACGTCGCTGCCGCCGATGTCATTGATGTTGCTGGACGATGCTATTTTGGCCGCCGCCTACGCCGTGGCCACGTTGCAGGAGCCGCAGCCGTGAGCAAGCACAGTCCTGGGCCGTGGCGCGTAGAACCGGGGCACCGTGAGGGCCACCTGCGCATCGTCGGCGGCGCCGGGGCTGATATCGCCGACGTGTTTGCGGGGCCGAATACAGCCCGTCTTATCGCCACCGCGCCGAGGCTGCTGAAGGAGCTGAAGGCGGTGTACATGGCGACGATGGAGTACATAGACCGGGAGGGCTCCTGTCCCGAGGTCGACCTCGTCGGGATCGAGGCCCTCATCCGCGAAATCGAGGGCGAGGAATGACCCCGACCGACGAGGAGCTGGAGGCGGTGGCCATTACCCTGGCCGAGGCCATCCCATGCGATCACGGCAGCCTGTGCAGCCACAGCCGCGAGGCAGCTCGGCTAGCGTTCGCGGCCATCGCCCCGCTGGTCTTGGAACGGGCGGCGAGGGAGTGTGAGTTTGGCGTCGCCGGCCGCATCGAGGTGAACCAAGGACTGCTAGTCGCCGCCGACCGCATCCGCGCCCTGAAAACCAAGCCATGACCTGTGCCCTATGCCGCGCCCCCGTGCAAAACGCGCAGTACGTCCACCGCCCCTGCTCCCGCTGCCAGCGCCCCGTCCCGGTCTGCTGGCTCTGCGGCGACGGCAAGGACAGCGGCGCGGTGTCGTTCGAGCACGGCTGTTGAGTGCTATCCTGCCTACATGAGGCGCACTGTTGCGGCGATTCTCGGGACCCGCGCCCCGAATTCGCCCGATGCCGCTGTCGAGTGGGCAAAGCGCGCAGCAATCGCCATTGACGAAATTCAGCGCCGGGCCAACGACGAATACCGCGGCGTATTCACGCACACCACGACCAACACGGCGACGTTCGAGACCGCCTGGACGTCCGACAGCCTGCCCGAAAACAGCGCCTCGGCCGTAGACGCTGAGATTATCGCGCTGGCGACTGACGGTTCCGCAGCTCGTTACAGGATCGCGGGGCTGTTCAAGCGCGCCACGGGCACGGCTTCGCAGGTGGGCGCCACCGCCGCCGTTGTGCCGGCAATCGAGGACGTCGCCGGCTGGGCGGTGCAGTTCTCGACGTCTGGCAACTCCGCCTTGGTGCAGGTCCAGGGCGACGCTGCCAGGGTTGTCGGCTGGACCGTCTACGTCACCGTGCGGGAGCTCGTGTAGTGGCTGTCTGGCTAATCAACACCAACCCGACCGTGACCGGCTGCCCGGGAGCTCAGCCTGGTGACCAGGTCATCGACCAGTCGACGGGGACGGTCTACATCAAGACGGGCACCGGCAGCACGGCCTTTACGCTCGCGACGTCGTCTTTCGGCGGCGGTGTCGCTGGACCGCATACGCACGACCAGTCGGATGTCACGGGGCTGACGACGGCGCTGGACGGCAAGGCGGCGACGTCGCACACGCACGCGCAGGCAGACGTCACTGGGCTAGTTTCGGCGCTGTCCGGTAAGGCGGACTCGACGCACACACACGCGCAGTCGGACGTCACGAACCTGACGACTGACCTGGCCGCCAAAGAGTCCACGGCGAACAAGAACGCCAACAGCGGCTATTGCGGTCTCGACTCCAGCGGCCTCGTGCCGGCGGCGCGAATGGGCTCCGGCGGCGCAGACAATACCGTTTTCCTGCGCGGTGACCGCACCTGGGCCGCCCCTGCCGGCGCCATCACGGTGCGCGAGGCCGACGCTACGCCCGAGTACACGGGCGTGACGATCCTGGAGGCTGACCAGGCGGGTGGCCTCACTGTCACCCAGCCGGGAGCGAGCCGCGCCAAGCTGAGCGTGATCTTCGGCGTCAGCTCCGGCACTGCATGCGCGGGCAATGACTCGCGACTGAGTGACGCCAGGACGCCTACTGCGCACGCGACATCGCACAGGCACGGCGGGGGCGATGAGGTAGCCACGGCGACGCCAGCGGCGAACGCAATCCCGAAGGCCGAGTCAGGCGGGACGCTAGCGATTGGCTGGATCCCCACCGGCTCGTCGTCCTCGACGGTCTGCATCGGCAACGACAGCCGCCTTAGTGACGCGCGGACGCCGACGTCGCACGCGGCCTCGCACCAGAACGGCGGCAGTGATGAGATCGCGACCGCCGCCGCGACCGCCAACGCCATCCCGAAGGCTGGCGCAGGGGGAACGCTCGCCATCGGCTGGATTCCGACCGGCTCGACGTCGTCCACCGTGTGCATCGGCAACGACTCGCGGCTGTCCGATGCTCGCACACCGACTGCGCACGCCACGAGCCACAAGAGCGGCGGCTCCGATCCGATCAAGCTCGACGAGCTGGCGGCGCCCACGGATATCACGACGCTGAACGCGAGCACGACGGCGCACGGGCTCTTGCCAAAGCTCAGCGGGACGACAACGACGTTCCTGCGCGGCGACGGGACTTGGGCTACGCCCGCTGGCGGCTCGACCGACAAGGACGAGCAGTACTACAGGCACATTGGCACCACGCCCTTCGAACGCTGGTACATCGCCGGCCTGGCAAACGCTACGGCGATAACGACGGGCGCGCCGAGCGTGAACGTCCTGCGCGCGATGCCGTTCCTCGCCACCCGCGGCGGGACGCTCGGCAAGATCTCGATTCGCGTCACCGCGGCCGTCGCCGGCACGGGCCGCCTCGGCATTTACCAGGCGACGAGCGACACAAACTTGTACCCGAACACGCGAATTCTGGACGCCGGCACGGTGGACCACGGCACCACCGGCGTCAAGACGCTGACGATCTCCCAGGCGCTCACGGCGAACACGCTCTACTGGCTCTGTCACGTCGGCAGCTCGGCGGCGACGATTCACTGCCTCGCGCTCGCCGGTGCGTTCCCGATTTTCGGCATCGACACCGGCTTTGGCACAGCGCCAGGCGTCGGCGTGAGCGTCGCGTTCACGTTCGGTGTCCTGCCGGCGACGTTCCCCACGGGCGGATCGGTCATCACGGCCACGCCCATACCCGCCATCGCGGTGCAGTTCTCGGCGTAGGAATTCCAGCCGCGTGACGCGGTTGCGCTGCTAGGCTGGACAAATGCCGGCGCGCCCCACCGACCCGGCGGCAATTGACGGCTATCGTCGTTGTGCGGCTGACATCAAGTCCCTGATCGAGACGTGGGCCGGCTGCTCCCGGTTCAACGCCAGAAAGCTGTCCGACCGCTGGCGCCGGGACGTGAGCGTCGAGGCGGCCAGGCTGATGGAGCGGCTGTTGCCGGCGATCGATGCGCTCGCCGAGTGCCCGACCCGGGACGTGGACTTTGACGACCTGCTAACGCCGATCGCCGACGAGATTACCGAGACCGACCTTTGACACATCAATGCCCAAGGATTTCGCGATGAAATTCGCCCGCTGTGCGCCCGCGTGGGCTGCGCAGGGGCTGCCTTCGATCGCACTGTGCAGGTCAATTTCGGTTTCGTTGCCTAGGCGGTCCACGGCGATTAGGCGAAGATTGAAAGTGGTGTCGAGGGCGAACCACAGGTTGTAGTAGGCCAGCAGTTTCCAGTCCGATAGGCGATTCGTGACTTCGACCTCGTAGACAAACACGTCGAGCGAATCCGGGAACTGGGTCGACTCGGCTATGCGCCAGGCGTCGGGCACCACGCCGCACTTTCTGATTGCCTCGACGATGCCGTTGGCAAAGTGGTCGGCGACGGCATCAATGAGCTTGTTCTTGAAGTCGTGGGTTTTTGCCCCGTGCTTCTCTTTCAGCCCGTCCACTAGCCGATTGTGCGATTCGCCGGGCATGGCCTACTCCATCACCGGCTGCAGCGCCTGGCAGTCGCAGGCCTTGCACCTGCCGTCCTGGCCGTGCATCCCGCGGCGGTGCTCGCACGTGCACCAGTTCGACTCGCGGGGGCCGAACGTGTCGCCGTGGTTGCGCAGGTAATCGTCAGTGGCGTGTTTCGAGCTGAACGGCGCTTTGCTTAGGTACCGCACGCAATAACCCTACCCAACGGAATTACGAATGTCACTGGGACTTGTGTTGCCGTAATTGCTTGCGGCAAGCAGCCTGTCACTAGGCGGCCCTACTAGTGACACGGCAACAGAAGCACAGGCAAAAACGGCGCGCCGAGGGCAAATGTGGGCGCGAAGGCTGCCCCGTCCTTACAGGCAGCGACTATTACTGTGATCGTCACGCTGCCGCCAACAGGGGCTACAAAAAGCGCCGCCCACGGCCGCCGGTCGAGGTTGTCAATTGAACCGGCGCGACCCGCAGAAAGAGCAGCGACTGGCCGACGCCCTCGCAAAGCGTTGGCGCAAGCGCAAGCGCCAGGCACTGGACGACCTGGCGACCATGCAGGGTGACCAGACGCCGTGGACGGAGCGGACGGTCGCGCACGTCACGACGCTGAAGGTGGTCGAGCTGGCGGCGGCTGAGGCCAGGGCGCAGCAGGCCACTACCAACGTCAACGTCAACCTGGGCTTCGTGCGGATGCCGGCGGCGATCGAGGACCGAAACCAGTGGGAGGCGTTCGCGCAGCAGGTTGACCGGCAGGCGCTTGAGGCTGTCGAGGTCAAGCCCGAGGACAAGGGGGGCGACGAATGAGGCTGCTGCGCGCTGGCGAGCACCCGCCCTGCTTCGTCGCCTACTGCGCCCTGTGCTGCCTGCCGGTCGCGCGGTTCATGTACCGCGTCCCGAAGGAGGACACGGACAGCGTCGAGTTCGAGGCTCAGTGCTGCGGCAAGACCCAGGGCCGGCGCGTGAAGTTGGCCGAGATGTATCGGCTGCAGGTCACGGGCGAAAAGATGTTTCTCGTTGTCGGCAAGCGGCGGCACCAGGAGATCAGGAGCGTCGCGAGTCGATGAGCGACGCATTCTGGGAGCCGTTGCCGAAGCAGGCCGTCGCGCTGACATGCACGGCCCGCGAACTGCTCTATGGCGGCGAGAAGGGCGGCGGAAAGACGGAGTTCCTTGTCGCTTGTTGGCTGCCGCTCCTGGAACTCGCGACTCGCAAGTACGAGCAGACGGGTCAGAAGCAGCACAAGTGCCGCATCGTCGTCTTCAGAAAGAACCTAGAGCACCTGAAGGACTTCATTGCCAAGTCGCAGTATATCTACCCGCGCTTCGACCCAAAAATGGGCGTTGCCGGGTGGCACGTCAACAACAAGACGTGGACCTTCACCAGCGGCGCAACGCTCGAGTGCCGGCACCTGGACGGGCCGACAGACCATCTCGGCTACCACGGCCAGGAGTTGATCGGGATCGGGTTTGACCAGGTCGAGCAGATCGACCGCGACGTCTACACGTTCATCGTCGCCAATAACCGCTCCGGCGACCCCGATTACCACGCCGCTCGCATGATTCGTTGCACCGCCAACCCCGGCGGCTACGACTGGATCATCCCCTACTTCGGGATCGACAAGTACCCCGACGGCAATCGCATCATTCCCATCCAGGTCGTCAATTCAGACGGCAGCAAGCACGAGACTACGCGCGCGTTCATTCGCGCTCGCCTGCGCGAGAACAAGCACCTGCCCGCCGACTACGAGGCGCAGCTGCGGTCGATGTACAACGAGGACGAAGTCGCGATGTTCCTCGAGGGCGACTTCTTCCGCGTCGCCGGCTCGTACTTCTCGAAGTTCCTGCGCCCGCAGTTTCACTTCAAGAAGTCGCACCCGGTCCCGGCGTCCTGGGACTTCCGCTTCGCCATCGACTGGGGCTCGACAAACCCGGCATGCTTTCTCGTCGGCGCCGTCGATAACGACGGGCGGCTGCACGTGATCGACGAGCTCCACAAGCCGGGCGTCACCGGTCGCAAGTTCGGCGAGGACCTAACGGCGAAGTTCCGCGGGCAGAAGTGGAGCTCGGAGAAGCTTTTCAAGGTCGATGACTTCTGGGGAGTCATCGACAAGCAGGCCATGGACAAGTACGGCAGCGAGGAAACTGCCGCTGCCGGGATCATGGAGTGGGGCTTTCGGCTGTTCCCGGCGAAGAAGGACCGCGTCGCCGGCTGCAACCAGCTCAAGGAGCGGCTGCTACTCGACCGCCATGGGCTGCCGCAGATGGTGATCTTCGAGGACCGCTGTCCGAACCTGGTCAAGGCGCTGTCTGCGATCCAGTCGCAAGCGCCCAAGGACCCCGACGACTACGCCGACGATTCCCCGTACTCGCACGCCGTCGATGCCCTGCGGTTCCTTTGCATGGAGTTTCCCGTCCACACGGTCCGCGAGACGAGCCCGATTGACGCCGAGGTCGCGCGCTGGAATGCGCTCCTGCAGAAGCAGCGCGATCACGCCACTGACACGCCCGGGACCATGTCCGGCGGCTACGGAGACGCATAAATGGAGACCGAGAAAGAGACCGACACCGCACCCGTCGCCGACACGCAGCCGCGTCCCGAAGATCTGGAGGCGAGCGAAAAGGCGAACATTGCCCGGTTCCTGACCGAGGAGCAGCAGAAGAAGATCGTGCTCAAGGCCATCGACCGCCACGTGCGCGACGTCGGCAGCCGGGAGCCGCGCATGCGCCGGCTCAAGGAGTTGCAGGAGCACTATGCGCTTGTCACGAAGCCGAAGGCGCACCCGTACCAGGGCTGCGCGAACATCAAGACCCCGACGGTGACGGCGCCGGTCCTGCAGATCTCGGCGCGCCTGTTCGATATGGTCTGGCCGACCAGCGGCAAGGTGTTCAACGTCGTTGCCGGCACAACCGACGACCTGAAGTGGATGCACGCCAGCGAGGCGTTCGGTAACTCGTACGTCCGCTACAACATCCCGTACATGGGTACGTCACTGGCGGACACGCTCCACCAGAAGTGCCTCTACGGGTCGGCGTTCCGTCGCACGCACTGGGATGCGTACACGCGCAAGGTGCGATCCGACCGCGTGTCGATCGATGACTTCGTCGTGCCGTACGCCGAGCGCTCGTCGGACCCGTCGATGGCGGACGTCTCGCACTACACGCTGGTCCTGCACATGACGTACGACGAAATCCTCGACTTTGCCGAGGACAAGCTGTTCGTCAATGTCGACAAGATCAAGCGGTCCGACCGCGGCGACACCGCGCCGTCTGCATTCGCAGAGGCTACGCAGAAGATCGACGGCGTCAGCCCGAGCGACGACGAGGAGGACGGCGAGCGGCAGGTGCTCGAACATCACTGTCGCTGGAAGCTGCCAAACGCCCCCGACGTTCACCCGGCCTTTGACGGCAAGGTCCACTACGTCTACGTGGTCGTGGATGTTGCCTCAGAGCAGGTGCTGCGGATGTGCCTGCGCGAGGAGGACGACCCCGACGACAAGCGCCGGTTCGAGCGCGAGTCGCGGAAGTACGAGCAGTACCTGGACCAGATGCGAGCATTCCAGGCCGCACAGCAACTGAAGGCGCAGGCCGCGCTCACGGCGATGACGGCGCCCCCGGTGCCCGGCGCCCTCGACGCCACCGCCGCCCCTGTTCCCGGTGCGATGGACGCGACCGCTCCGGGTGCGGCGCTTGCCCCTGCGCCTGCAGCTGGGCCACCGGTGCCTGCGGCGCCTCCGCCGACGGTCCTGCCGCCCGCTCCCGTGCGCAAGCGCCAAGTCTGCTTCTTTACGCACTACCGGTGCTTCCAGGGCGAAGGCTTCTACGGCCTCGGGTACGGCGACATGCTGCTGGGGCTGGCGGTTGCCATCAACACGTTGCTCAACCAGACGGCGGATGGCGGCGCCCTTCGCAACTCCAAGCCGGCGTTCATGTCGCGCCAGGTGCGGATCCCGCGGGGCTCGCACAACGTGAAGCCGGGCGAGTTCATCGAGGTCGACGGGCCGATCAACGAGATCCAGAAAGCCATCATGTTCCTGGATCCGCCGCAGAACGACCCGACCACCGTTCCGCTGATCAAGATGCTGGATGCGATGAAGGACAGCATGGTCGGGAACGCCGACCTGATGTCGGGTGAGGTGCCGGGCTCGAACCAGACGAAGGCCGGCATGCAGATCTTGGCCGAGCAAATGATGATGCCGATCTCCGTCTTGGCTCGGCAGACGCGCGAGGAGTTCCGGCACGAGCTCGACAAGATCTGGCGCTGCCTGGGCGTGTTCCTCGAGGACGACGAGATCCAGGAGTTCCTGAACGTCGAGACTGGCCAGCCGCAGCAGATGCCGATCGGGCGCTGGATGTTCACGCCCACGATGCACCTGATTCCGGCATCCGACCCGCGCGCCAAGAGCCAGCGAGTGGAGGACCACCAGCGGCTGTTCAGCTACGTGATGAACAACCCGTTCGTGATCCAGGGGCCGGCTGCCCCGGCCATCATGCGGGCGCTGACGGAGGAAGGCTTCAAGATCTTCCCCGACGGCGACAAGCTGATCCCGCTGCTGCCGCCGCCCCAGCCGGTCAATCCGCCCCCGCCCCCGCCGAAGCCGCAGTGGGCGGAAAACGCGAGCTTCCTGCGCGGCCAGGATTCGCCAGTGCATCCCGACGACAACGACGAGGAGCACATGAGCGACCTGATGATGTTCCTGCAGTCACCAGCGGCGCAGATGATGGACAAGACCGGCCGAGACATGGCCGAGCGGCATCTGCGCGCACACCAGGCACAGGCCATTGAGAAAAAAGGAGCGGCACTTGAGCGAGCAAAGCAAAACGCATTGGCCGGACCTAGTGGAATCGGACCTAGCCCCATGGCGGGCGGAGCCGGTTTCCCAGCTCCTGGTCAAGTGGCTCCAGGAGCAGCGTGATCAAGCGCTCGAACACATCGCGAACTGTGTCGAAGAAGGAAAGCTCGACGAGGCGAAAATCACCCGAGGCGGACTCAGGCTCTGCAAAACCATCCTCGGGCAAATTCTCAATCCACCGGAGCCGCGTCCGGCTCCCGTTGAGGAAGAGTTCATTGACCCCGCGGCCCTCAAAAAAGTGACGAAGGCAAAGCAGAATGGCCACAGTCAAAATCCGTAAGCCGCGCCCGCTGTTTCGGGCTGAACTGAAGGACGCGCCGGCTCACCCGCTCGGCGAGCGCGTACTGGTGCGGGAGTTCCCGGTGGAGGCTGAGACCGAGGGCGGGCTCGCGCTCGCCGACGTCGCCAAGCAGCACTACTACGCCGGGACGTTGGTAGCGGTTGGCGACCAGGCCGCCGATAAGCTCTATGACATCGGCGTCGAGATCGGCGACGAGATCTGGTACGCGAAGTACGCCGGCATCGTCGAGAAGTGGCAGCACATCGTCGCCGACGGTAACGACCCGAACTGCGTCCACGACAGTGCGTGGGAGTTCGTGCCGAAGGATGACCCGGCCTGGAAGACGTGTATTACCGGCGAGCCGAACGAGAACATGGAGCTGCGCGCTTGCCGGACGTGCGGCGCGAAGAAGCTGAGCGAGCGAGTGATCCTGTTGAGCGTCGATGACCTGGCGCTCGACGTTGATTTGCAGGTGCGCCTAGAGCGCGGCGAAGTGCAGCGCGTTCGTGACGTGGATTCTGAGGGCCGCACGCGATACGTGCTCAAGCGCATCGCCGGCCACACGGACAGTCTCGAGATTCGAAAGGAGCGATAGACGATGGGCGTTCTTACACTGGCAGGCGCGATGAACGGTGACGCTACTCCGGCGCGTGAGCCGGAGCCGATCAACGATTTGCCTGAGCGCGACGATGCGCCAGAGGCGGTCGAGCAGGCGCAGCCCGAGGCCAAGGGCGAGTTCGTCCCCATGTCCAAGATCGAGCCCAAGAAGCCGGGCTCAAGGCGGAGCCGGGCCGAGGAGCAGATCGATGCCCGCTTCCGGTCCTACGAAGAGGAGCGAAAGCGGGAGCGCGAAGAGTACCAGCAGACGCTGCGGCAGCAGGCCGAGCAGGTCGCCAGGCTGACGGGCCAACTCGAGGCGCTGCAGAAGATGCCGATGCAAACTCCCGTCGCCGCGCAGAACCGCCCTGACCCGGCCGACCTGCGCCGTCGTGCGCGCGAGGCTCTGCAAGAGGGGCGCTTCGACGATTACGAGCGGCTGAACACCGAGGCCGTCGAGCTGATCGCAGAGCAGAAGGCGGAGGCGCGAGCCGAGGCGATTCGGAAGGAGTTGCAGGAGCGGATCCCGCAGCCGGTGAATCCGATGATCCAGTTCCTGCTCAACCAGCACCCCGCCGTCGCCATGGCCGGCGAGCGGGGCGCCCGCGCGGTCATGCTCAAGGAGCAGGAACTGGACCTGTACGGCGTCCCGCCCGGTCCGCAGCGGACGCAAAAGGCATTCGAGCTCGCCAACCAGTGGCTGGCCGGGCAGCAGCCGACACCGCCAGCGCGCTACAGCCAGGACACAGCGGCGTCACTGGCCGGTGTGCCCACGGGCCGGTCGGGCAACGGGTCGGCGGCTGGGCAGGAGTCGGGTGTCACGCTTACGCCCGTGCAACTGGAGGCGGCGAGGAATGCGGGAATGACGCCCGCAGAATACGCTCGCTGGATGAACCCGCAGAAATACGGGCTCGTCAAATAGCGCAACGGTATTGACAACGGCGTAATCCGTTCAGCACACTAAAGAGCAACGGACGTAATCCCGCGCCCCGGCGCGTGAGTCCCAACCGAACCCCGCGTTGCACCGGCCCGGTGTAATCAGCGTGAAGGACGGGCGGATGTGGACTCATGTCGGACCAGCCCGAGGGCGGCAAGAAGGCCGCTGCTCCCCGTAACAACCTGAAAGGCTCCGTTCTGCGGAAGTACTCGCAGGCGTCGCAGCTTCAGGGCCAAGACCCCAACTTCCGCTACGAGTGGAAGACCACCGACGAAAACCACCCCCACTGCGTGGACAAGTCGGGGCGCCTGGAAGAGCACGAGTACGGCAACCAGATCGGCGGTTTCGTCACCGTTGGCGGCTGGCAGCCGGTCACCAAGCAGACGGATCCGCGCGTTCGGCAGAAGGACGTGCGCGACGACCAGGGCAAGGGCGTCGATACGCTCGTTCGTCGCGGCAAGCAGATCCTCTGCCGCATCCCGCGCGAGGAAGCGGAGAAGTACGAGATCGCGGACAAGGCGTACCAGGACGCGATCGAGAAGCAGCTCTACTCGCCGGAGCGTCAGGGCGACGGCCACGCGCGCATGACTGCGGTCGTTAGCAACGACCCGAACATCGACAAAATGCAACTGCTCCGCAACAGCGGGCACCCGATTCCGGGAATTTCGTAACAGGGAGCTAAGAAATGCCAAACGTTCAGGTCAAGGGCTTCCAGCCGCTGTCGAAGGGGAACCAGACGGTTGAACTGGTCCGCAAGCGCGTGCTGGACAACAACACCACGGCGATTTTCAAGGGCGATGCGTGCGACCTGCAGACCGGCGGCGACGTCATCGTCACGGCGACGGCCGACGGCGAGGTCTACTCGGTCCAGTGGGGCGGCGCTTCGTACATGTCCGGGTCGGAGCGGCTCGAGCGGAAGTACCTTCCGGCCGCGACTCGCTACACCGGCACGGGCGTCGACCCGGCTGATGCCTCGTACGTCTACCTGGTCGACGACATGGTCAACACCAAGTTCGTCGCGTCGGTGGACGAGGCGATCGCGCTGACCGACCTCGGCCTGAACTACAACATGGTGCTTGGCACCGGCGACACGGGCACCGGCCTTTCGGGTCACGAGCTCGACGCCACCAACCGCGGCACGACCGCGACCAACCCCTGGCGCGTTGTGGACTTCGTCATCGGCGACCCCAAGAGCGCCGTGGACGATGCGGACGCGAAAGTTGTTTGCCTCCTCAACTCTGCTCGCCGTGAGCCTGCGCTCGAAATCGGCGGCTCGCTCGGTACGTAACAGGAGAGACGACCATGGCACACTCGGTAAACGACTTTTTCGCGGCCGTCGACCCGGTTGCAAACCGGCACTACTACGGCCTCGACGCTCAGGCGGAACAGCAGTTCAAGCAGTTCTTCAAGATCAGCACCGACGACGAGCCGCAGAAGTCCGCGGTCGAGTACGGCGGCCCTGCCTCGCTGACGCTGAAGACTGAGAACGCGGCGGTCCAGCAGAAGACCATCACCCAGGGTCCGATCAAGACCTGGAACGCGGCGACCTACGCGGGCGCTGCGACGATCAGCTACGAGGCGGCTCGTGACGTGAAGAACCGCTACGGCAAGATCGCCAGCACCATGGGCAGCCTCGGCCGGGCCACAAAGGTGACCCCGGAACTGCTCACGGCGCTGTTCCTGGATCGCGCCTTCAACTCGGCGTTCCCGGCGACGGCCGACGGCGTTGAGCTCTGCTCGACGGCCCACGAGCTGCCCGATGGGACGACCACCAGCAACGAGTTGGCGACGCCCGCGGCGCTCGACGAAACCTCGGCCGAGGACGTCAAGACCAACCTTCGCACCATCCTGGGGCCGGATGGAAACATCATGCCCCACAAGGTCAAGGGCTGGATCGTCCCGTCGGCGCTGGTGAACACCGCCGAGAAGCTGTCTCGGTCGGACAAGACGGTCGGCAGCGCGAACAACGACCCGAGCGTGATTAGCGGCACCAAGGTTATGCCGTTCGATTACCTCGGTTCGAGCACCCGCTGGTTCGCCAAGACGGACAACAGCAACGGGCTGTTTTGGGACTGGATCGAGAAGGAGCAGTTCATCACCGACCAGGTGGTGCTGATGCTCCAGAAGGTCTACGTCGCCTTCTTCCGCGCTCGCTACGGCTGCGTGGACTACCGCGACATCTACGGCTCGGCGGCTACCTAAGGAGACGGCGATGGCCAGTCCTACCCGCTTTCCCGGCGGCGTCACTCAGGCACGGCGGAACACCACCTTGGGTGAGTTCGGCCTGCCTGACCCGACCGCCTATCACGTCTGGTTCGACGACTTCGACAATTTCGAAGCGGACCAGTGGATCATCACGACCACCGAGGCTGGGGCGAGCGACGCATCGGAGGCCGTCTCCAGTGCCGACGGTGGCGTGCTCGTGTTGACGAACGACACCGCGGACAACGACCTCGATTTCCTCCAGTGGTCGGGGGACGACGCCTCGACTGCAATCGAGACGTTCAAGTTCGCCAGCGGGAAGAAGCTCTGGTTCAAGTCGCGATTCAAGGTCAGCGACGTGACCCAAAGCGACTTCATCATGGGGCTGCAGATCACTGATACCACGCCGCTTGCGGTCACCGATGGCGTCTACTTCCGCAAGGACGACGGCGACACCGACTTGGACTTTGTCGTGATCAAGGACTCGACGGCGACCACCACGACGATGTCCGGCCTGCTCGCCAACGACACCTACGTCACCGTTGGCTTCTACTACAACGGGTCGAACAAGATCGACATCTTCGTCAACGACGTTCGGCGCGGGTCGTCCGTTACGACCAACCTGCCCGACGACGAGGAGCTGACGATCTCGTTCGGCATCCAGAACGGTGAGGCCGCGTCGAAGTCGATGTCCGTCGACTACATCTTCGTTGCCAAAGAGCGCTAACGCATAAGCACGGGCCGCTCGGCCTTCTCGTCGGGCGTCCCGGGGAGAAGGCCGAGATGGCATACAACAGGCGGCTCGGAGCAGACGACGGAACGGTGCTTTTCGCCTGTTCCATTTGCGGCATCCCCGCTCGGTATCCGACGGAGATGCGCTACTGCTCCGACCGCCTGTTTCGCTGTCTCCAGTTCTGCAATGACCCGCACATCCCGCAGGAAGAGGACCAGAAGAACGGCCTCACTGCGAAGCGGCGCGAGGAAGTTGCTCCAACGTTCAAGGTGGGCGCGAAGCCCGGGTGGTACTAGCGCATGGCCGTCGGCGCATCAGATACGTGGTCGCAGTCTCGCGACGAGATCATTGCGGACGCCCTCGCGAACGTTGGCGCCATCAGCCCCGGCGAGGACGCTGCCGGTGAGCCGCGGGCGTTTGCGGCGCGAGCTCTAAACCGGCTGGTCAAGGCGATCGATGCCAAGGGCCAGTTCCTGTGGCGTGTCGAGCGCAAGACGTTCAACACGACCGCGACCACGGCCAGCTACCAGCTAAACGCCAACGTCTTCGCAGTCGACGACCCCATGAGCTACCTCAAGTCGGGCGGCACGGCGCGAACCCCGATCTACCCGATGACCCGCGACGAGTACATGGCGCTTCCCGACCGGACCACGGCCGGCATCCCGTCCAAGTACTTCATCGAGAGGTCGCTGACGGGAAACGGGCGCGTGCTGCTGACGGCGATCTTGTGGCCGGTGCCGAATGCGACCGGCGACACCATCGAATACGCCGGGGCGCTGCGGGCCAAGGACTTCGACACGGGCGCCACCACCCCGGACTTTCCGACGAACTTCACCCAGGCGCTGGTCTATGGCCTGACCGCCGAGATTGCGCCGGCATTCAATCAGCCGTCGCTCGTTGCTGTGTACCTGCCCCAGTACCAGGCGGCGCTTGCTGAACAGATTGGAGCCGACAACGAGCAGCAGGGGCTGACGCTCGTTCCGTTCGGCGGAGGCTAGTACCAATGGCGACGACATCCAGGCCCATTACCGAGCTCGTCATCGGCATCCGCGACACCGCCGGGGCAGTGGTCGCGAGCGGCAAGGCCCGATTCTATGAGCCCGGGACGCTGGTGGCGCGCGACGTGTTTTCCGACGACGTCTGTACCAGCGCTATCACGCAGCCGCTCACGCTGAACGCGGGCGGGCAGTACAAGTACGCCTACGCGCTCGAGCCGGTGCGGATGATCGTCAAGGACTCGACCGAGACGACCACGTACTACGACGGCATCGTCAACCTCAACCGCCACGACGCCGTTTACATCACCCACACGTCGATCAACTCGGGCACCGAGACCACTTTCGAGAACTTCCTAACCACCGCGACGGGGTCACTGGGCGCTGACTTCAAGTACAAGCCGACGGCTACGGCCACGGCGATGAACTACAGCGACTGGATGACCGGGGTCGTCGTGTCGGTGAAGTCTTTCGGCGCGGTCGGCGACGGCAGTAACGACGACACGATTCCTATTCAGAACGCCTCGAACCACGTCGAATCGCTCGGCGGCGGCGTCGTCTACTTCCCGGCAGGGACGTACCGGATCACGTCGGCGATCACGGTGGACACGGCAGGTGTCAGCTGGAAGGGCGCCGGGCGCGGGGTGAGCATCATCAAGAACGGGAGCACGACCGGGAACTGCCTCACGATCAACCTGGGCGCTGCGGTCGACAGCAAGATCTTCATCCGCGACATGTCGTTCACGGCGAACACCACGAGTTCCGGCGCCGCTATCCAGGTCACGAACGGCGACCGCGTGGTTGTCCACAACGTGTCGACGGCGCTTCACCGGTCGGGCGTCGACTTGGATGCGGTCAGCGGTGCGCGCGTTGACCATGTGATCATCGAGTCCACCGACGACAATGCGGCGGCGCTTGGCATCTCTGTCGGCGCTCGCGGTCGCGTTACCCACTGCGAGATCATCAGTGGCACCGACAACGGCACGGGTGTCAGCCTCGCGGGCGCCGACGCCAGGGCAATCGACTGCTACGTGAGCAACTTTGCCACCGGCATCAGCCTGGCCGGGACGGCGGCCAGGGCCAGCCAGTGCCTCGTCAGCAGCGCCACGACGGGCTACTCGGTCGGTGCGTTTTCGAGCTGCTCTGTCACCGAGTGCTCGACGGTCAGCTGCACGACCGACCTAAGCGTCAACGCCAGCGCGACGCTGTTCGTGTTCGAGCACAACGCATTCAGCGACTCGAAGGTTTCTGCCTCGAGCGCCAGCATCTTTTCGGGCATCCCGACCTGGGGGCAATACCACCCAACGGCCAACAACTCGTCGAGCGTCACATGGACGCCAGACCCCAGCGACGGGAAGGTGCTCCAGATTTTTGAAAACAACTACTCGGCGGGGGCTGTCACCGCGAGCGTTGCCGCCACGTCCACGACGGGCCTGCGCGACGGGCAGATGATGCTCATCCACTTCGAAAACGACGCTTCCGGCAACCCGGTCAACGTCACGTTCGATGGGCAATACACGCATGTTGGCGGAACCGCGTTTGCGGCGCCCACGGCGGTGTCGGCCGGCGCGACGTGGTCCGTCTTGTTTAGGTGGAAGGCGTCCGCGTCGGCGTGGCGTGCGGCGCTGGTAACGGCGGTCAACACGGCGGTCTAGGATGCCCTTCGCGCCCGTGACGATTTCTGACGGCCAGGTCTCAGGGGTCGATGACCTCGGGGCAGCGGCGTCGTCCGTCGTCAACTTCGAGGTCGACGAAGCTGGCATCAACCGCCCGCGGCCGGCGCTGTCCACGTACGCCGTCACTGGTCTCACGAGCAACATCAACGGCCTCGAGAAGTGGTCGGCGTACACGATTGCCACGGACACAGATCGGAAGATCTACGCGGTGGCTGACGCCTCGCCGAGCTCTGCGGCTGCCGTGTCGACGGCGGCGGCTACCACGAAGATCGAGGGCTCGAAGCGGCCCACGTTCGCGGCCGGCGAAGATCACATCTACGCGGCAGGTGGCGGGCGCCTGCAGCGATGGGGGCCTTCGCTGGTGACCGCCGAGGTCGTGAGCAACTCCCCGCGCTGCACGCACGTCGCGGCGCTGGGCCAGTATCTGATCGCAAACGACATCGATGCGCCGGACACCATCCGTTGGTCCGACATCGGCGAGGGCGCCTGGACCACATGGCCGACTGCCAACGTTACGACGGTCGACGCGCGCCCCGATGCCGTCGTCGCTGTTTACGAGAACCTAAGCGAGCTGTTTGTGTTCGGAGAGTCCACGCTGCAGGTCTACGTCGTGGGCAGCGACCCGACCCTGCCATTCGACAAGGCGAGCACCATCAACCTAGGCCTTGGCGCCCCGTACTGCGCGATCCGCCTCGACGAGTCGTTCGCTTTCCTCGACAACTATCGCCGCATCGTCACCAGTGACGGCCGCGGTCATCAGGTCATCAGCGACGCCATCGCACGGGACCTGCGCGGGCTCGCGACCGTTAGCGACGCCTGGGGTTATCGCGAGGAGGTCGGGCAAAACAGCCGGCTCGTGTTCCGGTTCCCGACCGAGGGGCGGACCTTCGTCTACGACATCAAGGGGCAGCGCTGGTACGAGCGAAAGAAGTACACGGCGCCGTTCCAGGGCGACTTTGCGGTTAACGCATACTCGTACCGAGCTGCGGATAACTCGCACATCGTCGGGACCTCGGCCGGGCTCGCCAAGCTGGTGACCAACTCGCGCCAGGACCAGGGCTCGCCGCTGGTGTGCGAGCGCGTGACAGGCTGGCATGAGCACGGCTCGAAGAACCGAAAGCGGTTCGGCAGGTTGCGCGCGACCATGCGACGTGGGACTGGCGCCACGAACGCGACCACGGGCGCGCTCGAGGTGCGGACGCAGTTCGACGATGGCCCGTGGTCGGGCTGGAAGCAGATCGAGATCGGCACGCCCGACAAGTACAAGCAGGTGCGCGACCTATGGTGCGCCGGCATCGCCGTCCGCTGCCGCTACCACGTCCGCTATTCGAACACCGAAAACACGTCGCTCGTGAGCCTGGAACACGAGGTGACTGACCTGGGGGCGCCGTGAGCCGCCAACCGCGCAAGGAGCAGACGAATGGCATTTGACCCGTGGTACATGATCCCAGGCTACGGCCAGTACAAAGGCGCGCAGAACGCCGCGGGGAGCCCGTACGAGGACGCCGCCGCCGGGCTGAGGGGCCTCGCTCCGGAGATCAAAGCGTTCTCCGACACCCAGTGGAACCGCCAGATGGGCGGCCTCGACAAGGCACAGGGCTACCTCGGCGACGCCATGAACTACTGGCAGTCCGCGTACGGGTCACGTGGCCCAGGCGCCATGGAAAACGCCTGGAGCCAGGTCGGGAACAAGTACCTCAACCCGACGGCGTCCAGCGGGGCGCTGAACGACTACCAGCGGTTCATGGGGCAGGGGCCGATGTCCTACGACTTCGCCAACCGCGCCTCGGGCCTCGCTGGCGGCCAGGTGGACTACAGCGGCTTGTCGAACCAACTCGCCGGCAGCGGTCAGGCGAGCCAGTTCTGGGCGCAGAACCAGGGCCGCTTCGGCGCCCCCGGTGCGGCCGAAAGCTGGTGGGCGCAGAATCAGGGCACGTTCAATCGCCCGGCGGCATCGCGCGAGGTCTACGACCAGTTCGGGGCGCAGCTCTACGGCCCCGGCCGCGCCGAGCAGTTCCAGGTGACCGGCCCCAGCTGGGGCTCGACCGACGAAAAGATCGCGACGGCGATGGGCTACGCGCAGCAGGCGCAGGCCCCGACCCGTCTCGAGGGCGCGCAGGGCGCCGAGGTCGGCAACCTCTACCGTGGCGCGAACAACGTAAACCAGTTCGCCGGCTCGGCGATGCCGCAACTGCAGGGCAGGGGCGTCTACGAGCAGTTCGTCGAGTCGGACATTTACGGCAACAACCCGGCGATGGAGATGGAGCGGCGCAAGGGCCTTGCGTCGATCAACCAGGAGATGGCCAGGCGCGGGCACTTCAACTCGGGCGGCGCGAACACTGCGATCGGCGAGTTCCTGGGCACGCTCGGCGCCAAGACCTACGAGGGCCGGGCACAGCGCGCACAGCAGGCGCAGGGGATGCAACTGTCTCGGCTCGGCGAGGGCCGACAGCTCGCCCAGGCGGGCAGCGGCGAGCGCATGGGGCAAGCGCAGGGCCTGCAGGGGCTGGCGTCTACGCAGGACGCCCAGCGCCTCGACCGGCAGCAGTTCGGCGCCAACACGGCGCTGTCGGCGGCCGACAAGAACATCGCGCAGCAGAACACCAACCTGCAGGCGGAGCAGCTCAAGCTTCAGGCGGCGGCCAATGCCGACAGTAGCCGCAACGCCCGTCTGCAGACGCTGCAGGGGATGGCCTCGGCGGGCGACGACGCCTGGATGCGCCAGCAGCAACTTGCGGGGCAGTTCGCGAACCAGGCGCAGTCGGCCGAGCTCGCGCGGCTCATGGGCGGCATGAACGCCGGCAACATGGCCGACCAGGGCCAGCTCGCGCGGCTCATGGCCCAGTTCCAAATGGGCAGCCAGGCCAACGACCAGAACCTGGCGCGGGGCAAGTTCCAGTTCGACATGGGCCAGGGGCTGGACGCGACGAACCTCGCCCGCTACGGGATGCTGGGGCAGTTCTCGAACATGGCCGACACCAACAACCGCGCGGCGCTGGACTCCTACTTCAGAGCCGCGGGCGGGGCGCAAGATGCGGAGTCGGCGCGGCTGCGGGATGCGATGTCGTCGCTTTCCCAGCTGGCGGGCGGCCAGGCGAACCTCGTCGCTGGCTTCTACGGCGCTGGCGGTCAGCTCAGCGGACAGTCGTTCAGCGACTACATCAACGCGCTTGCCAACGCCTACAGCCTGCAGGCACAGGGCGGCGCCGCTCGGGCGCAGGTGCCGTTCCAACTCGCGAACATGGGAATCCAGGGCTACAAGGCGTTCGCCGCGCCGGGAGTCGGGTAAATGGCATACCAGCCGATCTATCTGCCGAAGAACATGGGGGTGGGCGCCGGGCTCGACAGCCTGAGCGCCAGCCTTGGCGACCTGGCGGAATGGAAGCGCCAGCGCTACCGCGACGAGCAGGAGCGCCAGCGGGCGCTCGCCGAGCAGGAGGCGCGGCAGCGGGCAGAGGCCAGACAAACGCATCTCGACTTCACCAACGCCCGCGCGATGGCAGAGAAGGCCGCGGCGGAGGGAAACTTCGCCCTGGCCGAGGACATCATGCGGCCGTTCATGCAGCAGATGCAGGTCGAAGACCCGCAGGCTGAGGCGGCGGCGATCAAGAAGGACATGGGCATCGGCACGCAGCCCAAGCCGCCGTCCACCGCCGACTTCTACGCCCGCCCCGAGAACCAGGCGCAGCCGCAGCCCCAAGGCGGGTCGGCGCTGCCGGACGGCTTCGAATTCGGCGGCGTGCAGGGCGATGGTGACCCGACTGCGGCGCCAGCGCCCGCACCAGCGCAGGGGCCGGGCCTCGAGCAGCTGATGCAGGCTGCCCGCGCCCCGCAGCCGGCGCAGGATCCGCAACTCAACCCGATCTTGGCTGGCTTCCAGAAGGACCGGGAGCGGCAGCAGACGCTTGCGCACAAGCTACTGCGCGGCACCGACTACATGGGGCGGCCACTGGAGATCAACCCGGGGGCGGCGGCTGAGTTCCAGTTGCAGAGGCAGCAGGCGGAGCGCGAGCGACTGGCGCAGACGGCGCAGGATGCGTTCGCGACCACCGACGACCCGAAGGTTCTGTTTTTCAACTTGGTGCGGTCGGGGATTGGTATCGACGCCGCTAGCAAGCTGGTGGCGGACATGGTTGAGAAACAGCAGGCGGAGCGGGCACGGGCTGCCGAGCGCGCTGACACGCGCGCGCACGACAAGTGGAAGGCCGAAGAGGGGTGGAAAGAGGCGAAGGAGCGGGCTCGGATCATGGCGCAGAGGAGCCAAGTGATCACGCCGGGGGCTGCGGCGGATAATCGCCGCGCGGACACGACCGGTTTTGGCGCCGACTACGAACGTTGGGAGAAGAACACCAACGTGGACAAGCTGACGGATGCCTACGATCGCTTCACCGAGATGCGCGAGTCAGTTAGGGCTCACAAGGCCACTGGGGACGTGATCGGCCAAAGGAGCGCGCTCTACAACGCGGCCCGAATCATCACGGGGCCAGGCGTCCTCACGGGAGCAGAGTTCCAAAACACGGTTCAGAACACCGGCGGCCTGGTAGCGTCGGCGTTGTCTAAGCTCCGGAAGGGCCTCGATGGCCAGATCTCTGATCAGGAGGCGGGGGCGCTCGAAAAGTTCGTTGACAACGCGAACGCAGCGATTCGCAGGAAGGCGATCGGGTTCGTCCGCAACTTCGATAAGAAGTACAACGAGCGGAACTACTTCTATCAGCAGGTTCCTGACCAGGTGCAGTCGCAGCGACAGGCACTGATCGACAGGTTCGGGCTGACGGAAGAGGAAATCGGCGGCCAGCCGGCTACTCCGGCTCCCGGCGGCGGTTCGCCGCGTTCGCCCAGGCGTCCGCAGGCGTCCGGCGAAAAGGCGCCAGATCCCGATCGCATCAAGCGGCTAGATGCCGCGATCGCAAAGATGGGCGGGCTGTGAGCCGCTACCGGCAGAACATCGTGCGCATGGCCATCAGCGCCTTAACGGCGCCGACCTCTGCCGCCACGTTGCGGTTGCGGTGGGCGTCGGACTTGAAGTGCCCGCGCTCATCCATCCCGCCCGCCAACAGATTGGCGCGCAGGTCGTGCTCTGCGGATGCCTTGAACCGCTCGCACAGCTTCGCCAGCGTCAGCGCTTCGTGCTCGCCGACGTTCGCTGCCTGCGGTGACGAGACTGCACCAAGGGTGAAGGCGATCGCTCCAATGATGATCCCGCGCATGACCAAAGCGTCACACGGTGTCGGACCAGTGACAATGCTGCGCGGCCGTTCAGGTTACCGGGAGGCGCGTCATGGCTGATCGGGACAGCAAGGTCATGGCCCTGCTCAGGCAGGGGTTTACGATCGATGAGATCGAGGATTACGTACAGCGCAAGACTGGCGAAAAGGCGGCCGCCAAAGGCGTCACCGGCCCCCTGGCCCACGACCTTGTCCGCGCCCCCGGCCCCTGGGCCGACGGCTACGAGGGCGCCAAGTCCATGCCGCAGTTTCTCCCGCCCGACGCCAGTGGCATCGACGTCGCCAAGAAGATCGGCCCGATGCGGACGCCGTACCTGCGCGCGAACCCCTTCGCCGGCCCCACCACCGCCGACATTACCTCGAGCCCCGAGATCCCGCCCGAGTGGCAGGGAGAGGTGACGCGCAAGCTCCGTGGGCCAGTCGCCACGACAGCGGGCGTGCTTGCCGGCGCTGCCACAGGCGGCGCGCTCAGCGGGCCGGTGTCCGCGCTGGTCGGCAGTGCACCCGCGTCCCTTGCGCCTGCGCTGGGGCTCGCCGGTGCAGCGGCCGAGGGCGCCGGCACCGGATACGCCGACGGGCTCGTTAGCGGGCTGGTCGAGGGGCGAGACCTGGCCGGCGCGCATGCGCAGGGGGTCGATACGGCGAAGATCGGCGGTGTCCTGGGGCCGGGCGCGAAGCTGGTCGGCGAGACCGTCGCGGCCGCCGCGCGTCCCGTCGTTCGAGCTGGGCAGAACCTGATGCGGAAGGACCCCATCATCAACCAGTACGCGACGGCCAAGGAGGCGGGGGTCTACGGGACGAAGGACATGCAGGATCTGGCGGCGCACGAGCCCGGGATTGATGAGGCTGTCAGAATCGGCCGTCAACGCATCCTCGACCGCGACGAGGAGTTGGCCACGTACGGCGGCGCGCTCTATCGCGGCGGCGAGGACGTGATCCCGAATCCTGACGACATCCTCCCCACGGCGCAGCTGCATCGCAATTTGAACCGGTCGGTGCAGCGCTACCCCAACGGCAACCCCATCAACCAGGGCGTGCAGGACGTGGTTGACGAGGTGAAGGACAACACGCGCATGGTCACGCGCCAGCGCTTCCGGCCTGTGAAAGAGGCCGAGTTGCAGACCAACGTGCGCCCCGCGGACACGAAGACAGTCGGCGGATACCGCGTCGAGACGCAGCGACGCTATGAGCCTGACCCGGACAGGCCGGGCGACAATCTGGTTGCGGTCGAGCCGCTCGAGAAGGTGAAGACCGCCGCAACGACCAAGCGTGGCATCATCGCCCAGCGTCGCGCCCTGCGAGACAAGGCCTACAAATCAGCGGAGCGCACGCCGGAGAACGCGAAGTATCAGGACGCATACGGCAGCGTCAACAAGGCGCTTTCGGAAGCCGTCCCCGAGCTCAAGCCGCTCGACGAGGAGTGGAGCAAGTTCCGGCAGACTCAGAAACGTCGCTGGGACATCCTCCGTCGTAACGAGGAAGGCGGGCGCTATGCCGACCTGCCAGAGGTTACCGACGAAGCGGCAGAGGGATTCGGCACGCCAGTCGCCCAGCGGCTTCGTGTGGGCGATGAGATTCAGATCGGCAGAAACCTGGCGCGCGTCAACGATCCTACGGTTCCCGGTCGGGAGATGGCCCCATACCTCAAGGAACTGGCGGCACAGGACCCGGAATTCGCAGCGGCGATCAAGTTCATCGCCGACAAGAAGGCGTTGGAGGGCACGAGGTTTTCGTGGCGGGAGTTGCTGCCATCCAGCTTCACCGGCGCAACCGGCGGGGCCGGCTTCGCGCCCTTCCTGCGGCAAAACCTGCGCGCACTTGGCGCCAGCGCCGACACTGCCCTAGGCGCCGCAGGCAAGGCCGCCGAGCTCGCCCCCCAGCTGTCGGTCAACCCGCTGGTGCGCGCAATGATCATCGATCAGGCGCGGCAGGCCCAATTGGCTAACAAACTCAAAGGCGGCGGCAAATAGCCGCACCCGTCACGCTTCCGCATTGCCGATTTTCTCCCAATCCCACTACCGCCCAGTGACGCCTGGTTTGTAGGCTTGTTACTGGGAGCTGGGCGGGAAATTCCAATGGGAGATGAACATGAGCGGATGCGGCTACACACTTCTTCGCCGTGGCGTAACTAGCCCGGCTGCCGGCAGCGGCGACCTCGCTGCGCCCACGTCTGGCCAGACGATCACGCTTTGGCAGAGCAACTCCAACGTCAACAGCACTTGGGGCGGACCACGCTGGAAGCGTCTGATTATCAACATCTACTCGTCGCATGCGTCGGCTGCTAACGGCCTGACCATCGACGAGAGTGTTGACGGCACCAACTGGCGGAACGTGACCTCGTACACGATTTCGGCAACGACCTACACCAAGAACTACGTCGCGGTGTCGGCGCCGTACATCCGGGTCCAGTACCAGAACAGCGCCAATACGCTGACGACCTGGGAGATGGCGATCTTGGGAGACACCGGTGAACGGGGGACGGTCTAATGGCCGCCACGGTCAACGTATACCCCGAGGGACCGGTAGACAGCGGCGACACGGCCGGCGGTGACCTCGGTGGCACATACCCGAATCCGACGGTTGACGTTGCAACGGCGAAGTTTGTGCTCCTCGACGCGGACGCGGCAGCGCCGAATGCGCAGGACCTGAGTGCGCTGTCGAACGGCATTCTTAAGCACACTGTCAGCGGCGGCGTCTCTACTATTGCAACCGCCGTCTCTGGCACCGACTACGACATCGCCCGCGACTGGCTCGAAACGCATCTATCGCGGGCGGCGACCCTCGCCAGCCTCAATAGGTCGAAGCTCAGTCACTTCTTTCTGGACTTCGCGCGGGTGTCGTTCGGCTACGACTCCGGCGCATCCGGCGGCGCGGCGATTGGCAACGCGTCCGCTCGCACGGGTTATCTCGATTGCGATACGGGCAGCACCGCCGGCGCGCGATGGGATGTCTACAATTCTCAGTTTTCCGTAGACAACACCAAGACCGATAAGTGGTACGCGGCGACAAGGCTGCGCATCTTCACAGCGACGGACGCGCAAACGACACTGCGAATCTGCGGCTGCCATGAGGGGCTCAATGATACGGCCTCGCTCAATGTCAAGAATGGCGTCTTGAACATTGAGTTGATGATCGGCGGCGTGAACACGCTGACCGCCACTTCGTGGACGGTTGAGACGTCGAATTTCCACGATTTTGCACTGTCGTTCGACGGCACGACGGTGACCGCCTATGTGGATGGGGCCAGCGTTGGTAGCACCACGAATCTTGCGAACATGCCGACCGGCGATGGTTACGCCTCATGCCAGGGGCTAAACGGCACGACCGCCGCCAGCCGCCGGATCTGGCTGAGCAAGATGCTTCTCGTTTGTGAGGACACGTAATGGCCCACTATAACGACGGAATCGGGTTTGATCAGGCATTCGGGCCGGCGCTGGCAAAGCGCCTTCGTGATCTGTTCGCCCGGGCCGGCATCACCACGCGAGCGCAACTTAAAACCTTTGTCGTCAACGGCGCGCTGCCGGGCGGAGCGACCATTTCCGCCGCTCAGTTCGGCCGTGCGCTCGCTGTGCTCGGGTGCGGGATTCGTTTCTCCTCCGACTCCGACGACGACGCCACCGACGTGGGGTAACCATGCATGACCGTACCCGACGAGAACTCGAACGACATCGCCTCGCGATCGCCCTCTCCTTCGCCGCCCTCGTCGGCTGGCTCTTCTTGGGGGCCGCTCGCAGCCTCGGCGATCACACACGCGACCAGCGCCTGGGTGTGCATCAAGGTGGCGAGCCAGCTTGGTGCAGCACTCCTCGAACTGATGAGCAAGGACCAATACGGGACGCCGTTTTACGTCATGACGGTGGGGCTGGTGGCAGTGGCAGTGCCCACCAGCGCACGCGATTTGCTCGCGCTCGCGCGGAAGGTGCTGGGGTCCGGTAAATGAGCCTCCTCGAGAAGGAGCAGCAGCTGCTGTCGCTGCTCCTGCCAGAGGTGCGCGCGCAGTACATGCGCCTACGGGCCGAGATGCGCACGGCGGGTATCTACACGCGGCTGACCGAGACCTATCGCGACCTGAAGAAGCAGGCCGAGCACCTGAAGGCCGGGCGGTCGACGCTCGCCGTGTCCTGGCACCAGCTACGGCGCGCGCTGCACGAGGTAATTCTCGTCGACGGCGTGCCCGACATGAAGATCAAACACCGCGACCTGTGGCTCAAGCGCGCACGAATGGCCGAGGCGCACGGGTTTCGCCAGATCGGATTCAAGCCCGACGGCTCGAATTGGTACATCGGGAAGGGCAAGTCCTGGGACCCCTACCATCTGGAATACCGGGCGCCGTACGACACGCTCGCCGAAGCCGTTGCCGCCGAAGGCTCGCTGGCGCTGCGGGAGCTGATGGCGTGACCGAGCATGAGCCATTGCGCACGCGCGACCTGCTCCTGCTGGTGGACATCGTGCGCATGGCTATGACCGCCCATCGCACCGACGACGGCTGCATCAGCCCACTCGGCATCAAGGTCATCGAGGCCGCCCTAACTGGCCTGGAGGCGAAGCTTCGTAAGTGAGACTGCGCGCGCGCACAGACGCCAACCACGCCGAGATCGTGAAGGCGTTGCGCGCGGCCGGCAGGCGTGTCCTGGACCTGTCGCGCGTGGGGAAAGGTTGCCCCGACATTCTGGTGGGCTGGGCCGGGCGGAACCTGTTGATGGAGATCAAGCACGGCTCCGGCGAGTTGACGCCGGATCAACGCGAGTTTTTCGCACGGTGGCCGGGCGCGAAATGTGTCGTTCGCTCGGTCGAGGAGGCACTAGCGGTAACGGGGGTCGTCAATGGCGGCGCAGCCTCTCCCACTGGACGTAAAGCGCAAGACGTTGAGCGCGCTCAAGAAGGCGAAGGGAAACCGGGTCCACGCGGCGGCGATACTGGGACTGTCGCCCGCGACCGTGTTCAGCCGGGTCCGCGCGCTCCTCGCTGACCCGAAATTCCGCGACAAGATACCGCCCGCATCTACGGCGCTGGCCGTTGCGGGTCCACCGCGCGCGTATGACCCCGACCGCTACCGGCGCAAGGAGCGCGAGGCACAGGAGCGGCGAGCGCGCGAGGAACTAGAGCGGCGACTGGCGGAGGCAGAGGCGCGAATCGAGGCGCTGGGCAGCGTGCGCGAGCACCTGGACACGATCCGCATCGCGCCCCCGTCCCGGGGCAAGCTCCGTCCCGCCGTCGCCGTTGCCATCGCTTCGGACTGGCACGTTGAGGAGCGGGTAGAGGCCGAAAAAGTCTTCGGGAAAAACTCCTACGACCTGGTTACCGCCGACCGTCGGGCGCGGGCGTTCTTTCGCGGCCTGCTGTGGAAGATCCAGCACCACCAGCACAGCTACGAGATTCGGCGGCTGCTGATCCTGGCCCTGGGCGACTTTATCAGCGGCTACATCCACCCCGAGCTCGTCGCGACGACGGCCAAAAGCCCTACCCACGCCATCGCGCTGTGGGTGGAACTGTTCGCGGCCGGCGTGCAGATGCTCCTCGACGAGTCGGATCTCGAGATCGACATCGTCTGCGAGCCCGGCAACCACGGCCGCACCGGCGAGAAAATCACGGTGGCCACGCGGGTCGAAAACTCGTTCGAGTGGCTCGGGTTTTTGCTGCTGCAGGAGCGGTTTGCGAAGGAAAAGCGGGTCAGGTTCGAGATCGCCCGCGGCGCCCACGTCTACGTCGAGGTCTGGGACTGGGTGATCCGCGGAACCCACGGCGACGACATCCGGTACCAGGGCGGCGTCGGCGGCCTGGCCATTCCGCTGCACAAGGCCTGCGACGCCTGGAACGACGCCCGCCGCGCCGATTACACATGCTTCGGTCACTGGCACCAGCACAAGGACTACGGGTTCGCAGTCGGGAACGGGTCGCTGATCGGCTATTCGCCGTACAGCATGTGGATCAAGGCCCGTTACGAGCCGCCGTCGCAGGCGATGTTCCTAATCGACCGTGAGCGGGGCAAGGACTACGTATCCGCGATCTGGGTTGATGAACAGGGTCGCCGCGTGGCGGCCGAGGAGGCGAAGCGATGAGAGCGGTTGACGTGTTGATGGCCCTGGAAGAGCTCGCCTCGGCTACGGCTGCGGCTGAGTCGCGGATCGAGGACGCGCAGCGGGAACTGGACCGAGTCCAGCGGCTGATCTGGACCCTGCGCCACGCCGCCCTCGATGCACTGGCGAAGGAAGGGACGCCGTCGGCGCTCGCCAAGGTCCTGCTTGAGGCGCTGCCCGGCGAGCTGGGAACGGCCGACCGCGGCGGGTAGCAATCACTCTGCTTGCACTGTGATATGACGGGGTGTGCCCGACCCCGCCGACCTCCTGCGCTCCCGGCTAGAGCAACTGCAACGCACGAGGGACATGCTCGTCGAGGAGCTTGCGACGGTCACACAGGACTATGCCCGCGAGGTGCTGCAGGAAGCCCTGGCGGCGGCCGAGGCGGCGATCCAGGAGCTGTCGGGCGCGCTGAATCGGTTGCAACCAGGCGACCAGTCTGGTAACACTAAGCCCATGCTTCCAGCCGCACGCGTCCGAGTCAGCGCCGGTACGGCCGGCGACAACCCCGACCCGCTGATCAAGGCGGCTAACGAGCATCACTACACGTTGCGGTCGCTCGCCGAGGCCGTCGGCTGCTCGCATGCGCTGCTGTCCCAGGCCCGGGCGGGGCAGCGGTCTATCGGCGCGGACGTCGCGAAGAAGATCGAGGAATTGATCGGCTTCAAGGCGACCAAGCGCAACTGGCCCAAGCTGCGGCAGTAGTCGGCGCGCTCGGATGCGTCACTTTTTATTTGACGTGTGTAACCATCCTGGTAGCGTAGGTTGGTAACAGGAGGTCACGAGATGACGAGGACACGAGAGGGGTCGGAACGAGACGAGTTTTTTCTGGACCACAGGGCCTACTGCGGCGAATGCGGCTGGGTCCTGGACCGCTGCGACTGCACGCCGTGCGATCGCTGCAACCAGGCGGTGAACCCGACCAAGCTCGCGCCCGAGGGCTCGCGCTGGCTCTGTCCGTCGTGCCAGAGCGACGCCAGCGCCCGTCGCCGGTTGCTCAAGTTGCACGCGGGAGAGCACGCCGTGTTCGTGGAGGCGGCGAAGTGACTCTGCTTGAGCGGGCAGCGATGGTGCTACGGGCGGACGGCGTGATTTACCTGATCCACCGTCCGACCGGTGAGTGGGGTGCCGTGTCGGTCCGTGACTACGCGAGCATGTCGGCGTCGTTTCTCGGCGACTACGAGGTGCGCCTCGACCTGATGAGCGCGATCGAGCTGAGCGCCGCAATCAAGAGGAGGAACTAATGGACTGGCGTTCGATGATGGACAAGAGGCTGATCGGCCACTGGGACTTGCCGCCAGGCAAGGACATCACGCTCACGATCAAAAAGGTCGAGAAACTCCAACTGCGCGTCCCGGGCAAGGACCCCAAAAACAAGCCCGTGATCTGGTTCGAGGGCGCGGACAAGGGTTTCGCGGCAAACACCACCAACTGCAAGGTGATTGCCTCGCTCTACGGCAACGACACGACCAAGTGGGTCGGCAAGCGCATCACGCTGTACCGGACTACGACCAGCTTTGGCAAAGAAACCGTCGACTGCCTGCGCGTCCGGCCGACTGCACCAGGTGAAGACAAATGAGCGACCGCTGGTGGGCCGAGCGCAAGGTGCGGTTCTCGTACCTGAAGAACATCGCCAAGTCCCCGGCGCACTACTTGGCGGGGCTCAAGGGCGGGCGGCAAACCGGGCCGATGCGCCTGGGCTCGCTCGTGGACTGCATCCTGTTCGGCGGCAAGCAGCCCGTGGTCTACGCGGGCCGGCGCCAGGGCAAGGCCTGGGACCAGTTTCGCGAGGAAAACCAGGACAAAGACATCGTGTCGCTGGATGAGTACGCGACGGCCAATGCGATGGTTGAGGCGATTCGCGCTGACCCGCATGCGTCGCGCGTGCTTGAGGGCGAGCGGCGATGCGAGATCAACTGGAGGTACCTGGGTCGCGACTGCCAGTCGCACCCGGACGTGCTCAATCCCAGCTGCTGGGTTACCGATCTGAAGACGTGCGCGACGGCGCAGCCGGACCGGTTTCGTGGCTCCGCGCTCCGGTACGGCTATCACGTGCAGCTCGCGTCGTACCAACTGGCATGCGAGGCGGCTGGAATCCCGGTGCCGCCCGAGGCGTACCTAGTGACTGTCGAGTCGGCGGAGCCCTACCCGGTCGTAGTTCACCAACTCACCGAACGGGCGTTGGAGCAGGGGCGCAAGATCTGGCGGACGTGGTTCGAGCAACTGCTGATGTGCGAGGCGGCGGGGCACTTTCCGGGCTATTCGCAGTCGGTGGTCGCGTTCGACACTGACGACGAGCTCGAACTGACGTTTGGCGATGAGGCGGAGGCTGCGTGATGGGCGGATCGATGCGGCCGAACGAATCCAAGGGCGGTGGACATGAAGACCAAGGAGATTAGGCGCACGCTCGAGGTCGGAGGCGAGACAGTCGCTGTGACGGCGCTTGTGATGCCAGGCGGCCCGTGCGTGAGGGTGGAGCTGGGTCAGTTGATTCTGCTGATGCTCCGCGACGACGCCATGGAATTGT
>Ga0196964_10000203_pt1 | contig 43228 bp, 39 predicted proteins | sample S1_10metaG_FD_148615 | JGI IMG/M metagenome (GOLD analysis project Ga0196964, IMG submission 148615) | Soil microbial communities from Anza Borrego desert, Southern California, United States - S1_10 | ecosystem: Environmental > Terrestrial > Soil > Desert | place: USA: California | collected...
CCCATAACAGCCGGCCATGACCGAGCCCGCGCCCAAGCGCCTGCACATCAAGACCTACGGCTGTCAGATGAACGTCTACGACAGCGAGCGCATGGCCGACGTCCTGCGCCCGCTGGGCTATGCGCTGGCGGACGGGCCGGAGGGCGCGGACCTGGTGGTGCTGAACACCTGCCACATCCGCGAGAAGGCGGCGGAGAAGGTCTATTCCGAGCTCGGCCGGCTGAAGGAGCTGCGCGACGAGAAGGCGCTGGCCGGCGGCGGGCGGATGACCATCGCCGTGGCCGGGTGCGTCGCCCAGGCCGAGGGCGAGGAGATCATGAAGCGCCAGCCCGCGGTCGACCTGGTGCTGGGCCCGCAGGCCTATCACCAGTTCCCCGAACTGATCGCGCGGGTCAGCCGCGCGCGCGGCGAGCGCCTGGCCGCCGACTTCGCGCCCGAGGACAAGTTCGACGCCCTGCCCGCCGCACGCCACGTGGACGGCCCGACCGCCTTCCTGACCGTGCAGGAGGGCTGCGACAAGTTCTGCAGCTTCTGCGTGGTGCCCTACACCCGCGGCGCGGAGTGGTCGCGCCCGGTGCAGGCGGTGCTCGCCGAGGCGCGGTCCCTGGCCGAGAAGGGCGTGCGCGAGGTCACCCTGCTGGGCCAGAACGTCAACGCCTACGACGGGGCGGGACCGGACGGCGCGCCCTGGACGCTGGCGCGGCTGGCGCGCGCCCTGGCCGAAATCGAGGGCCTGGACCGCATCCGCTACACCACCAGCCACCCCAACGACATGGGCGAGGACCTGATCGCCGCCCACGGCGAGCTGGAGGCCCTGATGCCCTATCTGCACCTGCCGGTGCAGGCGGGGTCGGACAAGGTGCTGAGGGCGATGAACCGCAAGCACACGGCTGAAAGCTACCTTCGGCTGGTCGAGCGCATCCGCGCCGCGCGGCCCGACATCGCCATGAGCGGCGACTTCATCGTGGGCTTCCCCGGCGAGACCGAGAAGGACTTCGAGGCGACGCTGGAGCTGGTGCGGGCGGTGAACTACGCCGCGGCCTTCTCCTTCAAGTATTCCCGCCGCCCCGGAACTCCGGCCGCCGCCATGGCGGGCCAGGTGGCCGATGAGGTCGCCGACGAGCGCCTGCAACGGCTGAACGCCCTGCTGGACGAGCAGCGGCGGGCGTTCAACGCCTCCATGGTGGGACGCACCCTGCCGGTGCTGTTCGAGCGGCCGGGCCGCCACCCGGGCCAGGGGGTCGGGCGCTCGCCTTATCTGCAAGGCGTGCACGTGAGCGGGGCGGAACATCTGCGCGGAGAGATTGTTCCGGTGCGGATCGAGGCCGCCGGCCATAACAGCCTGACCGGGGCGCTGCTGACCCGAGAGGCCGCTTGAGCTCGCGCACCGAAGACTTCCTGCCCCTGTCCGACGCGGCCGTGCGGGCTGTGTCCGGGCCGAATAGCCGCCACACCGCCCTGCTCGAGGACGCCTTTCGCGTGTTGATCGAGACACCGGGCGGCGGCATCGCCGTGCGCGGCGACGCCAAGGGCCGCGCCGGCGCCCGCCGGGTGATCGAGGCCCTGGCCGCCCGTGCCGACGCGGGCGCGGAGGTGACCGAGGCGGACGTGCGCGCGGGCGTGGGCGCCGCGCGCGCCGGCGACGCCCAGATCGGCGGGTCCATGCTGCCGGTCGGCCGCCGGGGCCCGATCGCGCCGAAGACGGCGGCGCAGGCGCGTTACTTGGATATGCTCGACAACTGCGAGCTGGTGTTCGGGGTCGGGCCGGCGGGGACGGGCAAGACCTTCCTGGCGGCGGCCTACGGCGCGACCCTGCTGCTGAAGGGCGCGGTGGACCGGCTGGTGATCACCCGGCCCGCGGTGGAGGCGGGCGAGCGGCTGGGCTTCCTGCCGGGCGACCTGACCGAGAAGGTCGATCCGTACCTGACGCCGATCTGGGCGGCGCTGGACGACATCCTGGGGCCGGACGCGCTGCGCCGCCGGCGCGACAAGGGCGAGATCGAGGTGGCGCCGCTGGCCTTCATGCGCGGTCGCACGCTCGCCCACGCCTTCGTCATCGTCGACGAGGCGCAGAACACCTCCCGCCTGCAGATGAAGATGGTGCTGACGCGCCTGGGCGAAGGCGCGCGCATGGTGGTCACCGGCGATCCGACCCAGGTAGACCTGGTCAATCCGCGCGACTCGGGCCTGGCCCATGCGGTGCGCATCCTGAAGGACACCAAGGGGGTGGCGGTCGCCACCTTCGAGGCCTCGGACGTGGTGCGCCACCCGCTGGTGGAGCGGATCGTGCGCGCCTACGACCACGACGCCGAGCGTAGAGCCCGGCGCGAGCTGGGCGACGTCGAGGCCGAATGATCGAGGTCGAGATCGAGGCGGACGCCTGGGCCGACGCTCTGCCCGAGGCGGCGAGCATATGCCGCCGCGCGGCCGAGGCGGCGTTGCTCGGCGCGCGGCCGCACCAGGAAAACCTGGATGTGGAAGGTCTGGAGACCCTGGGCGAAGTTTCCATACTGCTCACCGACGACCAGGAGCTGCGCGACCTGAACGCGCGCTTCCGGGGGCAGGACAAGCCGACCAACGTGCTGAGCTTTCCCTCGCCCGAGCACTTCGCCCCGCACCTGGGCGACGTGGCGCTGGCCTACGAGACCTGCGCTCGAGAGGCGGCCGAACAGGGCAAGCCGCTGGCCCACCACCTGTCCCATCTGGTGGCGCACGGGGTGCTTCACTTGCTAGGATGGGACCATCAGACCGACGCCGAGGCCGACGAAATGGAGGCGCTCGAACGCACGGTCCTTGCAGCGTTAGGGATACCTGATCCCTACGCGGCCCGAAATGGAACAGATGCCGAGCTCCGACGGCCCGAGTAGCCGCTCCCCCCGCCGCCACCCGCTGATGGACCTGTTCCACCGCCTGCGCGGCGGTGACGAGGACGCGCGCGAGCCGGCGCCCGAAGGGTCCATGGATCTGGTGGACCAGGCCGAGGCCTTCCAGTCGCTGCGCGTCGACGACGTCATGACCCCGCGCGCCGACATCGTCGCGGTGGAGCTGTCCACCTCGTTGCAGGAACTGGTCGGGCGGTTCGTCGAGGCCGAGCACTCGCGCATGCCGATCTATCGCGAGACGCTCGACGACCCGGTGGGCGTCGTCCACATCAAGGACGTGGTCAAGCTGATCGCTCCGGACGCGGAGCGTTCCGGGCCGAACTGGTCCGAACCCGCCCTGCACCGCTTGCGCCGCGAGGCGCTGTACGTCCCCGCCTCCATGCGGGCGGCCGACCTGCTGCTGAAGATGCAGGCGACCCGCATCCACATGGCGCTGGTCATCGACGAGTTCGGCGGCACCGACGGCCTCGTCACGCTCGAGGACCTGGTCGAGGCGGTGGTCGGCGACATCGACGACGAGCACGACGAGGAGTCGGTCGCCAACGTGGTCCAGCGGCCCGGCGGCCTGGTCGAGGCCGACGCCCGCACGCCGCTGGAGGACCTCGAGGAGGTGCTGGGCGAAGCCCTGTCGGTCGAGGAACTGGACGAGGAGATCGACACGGTGTCCGGCCTGGTCTGCGCGCTCGCGGGCCGGGTGCCCCAGCGCGGGGAAGTGATCCCCCATCCCGGCGGCTTCGAGTTCGAGGTGCTGGACGCCGATCCGCGGCGGGTGAAGCGTGTGCGCCTGCGCCGTGTAGAACGCGCCTCCGCCGAAGACGGCGCCCCTGTGCAGACCGCCTCCACATGAGCCGGCTGTTCCGACTCTGGCCGGGGTTCGCCGCGCTGGCCGCGGGCCTGCTGGCGGGCCTGGCGCCGCCGCCCTTCGGCTTCTGGCCGGGCATGCTCGGTTATGCGCTGCTGCTGTGGCTGGTGGACCGCACCGACGATCCGGGCCCGTCGCGCAAGGCTTTCACTTACGGCTGGCTGGCCGGGTTCGGCTATTTCCTGATCGGCTGCTGGTGGGTGGCCGAAGCGTTCCTGGTCGATCCGGAGGCTCACGGCTGGATGGCGCCCTTCGCCGCCACCTTGCTGCCTGCAGGCCTGGCGCTGTTCTGGGGCGCGGCCTGCGCCCTGTACCGCAAGTTCGCCGAGCCGAAGCTGGTGCGGGTTCTGCTGTTCGCCTCGGTGTTCTCCGCCTTCGAGTGGCTGCGGGGGCACGTGCTGACCGGGTTTCCTTGGAACATCCCGGGCTCGTCTTGGGAGGCCGGATCGGCGCCGTCGCAGTGGGCCGCCTGGGTGGGCGCCTACGGCCTGACCTGGCTGACCGTGTTCGCCTTCTGCGCGTTCGAGCCGCTGTTCCATCCGGGCCCGCGCAAGGCCCGGTTCGGGTACGCGGCGGCGGGGGCGATCACCCTGTCGCTGTTCTGGATCGCCGGTTCGGTGCGGCTGATGAGCGCCGAGATCCAGAACACCCGCACCATCGTCCGTATCGTTCAGGCGGACGTCGACCAGGAGGCGAAGTGGAGCGAGGAGAACTTCCGCTCCATCGTCCGTCGATACCTGAACCTCACCGCCCGCGCGGGCCTGCGTCAGCCGGACGTGGTGATCTGGCCGGAAGGGGCGCTCCCGGCCTCGGCCCAGGACACGCTCGGCCCCGGCTGGGTCGCCGACGGCATCGCCCAGGCGCTTCAGCCCGGCCAGGTGCTGTTGATGGGCACCTACCGCGGCGACCGCGGCGCCGACGGCGAGACCCGCTGGTACAACAGCCTGGTCGCCCTGCACGACCGCGGAGACGCCGTGGCTGTCGCGGCGATCTACGACAAGCACCGCCTGGTCCCGTTCGGCGAGTACCTGCCGCTTGAGAAGCAGGTGGAGAAGTTCGGGGTGAAGGAGTTGGTCCACGTCGGCGACGGCTTCTCCCCGGGGCCGCGTCCGGTCACCGTCAAGCTGCCGGTCGGCGGAACGGTGCAGCCGCTCATCTGCTACGAGAGCCTGTTCCCGAGCCTGCCCGGCTACAAGAGCCGGCCCGACTGGATCGTGAACATCTCCAACGACGCCTGGTTCGGCCGCACCAGCGGTCCGCTGCAGCACCTGAACCTCGCCAGCTACCGGGCGATCGAAGAGGGGCTGCCGGTGATCCGCTCGACTCCGACGGGCGTATCTGCGGTTATCGACCCGTACGGGAGAGTTTCGGAAGACGCTAGACTGGACTCCGGAGAGAGCGGCGTGATCGATGCGGCGATACCCGCGAAAATCGAGCCGACGCTATACTCGCGCTTACGTGACGTAAGCTTCTGGGCTCTGACGTTCTTCGGGTTGGCCGTTGCGCTTTGGTCTCGACGGCATGATGTTAAAAACGCGTGACAGTCGCCGAGAAAGTATTAATTGAGCGGTGAATTGTTAAGCTTCATTCCGGATTCGCCCTCGATGCCCGACACCGACGCCGCCGACCGCTCCCCTAATCCGATCGATCTGCACGTCGGCGCGCGGGTTCGCATGCGCCGCAAGTTCCTGGGCGTCAGCCAGGAGAAGCTGGCCGACGCGCTGGGCCTGACTTTCCAGCAGGTGCAGAAGTACGAGCGCGGGACCAACCGCATCAGCGCCTCGAAGCTGTTCGAGATCGGCCGCTTCCTTCAGGCGCCTCCCGGCTATTTCTTCGAAGGACTGAACGAGAACGTCGGCGCGCCCGGTTTCGCGGAGTCGGAGTCCGAGCAGTTCGTGCACGGCTTCCTGATGACCGGCGAGGGCATCGAGCTGGCTACCCTGTTCCCCAAGCTCAGCGGCAGGCAGCGCCGCCGTATCCTGGAGCTGGTCCGCACCCTGGCCGACGAGGACCGCGAGGACTGATCGCCGCGGCTGGGCGGCTTGCGGATATAAAGACATCTTTATATGTTCCGCGCTCCTTCGAACCCGCCGGAGCCCGCCGTGATCCGCCCCTCCTACATCTTCACCAGCGAGAGCGTGTCCGAGGGGCACCCCGACAAGGTCGCCGACCGCATTTCCGACGTGGTGGTGGACGCCTTCCTGTCGCGCGACCCGGTCGCGCGGGTGGCCTGCGAGACCCTGGTCACCACCAACCGCATCATCCTGGCCGGCGAGGTCCGCACCTCCGACGAGCTGATCGGCGACATCGTCGGCGGGCTGGAGGCCAAGGTGCGCCAGGCCGTGCGCGACATCGGCTACGCCCAGAACGGCTTCCACTGGGCCACCGCCGACTACGCCTGCCACCTGCACGCCCAGTCGGCCGACATCGCCATGGGCGTGGACGCGGGCGATGAAAAGGACGAGGGCGCGGGCGACCAGGGCATCATGTTCGTCTACGCGACTAACGAGACCGCCGAGCTGGCGCCGGCGCCGCTGCAGTGGTCGCACAACATCCTTCGTCGCCTGGCCGAGGTCCGCCGCTCGGGCGAGGTCACGGGCCTGGAGCCCGACGCCAAAAGCCAGGTCACCGTCCAGTACGAGAACGGCAAGCCCGTCCGCGTGCTGAAGATCCTGGTCAGCCATCAGCACAAGGCGGGCCTGAGCCCCGCCGACGTGCGCGGCCTGATCGAGCCCTACGTGCGCGAGTCCCTGCCCGAGGGCATGATCGACGGCGGCACCGAATGGATCGTCAATCCGACCGGCAACTTCGTGATCGGCGGCCCCGACGGGGACGCCGGCCTGACCGGGCGCAAGATCATCGTCGACACCTACGGCGGCGCGGCTCCGCACGGCGGCGGCGCCTTCTCGGGCAAGGACCCCACCAAGGTCGACCGTTCGGCCGCCTACGCCTGCCGCTACCTGGCCAAGAACGTCGTCGCCGCGGGGCTGGCCGACAAGTGCACCATCCAAGTGTCCTATGCGATCGGCGTATCGCGTCCGCTCAGCTTCTACGTCGACACCCACGGCACCGGCCGGATCGACGAGGCGAAGCTGGAGCAGATCCTGCCCGAGCTGATCGGAGGCCTGACGCCGCGCGCCATCCGCGAGCACCTGGGCCTGAACCGCGCCATCTACGAGCGCACCGCGGCCTACGGCCACTTCGGCCGCACCCCCGACAACGAGGGCGGCTTCGGCTGGGAGAAGACGGACCTGGTCGAGGAACTGCGCCGGGCGGCGTGATCTGGTTCCGGCCGTCATCCGGGCCGGAGCGTAGCGGAGAGCCGGGACCCAGGGGCCGAACGGCTCTCCGGCGGCTCCTGTGTCCCGGACAAGCGCTGCGCGCTTTCCGGGATGACGGCTGCTAATCAGCCATCTCCCTTTCGTGAGGCCCCATGACCGTACCCCCCACCTGGGGACCGATGCGTTCGTTCGGGCGCATCAAGTCCCGGACCCTGAAGCCCCGTCAGGCGGCGCTGTTCGACACCCTGCTGCCGCGCGTGGCGGCGCCGGACCCCAAGGCCGGCCCGATCGATCCACGGGCGCTGAAGCCCGACGCGGCCGAGGCGTGGCTGGAGATCGGTTTCGGCGGGGGCGAGCACATGGCCGAGCAGGCGGCGCGGCGCCCCGAGGTGCTGATCATCGGCTGTGAGCCGTTCCTGAACGGCGTGGGCTCGGCGCTGAGGCACATCGACGAGCGGGGCCTTAAGAACGTCCGCCTGCATGCGGGCGACGCGCGCGACGTGCTGGACGCCCTGCCGGACGCCGGCCTGGACCGGGTGTTCGTGATGTTCCCCGATCCGTGGCCTAAGGCCCGCCACCACAAGCGCCGCCTGATCCAGCCGGAGACCGTGACTGCGTTTGCGCGGGTGCTGAAGCCGGGGGGGCGGTTGCGCTTCGCCACCGATTGGAAGGACTACGCCGCCTGGACGCTGGAGCGGTTCCTGGCCGAGCCTGGCTTCCGCTGGAACGCGGAGCGGGCCGACGACTGGCGCGTGCCCCCGGCCGACCACGTCACCACCCGCTACGAGGAGAAGCGGCTCGGCGACTGCGCGCCGGTGTTCCTCGAATTCGAACGCGTGTGATCGCAACCTGAACCGTTGCGGCGGGTTCTTTGGGAAGGCCGCGCACGGGACGGCGGCCGACCCCGCGAGCCGCCATGCCCCAGATCCTGTCGATCCAGTACCTGCGCGCCTTCGCCGCCATCGCCGTGCTGCTCTACCACGCGGTCGAGCGGGCCGAGCTGCCGGGCGGCTTCGCCGTGGGCGCGGCCGGGGTCGACGTGTTCTTCGTGATCAGCGGCTTCATCATGTGGACGGTGACCGAGCGGCGGCCGTGCGGACCCGGCGCCTTCCTGAAGAACCGCGTGATCCGGATCGTGCCGCTGTACTGGATCGTGACGCTCGGCGTCGCGGCCGCGGCGGCCATGATCCCGGCGCTGTTCCCCAACATGCGGCCCGAGCCCGGGCATGTGGCCATGTCGCTGCTGTTCGTCCCCCACGCCGCGCCGGACGGCAATCCGTGGCCGCTGATCGTGCCGGGGTGGACGCTGAACTACGAGATGTTCTTCTACGCGGTGTTCGCTCTGGGGCTGCTGCTCGGGACGCGGCTGCGGCTGCTGTTCATGAGCGCGGCGCTGGGCGGGCTGGTGCTGCTGGGGCTGGTGTGGCGGCCCGAGGGCGTGCCGGGGCGGACCTACACCGATCCGCTGCTGCTGGAGTTCCTGGCCGGCATCTGGCTGGCCTGCGCCTTCTCCGCGGGCAAGCTCCCCGGCCGCGCGGTCGGCTGGACGCTGGTGGCCGCCGGTGTGGCCGGGTACGCGGCGTTGCAGGGCGCGGGCTTCTACGACGACCGCTGGCGGGCGCTGATCTGGGGCGTGCCGGCCTTCTGCATCGTCTGCGGCGCGGTCTCGATCGAGCAGGCGGGACGCGTGCCGGAGATCCCGCTGCTGCGGCTGCTCGGCGACGCCTCCTACTCGGTCTACCTGCTGCACACCCTGGCCATCGCCGCGGTCGCCAAGCTGGTCGGCTCGCCCTGGCTGCTGATCCTGGGCGGCACCGCGTTCGGGATACTGGCCGGGATCGTCAGCTACCAGCTGTTGGAGAAGCCCTCGCTGGCCCTGCTGAAGGGGCTGGGCTCGCGCCGCAGCGGCCCGACGGTCGGCGAACGCTCGCGGGTGTGGTGAGCCGCCGCGCCGAAAGCCGCTTGAGCCGGCGGGCAAATCGTTTTCATCATCACGGCCGGGCTCCGCGCGGGTTCTCGCGCGTTCGGAAATCAAGGGGTTAAGGAGCGTCGCCTGTTGCGTCCCGTCGTCGTCGCCGTCCTGCTGCTGGCGCTCGCCGCCTGCGGCCGCCAACCCGCCGAGGGCGCGCCGGAGCCCGGCGCCGCCCAGGCCGCCGCGCCGAAGCCCCAGCCGCCCGCCCCCGTCGCGCTGCAACAGCGTCTGGACGACCTGGCCGAAACCTTCCCAGGCGAGGTCGGGATCGCGGTCATGGACGTGGACGCCGGCTGGATCGCCGCGCACCGGGGCGAGGACCTGTTTCCCCAGCAGAGCGTGTCCAAGACCTGGGTGGCGATCACCCTGCTGGACAAGGTCGACCGGGGCGAACTCGGTCTGAACGATCAGGTCGTGATCCGGCGCGAGGACATGAGCGTGTTCCACCAGCCGATCTCGCAGCAGATCGGCGACTTCGGCTACGTCACGACGCTGGAGGACCTGCTGCGCCGGGCCATGACCGACAGCGACAACACCGCCAACGACAAAATCATGCGCACCGTCGGCGGGGTCGAGGCGGTGCGCGAGACTCTGGCGGCCAAGAACCTGGCGGGCGTCAAGATCTTCGGCGAGGAGCGCTACCTCCAGAGCCGCATCGCCGGGCTGGAATGGGACCCCGCGTGGGCGGGCAACGCCTCGTTCAAGCTGCTGCGCGCGCGCATGCCGCGCGACCGGCGCGACGCGGCGGTGAAGGCCTATCTGGCCGACCCGGTCGACGGCGCGACTCCGGTCGGCGTGGCGCGGGCGCTCGCCCGGCTGCACCAGGGCGAGCTGCTGTCCGACGCCTCCACCGCGCGGCTGCTGGGGATGATGGCCGACTCGGTGAACGGGCGCCGCCGGCTGAAGGGCGGCCTGCCCGCCGGCTGGCGGCTGGCGCACAAGACCGGCACCGGCCAGGACTGGTCCGGCGGCACGGTCGGGATCAACGACGTCGGCCTGATCACCGCGCCGGACGGAAAGACCTACGCGATCGCCGTGTTCATCGGCCAGACCCGCGAGCCCACGCCGCGCCGGCTGGAATTCATGCAGTCGGTCGCCCGCGCCGTGGTCGCGCATCACCAGTCGGAGCAGGCGGCGGCGCCGAGCTGACGCACGCGCCTCGAAAAAGCGCGCCGAAGCCGCTACATGGGCGGCGATGACCGTCGCCGCCTGCCCCATGCCCGTGATCGAACGCGCCGACCTGGACGCCGCTGTGGAGTCCGCGCGCGCGGCCGTAGGCCTGCCCGTGGGCGCACGGGTGGTGGCGGCGATGTCGGGGGGCGTCGACTCGACCGTGGTGGCGGCGCTGCTGAAGCGGGCCGGCTACGACGTGGTCGGCGTGACGCTGCAGCTCTATGATCACGGCGCGGCGGCCAAGCGGACGGGCGCCTGCTGCGCGGGCCAGGACATCCACGACGCGCGCACCGCCGCCGAGCTGCTGGGGATCCCGCACTACGTGCTGGACTACGAAAGCCGTTTCCGCGCCTCGGTGATCGACGAGTTCGCCGACAGCTACCTGCGCGGCGAAACGCCGGTGCCGTGCATCCGCTGTAACCAGACCGTCAAGTTTCGCGACCTGCTGGACGTCGCCCGCGACCTGGGCGCGGAGGCCATGGCGACCGGCCACTACGTGCGCCGGGCGGAGGGACCGAACGGCCCGGAGATGCGCCGCGCCGCCGATCCGTCGCGCGACCAGAGCTATTTCCTGTTCGCCACCACGCGCGCGCAGCTCGACTACCTGCGCTTCCCGCTGGCCGACCTGCCCAAGCCGCAGGTGCGCGGGGTGGCCGCCGACCTCGGGCTGAAGATCGCCGCCAAGCCGGACAGCCAGGACATCTGCTTCGTGCCCGACGGCAAGTACGTGACCCTTATCGACCGGCTGCGGCCGCAGGGGCGCGCGCCCGGCCAGATCGTGCACCTGGACGGCCGGGTGCTGGGCGAGCACGCCGGCGTTGTCGGCTACACCATCGGCCAGCGCCGGGGGCTGAACGTCGCCGTGGGCGAGCCGCTGTTCGTCGTGCGGATCGAGCCGGAGACCCGGCGCGTGGTCGTGGGCCCGCGCGAGGCGCTGCTGACCCGCTCGGTGACGCTGAAAGAGATCAACTGGCTGGGCGACGAGCCGTCGTTCGAGGCGGCGGCCCAGGCCGGGCGGGCGGTGCTGGCGCGGGTCCGCTCGACCCGCGCGCCCGTCCCGGGCCGGCTGGAGATCAGGGACGGCGCGCCCGCGGTGCTGCTCGACCAGGGCGAGGAAGGCGTCGCCCCCGGCCAGGCCTGCGTGCTCTACGACCCGGCCAGCGACGGCGACCGGGTGCTGGGCGGCGGCTTCATCGAGCGGGCCGCCGCCTAAGGATCAGCGGCGGCGGGCTTCGCGCTTGGCGCGGGCCTCGGCCTTGGCGGCGGCCTTGCGCTCCTTGCGCTCGGCCCGCTTGGCCTCGAGCATGGCCTCCTCGGCGTTCACCGCGTTGGCGATGCGCTCGGCCTCGGCGGCGAGCGCGGCCTGACGCGCGGCTTCCTTTTCGGCTACCCGGGCCAGGCGAGCGGCCTCGCGGGCGGCCTCGCGCTCGGCGGCGCGTTCGGCCGGAGAGCGGTCGTCGGTCACCATCGGTTTGGGCTTGAACTTGGCCAGCATGGCCTTCTTCGCCTCGGCGGCGGCGGTCAAACGGTCGTCGAACCCGGTCTTTAGGGTTTTCATTCAGACTTTCTTGGGGGGAAGTTTCAGACGCGCCCCTAGAACCCCGAAACCGTGTCGAAGGCAAGGCGCGGCGTGCGTCAGGCGGTCTTCAGGCCGATTTCGCGCAGGCGCTGGTCCAGGAACGCGCCGGCGGTGATCTCCGGCCACTTCTCGCCATCGCCGACGCACGACGGCAGGCACTTCAGCGACACGTCCGACGCCGGGTGCATGAAGAAGGGCATGGAGTAGCGGCTGACGTTCGGTCCCTCGGGATTGACCACCCGGTGGGTGGTCGCCGGGATCACGCCGTTGGTCAGGCGTTGCAGCATGTCGCCGCTGTCCACGATCAGCCCGCCGGGCTCGGTCTCCACCGGCAGCCAGGTCCCGTCGCGGTCCAGCAGCTGCAGCCCCGCGCCGCGGGCGGCGACCAGTATGGTGATGAAGTTGATGTCCTCGTGCGCGGCCGAGCGGACCGCGCCCGGCGGCGCGTCGTCGGACACCGGCGGGTAGTGCAGCACCCGCAGGATCGAGGTCCCGAAGCGCACGCGCGGCTCGAACCAGTCCTCAGGCAGGGCCAGCCCCGGCGCCAGCGCCCGCAGCAGGGCGCGCCCGGTCTCGTCCAGCGCCTCGAACAGCGACAGGAAGGTTTCGCGGAAACCCTCCACGCCTTCCGGCCAGACGTTCGGCGGAAAGTCCTCCGGCGGACCGGCCCCCTCGACCGGCTCGCGACCGATCTGCCAGAACTCCTTCAGGTCCGGGCTCTTGCTGTCCTTGGCGTGCTCGGTGCCGAACGGGGTGTAGCCGCGCAGACCCTTCGCATAGCGGTGCTTTTCGGCCTCGGGCAGGGCGAACACCCGCTCGGCCAGGCCATAGGCGCGCTCCAGCAGCTCGGCACGGACCTCGTGGTCGCGCAGGATCACGAAGCCGTAGTCCTGAAGGCCGCGCATCAGGTCGGTCGAGAACGCCTCCCGCGCACGGATCGTCCCGCGGGTGAAGTCGGTCAGGCTGAGTTCGGGGACGCGGCGGGTCATGAGCGGGCCTCGATATCGGCGCGGGTCGGCAGGGAGGGCTGGGCGCCCGGGCGCGTGGCCGCCAGCGCCCCGGCCGCGCAGGCGAAGGTCAGGGCCGCCTCGTACCCCCTCCCCTCCAGCAGCGCCACGGTCAGGGCCGCGACGAAACAGTCGCCGGCCCCGGTGGTGTCGACGACTTCGACGCTTGGCGGAACCGCCGAAGCCAGCCTCTCGCCGCCCCGCCATAGCTCCGCCCCGCGCGCGCCCAGGGTGATCGCGACCTGCCCGGCGGCGCGATGCAGCCGCTCGCCGTAGAAGCGCGCCTCCGCCTCGTTGGCGACCAGCAGGTCGGCGCGGGCGAACACCGCGTCGGGGATGTCGGCGGCGGGCGCCAGGTTCACGCAGACGAAGCCGGAGGCGCGCGCGACCGCCGCCGCGACCGTCTCCACCGGCAGCTCCAGCTGGCAGACCAGCGCGCCGTCGATCGCCGCCGGCAGGCGCTCGGGGCCGAAGGCGGCGTTGGCGCCCGGCGCGACCACGATCTGGTTCTCGCCCTCGGCCGACACCGCGATCAGGGCGACGCCGGTGGGCGCCCGCGCGTCCGCCTCGCAGGCCGACAGGTCCACGCCCTCCGCGCGCAACAGGGCCAGCGCCTCGTCGGCGAGGGCGTCGACGCCCACGCGGCCGACCAGGGCGACCTGGGCGCCCAGCCTGCGCGCCGCCAGCGCCTGGTTGGCGCCCTTGCCGCCCGGGTGGCGGGCCAAGGTCGCGCCGGTCACCGTCTCGCCGGGCGCGGGCAGGGTCGGCGCCGTCGCCACGAAGTCGAGGTTCACCGAGCCCACGACCGTGATCTTCGGTCCGCTCACCGGGCCAGCCTCTCGGCGATCAGGGCGAAGATCGCGTCGGCGTCGGCGCGGGCCGCCCAGCGGACGGTCGCGGCCGCCGGGTCGGGCAGGCGGAAGTCCACCGCCGTGTGGCCGAGCGTCAGCTCCGACAATGTCTCGACCTCGAGCGCGCAGGGCCTGAGCTCGAACAGCTCGGGCCTGAGCAGCCAGGCGACCGTGCAGGGGTCGTGCAGCGGCGCGTCCTCGCCGTTCATCAGCCGCGAGGCCACCTCGCGCGAGAACCGCAGCAGCTCGGCCGCGGCCCGGGCGGGGGGCGTTCCCCCGGCCTCAATCGCGGCGATGCGCTCGGGCGTCCCGCGCACCTGGTGGGTCACGTCCAGCCCCATCACCACCAGCGGAACGCCGGAGGCGAACACGACCGCCGCGGCGTGCGGATCGGCGAAGACGTTGAACTCGGCCGACGGCGTGATGTTGCCGCCCTCGCGGCGAGCCCCGCCCATGAACACGATCTGCTTCAGCCGACCCGCCAACCGCGGCTCCAGCCGCATGGCCATCGCCACGTTGGTCATCGGGCCGATCACCGCCAGGGTCACCGTGCGCTCAGGCCGGGCCGTCACCGCGCGGATCAGGAACTCGACCGCGTGCCCCTCGGCCGCCGGAGCGCCGGGATCGTCGACGGCCAGGGTCCCCAGGCCGCTCTCGCCGTGGAAGTGGCCCGCCGCAACGGGCTTTCGCAGAAGCGGCGCCTCGCACCCCGCGTGGATCGGCACGTCCTCGCGCCCGGCGATGCGGCGGATCACCCGCGCGTTGCGGACCGTGCGGTCCCCGCCGACGTTGCCGGCCACGGTGGTGACGCCCAGCAGCTCCAGCTCCGGCGAGGCGAAGGCCAGCAGCAGGGCGGTGGCGTCGTCGACGCCCGGGTCGCAGTCGATGATCAGCGGATGCGGGTTCACCGCGCCCTTGTCGCAGGCGCCCGCGCGCCGCGGCAAGAGGGGTTCAGATCACCCGCGCCAGCAGGCCGCGCGACCCGGCCATGGCGGCGCGGAACACCGCCAGCGAAGCCGCCGTCTCCGCCAGCTTCGCCGGCAGCGGCGGCTCGTCGTCGATCTGCCGGCGGCCGGAGGCCTCGGAGGCGCGGCGGGCGATCTGCAGCCGGTCGAGGATCAGCGCGGTGGCCACCGCCGCCGCCGCGGCGGCCAGGGCGTCGAGCAGGAGGTCGCGGGAGGTGTGCATGGCCGCACAACCGCCCGAGCCGGGTTCCGCGTTCCCGCTTTACATCTTAAAGCGCATTGCATATATCTGCGTCGAGGAGGACGACTCATGACTCAAGAGCAGGCCCAGTCGCTCAAGGACGACATCGCCTACATGCGCGCCCTGGCCGAGGAGGGGCGCAAGACGCCGCTTCTGGGCGGAGCGATCCTGGTCACCGCCGGCCTGGTGTTCGGCCTGGCCAGCGTCGGCCATTGGGCGGTGATCACCCAGACCCTGGCCGTGGGTCCAGAAGCCCTGGCGGTGATCTGGCTGGGCGCCATGGCGGTGTTCGTCGCCGCCCTGATCGTGCTGAGCGTGCGGCTGAAGCGGAAGCCCGGCGCCCTGTCGCCCGCCAACCGGGCGGCCGGCGCGGCCTGGGGCTCGGTCGGCGGCGCGGTGTTCGTGCTGGCGATTTCGATGGGCTTCGTCGCCTGGCGCACCCAGTCCGACATCGCGTCCTACCTGTTTCCCTCTGTGATCCTGGCGCTCTACGGGACCGGCTGGGCGGTGTCCTCGGCCATGTCCGAGCGGCGCTGGATGACCTGGGTGGCGGTCGGCGCCTGGATCGGCGCGCCGGCGGTGGCCTTCCTCGCCGGCTCGGCCGAGCAGTACCTGGCTTACGCCGCCGCCCTGATCCTGTTCGCGTTCGTGCCCGGCCTGGCGATGATGCGCGAAGAGCCCTCCGAGATCGTGTGAGGCCGCCCATGGACGGCTTCGACATCGACGCCATCGACGACGTGATCCACGGCCGGGTCCGGCTGGGAATCATGGCCTACCTGTCCGGCGCGGAGACCGCGGAGTTCAACGAGCTGAAGGCGCGGCTGCAGGTCACCGACGGAAATCTGTCGGTGCACCTTAGGAAGCTCGAGGAGGCGGGCTACGTCGCCGTCGAGAAGAGCTTCGTCGGCCGCAAGCCCCTGACCCGCGCCCGCCTCACCGACGCCGGCCGCGAGGCCTGGGTGCGGTACCTGGACGCGATCGGCCGGTTGGTCGGCGACAAGCGCTGACGCCGCTTGCGCAGGCCCGCCGGACCGGGATATAGGCTCGCTTCCTTCCCGGGCGGACGCGTAGCTCAGCGGGAGAGCACTACGTTGACATCGTAGGGGTCACAGGTTCAATCCCTGTCGCGTCCACCATTCTTTTCAATGACTTAGTTGGTCTGTGAGCGCCCTCCGCGAGGGTCTGCCCATGATTGGCCCATGAAACGCTGAATCTGCCCGATCGGGAAGATTTCGGCCCCTTTTGCGCCTCCTCACCCATAATCTTCCCGCTCGGGAAGATCGAGCTTGACCGACGGTGTTCTCTGGGCCAGTCTTCCCGCTCGGGAAGAGCGTCCATGATCGTCACCGCAGAGGATTTCGGCCGACAGGTCGCCGAGGCTCGTAGGGCCCTCGGCCTGACCCAGCGCGACCTCGCCCTGGCGATCGGAACGGGCGAGCGCTTCATCGTCGAGCTGGAGGCGGGCAAGGCCACGGCCCAACTCGGCAAGGCGCTGGCCGCCGCCAAGGCCGTTGGCATCCGGCTGGAGAATACGGCAGGGCGTCGCTGATGCCGACGCTGTTCCATCGGAACAGGCCCGTCGCCGAGGTAACGCCTTCGCCGGCGGGTCCGACGCTGGCCTACGAGGAGGCGTGGCGCGGCTCGCCCGACGCCTTCCTGGTCTCGCTGTCCATGCCGATGGACCAGACAGCCTGGCCGCCCGAGGTGGTCGTCCCCTGGCTGATGAACCTCCTGCCCGAGGGCGAACCGATGCGCGCCATGCAACGCGCGCTCGGCGTCGCCCAGGAGGACGTGCTCGGCCTGGTTTCCGCCGCCGGCGGCGACCTCGCCGGCGCCCTGCGCGTCGGCGGCCCTTGCCAGGAACAGGGCGGCTACCGCCCCGTGTCCTCGCCGGAGGATCTGGAGCGGATCATCGGCGAGTTGCCGCTCAAGCCCTTCCTCGCCGGCGACGAGGGCGTGACCATGAGTCTGGCGGGCGCCCAGGACAAGCTGCCGGTCGCCTTGCTCGACGGGCAGATCGCCATCCCGCTGGACGGCGCGCCCTCGACCCACATCTTGAAGCCCGACAACCCGCGCCTGCCAGGCAGCGTCCAGAACGAAGCGCTGTGCATGGTGCTGGCTGCGCGGTGCCGGCTGCCGGCGGCCCCGGTTACGACCGGGCAGGCCGGCGACCGGTCCTACCTTTTGGTTGACCGCTATGAGCGTGCGGGTCAGGCGCCCGCCGCCACGCGCTTGCACCAGGAGGATTTCTGCCAGGCGCTGGGCCTGCCGGCGGGCGCCAAATACGAGCGCAACCAGGCCGGGGTGCGCGGGCCCTCGCTGGCCGACATGTTCGCCCTCGTCCGCCGGCACATGACGGCAGTCGACATCACCCGACTGCTGGACGCGGTGATCTTCAACATCGCCATCGGCAACGTTGATTCCCACGCCAAGAACTACTCGATCCTGCTGACCGCGGACGGCGCAGCCCTCGCCCCGCTCTACGACCTGATGAGCGGCTGGCCGTGGCCGGGCATCACGCAGAACCACGCCCAGGCCGTCGGCGGTCAGGTCCGCGGCCGCCACGTGCAGGCCCGCCACTGGCGCCGCATCGCCGAGGCCTGCGGCCTGGCCCCGGCCGCGACCGTGAGGCGCGTCATCGCCCTGACTGAGCGCATCCAGCGCGAGATCGGCGCGGCGGCGGAGGCTGTCGCCGCCATGCCCGCCGGTGGCGGCGCCTTCCTGGACGGGCTCGTGCAGGACATCACCGAGCGAGCAGCGCTCGTGGGCCGCAACGCCGCGCGCGATGACGGCGAGGATGACGGTGAGAGTGAGGAGCCCGCCGCCCGCGGCGAGGCCTTCCCCTCCTCGATGAGCTAGGCGCGTCGCCGGCTCAAGGCCTTGCGGGGCGTTCTCCATGTGGTCGGGCAGTGGTGGCCGTAGCGGCGGCGGATCAGGTTCTCGCTCGTCGACGTGAAGCCGGCGACTTCCCAGATGGGCACTCCGGCTTGCAGCAACCAGGTGATGCAGGTGTGCTTGAGCGTATGAGGCGTCACGTCTCTGCCCAGCTTCGCCAGCCGACGCGCGGCGTCAAAGCCCGTCTTCTGCCGCTGAATGGTCTCGCCGGCGTACTCGGCCGGGCCGGTGACGGTACGCGATCGCCATCGCCGCAGGTGGGGCAGCAGGCGGTCGGGGATCGGACAGGCGCGGCGCCGCTTGCGGGTCTAACGCTCTTCGGTGCCCCGGCGGTAGATGCGGTTCTCCTTCAGATCGATCGAGCCGGAGTGCGCGTTCCGCTCCCACCGCAGTCCCAGCACGGCCGCGTGGCGGGTGGCGGTGTAGAGGGCGATCAGGATGAACCGGGCCACGTGGTAGTTCGGCTTGGCCACCCGCACGTAGCCGGTCACCCGCCCGTCAGCGTCGAAGCCCTTCGGGGTAAAGCCCAGCGCGCCCCGGAGCAGACGCGCAGCCTCGTCCCGCGTCAGCCACCGCGCCTCCTGTTCGTCCGTGCCCGGCTTCCAGACGGCGATGGGGCGATCCAGCTTGCCCGCCTTCCACGCCCTGTTCAGCGCCGCCGACAGCGTCTCCAGTTCGCGCCTGGCCGTCGCCTCCTTGACCGGCTTGTGTCCGATGGCGCCGGTGGTACGAGCGGCGACGTAGGCCTTGCAGCTGTCGATGTTCACCTGGCTGCAGGTCATGCCGCCGAAGTGTTCGATCAACCAGGGCACGTGCGTGGGTTCGGGCCCGCTGTGATCCTCGCTCAGGTTATCCAGGTAGTAGATGACGCAGTCGGCCACGAGGATGCGACGCGGGTCGCCGTCGCCGAAGGCGGGCTCGTGCTTGGCCGCTAGGTAGCGCGCGAGCGCTTCTTCAGCCGCTCGGCGCGCATCAGGGCCGCAGCCCGTGCCGATCTCTCGGCCTCCGTCGAGGACGACGTATACGGGCGGACGGCCTGCTCGCTGTCGGAGCCAAAGCCGGGGCGGTTCACGACGACGCGGCACTTCTTCCTCATTTCCATAATGGCGCGGAGGGTGACGAACCAGCGGCCCCCGATCTTCTCCAGTTCGAGGTTTCCGCGCTGGTGCTCAGTCATCAGGGTGCTGGGCTTCAGCGACCCGTCGGGGAAGGCGATCACCACCGCCTTGGACAGGCGCAGTGGCGTGTCGGGGTGGATCCCGGGCGGGCAGGGAAAGGTGAGGACTTCGAGGCCGGGCGACGACTGGCTGCCAGCTCCGGATTCGTTCTCGTCGTTCGTCATCTGACGACTCCAGTTGAAGTTGCCCGCCGGGACCATCCCGTCGAGCCTCTCTTCTCCTTCGTCGTCCATCCACCTTTACGCGCACGCGGCCTACGTGTCAAGTAACGTAGCAGCTTACGTAGATCATTCCTTTACACTGCGGCACACGCAAATCTATCCTTTACATGCCTTTATCCCATTAACACTTACGGCTATCTTGACTAATCGGCAGACCGCCCTCATAATGCGCGCATGAACATCACCATTCACATGGTCGGCGGCGGGCGTCTGGGCCTCCATCTGGATGCTGAGGGGCTCGAGGACGTGGCTGCCCTTCTGCGTCACGAGCGCGGGCTGCTCGGCGAGGTGCTGCCGGACGACACTGGCGACCGCTGGGGCGCGTCCTCGTCCCCGCGCACCGCATCCAGCTCGTGGCGGAAGCCTAGGATGAGGGCGACGGCTGTTCCCCCGCTATGGAGGGCTGCGTCTTATGTCTCTGCCGCCACCGGTCGCGGTAACGAACTGGGCCTCGAGGCTTAGCCGTGGATATGATCAACGCTCCTGCGGACCGCGCCGGCGCGCTGGAAAGCGGCAGTTACTTCGACCAGGAGCTCACGCGGCGACTGGAAGCCCAACGCGCCGCCGTTCTGGCTGACGGCTTCGACGAAGCGGACGCCTTGATCGTCCCCCTCGTACTCGCTTTGGCGAGGCTCGCGGCGCAGCGCGACGCGCGACAACCCATCCCTTAACAGACTGGAGATAATTATGCGTTCGTCCCTCCTGCCTCCGGGCACGGCGGCCCTCATCTATGGCTGCCGCCTGTCCTCCTCGCAGAGCGACAGGAGTCGCCAGGATCACCTTGCATTTGGGCTGCCGCGCAGCCGCACCCCCCCTGCTGGGCAGTCGCCAGCTGCCGGAGGCGCGCTGATGGCCGCCCCCTTCCCTTGCCCGGCTCCACCGTCTGTCCCTACGGACGGCACTCCTCTGATATGCAGAACGAAAAGAGCTCCAGTGATCAACTGGAGTTGGGCCGGTCTCTGGCGCAGCGGAACGGCTGGATCGTCGGCGGTGAATTCGCCGACGAAGCCTGTAGCGGCCGCAGCTCCAGGAACCGGCCCCAGTTCAACAAGATGATCTCTATGGCCGTCGGCGGTCAGGCCCAGGCCATTATCGTCGAGGACATCAGCCGCCTGTTTCGCAACGCTGCCGAGATGCACGTGTGCGCCCAGCGGCTCAAGGAGGCGGGGGTGGTGATCGTCACCGCCGCCGGCAGCGTCGTTGATGGCCTGGAACTGTCGATCCGCGCCGCCATGGCGCAGGAGCAGTCCGAAGAGCACGGCCGTCGGGTGAAGCGGGGTCACCGCGCCGCCGCTAAGCGCGGTCGGGTGATCGGCGGCGTCGCCTACGGCTACAGGGTCAGGCAGGCCGCCGGGGGTCAGGAAGCGTTCGTCGCCGGCAAGAACGGCGACGGCGGAGATGACCTCAATCGCGAGATCGATCCAGACGAAGGGCCCGTCGTCCAGCGCATCTATGAGGACTTCGTCGCCGGGCTAAGCACCCAGCAGATCTGCAAGGCGCTGAACAGCGAACGCGTGCCGGCCCCGGGAGGTGGCCTGTGGAGGACCAACGCGCTGACCGGAAACAAGGACCTCAACACCGGAATTCTGCGGAGCCCCATTTATAGGGGCCGCGTTGTGTTCGGGAAGACGGTCAGCACCTTCCGTCCGTCGACTGGTACGACCAAGGTGACCCCGGGGGACAAGACGGAACAGATCCAGGAGGTGCGCGAGGAACTGCGGCTGGTGAGCGACGAGACCTGGCTGGCGGCCCAAGCGCGCCTTGCCAGCCTCAGCGTGGAACGCCAGAGGCCCAATCAGGCCCGCAGGCCTACCTACGTGCTCAGCGGGAAGGTTTTTTGTGGCGCCTGTGGCGGCTCCTACGCCATCCTCGGCCACACGCACGGCTGTTACGGTCGGCGTTTTTCGTCCGCTTGTGACAACCGCCGCCGGGTCGCTCGCCTCGAACTTGAGCGGGCCGTCTTCAAGGGCATGGTGGAGCGGCTGCTGAAGCCGCATATCCTTAACATCTATCTGGCCGAGTACCGTTCCGAACTGGCTAAGGCCGCCGCGGAGTTCGAGGGCAAGCGCACGACTCTCGCGAAGCGCCAGGCTGATCTGATGCGTGACATCGACAATCTGGTGGCCCAGGCGGAAGCGGGGGCGACCGGCTACGCGCGGACCAGGATCAACGACCGCATCAACGAGCTCGGCGCTCAGCTTGAGCAGGTGGAGCGGCAGTTGGTTCAGCGCGCCCCGGTCGCCGCGGACGACGCCACGGCCGAAGTGATCATCGAACGCATGCGCGCCTTGCTCGATGAGCTCGGGGACGCGGCCGCCGGCGATGACCGCGCGGCCGCCACGGCGCGCGAGGTCATGCGTGGCATGATCGACAAGGTCATCGTTACGCCCAAGCCCGCCACGGGCAAGGAGGACGGGCGCGGCTTCGGCCCCGTGATGGTGCAGGTGTTCGGGTCCATCACCAGGGTGGTGGATTACGCGGGCGGTCGGGAGGTTCAAAGCGGCGGAACCACTTCCGCTGCTTTGGACCTTCCGAACGTGTCCTTCTACTTCTACGTCCCGATGGCGCCTGCGATCGCCCGGCAGGAGCACCCGCCCGCCGAAGCTGGCCTGTTCCTGCACCTGCTGAAGGTCGCCTACGGCCCCGTCCAGAAGGACGATCTGATCCGCGCTCTGCGCGACGGTCAAGACCCCGCCAACGCCCAGCAGATGGCCGCGGCCCACCTCGGCGCCGAGAAGGCGATCCGCTTCCTGAAGACCCGCGGCGATATCCGCGCTGTGGACCTGCCGCGCTGGCAGGCCGGCTGGGTCCTGAACGGGCGCGGCCTGACCGACGACGAGTGGCGCGAGCGTTTCCGCAATCCCGAAGGCGAAGGCCCGCCGCCGCTCTGGCGCTACGCCACGCCGCCCGAGGCTTTCGTCACCGTGATCGGCTGATCCCGCGCTTACAGAGTTCCATCCTCCCCTTCGATCTCAACTGTCTGAAATCCAGTGACGCACAAGTTCGGCGCGCAGGAGGCCCCCAGCCGGTCCTGCACCAGCCCTATGACGTCCATCCCCCACTGACGCCATCTTTCGGCGTCGCTGACGCTGCAGATCGATGGCGATCGGCCGCAAAGGCCTCGATCGCCGGCTCTTCGAGCGCCGATATTAAGGAACCCTGTCCAGGAGCTAGCGACAATCGCAGCTTCAACTTCGAAGCCTTGCGCGTTTTCGCCCTTCACTGTTCGACTTGGGCGGGTAAGGTCTGCCGAAGCAGCGGCTGAGTTGCCGATAAAGAAAGCTGCCGGGGGGGCTGCTTGGTGAAGAAGGTCGAGGGGGCCGCGGGCGAGGCGTCGGGCGGCAGCCCATCCGAAGCACTCGTGATGCTGGCGCATGATTGTCTCGCGTACTTCGAAGACGCCGCTGCGACCGCGGCGGCGAACCTCGAGAATGAGCCGGATCTCAGTGGGGAGGTGTTCGCAAGCATAAACACGCTCACGGGCGCAGCCCTCCGTAACCTCAGCGCCATATCCGAGGAGAAGCGCCGCGATCTTGAGGCGGTCCTCGCCCAACCTGCGATCGCCAGGCTTGAAGTCCTAAACGACGCCGGCGAAAAGGAAACCATCTACGTCACGCCCGCGGGCGCTCCGCGGCCCACGTGGGGGAAGGCCCGCGTCGCGAGCTACCGCTCTCCGGTGGGCCGGCTCGCCGCTGTGCCCGTCGGGACCGACGTCGAAGTGCGTACGCCCGCCGGCACGAAGAGCTACGAGCTCATCGAGAGGGCGCGTCTGCGGCCGCTGCGGGAGCTCTCGGGCTGGGACGCGCGGAACACCATCCTCGACCGTCTCTCGGGGAAGCCAATCACCGTGGTCTCGCTGCGGGCGCTCCTGCAAGGGCCGCCCCTCGGCGAAGACGATCCGCTGGCCCTGCTCAACCATCTCCTTCAGGAAGACCAGGCGCAGGCCAACGTATCCGAGGGCATCCGCCGGTCGGTCATCGAGCGAATGGGGCTACGCGAACAGCCGCTCCTCGACCAGTACCAGGACGAGATCTTCCGCCTGCCCCTCGACCGGCAGGTCGCGATCCTCGGACCCCCAGGAAGCGGCAAGACGACGACCCTGATCAAGCGTTTGGGCCTCAAGCTCGATGTTCATGCGCTGGAAGACGAGCAGCAGCTCATTGCGCGAACGATCGCCGGCCGTGCAGGCCATGCGAGCAGCTGGATTATGTTCTCGCCGACGGAGTTGCTTCGCCTCTACGTCAAGGAGGCCTTTGCACGCGAACGAGTTCCGGCCTCCGACCACCAGATCCAGGTCTGGGACAAATTTCGCAGAGATACCGCCAGAAATCGTCTTGGAATCCTGCGGAGCACCACCTCGTCCGGCGCAGTCTATCGAGAAGCGCTGCAAAACCTTCAGGCGACGACCATCGCCGACCAGATCTCGTGGTTCGAAGATTTCGACGCCTGGCAGAAGGAGGCGTTTTGGGCCGAGCTTCGCGAGCATGCGGAACGGGTGGCGGCCAGCAGCGATCCGGGCGTGGCGCGCCTAGGCGTGCGACTCCTGAAGGTCGCCGAGGGCGGGGCGGCCGGCACGAGCGCCCCCTTCCACGACTTCAGAGCGTCCTCCAAGGAGGTGCTCGAGCGGGCCGCCGCGCTTCAAAAGGTTGTGGACGACGAACTCCGGCGCGCCTTCGCATTGCAGCTCACGCGAGATCAGGACCTGCTCAATAAGCTCCTCGAGTTTGTGAGCACCTTGGCAGTGGCGGGGGAGCCGGAGGACGAGCCCGACGAGGCGGACGCCGAAGACGAGGAAGACGACGTCACCGCTGCGGCACCGCGGGCGGACCGTGAGGCCTCCTTCGAGGCTTACATGCGGGCGATGCGGGCCAAATCGAGGGCATTGGCCGTCGGCCGCAAGCTTTCGCCGGCGACCCGCCACGGGCGCATCGCGGAATGGCTCGCGGAGCGCGCGCCGGCCGATAGCGAGCTCACGTTGCTGGGCGGATCGGTGCTGCTCAGCGGATCGCTGCGGCGCCTCGTCAATCCCCTGCGGCGTTACGTGCGCGGGATCCCGGCACGCTATCGACGTTTCCGCCGCCTCCGGGCGGCAGAAGGCGCGTGGTACCAGCGCGGAACCTTCGGGCCGGCCGACCTGAGCCCGCTCGAGGTCGACGTCGTGATGTTGGGGATGCTGCGCTCGGCCAGGCTCTTCCTGCGGGACCCGAAGTTCGTCGCGGACATCGACGAACCTGCTCTCGCCCACCTCAAGGCCGTTCGGGAACTCATGAAGACGCAGGTGTCCGTGGATGAAGCCACCGACTTCTCGCCGGTACAGCTCGCCTGCATGGCGGCGCTCTGCGATCCCGAGACGCAATCATTCCTGGCCTGCGGCGATTTCCACCAGCGGATGACGACCTGGGGCAGCCGTTCCGTCACGGACCTGAAATGGGTGTTCCGCAACATCGACGTTCGCGAGATCCGCACGACCTACCGCCACAGCCGGCAACTGAACGCCCTGGCCCACCGCGTCGCGCAGCTCTCGGACCAGGACCACGCGGCGGCGGTCCTACCGGAACACGTCGACAACGAAGGCGTGGCGCCGGTGCTCGGTTCTGGGCTTTCCGGCGACGCGTTGATCGGGTGGCTGCGAGAACGGATCTTCGAGATCGAGCGGCTTACGCAGAAGCTTCCCTCAATCGCGGTCCTCGTGAACGGCGACGCCCAGGTGGCGGAGCTCGCCGAACAGCTTCAGGAAGCCTTGGCCGAGCGGAACATCCAATGCGCCGCCTGCCCCGGCGGACAGGTGCGCGGGAATGACAACGACGTGCGCGTCTTCGACGTGCAGCACATCAAGGGACTGGAATTCGAGGCGGTATTCTTCGTGGGCGTCGACGAGCTGGCGGCCACCCGGCCCGAGTTGTTCGATAAGTTCATCTACGTGGGCGCCACCCGCGCCGCCATGTACTTGGGTCTCACCACGGCTGGCGGAGCGCCGGCCCAGCTGCTGCCGGTGCTGGATACCTTCGGGTCTGCCTGGAGCTAATCAATGAGCCGTTCAATGAGCCGTCTCGGCATGGTGCCGCGCCGAGGGGCTGGAGGGAGAGCAGAGTGAGTTTCGTCATCAACAGCACGGTCCCGGTGGCCACCACGCCGGAGATCGTCTTCCTCAAGGGCAGCGTCTCCCTCTGGGCGTACAGCATCCCCTTCTTCACCACGAACGTGCCCCTCGGGTTCGCTGCCGAGTACTTCAAGCTGTTCGAGGAACTCCCGCAGGCGGACACCGGGGAATGGACGCTCGAGGAGCTGTTCCAACGCGACATCTCGTGGGACCGCGTCGACTCCGAGATCCTCGAGTACCTGAAGAGCCCGACACGTCCGCAGTTCTTCAACGCCCTCACGGTGGCGCTCCTTCCGGGGCATGCCACCAGCTTCGGCGGCGACTTCGGTCCCGATGTGACGATCCCGCCCATCGCGGATCCTGGATTGGGCAAGCCGCTGACCCTTGGCGGGGTCCAGGTCCAGTTCTACGGCTCGGACGTTGATGTCATAGCCGGGGCGGGGAAGATGCGGTGGTCGACCGGCCACGTCGACGCCGTGGCCGTGGATGGACAGCACCGGCTTGCGGCCATCAAGAAGTTCACTCGACAGGCGAAGCGAAGCCAATGGCAGGATGCGTCTGTGCCCGTGATCTTTCTGATCGCCGACGAGCGGGTAGGTTTCCAAACGCCAAAAGGCGCGGAAGAGCGCCCGCGTACGGTCTCGGCGCTGCGCAGCGTCTTCATCGATCTCAACAAGAACGCTCGTCCGGTATCCCCCACGCGGACGATCCTGCTGGACGATCTCGACGTCGTAAGCGTCTGCACACGCGCGCTGATCGGACGGTCGTTGGGCGAGACTGTCGATCCTGAGCGCATACCCCTTTCGGTCGTGGACTGGCTCACCGACCGCAATAAGATCGACGACGGTCCATTCGTCACGACGGTCATGCTCCTTTACGAAGCCGTCGGTCGTCTGCTCGCAGTTCCGGACATCCAGATGGATGAGGACGACAACAGCGTCGGGAAGGTGGAGACGTGGCTGCAGCAGGTGCTCCCGATCGAAGATGAGGCGACGTACGAGGACGTCGTCGGACAGGTCCGCAAATGCGCTCGACTGCAGACGAAACTGTCATGGCTACCGGCTCACATCGCAGCCCTGAGGTCCTCGTTCGAGACGGAGTGGCGGCCCCACTTGGTGCGGCTGTTCCGCGAGTTCGGGCCTTATCAGCGCCTCTGGACCATGATGTCCGAGAAGGAGCTGCTGGGGCCGCAGTTCATCAACCTCTATGTCTCCCGTGAGGTGATGCCGCCGCCCGCAGGGCAGGAGCGGGCCAAGCGGCTCGAAGCCGCTGCCAAGGCGGCGGCCGAGGGGGCTTGGACGATCGAGAAGAACTACCTGGCTCCGCTTCGTGAGATCGGCGAGATCAAGAACGATCAGTGGGCTTACAAGATCGTCTTCCAACGGGCGCTGCTCCGACTGTTCTCCTCGGTCCTTCGCGACCCCGCCCTCTACTTCGTTGACGCCGACCGCGAGAGCGCTGCGGAAAAGCTCATCGAAGCCCTCAACCTGCTCGACGCCAACGCCTTCATGAAACTGGAGAAGAAGGTCGGGCGCGAACTCTTCTGGCAAGGCAGCGGCTTGACCGCCGACGGGACCATCGAGTTCACCAACGCCGGTGCCGAGCGGCTCAAGGCCTGGCTCGAGATATTCCTTATCCTTCGGGGAGTTGGCGACACGGGGCCCAGGTTTGAGGCGGCCGCCGACGGCGTAAAGCCTCGCCCCAGAAAACAGCTCGCCAAGCTCCTCGAGGATCGGGGCGTGCTCTTCCGGGGCATGCAGAAGCTCTCGATGGCCCGCGACAACGATCCCGAAGATGAGGAAACTCCGCGCAAGTACCTGAAGCAGCGATACGACGCCCTGCGGGAACTGGCGCGGACCTAGGGCCATGTTCGGGCAAGACGACGCGGCTTCGTTCTGTCGGCCGAATTGCGAACGCGCCTACAGCCGGCTCTACAACATCGAAGCCTACCTTCGATTCATGCTGCGGTGGGAGCTTGTGGGCGCTTACGCCGAGAACTGGCAGGGTCAGTTGGGGCGGGTGCTCGACGAGGCCCGCGAGCGGCTCGAACAGGAGAGGGCGCTCAGGATCATCGACGCCGACGAGCTGAACATCATGTCGTACATGATGCTCGGCGACCTCAAAGACGTCATGTTCAAGGACGGCGTGTGGTCGCTGTTCAGGCAGCAGTGGCCGCCGCAGGATCTGCTCCAATCGGACTTCAAGCTGCTGATCGCGGTGCGCAACAAAAATGCCCACTATCGGCCGGTCACGGCCCGCGACATGAGGACAATCGAACGGCTGCAGACGACGATCAGCGAGATGACGGACCACTATCGCCGCGAGCGGGCCAACGCCTTTCTGAAGGCCCCCGATAAGCTGCCCGAGCCGCTGAAGGAGCCCGTGCTCGAATGGGTCGCCTCGATAGACGATGAGGATTCGCCGTGGGCTTCGGTGACGGCGACGAAGCTGGACAAGTACTATCGGCTCGACGGCGCATTGAGGCGCGGAGCGCTGCCGGAGGATGCGGTCCATCAGATCGTCACTTTTGGCCGGGCGGACTGCCTATTCGCGGGACTCGACGCGGCGTCGGGACGCCTGTCGTTGTACCTGCCAAAGGAGATCGGAGCGGCGCAGGCTGGTCGCCTCATCCGGCATGCTATGGCGCTCACGCCCATCGAGGTGGAAGTTGATCCACCTTCGCGCGAAGAGCTGCCACGGCTCGACTATGTGTTCGACGCCGCTGTTCAGCTGCCGGCGCCCTTCCGGCTCTAGCGGCTGCTAGTCCGAGACGTAGGCGCCGTGATTGAGTTGCAGACCGGGGAGGCGGCGGGCGAGGCGAGCGGGACGCGACACGCGGGCTGCTGACCCATCCTCGGGGAGACGAGAGCGTGAGCCTGATCTTCTACGACCTTGAGACGTCCGGCACGACCCAGGGGTTCGACTAGATCCTGCAGTTCGCGGCCCTGCGGACAGACGACGACTTGGAGCAGGTGGGCGACTCCTACGAGGTCCGGTCTCCTCTCCTGCCGCACGTGATCCCGGCGCCGCGGGCGCTGCAGGTGACGGGGCATGACCATCGAGCAGCTGCTCGACCCGGGGCGGCTCAGCCACGCGCCAACGTCCACCTATGATGGTTCATTCTCTCGCTCCCCCTTACGCCTCCGATGCGGCGCAACCGGAGATTGTCCACAATCGGCAAGTGGAGGATTGAAAGGTTGTCGGCGTTCGCTCTATGTTCTGGAGCGCGGCGTCTGATATAGGGTCCGTGATGCGTCACAGCTCCGATTCTCAAGTCGCGCACGTGTATCTCGATGGGCACGCGACCATGCCTCTCGCCCCTGAGGCCGCGGCGGTGATGGTGCCGCTTTGGGCGGAAGAAGTGGGCAATGCCCACTCTCAGCACGGCCGCGGCCAGGCAGCGGCAGCGCGGGTGGAGACGGCGCGCCGGCAGATCGCTCAGCTGATTGGGGCGGAGCCCTCCGAACTGATCTTCACCTCCGGCGCTACGGAGGCCAACAACTTAGCGCTCTTCGGCATCGCCGAGGCAGCGCGGCGGCAGGGCCTTAGCCGACGGAAGATCGTCGCCTCGGCGGTGGAGCATAAGAGCGTGCTCGCGGTGCTGGACGAGCTCGCGGCGGACGGCTTCGAGGTGGCGCTGGCACCTGTGACGCGCGATGGGCTCGTGGATCTCGCGGCGCTTGCCGCGCTGGTGGACGACGAGACGCTGTTGGTCTCGGTAATGGGCGCCAACAACGAGGTCGGCGTGATGCAGCCCTTGGCCGCCGTGGCGGCGATCGCCCGCCCCCGTGGGGCGCTCGTGCACAGCGATCTCGCGCAACTCGCCGGCAAGGTGCGGGTGGACGTCGCCGCCCTCGACCTCGACTACGCCAGCCTCTCCGCGCACAAGATGTACGGACCCCCGGGCGTGGGCGCGCTCTATGTCTCGGGCCTTGCCCAAGTGCGACCGCGGCCGCGGATGTTCGGGGGCGGGCAGGAGGGGGGCTTGCGTGCGGGCACTCTCCCGACACCGCTCATCGCGGGCTTCGGAATGGCCGCGGAGCTCGCCCACATGAACCTCGCCCGGGACGGGGATCGGCAAGATCGGCTTGCCGACCGGCTGCTGGAAGGGCTCGCCGGCAGGCAGGTGCTCTACATCCAAAACGCCGCGGCGGCGCCTCGACTTCCGGGAAGCTTAAGTCTTCAGTTTCCCGGCATAGTCGCCGATGATCTTGTCGGCAGGCTGTCCGGCGCTGTTGCTCTGTCGACAGGATCGGCTTGCTCATCGGGGCAAATCACTAGCTCATATGTACTTCGTGCGATGAAGCTGTCTGAGGCGGAAGCCAACGCAACTGTTCGGATCTATCTGAACAGATACCTCCGAGAGGTTGATGTTGATTTTGGCGTAGAGCAAATTTCAGCCGCCTTGCGCTGAGGGAAGCCTTGCTACTGGAGGGGTCATCCAGTACCATGATCCTATGAGGTCCATTCTCGCTGATTCCGAGGTTCGGCTGCAGTTCGCAGGTCACGAAACCTTCCCCTTGCGGCTGCTGTGGCTGCGAAAGGCGTATGACGCCGCCGCGGCTGAGCCGACGCCGCGGGGAACATTCCAGGAACGGGACGCGATTGCACGTTTCGGCGTGGGGCGCAACATGGCGATCTCTATCCGCCATTGGGCGCTTGCCGCCGAGGTGCTCCAGGAGGAGGGCGGCATGCTGTCGCCGACGCTCTGGGCGCGGAAGGTCTTCGATCCTGATCGCGGGTTTGACCCTTTCCTCGAAGAGCCGGCGACGCTGTGGCTGACGCACGCCCATATCGCCAGCAAGCCGGAGTTTGCGACGACCTGGTTCTACGCCTTCAGCGGCCTCAGTCAGACGACCTTTGACCGCGACATGATTGTGGGCGGCATCCTCGAGCTGGTGCGGGATCGTGTTGGACTGAAGGCTTCGGCCGACACGCTTCGCCGCGACGTGGAAGTGTTCGTGCGGAGCTATGTGGCCCGGGGGGACGGCGGTGAAGACGCCGCCGAGCCGCTGCTGGCGGAGCTTGGTCTCGTGCGGGAGTCGCGGCTCGCCGGACAGTTCGAATTTGTGCGGGGGTCCAAGCCCACTCTGCCGGACGCTGTGTTCGCCCTGGCGCTGGAGCGTTTCTGGCGGCGCTGGCACGTCAACTCGCCGACGCTTTCGGTGGAACAGGCGAGCTATGCGCCGGGCTCTCCCGGCCGGATCTTCAAGCTCGATGAGGACAGCGTGCTGGAGCGGATGACGCGGCTCGATCGCGTGACCGACGGCGCCTTCGTCTGGAGCGACACGGCGGGGCTGCGGCAGGTCGCCCGCGTGCGGCCGACCAACGAGAGCCGCCTGCTCGAGCGGGCCTACAACCCGGTGCGGAGGGCTGCGGCATGACCCGTCTCGTGGATGTGGTGCGGGTCGAGCGGCGCTTCGCGCGGTCTGCGCGGATCGATGCGGATCTACAGGGCACGCCGCCGCTTGTCGGCTACGTCATGCAGCCGAGCGTCCGCCGGGCGCTCGAGACCATGAGCGAAGGGCTGGTGGAGGGTTCGCAGGCGGCCTTCACCTGGACCGGGCCTTATGGGGGCGGCAAGTCCTCGGCGGCGCTACTGGTGGCGAACTTCGTGGCGGGCGCTGAGGAGCAGCGCGCTTTTGCAGCCGAGCTCGCGGGGCCTGAGCTTGCGAAGCAGTTCGCGGCGGCCTTCCCGACGCGCGACAAGGGGTGGGAGATCCTGGCGCTCACCGGACGTCGCGCGGAGCTTCGGCAGGCGATCGTCGACACCGGAATCGCGACCTTCGGCTGGTCCAAGGCGGAGGCCGCCGAGATGCTCGGGGACGACCGGCGGCTGCTGGCCCAGCTCGAGGCTGAAGCGGTGAGCCGGGACGGCGTGCTCCTGCTCATCGACGAGCTTGGCAAGTTCCTGGAGTACTCCGTCGCCGAGGGCGGCGACGTCCACCTCCTGCAGGACCTAGCCGAGCGGGCGAGCCGCTCCAAGGGCAGGCTCGTGGTGGTGGGCCTGCTGCACCAGTCCTTCGAGCAGTACGCCGGCAAGCTAGGAAAGGCGGCCAGGGACGAGTGGGCCAAGGTCCAGGGCCGCTACTTGAACATTCCGTTTGTGGCCCAGGCCGACGAGGTCGCGGCGCTGATCTCTCGCGCCATTCACGTGGTGCGGCGCCCCAAGTGGGCGCGGCCGCTGGCGGTGAGTACTGCCGAGGCGGTGGCCAAGCGCCGCGCGGTGGACGCCCAGGCGCTGGGGGATGTGCTGGAGGCAGCTTGGCCGCTGCATCCCATCACCACCCTCTTGCTAGGGCCCGTCTCTCGACAGCGGTTCGCACAGAACGAGCGCAGCGTGTTTGGCTTCCTGTCGTCGGCGGAGCCGCATGGCTTCCAGTCGCATCTGAGCGCCGTCGAGGCGGACGCCGGCGACTCCTGGTTCGGGCCGGACCAGCTCTGGGATTATCTGGTCGCCAACTTCGGCTCGGCCTTGGCTGTGGGCGCCGACGGCGCCCGGCTGTCCCTGGCTATGGAAGCCGTGGAGCGGGCAGGCCTGCGCGGTCCTCTGCACGCCAAGCTTGCCAAGTCGGCGGCCCTGATCGAAATCTTCGGCAACGGCTCGGGCCTTGCGGTGGCGGACGATGTGCTCTCGCTCTGTGCGCCCGCGGCCACGGAAGGGGAGACAGCTGCGGCCTTGGCCGAGCTCGTCGAGCGGGCGGTGCTTATCCGCCAGCCGCGGCTCGGCGGCTATGCGCTCTTCGCCGGCAGCGACTTCGATCTCGACGAGGCGATCAGCAGTCACCTCGAGCGGCTCGATGCGGCGAGCATCGCCGACCTCCCGGGGCGGCTGCAGATCGGCCCTATCGCCGCCAAGCGGCACTATGTTGAGACCGGCGCCCTGCGGACCTTTGACGTCGTGCTGCAGCTTGGTGAGGAAGTCTCGGGGGATCTTAGCGGCTGGGCCCAGAGCTGCGCTGAGCGGCTCGCCAAGGGCAAGCGCAAGACCACGGGCCTGCTGGTGATGCTGCTGCCGGACGGGGCCTCCTTCGAGGCCGATCCGGAGAAGGCGGCCAAGGCGCTGTCCGCGGCGCTCGAACGCAAGGGCGTCGTGGCTGCGGTCGGGGCTGCGAAATCGGTCTATCTGCTGCGGGAACACGCCGCCGATCTCTACGCCATCGATCGGCTGGAGGCCTCGCATCCGCAACTCGAGGGCGATCGGATCGCCCGCCGCGAGCTCTCGGCGCGCAGGACCCAGGTGGGGGAGGCGGTCCGTCGGGAGCTGCTTTCGACCTTCGCCGCCGCCAGCTGGTTCAGCGGCGACGCCAAGCTCAAGGGCCTCGACGGCAAGCCGCTCTCCATGGTGGCCTCGGCGGTGGCGGCGACCACCTTCGAGCACTCGCCCGTCGTGCACAGCGAGCTGGCGTATCGGGACAAGCCGTCCTCGAACGCCATGGCGGCGGTGCGGGCGTTGGGCTACGCCATGGTTGGCAAGGCTGGGGAAGAGGACCTGGGCCTCACCGGCTATCCGCCGGAGCGCGGTCTCTATCTCACCGTCTTGAAGCCCTTTGGGCTCCATCGGCAGACTGCGGATGGCGCATGGCGGTTTAGTGACCCGGAGGAGGGGACCGATCTCGGCGCCTCGCTTCGCCCGGCTTGGAGCGAGGCCGTCGCCGCCAAGTCCATGCGCCTCGACGAGCTGTTCCGGCGCTGGGCGCAGCCGCCCTACGGGCTGAAGCGCGGCGTCATGCCGATCTTCGCCTTGGCCTTCCTACTGGCCCATCGGGCGACAACGGCGGTCTATGTGGACGGGGTCTTCCAGCCGCAGCTCGACGATCTCTTCGTCGATCGCGTGCTGCAGGAGCCGGCCCATATCGAGTTCCGGCGGATCCAGCGGTCTCGCCGCGACGCCGCCTTCATCAATGCCCTCGCCCATCTCCTGAGTGGGGAGGGGGAGACCCTGGAGGCGGAGGCTCTGCCGGTGGCGTCGCGCCTCTACCAGCGCTTCAAGGCGCTGCCGGCTTGGACCCAGCGCACCCAACATGTGAGCGCCATCACCCGCCGGATCCGCGACATCGTGCTGAAGGCGTCAGACCCTGAGGCGCTGCTGTTCACAGACCTGATGGACGCGTTGAAGGACGCTGGCGAGCCGGCCGTCGTGGTGGCGGGCGCCCTCAAGGAGTGTGAGGGCGCGTTTGGTGAGATGCTGGGCGAGCTTAAGGGTGCGCTCGCCGATCAGCTTGGCGTCGACGCCGAGACCTTTGACGGCCTGGGGCCGCGGGCGATGACGGTGAGCGGGGTGACGGCCGATCTTCGGTTCGACGCCTTTGCGATGCGGGCGGGCACCTTTGGCGAAGGGAAGGGCGACATCGAGGGCCTCGCAAGCCTGCTTGTCCATAAGCCCGCCAAGTCCTGGACTGATCGCGAGCAGCAGCAGGCGCTGTTCGAGCTCGCCAAGCTGACACGGCGCTTCCGGGAGGCCGAGGCGCTCGCTGTAATCAAGGGGCGGGATCCCACTGCTCAGGCGATCTCGCTAGTGGTGGGCTTGGATCCAAACACCCAGCCGCTGATCCATGCCTTCGAAGTGACCGAGCAGGAGCGGCGCCAAGCCGACAGCCTGGCGGATGCGCTGTTCGAAGCCATGAAGGGCCGCAGACTGCATGCGTCGATCGAGCTCGCGGCCGTGGCGCGCGTGCTCGAGCGGCTTTCGACCCAGACCCAAGAGGCGGCGTAATGAAGGAACGGCACATCCTGGGGATTTCCGGCGGCCGGGATAGTGCGGCGCTGGCGGTCTATATGCGTGAGACCGCCCCTGAGCTCGACATCGAGTACTTCTTCACCGACACCGGCAAAGAGCTCGACGAGGTCCATCAGTTTCTTGAGCGTCTCGAGGGCTTCTTGGGCAAGCCGATCACCCGCCTCAATCCCGATCGCGGCTTCGAGCACTGGCTGCGGGAGTACAATCACTTCCTGCCATCGCCCCGCACGCGTTGGTGCACGCGTCAGCTGAAGCTGAAGCCAATGGAGCAATGGCTGCGGCCGGACCTCGACGCTGGCGTCATCGTCCATTCCTATGTGGCGATCCGCTCGGATGAGCCGCACCGCGACGGCTATCAGGCCACCCACGAGAACATGCGGGTGCACCTGCCGCTTCGCGAGGTCGGAATCGATCGCAAGGGCGTCATCGACATCCTGGAGAGCGCCGGCGTCGGCGAGCCGGAGTACTATAGCTGGCGCTCGCGGTCGGGCTGCACCTTCTGCTTTTTCCAGCAGAAGATCGAATGGGTGCGACTGTCCAGAGAGCATCCGGACGCCTTCGAAGAGGCCAAGCAGTACGAAAAGACCGCGCTTAGTCACGGCTCGCCATTCACCTGGAGCCAGGGCGAGAGCCTCGATGAGCTGATCCGTCCAGATCGCGTGCAGCAGATCGAGGCGGAGTTCGAGGCTCGGCGCAAGCGGCTCATGGCGCGGCGGCCGGTCAATCCGCTCGCGGGCGATCTGGCGCCGTCGATCGACGATCTCTACGGGATCGACGAGGCCGCGGGCGGCTGCGTGGTCTGCCACAAGTAGCCGCCGATCACGGTGCTCGAAAAACAGGTTAGCAAGCGTCGGAACCCGCGCTACACAGGATAGTGTGGGCGCGGTACACCGCCTCATGACTGTGGGGGGACAGTGTCCAAACGCCTGATCGACACCTTGGCGCGCGGCGGCGTCGAGCCGCTTTACAAGCTTGCCGGCAAGACCGCGATCGATCTGCTGGATCGGCTAGAAACCAAGAGCCTGGGCGCACACGTGCTCGCGACGATCGTCGTGGAGCGACTCGGCCCGAGCGAGGCGCTCAAGACGCCGCCCATCCGAGGGCTTGCGCTCACGGCCTTGAAGCGAGACGAGGCTGAACAGTTAGCCGACGTCTTGGTCTTGCCGGAGCGGGAGGATCCGTTCGAGCGACTGCTGCGCGCCCACTTCGATCGCTCCGAGTCCCTCCTGGAGACTCTGCACGCCTACTTCGGGGTGCCTTATGAAACCGAGGAGGTGGAGGAGAAGCCGTCTCGGATCGCCGCGGCCCCGCCCTATGTCCTCTTCCCCCACCAGCGCAAAGCGTCTCTGCAGGTGCGGGAGAAGCTCGCCCTCAAGGACGCCCGCGTCCTGCTCCACATGCCCACGGGCGCCGGCAAGACCCGGACGGCAATGACCACCATCGCCGACATCCTGCGCGGCTTGCCGGATGGCCAGGTCGTGGTCTGGCTCGCCCACTCCGAAGAGCTTTGCGACCAGGCTTTCGATGAGGCGGTGAAGGCCTGGTCCGCGATCGGCTCGCGAGAGCTCACCGTGTATCGGCACTACGGCCACCACCGGATCGCCAACCTTGCCGATGTCCGAGACGGCATCATCGTCGCGGGCCTGCAGCTGCTCTACAAGGACAGCCTCAGCCGCCAAGGCGAGATCCTTGAACTCTCCCGACGCGTGAAGCTGATCGTCATGGACGAGGCGCATCAAGCGACAGCCCCGACCTACTCCCATCTGATCAATCTGCTGCAGCGCCGGCAGGAGACCGGGATCCTAGGCCTGTCCGCCACGCCCGGGCGCTCGCTGAAGGACGTGGGCGCGGATCTGCAGTTGGCGGCCTTCTTCAACCGTCAGAAGGTTCGACTGGAAGTCGAGGGGCATGCGAGCCCGATCGACTGGCTGGTCGCCGAGGGCTACCTCGCCAAGACCGAGTTTGTGCCCCTGCCATTCAAGCCGAAGGGTGATCTGAAGCTCACGGAGGCCGAGGAACAGCGGCTGCAGGAAGGGTTCGACCTCCCAGATCGCATCGTCAAAGCCCTCGCCGCCGACGACGCCCGGAACCTGCTGATCGTTCAGGCGGTGGAGAAGGAAGTCGCCGCGGGCGGCAAGGTGATCCTCTTCGCCATCTCTGTGGAACACGCCGGCGTGATCGCCAGCGTCCTGCGCCTGCGCGGCGTCAAGGCGGCGGCGGTCACGTCGAGCACGCCGAGCGAGCGGCGCCGGCAGCTCATCCAGCGCTACCGCGACACGGAGGAGATCGAGGTGCTCTGCAACTATGGTGTGCTTACAACCGGCTTTGACGCACCGAAGACCAATGTTGCCGTCATCGCTCGGCCCACCACCTCGGTGGTGCTCTACAGCCAGATGATCGGCCGGGCGGCTCGCGGCAAGAACGCGGGCGGCAACGAGACGTGCCGGATCCTTACGGTCGTGGACCAGGCACCAGGTTTCCGAAGCCTCGGAGAGGGCTTCGACTTTTGGGAAGACATTTGGGAAGAGGACGAACCCGCGTGAGTTTCGCGATCATTCCTCAGACGCTGTCCATCAAGGCGATGCGCAGCTCTGGGTACAAGGACAGCGCCTACGCCATCGCTGAGCTGATCGACAACTCGATCCAGGCCGGCGAAACGCTGGAACGGCCGGTGAAGGTCGAGGTCATCTGCGTCGACAAGGCGGGCCAAGACAGTCCGAACGGCCGCCGGCGGCTTAACCGCGTGGCGGTCTATGACAACGCTAGCGGCATGGACGCCGAGACCCTGCGCCGGGCCTTGCAGTTCGGCGTGGGCGGCCACCTCGAGGAAGAAAACCAGAAGGGTATTGGCAAGTTCGGCATGGGCCTGCCGAACTCCTCGATCTCCCAGTGCCGCCGCGTGGACGTCTACACCTGGCGGGGCGGACAGACCCTCCACAGCTATCTGTGTGTCGACGAGATCATGAGCGGCGAGATGGCCGTCGTCCCCGAGCCGAAGGCTGCGGTCCTGCCGCAGGAGTGGATCAATCTCATCAGCGACGACATCGGCGACAGCGGTACGCTTGTCGTCTGGAGCGATCTCGATCTGATGAAGTGGAAGCAGAGCACGGCCTTCCTGCGGAACGCCGAGTTCATGATCGGCCGCATCTACCGCTACTTCATCAACGACGGCCGGGCTTCGATCCGCTTGGCGGCCTACGAGGAATCCCGCGGACGCTATACGAAGTCCATCGACGAGCCTGTCCGTCCGAACGATCCCCTCATGCTGATGAGCGGCACGAGCGCGCCTGAGCCTTACGACCAGGAGCCCGCGTTTGAGCCGTTCGGCGAGCCGCAAGAACTTGAGGTCGGCTACCGGGGCCAGACCTATACGGTCCGGATCACAGCCTCGATCTCGAAGGTGGAGACCCGCAAGCGGGGCGGCAGCGCCGCCATCGGCGCCTATGCGCGCAAGAACCAGGGGGTTTCGGTCGTCCGGGCCGACCGAGAGCTCGAGCTCAATCGCTCCTTCGAGAACTCGTATGATCCGCGGGAGCGCTGGTGGGGGATCGAGGTGAGCTTTCCGCCCGGTCTGGACGAGGTGTTCGGGGTCACGAACAACAAGCAGGCCGCCACGGGCTTCCAGCGGTTAAGCCTCGAGGAGGACGCGGCCGCCGCCGAGCTGAGCCTCGCAGACTACCAAGATCAGCTGCGCCTCGACAGCGATCCGCGCCTGCCGATGTACGACATCAGCAAGCGGATCGACCGGCTGCTGGACACCATGCGCACTCAGATCGCCCGCATGCGGGAAGGCGAACGGGTGGAGCGGGGCGCCAAGGGTGGCGGCCTCGACACAGAGAGCATCGCTACCCGTGCAGTGCGCCGTCGGCAGGAGAAGCTCGGGACCAAGGGCGAGAGCGACCAGCAGGAGACCGAGTCCGACGATAAGCGGACCGAGACCCTCACCAATGAGATCGAGCAGGAGGGGGTCGACCACAAGACCGCTCAGGCGATCGCCGTCGAGTATGTCCGGCAGAAGATCAAGTTCCGGTTCCGGCACGCCGACTTCCCGGGCTACTCCGTGTTTGACGTCACCTCGAAGGCCGGCGTCATCCACATCACCATCAACACCAAGCATCCCGCCCACACGCACCTGTTTGACCTGCTTAGGGACGAGGACGAGGAAAAGCCAGAAAACCCCGCCCTGCAGGGCCTGAAGCTGCTGCTGACGGCGTGGGCGCGGATGGAGGACGAGGCGAGCGGCCCTCGAAAGGAGGAGCTCGAGGATCTCCGCGGAGAGTGGGGCCGGATCGCTCGCGACTTCATGAAGGAAGCGGACGAGTAGGGTCTGGGGCGTGTTCTGGCGAGACCTCGATGGCCATGTGCGCGGGCACCTCGCGGGGGGCGAGCGCAGGGCGGTCGTGGTCGCGCCCTTCATCAAGGCCGACGCCCTCACGCGGATCCTCGCCGACGTTCCATCTGCGGCGACCCTCCTCGTCTATACTCGCTGGCGAGTGGACGAGGTGGCCGCCGGCGTCAGCGATCCGCAGATCCTTGAGGCCGTAGAAGCGCGGGGAGGCGAGGTGTGGCTCTGCGATGAGCTGCACGCGAAGCTCTTTGTTGCCGATGGCCGCGCCCTGGTGGGCTCCGCGAATGTCACGGCCGCCGCCTTAGGTCTGTCGCGGCGGCCCAATCTTGAGCTGCTGCAGCCGGTCGACTCCACCGAGGCGATCGTGGAGCTCTTCCTCGCCGAGCTTCGTACGCGCAGCCGGCGCGCCATGGCGGCTGAGGCCGAAGCCGTGATGGCGAAGGCCGCGGCCTTGGCGGCTGTAGCGCCGGCGGAGCTGCTGGCGGCGCCAGACGCCGATCAGGCGCGGGCGGCGGAGGCGCGGCCCTGGTTTCCGGGGTTCCGTTCCCCGGACCGGCTCTATGGGCTTGCTACAGACCCAGACTGGGTCCGGCAGGCCAAACCATCCGACCCGGCGCTACAGGATCTCTTGGCTCTGCAGGTGGACGCCGCTACCGGCCAAGCCGCCTTCGACGCGGCGGTTCGCGGACGGCTCCGCGCCGCCGAAGTGGTGCAAAACCTCGACGGCTTCCTCGCTGAGCCGCGACGCTTTGGAGCGCTGACAGACTGGCTGCGGACCGTGATCCCCGAGGCGGATCACGAGCAACGGCAGGAGGCGGGGCAGACCCTGATCCGGTGGCTGACCTACTTCGATGCCGAACGGTACGAGGTGGGGAGGCCCGGCGCCTATTCGGAAGTGCTCTCCCGTCGGCGGTAGCAGGCTGCAGGGTTGCGAGCAATGAACAGGTCGCTTCGGGCGACGGGGACATTAGCCCTCGCGGCGGCGGTCGTCGACGGCCTGACCGCCGCCGCGACGCGCGTGCCTGGCGGACAATGGACCACTGTGGGTTGCGCAGCTTCGTGCGACTTAGCACCGAACCGGGTCATGCCTAGGGGGCGGCGACGCGGCCTGCTGGATCGATTCAGGAGACCCCAGCATGCCGACCTCGGCCGACGCCGCTCGCTTCTGTGATGAGGACCAATGCGCCCGAAACATGAGCGAACTCACCGTCTTGCTGGACGACGCAGTGCGCGAGCTTGGCTTCGATCATGTGACGCTATCGGGACGGGAGCTGCCGTGGGAGAGCCGTTGCGCTGCGCTCTGGGTGGGCGTCTTCGCCTTCGAGGCGGCCCGCCGGCTCGTCGGCTTGTCCGAGTTTATGGGTCCGCGTCCGCAGCTCACCCCACGGCAACATGACTGCGTCGTTCTCGCCGGCCGCAGCAAAAAGCGACTGGGCCATGGCCCAGATTCTGGGTCTTTCCAAGGACGCCGCGCCGAGCTGCTGCGCAGCGCCGGTCTCGACCGGGCCTTCGTCCTGTTGCGAGGCCGGCATGGTCTGCGAGAGCTGCTCGGCTCGCGGCTCGAGCGCGCGATCGGCGTGCTTTACCTCCCCGAAAAGGAGCTCGCCGCGCACTACTTCGATGCCGCCCCGGCGGATTAGTTTGACGCTCTGGTCTACCTTGACCGCACGGAAGCCGTGACGCGGGCAGCGGGGGTCGTGGACGAGCGGTATTCTGTGCGCTTCGCTCGCGGGCCAAGCCGACGGCGTCTCAGTTGACACCTTTCGCCGCTGAACGTGCCCGCACCCCCAGCCAGATCAAGGAACCCCACCGCGCTTCTGACCCCCTGCCCACTCAGGCGGCTTTCCCCACTCTTAAGGCGACGGCGGCGAGCGCGTTGGCTCGTTCGGCTGGTAGAACTCGGCGAGGCTGAAGCGGCGGGGCGGGTGGAGGACCCGAAGGCCTCCGTCACGACCGCGCCGGCGACGTGGGTGATCCCCGAGGCCCGCGCATCAGCACATGGCTGCGACTGCTGAGACCATAGGCTGCACTGGGCAGATTGAGCCGAGAGACCGCCTCCGCGAAGACAGGAAGATCGCGCAACAGACCGCCATCGCGTAGACCGCAGGCGCCACCGTGGATCAGGCCCTGAAGCCGCAGGCCCCGTTGCCCGAGAGGGACCGCGCGCGCATAGGGCGCAAGCTGCGCAACCAGAGTGGCGAGCGCTTCGTCCGGGAGCGCTGCGCTGACCTTGATCTCCGCGGCAGAGCGGACCGGCCAATCGTGGGGGTGCCCCGATCGAACCGGCACCCCGTCAGAGGTCGGCCTTCAGAGCCGGCGGCTTGGCCACCGTCAGCATGAAGGCCGGCAGGTAGACCCGCGCACCTGGCTGGCGCTCGTAGCGGGCGCCACGGAGAGCTCCGGCCCAGAGGAGGTCTCCTCTCGACTCCGCCGTGAAGATGGCGATGTGGGTGGCGAGCAGGGGCTGGGAAGCCTCGAACGTCACCGGATGGGGGACGGCCAAGCGGGCAGGTCTGGCCGGGGCCAGATCGACCGATTGTCTCTGATAGCCGGCGGCGACCACTTCTTCATACCCGAGCCCGTCAGGATCAGCGCCGCGGCTCAGCAGGCCGGCGAACAGCGACGGCGGGACTTTCGCGCCCGCCCGGAGGCAGATCGCCATGCCGAGGTCGGCGTGGAGCGGACCGGCGAGGTATTGAAGATGGCCGTGCGGATGTCGACGGACCGCGACCCCGGCGCTGGGCTTGAAACGGGGGCGGGGCATCAGACCCTCTTCGCCACGTTTGCGTGCGCGACGGTGTTCATGGAGCGCTCCTGTATAGCTCGACCGCTGCGCGATCGACCAGAAGCAGGCGCGTGATCGCGCCTGGTGTGGAAATGGGGGAAGGCGGCGCCGAAGTTCAGCGTCGCCACGGGGGAAAGGAGCGCCACCCGAATGGCCATTAACTACCACGACGGCGCATGTCTGTCAAGAAATGAATTATGGATAGACTTGCAGGTGAGGCGCTCAACTGCTAATTAGCGCGCCGCGTCGGAGAGTGCTCTGCGTAGTCAGGGCAACGCGGTTGATGACGAGCCCATCATATCTCTAACGCTGAAATACTATACTGCCCATGAAATGCCCACAAAACGTGGGCGGGGTGCCTGATTTCCTTGAATTTTCCGGCCTGCGGAAAATTGCAAGTTATTGAAATCATTGAGGATAGCCGCGTTGACATCGTAGGGGTCACAGGTTCAATCCCTGTCGCGTGCACCATCTTCCCGCCATTGACCCGCCGAGCGCCGCAGGGTCGCCTCCCCCTCAGTCCCGCAGCAGCTCGTTGACGCCCGTCTTGCCGCGAGTCTGGGCGTCGACGCGCTTGACGATCACCGCGCAGTAGAGGCTGGGCCCCCCGTTCGGGTCCGGCAGGGCGCCGGGGACGACGACGCTGTAGGCGGGCACTTCGCCGCGGAACACCTCGCCGGTGGCGCGGTCGACGATCTTGGTCGAGGCCGACAGGTAGACTCCCATGGCCAGCACCGAGCCCTCGCGCACGATCACGCCCTCGGCCACCTCGGCGCGGGCGCCGATGAAGCAGCCGTCCTCGATGATGGTCGGACCCGCCTGCAGGGGCTCCAGCACCCCGCCGATGCCGGCGCCGCCGGACAGGTGGACGTTCCGGCCGATCTGGGCGCAGGAGCCGACGGTCGCCCAGGTGTCGATCATCGCGCCTTCGCCGACGTAGGCGCCGATGTTGACGAAGGACGGCATCAGGATCGCGTTCTTGCCGACGTGCGCGCCCCGGCGCACGATCGCGCCCGGCACGGCGCGGAAGCCGGCCTCGGCGTAGTCGTCGGCGCCCCAGCCTGAGAACTTGTTCGGGACCTTGTCCCACCAGGGACCGAGCGGCGCCTTGGAGAGCAACCCATGGCCGCCCTCCATCAGCACGTTGGGGTTCAGGCGGAAGGACAGCAGCACCGCCTTCTTCAGCCACTGGTGGGTGACCCAGCGGCCGTCGTCGCCGCGCTCGGCCACCCGGAAGCGGCCGGAGTCGAGCAGAGCCAGCGCCTGGTCCACCGCCTCGCGCACGCGCCCGCCGGTCTCGGCGTTGCAGGTCTCGCGCGCCTCCCAGGCGGCTTCGATGTCGTCCTTCAGGGCGGCCAAGTCGGTCATGCGGCGTCTCGGATCAGGGCGGTCAGCAGGAAAGGCGGCAGGCGCTCGGCGCGCAAATCCACCCACGGGGCGGGTTCGTCGATCTTGCGGGTCCCGATCAGCACCGTGGTCATGCCGAGCTCGGCGGCGGGTTTCAGGTTGCGCGGCGAGTCCTCGAAGAACACCGCCGTCTCGGGCTTCACCCGGTGCGCGTCGATCATCTGGCGATAGGTGGACGGGTTCGGCTTGGGCGTCCAGTTAGCCGACTCCAGGTGGAACACGTCCTCGAACAGGTGGGCGATCTCCAGCTTGGCCAGGATGCGCTCGGCGTGCGGCGCGTCGCCGTTGGTGAACACCAGCCGCCGCCCCGGCAGGCGCTCCAGCCCCGCGGTCAGCTCGGGATCGGGGTGCAGCTTGTCCAGCGACACGTCGTGGACCTCGTCCAGGAAGGTGCGCGGGTCGATCCCGTGGTTCGCCATCAGGCCCGCGAGCGTGGTGCCGTGCTCGGCCAGGTAGCCCTTCTGCAGCGCCCGCGCCTGATCGGGCTCAAGGCCGGTCTCGCGGGCGACGAAGGCGGTCATCCGCTCCGACACCAGCGCCATCACCTCCGCCTCGGGCGGATAGAGGGTGTCGTCGAGGTCGAAGATCCAGGTGTCGACGTGGCGGAGATCGGGGATCATTCCGCGCACACCAGCGTGCCGGCGCCGTGCTCGGTGAACAGCTCCACCAGCAGGGCGTGGGGCTTGCGGCCGTCCAGGATCACCACCGCCTCGACCCCGGACTCCACCGCGGCGATCGCGG
>Ga0196964_10000205_pt1 | contig 43198 bp, 65 predicted proteins | sample S1_10metaG_FD_148615 | JGI IMG/M metagenome (GOLD analysis project Ga0196964, IMG submission 148615) | Soil microbial communities from Anza Borrego desert, Southern California, United States - S1_10 | ecosystem: Environmental > Terrestrial > Soil > Desert | place: USA: California | collected...
GTTCGGGGCTCGTCGGCCTAGGTCTTCGATACCCCCGGTGCAAATTTTACACGGTAACTTTTACGCGCTTTGCGGGGTTGCGTACTTTGTTGGAACGGTTCGTTCGAATGTTGAACTTGTTGTTCAGTCCGGCCTTCGTGTCGGCCTTAGTCTTTGCGACGTGGCACGCCGAGCAAAGCCCTTGCAAGTTCTCTCTTACTAACCGAAGGTCTTCTCTCGTCGCTACAGGAATGATGTGGTCGATATGTTCTGTCGAACGTATCCGACCGTGCTTACTGCATTCCCTACATAGCGGCTCTTCGCGACGTACTAAGTTGCGAAGCTTCTCCCACTTCGAATCATATCCGCGCTGTCGGGATGTGGGCCGCTTCGAATCGTAGTCCTTGTGCCTGAGCTTCGTATGTGATGAGCAGTAGCGCCCTTGTGTTGTGTTGTTGCAGCCGCCTACGCTGCAAACTTTCATCATCGGCATCGGGGTCTGTCTCCTGAGGCGGTAGCAGGACGACCCGGGCCGAACCTCCCGTCTTGACCCGGAGCTTCCTGCCCCGCCTTCTTCTGTTGTTCCGTCAGTATGTATCGGCTGGAGAGACAGCGACTCTAGGAATCTGCTCCCAGGACGTAGCAACGGAGAAAGACCGTTTTGTCCCGATGTCCCGATGAAAACGGGTAAAAGTCCCCTATATATATTTTTCTAAGATCAAGGATGTTTTCTCGTTCCCGTTTTTCCCGACCCTTACCCTTTTAGCCGTTTTCTCATGGGCCATCGGGACAGACGGAACGCTTGCACGCCTAAACCCTACCGCCTCAGTCTGTTAGCGTGTCCCGTTTTTCTGTCCCGTTTCTGCCTTTACGACGAAGCACATCGGGACAAACAGTCGCGTTCCTTACCTAGCTATCTATATCTGTAAGCGAACCCCAGAAAGCTACTTCACACTACTGACTGTAAAGATTTGTAAAGATGTAACGCTGCATTACAGTTCTTGTGTACCGTGACTTCACACTTTATATCGCTAAGGTGTCCTGTTTAACTGTTTGTCCCGAAGACATTCGTTCGAATAGGGGTATCGGGACAAAGAAACGGGCCACACTTTACGATGTAAAGCTCGTCCAAAATTGGACAGGACCCGAGCCCCTTCGAAGCCCTTCCGAACGGGCTACCCTGTCTCGCTATAGGAAGGCTCTCGGGGATCGATTACAGAGGCAAAGGACGGCAGAAAAACGTAGGGCCTAGCAGGCTTGCAGGCTGCTAGGCCGCGTGATCGGAGGATGCCATGAACAGAAGAAACACAGAACCAACCCGGCCCCTTACTGCGCGGCAACGCTGCAAGGTTCACTGACACTATAGCAAAAGCCCCGAGCGGTTAACTCGGGGCTTCTCTCGTGTACGGCGGGGGCTGTTTTAACGGTCCCTGTCGAGATAGGCAGACAGGACCGCCCGCTAAGTTCTTCGATCATACAACAGAAAAGCCCCGGTTTCCCGGGGCTCTCGTCAAAGGTTCCACTGTCCGGCTCGTAAGCGCGCACTCTGAGTCGTCCATAGCTTCGCCTTGTAGCTACTATACAACGAAAACGGGCTTCAAGGGTGAGCAGCCCTGAAGCCCGTTGTGAGTTTCCCTGTATGTCGTCACTTACATAGGTTTTGCTTGCTCAATCCCTCCCGGCTGTCCGAACTCTGCCTGTATGATTTGCTGGCGGTACGCTTCCTTGAGTTTGCTCGTACTCATCGCTTGATACATGGCAACGTTGCGGATCGCATAAAGATAAACCCGTTCTTCCCCTTCACTCCGCATCCGGCCTAGCTGTTCAGCCCCGATGCGTTTCAGAGCCCTTCCGATAGAGCGGGGGTCGTGCAACTTGAAGCCGAGCTTCTGACAGACCTTCGCAATCTCGGTAGGGGAAACGATGTCCACATTGAAAGGCCATTCCCTAGCGCCGATCGCTTCTTCGATCCATGCTTCAAGGTTCGGCTTCGAATCCTCGATAAGCTCCCGTTTCGCGTTCGTCATCGGCGCATGACCCTTCGCGTTGAAGCTCTCGCTGATCGTTCGTTCCCCGAGCCACCCGGCGAGTTCCCCCGCTTCGGTCTTGAGCCTGCCGAACAGTTCCCGGTAGTAATCGGGCTTCTGAGGATCGGCAGGACTCGCGAGAATGCAGTAACGCCGATCGGTCTCGTCGATGACGATCGCGTCCTTATGGTTCGTGAAGCAAAGCAGGTTGAAGCGATTCGGTTGCTCGTAGGGCGGAGTATACATTTCGCGAATGATCGCGGTACGCTCCGTGATAATCGGCTTTAGCTTGTTCATAAGCTCCAGCCGGCCCCGAGCCATCAGTTCCTCGATGATGACAAGCTGAGTACTCTTCTGCCATCCCGTGAACTGTTCGTGCAACTGCTCAGAGTGAAGCGTCCGAACGTTGCTCTCGCCGAGAACCGCCTTCATCACGGAACCTAAGAACGACTTGCCGTTGCCTTGCTTGCCCTGTAGGACGATGCTCCAATGTATCTTCTCCCCTTGCTCTTGCACGCAAAAGGACAACCAGTCGAGAACGATCAACGATTCGCGCCCGTCCGGTAACAGGTAGTCGAGATGATTCGTGAACCACCGTGGTTCCTTCGCACCAGCAACCGCCGCAACCGGGGCAGGACGCCAGTAGTTGAGCTTCAACAAGCCGTCTTCTTCGACAATCTCTTCCCCCTTCGGGAGAAACGTCGTTGTATCGACCTTGCGGAAGTTCGGGCTCTTCAACGAAGCTTCGGCGGGAGTGATCTTGTCGATGAGATGCCGGAACTTGTCGTTATAGCTTTCCTTGTCGAGTTCCTGTCGAGTGACTAGGTTCACGAACCGCTTCGTCGCGGCAACGTAGACCCACCCTTCCGACATCGATTGAGCGAGCGATTCGGCCCACCCCGGAAAGCCGCCTTTCTTCGCATAGTGAACAATCGTCGCTAAGGTGTAGCTCGTCTCGTTGAACGAGCCCCACTGTTGCTGTAAGACGAGAGCGTCATGCTTCGGCGAGCGTTGCGAGTACTCGTCCCATAAGTCGTAGCCCTTCTCTCCGTAAAGAGCCTTGAGAGCCGCCCCGACTTGCCACCACGTATCACGGTCATCGGGATCGACGTACTTCAGCAGTTCCCGGGTTCTGTCGGCAGTGACATACTTCGGGCCGGTTTCTGCGGGTTGCTCACTCGACTTCGCCTCAGGCTTCGGCTTCCTGAGGCGGGAGAGTATGAAGTCCGGTGCATCGGCGAGCCCTTCCTTCTCAATCCATTTGTAGGCAGTGCCGTACTCATGCTTAGACGGCGGCAGGATGACGTAGCCGCCTTCGGCTCGTATGTCGATGTCCTTGCCGAGAGCCGATGTCTTCGACTGTAGGGCTTCCTGTACGCGGTAGAAGACGTGCAAGCCGCCTGAGCCTGTCTGACTCGTTAGCGTCGGCTGAAGCTCGTTGTCGCCGATAAGAGCGGCCCACGAAGCCCGCCCCTGCTTACCCTTCTTCTCGTCCGTATCGATGTCAACGACTAAGAGCCCGTCGCCGGTTGCAAGGCCGATGTTGAACGCGGGGTTTGTGAACTGAGCCTTCAGTTCTTCCGGGTCGTTCGTCGCGGCTTTGACCCCGGCCTTCACTGCCGGATGCTTGCCCTTACGGGTGCAATCGGGCTTGCCGCATGTGCAAGCCCCGTCTTTGATGCCGTGGCACGCGAAGAGCTTCCACCCGTACCGCTTCGCGTACTCTAGTGCGTGCTTCAGGCTACCCGATGCCATTCCGCCCCGCTTTCCACGCAAGCCACGTCGCCGCGTGATTGTGACGTTCGAAGTCTAGGACAATCGGCTCTCCCCGAGTGGGGAAGAAGCGTCCGACGTAGACGGAGTGTCCTTGATATTGGACAATCTCGCCGACGAGCCGCTCTTCCCCCAGCCGGGTCTTAGCCTTCGCCGCGATGTACTTCTGATAGCCGCTCTTCTTCTCGGATTCAAACTGTAGCGGCATTCGCGGCTTCCGCCTTTGCGATCGTCTGAAGCTTCTTCCAGAGAGCCGACTTCGCTTCGTTCATCGACGAATAAAAGCCGAGCAACTCGGGGTACTGACAATCAGTGATTGCCGCCCCTTTGTTCGGATGCTTCGCAACGGTCGCTAAGGTGGTTTCGCCGGTCGTGGCGATGCGGGTCTCGTACCCGTCTTGAAAGCCCCGCGTATAGCGGATAGGTGGGACAGTGTAGTTACGTTCGTTCATTTCGGCACTCCTAAGGGTTACTTCTGTCCTTCTCGCTTCTTTCTTTCTTTCGCGAGATAGGCTCGGTAGTCCCTGTCTTTATCGATGTAGTATTTCGCTGTCTGTCGTGCTGCTGTCTTTAGGTCGCGGAAGACCCCCGTTCGAAACGGGCGATTGTCGTAAATGATGGCCCCGACATATTGATTCGCCGTATCTTTCAGGACGCTTCCCACGCGCCGGTTAGTTCTTCGATCATACATCCCGTAGACTGTCGGCTCGTCCTGCCGGAATGCTAGATGTTTGGGTTCAAGGGGTTCTAGGCTATTCAAGCAACTTCATCGCGAAGTTACCGGCGCGAACCCTCACTAAGTCCTTGAGGCGTTGCCGCTCCGCTTCGCGGACCTTTCGTTCGATGCCTTCGACCCACGCCCGGGCGTTCGTTAAAGCGTGTTCGGGGTTCTCTGTCTCGCAGTAGTCCCGAACGATACGAAGAGCGATGTTCTCTTGCCCGGTTGTCGTCGGGTCGAAGTCGTTGCTGACGCTTTGCTTCCGCGCCTTTTCGTGAATTGCGTCGATTCTTTCCTTATGCTCTTTCTTCAGCATGTATCGGTTTCCCTTCCGTGACTGCCCTTTCAATCGCTGCTCTTGCTTCTTCTACCGTTTCACACGCGGGCAGGGAAGCAACTACCCCGTGCGGAGAGTCCCCGTAACAAACATAGGTAGGGAAGAACAGCCTATTCCCCTTGATCGTTCCGATGTGCCTTCCGCAACGATACCCGTGTTCCAACGTCTTGAATCCCGCGAATCGCGCAACGTGCTTCGACGCCGGGACCCATACAATCATCGCTTGCATTACTTCGAAGCCGCTCCTACGGCCACCATCAAAAGATCCGCTGTCACTAGTATGTAAATCCCGATCTTGAACAAGGAAAGCGACAGCCTCTTCCCGTTGTTGCTTTCGATCACAAAGCCGAGCCCGCCGAGCCATAGCAGCAAGAACCCAAGCCCGAACACGCCGTTTACGATTAGTTGCCCCGATGTCATCTCGTAGCAGCCCCAACAATGACAGCAGACAGGACGACCGTCACAATCGCGTAGAGCCCGATTGAGCACAAGACCGCCCCGAAGCCGAAGCCTGCTACGAGATGACAGACTTCAAGCAACCCGATCAACCACACCAGCCCGATAACGACGGCGACGAAGAGAGCACGGGGGTTCATCCTTCCCCCTTCTCGACTTCCGGGTAGTCGATCGCGATGCTCTCGCGGCTGTCCTTGCTCATGAGATCGACGAGTTCTTGTGAGAGCTTCGGGCCGATGTGATCAAAATCGCAATCCCAATACGAGTTCGCTTCCCCCGCGACTTGCCAGTCATCGACGCCCCGGCAGGCGACGGTAATCTGACCGAGGAACTTGACGAGATAAAGTCCTTGTTCCCGGGGGCGGAAGATTGCGGGCGGGATCAACGCGGCTCGGGTTCGGTCGTCTTCCGACATCGCCTCAGCCTGAGGCGGAAGCGGTAGCGGTAGGGTGTGCCGATGCGTGATATGAGACACGACGGTTCGCGACCCGCACTTCCCGCAAAAGGCATCCGTCGTAAGCAGCCCCGAGCCGCAAGAAGGGTTAGGACACTTGTTCATGCTTGCTTCCCTTCCCACGCATACGGACGAATCACCAGCGACGGCGGCTCTTGCAGAGGAAGCCAATTACCGCAAGGGCTCTTGACGTATTCGAACCACTGAGAGCCGTTCCAATAGGCGACGAAGGCATCAGACAGCAAGTACCTGACAAGGTAGTAACCGGTAGGACGGGACTGCTCTTCCCGCCCGTCCCATTCCCGCACCTTCGCGGCTGCTGCCTGAAGCAGCGTCTTCCCGAGTTTCCGGGCAACGGCGAGTGAGACAGGCCGGATGAGTTGTTGAGCGTTGGCAGGCTCAATCAACGGTCGAACGTTCTTCTCGACGAATCGTTCGCAATTGCGGTTGAGACATCCCCTAGGGGCAAGGGACCGCTTACACGAAGGACAAGGAATGTTTGCGCCCTTCTTCCTGTCCCGCATCTGATACGGAGAGATCGAATAACCCTGAGGGTCTTTCGTTCTCTCCGATAAGGCCGCTTGAACATCGGGGCGGAAGTTGCGGTTGCGGTCTATGTGACCGATAACGGGTCTGTTTGGCATTGTTCGGCTACCTCGTTCTGATAACCCTTCACGACCCAATCCCGAAGTATCCGCGTTGGAAGATTCTTTAATCCATCGGGCCGAACTTTAACGGCCTTAGAACGACGATTCGCGGCTTCGATAACTGAGATCGGAATAGTAAGAGTTACTTGTTTCAAGCGACCCGGTAGGTTCCGGGTTCGGGTCTTGCTCATTCTATCGGATAGCGTACGGCGAGACTTCACTGCTTTTCAAGTGCAAATAAAATTTTTACCGGATGCCGTAAAAAGTACTGAATCACTATTGCGGTTGTTTGTAGCTTTGTTATGATCGTTCGTACCTACTGACCGTAAGACCCGAAGGCGACTCCGCGCTGACGAGAGCGAACCTATCGGGCTTCAAGCCGAAAGGAAGCAACTCATGAATCTAGGCGCTAATCGCCCGGATGCCGCGTCACTTGCTCAGACGCAAGGCGAGATCAACGAATGGAGCATTCGTAACTTCGGGAAGGTTGATACAACCGGAATCCCGTTGCTTCAACTTCTCTACGTTCTCTCCCACGTCGGCGGCATTTTCCACCATCAACTAAAGCGGGCGCAAGGCATCCGGGGCACTGCTGCCGAGCATAACTTCGCAACCCTCAAGCACGTTGAGCGGCTTCGCTCTCAACTACAGACGTTCGTCTCTCAACTCGGCGAAGAGAAGGACGGTCTCGCTTACGACCCTGAGATCGCTTCCGACTGTGACATCGCGCCTATGTTCGGAGCGGTTGAGGAACTCGGCGAGATCGCGGAACTCTTCACTTCCTACGAGTTCAATCAGATCAATCAAGAAGAGTTCCGCAAAGGGCTTGTTGACGGGCTCGCCGACTTGCTTGTCTTCTCTCTCGACTTCGCGGGCCGCAACGGTATCGATGCCGAAGCCGCTCTCGCGTTGACGTGGAACAAGGTCAAAACGCGGGACTGGAAGAAGAACCCTCAGAACGCGAACGTTCTGTCGGAACTCCTGCCCGACCTTCCCAACGGGAACCCCTTCATTGAGAAGCCGCAAGCGACCTTCAGCGGTGGGCCGTCTCTCGGTTGCATCGGTGAAGTGAAGCAAGCCGTCGTCTTGACTGAAGACGTACCTTCCGAACTACTCCCCGAAGATCAATCCGTTTCCTAACAGGGGTTCGAAATGAACACAACGACTCTCATCCTAGAGAGAGTAGACCGTCTTCGCTCGCTCTTGAAGCGGAAAGATCAACTAGAGAGTGAGCTTCGACAACTGAAGTTCGCTATCGAGTCCCTTTCAACCGAGCGGATACCGGATTTGATGGACGCTGCCGAGTTGTCCAAGTTCGAAACGCCCTACGGCGAAGTCAGCTTGAAGGACGACATCGATTGCTCGTTGCCGAGTGAACTCACGGTCGCACGCATGACGGACCCCGAGAAGAAGCGGGCTTCGTACAAGCGGCTGAACGATGCCTTCTCCTACCTGAAGAAGAGCGGCGGGGAATCGATCATTCAGGCGACTGTCGAGTTGAACTTCAGCAAGGGTAACTTAGCCCTTGCCGAAAAGGTCGCGGCGAAGGTGCAAGACTACCGCCCCGTCGTGTTCCGCAACGTCCATAACGCGACGTTGAAAAAATTCCTGAAAGAGCAGCTAGCGAAGGGGAAGAACCCGCCGTTCGACCTGTTCGCTATCACTGGCTACAGGGAAGTAGTAATCAAAACGAAGAAGGACATCTAAACATGCCGAAGAAAGCAACGACTGTAGAACGTACCGCCGAACCGCCGAAGAAGCAGACAGCCGCCGAAGCGTTGAAGCTTGGCAAGTTCAAGGACGCGGGCAAGCCGAAGCAAATTGAGCAAGCGAAGCAGAACGCCCCGGAGACCCGGGCTCTCGCGACCGTGCCGAAGGGTGGAGCGGTTGCGACTGCCGACGCGGACTTCGCCGCGATGCTGCTTCAGGATGCGCAACAGAATACGGCTCAGTTCGGTAAGGAAGACCTTGCGATTCCGCGGCTTCGAATTATCCAAAAAACGAGCCCGCTTCTTGATCGTCGCGCCGCTGAGTACAACGAGAACGCCGTCGAAGGCTCTATCGCGAACAGCGCGACGGGTGAGTTCTACGACGGTGAGGAAGGGATCGACCTTGTCCTTATCTCGTACCGCCGTACGCACATCGAACGCACGTCCCGCCGCAACGGTGGCAAGTTCGTCAAGGATCACGGCTTAGATGATTCGATTCTTGATCGGGCTCGCAAGAACGAAGCAACCGGGGCTCTTGAGCTTCCGAACGGCAACACGGTCTCGACTGTCGCCGAGTACTTCGCTTTCCTTGTCGATGAGAACCTGAACATCATCGCGCCTGTCGTGCTGTCGATGTCGGGGACTCAGCTAAAGAAGAGCCGCCGCCTCAATACGTTGATTCGGCAACTTCGCGCCCCGCTGCCGGGTTCGCCGGGTTCCGACTTCAATCCGCCGATGTACTACCGCGTCTATCGCTTCCGTGCGAACGACCCGGAGCAGAACGATCAAGGTTCGTGGGTCGGCTGGAAGATTGAGCCGGGTTCGTTCATCCTTGACTACCCGAACGGCAAGGATGTCTATATGCAAGCCCGCGAGTACTACGCGAAGATCGAACGCGGAGAGGTTAAGGTCGCTCCCGTTTCAGAAGTGATCGACGCCGAGCCTGTCAGCGGAAGCGGCGGCAACGATGACGACGCAGCGTTCTAACCTCGTCATCTACGGGGCAGGGCTCGCGGGGCTACTCGCCGCGAACATGCTTCGTCGGCATCTGCCAGTGGTAAGGGAAGCTCAGGCTTCCCTTCCCGCGAATCACTCCGCGCTATTGCGGTTTCGGACAGACGCCGTCTCTCGCGCCTCAGGCATCCCGTTCCGTCGTGTCCTTGTCCAAAAGGGTGTGTTCATCGACGGGCTGACCCGGCCTGAGGCGGGGTTGTCCGCGTGCAACGCCTACGCGCTGAAGGTCGCGGGCCGGTTGTCCGCTCGCAGCATCGGAGACCTTCGCCCGTGCGTCCGGTACATCGCCCCTGCCGACTTCACGGAGCTTCTCGCTCGGAACGTCAACGTCGAGTACGGCGTTATGCTTCACTCGCAGGAGTTCCACGAAGCGACCTACGGGAGACATCCAATCATCTCGACGATCCCTCTGCCGGATATGTTGAGGATGACGGGCTACGCTCCGACCGTTGACTTTGAGAGCCGTCCGATTTGGACTCAGACGTTCCGGCTGAACATCGAATCGGATGTCTTTCAGACGGTCTACTTCCCGACTGCCGAAGTAGGGGCTCTCTATCGGGCAAGCTTGCACGGGAACGAGCTTATCTGTGAGTTCGCGGAAGACCCCGAGTCGGCACAATACGAGCTTAACTTCTACGCTCTCCTGTCGGCGTTCGGCCTGTCTCGCTACGCCGTTGAGCCGTTGCTTATCGAGAAGGGCTTTCGTAAGCACGGGAAGCTTGTCAGCGGTTGCGACGATCCGGCTCGCCTGAGGGCTATTATGTGGCTCACTGACGAGCACAACGTCTACAGTCTCGGCAGGTTCGCGACGTGGCGAAACTTGCTACTCGATGATCTTGTCAACGACGTTGAACTGATCGACGGGTGGTTGAATTGTCGATCGGGGTACGAACGGAGAAAGGGGCTCGCTGTATGCTCTTCGGCTCAATGACGATTCAAAGCTTCTTCGCTCTCGGGATGAAGCGGGACATCCCTGTCATCGTTGCCCCGCAAGCCGACGAGTTGATTCTTAATCTCGGATGCGGTAACAGTCCGCTTCCGTTCTGTGTGAACTTCGACCTTCGGCCTACGCAGTCGGACATCCATCAGTGGGACGCGAATACTAGCCCGCTGCCCTACGAAGCTGAGGAAGTGGACTACGTACACGCCTACCACTTCTTAGAGCATGTGAACGACCCGATCGCAGTCTTACGCGAGATCGGTCGTGTGTTGCGTCCTGGCGGCATTCTGAGCGGTTGCGTCCCGCATTGCGACGGGGTTCTCGACGCTCAAGACTTGACGCACAAGACGCGATGGAACCTTAACACGTTGCCGAACCTGTTAGAGCGGGATTGGTACGACTACGGCGGGAAGCTGCCGTTCAAGATTCATACGCAATTCTGTATGAGTGTCAAAGAAGGGAATCTCGCGATTCTCTTTCAACTCCGAAAGCTGTAAAGAAGTTCAAACATTTCGACGAAAGAAGGTAACAACGAAACTATGCCACGTACCCCACGGCTTCAGGGCCTTACGATCTTGATTCGCGACATGAAGCAGAACGTCCGCCGTCCGAACACGGAAGCTCACCGCTGTATCGAACTTGCGAAGAGCATCGCGAACCGGGCGGGCCGCTTCGCGTATGACGACTACATCGCTCGGGGCGGTGCTGCCCGCGTTTGCATCGAAGAGATTTACAAGGGTCGCTTCGAAGAGATTCCGGCCCCGCCGAAGAAGGCCGCTCCGAAGAAAGCCGCCGATGCTGCAACCGGGAAGAAGGTTTCAGCGAAGAAGACGAAGTAACTGTTAGAACGAACGGTTCGAACATAAAAAAGGGCTCGCAGGCGGTAACCTGTGAGCCCGAAAGTAGCCGAAATGAAAGTAACTCTCTGTCAGTATACACAAGATGCTCTCGCGGTACTACTCTTTACTAAAAGTACAAGACTTGGTATCTCGGCTGCAAAGTTTGAAGAGATCAAAGCATGGCCTGAAGAGAAGAAACTAAACGAGTTCCAGTCGATGCTACGAACGATCGACTCACCGTTCGGCTTCGTCTCCTATCTCTTCTCCCTTGAAGGTTTGTCGAAGATTGCCGTCGCTCACATTCACCGGCATCATATCGGGGTTGAGAAAGCCGAGCAGTCTCACCGGGTCGTAGACATCGCCGAGAACGGCGTTCGGACCCCGCCCGCGATCGCGGCGAACCCGGAACTCTGCGAACTGTATCAGGATTCCGCCGCTCGCTCCTACGGCGAGTATGAGGAACTTGTTCGACTCGGGGCTTCGTACGACGATGCTCGGGGGATCACTCCCGTAGCAGGCTTGACGAATCTCGCCTATCAAGTGAACCTCAGGGCTCTCGCGGGGCAATGCGAAACGCGCCTTTGCCCAAAGAGCGGCGAAGAGACTCGCGAAGTCTACCGCCGGATGAGAGCCGCCGTCCTTGAAGTGCATCCGTGGGCCGAACCTCTGCTTCGCGTGGCATGTGCGAAGACGGGTGTCTGCCGCTTCCCTGATTTCAAGCGGTGCGAAGTCCAAAGGTTCACCTACAACCCCGATACAGGGACGGCAGTAAACGACGGGAAGCCTTTCACGCGGGATTGGATTCAGGCGTCTTGGGTTAATCACTATGGCGCTGATCACGATTGAGAGAGACCCGGAAGCCCCGCCGAGCCCTTTCGACGTGTGGTTAGAACGGTACGCTAAGACGAACTTCGTCCCTACGACGTGGCTCGCAAAGTACCGGCAGAAGTACCCTCTGTCAGCATTCCAAGTCGATGTGATTCGCCGAAGAGCGAAGGAAGAAGGTAACTCATGACAGCCGAAGAGACATATATTGAACTGTCCCGGCATGTGAAGCCGCCTGAGAAGGCGAGTTCGGCACCGTGGACGAACACGATCTATGTGTTCGATCTTGACGGAACGTTGCGGGACGACTCTCACCGCTACGACTACGTCGCCGACGATCACATCAAGAACTACGATCGTTACAACGCACTCGGCGTACTCGACAAGAAGCTTGATGTCCCCTGCCGCTTCTACGAGCACTTTCACGAACACGCCTTCGTCGCGATCGTGACGGCTTCGCCCCGCAAGTGGGAAGGGCTCGTTCACATGTGGCGGGAAGCGGCGGGCCTGTCGAAGCCGCTCTTCTACCTTGCTCGTCCCGAAGGGTGCGAACTGTCGAGCCCTGAGTTCAAGCGACAAGCGTTGCGGGCTATCACGGTCAGCGGGTGGAAGGTAGAACTCGCCTTCGACGATCGGCGGGACGTGATCGGCATGTACCGCGAAGAAGGCATCCCTGCCGTACTCGTCACTACGGACAACGCGACAGGACAAGCAACTCTCGGGGTCAGCTAATGAAGAGCGAACACTTCGATCGTTGTGTGAAGGAAGGGCTCGTCCTTCCTTCCGATGACCCGGGCTCTCTCGCAATCCCGTTTAAGGTCGCACTAGGGAAGGGCTATCGGTGGTACTGCGAGACGTGCCGCTTCACATGGAAGCAGACGGCAACTCATCATCAGACGTGCAAGGTCAAGGCGAACGAGAGCATCGCGACCGCTGCCCGCCGCTTCGAAGAACGCCCGCTATCTACTGCTTTAGAGCAAGCGATACAGCCGCCTTCCCGTCACTTCTGCAAATGCGGGGCAGAGATCGACATCGTCGCGGGTTGTGCTCAATGCGATCAATGCGTCTACACGAAGGAAGCCCCGAAGGAAGAGAGCCCGATAGCCCCGCTCTTGCGGGCCGCAATCGAGACGGCGAATCATCGACACCAGCAGTACGGGGCTAACTTTCACATCCCCGGCGAACTCTTGCGACTCGCGCTCAACGGTGCGAGTCTGCCGACTGAGACGGCGACGGACTTCAACCGGATTCGTATCGTCTTCCTCATGTTCGACAAGCTGACGCGGTACGTTCAGGCTGTCGCCCGGGGCAACAAGGAAGCGGCAGACGACAGCCTACACGATGCGGGAGTCTACTCGTTCATGTTGCAAACCTTAGAAGGGAACAAGCCGCGTCTATGATCATCTACGACCTTGAAACAACGAGCCTAACGGAAGTCTCTGCCGCCCCGATTGAGCTTCAGCCCCGCATCATGGAAGTGTTCATGTTGAAGCTTGACGACACGACGCTTGAAGAGCGGGGTCACATGCACCTTCTGATTGACCCTAAGGTTCCGATCCCGGCTGAAGCTCAGAAGATCACGGGGATTAAACCGGAGATGCTCAAGGGACAGCCGACGTTCGCTCAGGCTTGGACTCAAATAGCGGGCTTCTTCCTAGGGGAACTGAACGTCGCGGGACATAACCTCATGTACGACGTTGCTGCTCTCGCGTACGAGTTGAGCCGCATCGACAAAGTGACTTCGTTCCCGTGGCCCCCGGTTCGCATCTGTACCCTTGAACTCGGAACGGAACTATCGGGCGGCAAGTACTGGAAGCTCGGAGAGCTTCACGAACATCTGTTCGGAACGAAGCACGAATCAGCACACCGGGCCGAAGCCGACGTTCGCGCTACTGCCCGTTGTGTTCGGTGGTTCGCCGAGCAAGGCTACATCGCTCATATCGACCCGAAGAAGGTCAAGAAAGCAAAGGTAGGCAAATGACGATAGGACTAGTGGGCCAGTACTTCGCGTTGATCGTGTTCACCGTTCTAACGGCTTTCACCCTGTATCTCGGGGTTATTGGGTTTAAGCAGTTCTTCAAGTCTTCAGCCGAAAAGGACTATGCGGGGGCGTTTACCTCCCTCGTTATAACAATGCTCTTCGATGTCGTCGGCGTTCTAGGCGTTCAGACGATCGCGAAGATAGCGACGGAGTGGCCCCGTTGAAGCCGGGTGAAACCCTTTCGCTGATAAATTCCGTCTTAGCTACCATCGCGTTCCTAATGTTCGCGATTGCGGCAGTCGATACACTAGGCGGAGGGCATCATGCGACTAATCTTCATCGTTGGCTTGATTGTATTCGTTCTAACGAACGCGGCGGTAATCGGCAAGTACGTCTCGTCTCTGCTTACTAGCCTTCTGAAACTATGAAAGCTCAACTTCGCATCCGTTCTGAATTTTCCTTCCGGCTCGCCTTCGGGCGGGCCGGTTCTGTTTGTAGCCGCATCGCCGAACTAGGCGGGGAAGTCGCGGCAATTACCGATCGCGGCGGGACGTGGGGACACGTTCAGTTCGCGAAGGCGGCAAAGAAGGCCGGTATCCGCCCGCTGTTCGGGGTCGAACTCGCCGTCGTGGAGCGACCTACCGAGAAAGAGAAGCAGTCTCCCGCCCCGTTCGTCCTCATCGCTAAATCCAACGCCGGCTTGCGTCGCCTCTACGAGACCGTGACCCTTGCGACGGCTCAGACGTACTACTTCCCGCGATTGGGTTACTCACAGCTTGCGGACCTAGGCCGGGAAGTCCTGATTATCGTTCCCCGGCAGGCAGACCTAACGCGGCTGCCGCACGGCCTACCGCCCGCCTCAGTCGCCTTCGTGCCGAGCCCCCGCACTGCCGCCTATGCTGAGGCGGGAAGGTTCCCACTGGTAGCCGCGTCCGACAACTTTTACCCAAGCCCCGCCGACCGCCCCGCCTATGAGATCGTCGCGGGCCGGAACCGGGACAACCGCACAACGGCGATGCACATCGTAGGGGAAGACGAGTGGTTAGCCGCGAACCCCTACTATCCCTCTGCCCTACTCAACGCCTACCGCATCGCGGCAGAGTGCGACGCCGAGCTTCCGAAGGCAAGCCTTCCGGCTCTTGAGTGGCCGAAGTCCCTCGAACAACTCTGTAAGGAAGGGGCGAAGCGGCGGAAGATCGATCTTCGCAAAGAGCCCTACAAGTCGCGCCTTCGCCGGGAACTCGACTTGATCGCAGAGAAGGACTTCGAAGCCTACTTTCAGATCATCGCTGACCTTGTGTCCTATGCGAAAGGTGAGATGCTTGTCGGCCCCGCTCGCGGCTCTTCGTGCGGCTCGCTCGTCTGCTACCTACTCGGGATAACTGATATCAATCCGATACCGTGGGGATTGCTGTTTGAACGCTTTATTGATATCAACCGGCGAGACCTTCCCGACATCGACATCGACTTCCAGGACGACCGGCGAGAACTCGTCTTTACCTATCTAGAAGAGAAGTACGGGAAGGAATGCGTCGCTCGGCTCGGGACGGTTCTCCGCTTCAAAGCGAAGAGCACGATCGCGACAGTAGCCGACGCTCTCCGCATCCCGAAGCACGAAGTTTACGAGTTGAAAGAGTCGATCATCGAACGAAGTGTCGGCGACGCGAGAGCCGCCTTCTGTATTCAAGACACGTTCGAATCAGTCGCGATCGGACAGAAGCTCGTTAAGCAATACCCCGAACTAGTCATCGCGACGGCAATCGAACAACATGCTCAGTACAGCGGGCAACACGCGGCGGGAGTCGTTGTTACGGACAAGCCGCTCGCTCACTACTGTTCGGTCGATACGCCGAAGTCGGCGATGCAAGTTGACAAGTACGACGCGGAGAGCCTCAACCTTCTCAAGATCGACGCTCTCGGCTTGCGGACTCTGACGGTCATTAACGACACCTTAGAGCAGATAGGGAAGTCCCGCGAGTGGTTGTTGAATCAGCCGACAGACGACGCGAAGGCGTTCGCCCTACTCAACGAGCATCGCTTCGCCGGGGTCTTCCAATTCGAAGGGCTCGCTGTCCAAAGTCTAAGTAAGACGATGACCGTCGAGAGCCTAGCCGACATCTGCGCATTGACGGCTCTCGCCCGCCCGGGTCCAATGCACAGCGGCGGGGCTGTCGAGTACTGCCGCCGTCGCACAGGGGCAAGCGAAGCGAAGTGTCTACATCCTTCAATCGCTCACCTAACGGACGAGACACACGGCATCGTCGTCTATCAAGAACAAGTAATGCAGATAGCCCGCGAGATGGGCCGTATGTCGTGGGAAGACGTTTCGACGCTACGGAAGGCGATGTCGAAGAGTCTCGGGAAAGAGTACTTCGACCAGTTCTATTCGCAGTTCGCGGAAGGGGCAAGGGCTCAAGGGATCACGGATGAAGAGAGCCGGTATGTTTGGGATCAAATCAACACGATGGGTTCGTGGAGCTTCAACAAGTCTCACGCCGTCGCGTACGGACTCGTCTCGTATTGGTGCCTGCTACTCAAGGCGCATTATCCGCTTGAGTTTGCTTGTAGCTGTCTACGTCACGCTAGAGATGAAGACGGAGCAAGGAAGGTCTTGCGAGAAGTGGTCTCTTCGGGATTCACTTACATTCCTATCGATCGCGAACGTAGCCAAGAAGATTGGACAATCTCTGACGGGCAACTGCTAGGCGGGCTTCGCAACATCAAGGGTTGCGGCCCCGCGAAGGCGAAAGAGATTCTCTATCGGCGGAAGATGGGCCTTCCGTTGACGAAGGGGCTAGAGAGGATGCTTACGGCAGGGGTTACGCCGTTCGCTGTCCTGTACGAGCGGGAGAAGCTCTTCGGCGACATCCTAGCGGCCCCTGAGAAGTTCAACATCCGTACGCCGATACGGACGATCGAACAGATTACGGACGAGACGGAAGGCGAAGTCTGCTTCATTGCGAAGATCGCTGAGAAGAACCTTCGCGACCACAACGAGCCCGCTTCGATCGCAAAGCGGGGCTACGAGCTTCGCGGACAGACGAAGTTCCTCAACCTGCGGCTAGCGGACGACACGTCGTCTATCCGTTGCACCATCGGACGGCGGGACTACCCTTCGATCGGGCAACCGATCGCGGACGAAGGCGCTGTCGGCGACTGGTACTTGTGGAAGGGCTATACAGACAGGGGCGAACGCCGTTGCATGATCACGCGGTTTCGGCGGCTAACGACGAACGGCCTCAGGTTCGATGTCGTGAAAGCCTGAGGCGGGGCGGTAGGAGAATCCGCGGTTAAGAGAATAACAAGCCTTCTCGGAAGTGATTGATTCTAAAAGTAATTCTCCTATTGCCTGATCCAAGGTTTCGTGATCTAATCGTTCATGTAAGCGGTTCGAACGAAACAACGGAGCGAAAGCCAAATGCGTAATCTGTGGGAAGACAAAGTCGAGTCGGCGGCTTACTGGATGTGGAGACAGTACGCGGGAAGCACGGGAATCGCGTCTCTCGACGCCCCCTTCGCCGGGAACGCTGAAGAGTGCATCGCGGCTCTTTACAGGCAGAGTGGCGAACTAGAGATGGATTCGGCGATGTTGCGGGAAGCGGTTGAGCGGTTCACTGCAAGGGTGGAAGGGCGATAGATGCCGCTCTTCAACAAGCAAGAGCACGAAGCCCGCCTAGAAGCGATTCGGTTGCTTGCTCGTTTGTGGGTCGAACGGTTTGCCGAGACTCGTTCCCACCCCGAACATGCGACGCGACGGAAGGGCTTGAACAAGCTAGACAGGATCATGAACTATTTGTGTGAGCGGTAAGGACAGGAGACACCGAACATGAAAGCTATCTACTTCTCAGTGAGCCCCCGCTACACTTCGGGCTCTCCCGCACAAGTTGACGAAGACACGGCTCAACGGGTAGCGAAGCAGGAGTTAGCCGCATATCACCGGACCCTAGAGGGTGTCTACGGTGAAGACGCAAAGCAACGGGCAATCAAGGACGGTTGCGATTGGATTGCTTACGAGTGGAACGAGAAGGGGAAGAACGTCGTTCGCGTTGACTTGATCACCGGGGCGGAACGCATCATTCCGACCGCTACCCTGTCGAACGTTGTCGCCGTCGATAGTCGAACCGATCCCCGATACCGGGAGAAGGTTGCTCTTCTCATCCGTCACGGCTTCCCCGTTTCGTTCTGGATGGAGAAGCGGCAAGACGAGTCGTACCAGATTGCAACCGTACCGCCGAGCCTGAAGGCTGAAGTCGCGAAAAGCCTAGAGTTCTTTCTGTAGGACAGGGTTAGATGTCACTCTTGAAGACATTCGGGACAGGACAAGCAAGGGTCTACGTCGAGACGTGGGAGACGAAGACGGGGAAGACAAAGGTCTTCGTTACCCCTTCACATAGCGGCCCCGCCGAGCGGAGTCTAGCAAAGCGAATCGCTAAGGCAATGAACGAAGCAGTCATCTACGCATCGACGATCGAAGTAAAGAAGTAACGACAGGAGAGCAGCCGAAATGAGTCAAGTAAGAACAATCAACGACTACCTGAAGCAGGCGCAACCGAAAGAGCTTCACGCCCTGTACGCCTTCCTCACGGGCAAGACAGTCAAGAAATTTGAGAACCGCCGAGCCGCTGAGAAGCGTTGCGAGCAAGCCGCGATCGAAGCGGGACACAACACGTACGAAGACCTTTTCGGGGCTTGCGTGATTGAGTTTGAGAAGCTCGGCTTCACGATGCCGGACCCGCCGAAAGTCGAGCACAAACCCATACCGGCGAAGAAGGCTCGCACGAAGAAGGACATCGAAGCAGGCAAGCCCGCCGAGAAGAAGCCGACGAAGTACGACAACAGCGACCCGAAGATTCAACGCTTGAACTTCCGTTGCCGCGAGACGGTCAAGAACAAGAACGGGAACGGCGAGTATTGCAATTACGTTGTGATCACGGTCGTAGAATGCGCGAACCGGGCGGTTCCTATCTGTCCGATTCACAAGGTCGCAATGCAGCACAAGGGTAAGAAGAAAGCAGGGGAAGAGTAGCCGTGAAGACGACAAAAGAAGTACTCGACGAGATCGCGGCTCTTCGCCGCCTGCTTCAGCATCCGAACTTCCCGAAGCGGACTCTCTTCGGGGAAGACACTGTCGAGATGGTAGAAGCTCAGATTGAAGTCTTAGAGAAGACAGAAGACTTCGATCAAGTGGAAGGCCGAAGAGAATCGGGCGAATGGGACGATCGCGTCTGTAGTGCGGCTGAAGACGCGATCCGTTGGCGTGATGATGGCGGGGAGTCCCCTTCTGCCGGGTTTGCGTGGGTCTTCGAAGGGACGCCTGTAGCCGGGAAGAAGGCGACAAAGAAGGCGACAAAGAAGGGGGCTCGGTAATGGCTGGGCTTTATCGTAAGGGCAAGTGGAACACTGAGAAGGCGAACTCTCTTCGTCAATCTCTGTCCTTCGCGCTGAACGACTACCTGTGTCACTTCAATATCGCACCGCAAGAGAAGCTTTCCGCTCTAATGAACTTTGAGTTCGACGTACGGGAAGCGAAGCGGCGGCTTCTTGCAGAGGCGAGAGCCGATAACAAGGTTAAGCCGAAGCGGGCTCGCCGGTATGCCTAAGGGTGAGTTCCGAACTCCCGGGGCGAAAGCAGTCGTAGACCGATTCGTGAACGATATAGCGGGAGACCTGAAGTTGTCTCCCCTTTCGATCGAAGAGAAGTATACAGCCCTGTTGATGCTGCAAGAGCGGCTGAAGAAGCTCTCGGCAGTCTACAGGAAGCGAGTCCAGATAAAGAGAAAGCAGGATGATCAACCGTAGAGAGCCTTTGCCGATCGCTGTTACTACAGTGATCCCCCACCCCGAAGAGAACGTCTTTCTTGCTGCTTACGAAGGGCGGCTCATCCTACGAGACTTCAACTCCTACGGGGAAGCGGAAGGTTACCTTCGTCTCGTTTCTGCCGGGGTCATCGCCCCTGAGATCGCGAAGAAGTAGGCGGGCTCGGTAGTGGCACACAAGAACATGAAAACGAGTCGGAATCAGCCGACTTGTAATTGCGGTACATGCGTCAAGTGTCGCAATCGAAAGTATATGCAAGGACGGCGGCAATTCGCGCTATCCCTTTACCCCGAAGCAGACTCCCCCGATCGGGCTCTTCGACTGCTACGGAGCGAGAAACGCGACGAAGAGAAGATCGCGGCAAGGTTAGAGGAAGTCTGGAACCGGAAGAAGAGCGACCCGGCCCCGATGCAATGGCCTAGTTCGCTGGTAGGGTAGCGACGAATCGCAACAAGGTCTCCGGTAGCCCCGGAAACCGGCCTACGGGCCGAAGATCACACGAACGAAAGGAAGATAGATCACGAGATAAACGAGTAGAGGCGAACGGCGGGGTCTGACTAACCCCGCCGACAACGGTTGTGAGAACGATCCCTTCTCGCAACCCAAAGAATAACCCAAACTGCGCGACTGCGCATAATCGCCGAAAGGACATTACAAGACATGTTCCACGTAGCACAAACGGTAGTCATCGAAGAGTCAGAGGTTTACGAAGTGTGGGGAACGGACCCGGACGACACTCAGGACCCGCCCCGCCCGTTCCGGCTAACCGAGATGAAGAACCCAACTTCGTTAGATGAGGTTATAGCGAAGTTCGAACGGATGAGAGCGAAGGGACCCTATAAGAACCTTCAACTCTTCCACGAAAAGACATCCCGCGTCGAGATCACCGGGGTTCAGTTCCGCCTAGCCAACTTTACAGAGAAGAAGCAATGAAACTCCCCGCTGAAGTGAAAGCCCTGAAGACCCTTCCCGCCGACGCTCGGTTCGAACAGATTGCGGCGGCAGTCGCGGCGGCTGCCCCGATCGCACGCAAGGACCCCGAGTCCCGGGTAACGTCGAAGAGCTACGGGTGTGAGCGGTCGGATTGGCCTAAGTGGTACGAAGAGCTTCAGCGGGCCGTAGAGATGCTCTTCGACGTTGAGTTCAAACGGAAGGTAACGAGACGCATCCCCGCGAAGGCAGGGCGAACAACGTACTACAAGCGGGGCTACATAGAAGGGACCCCGCTTCGCGTCGAAGCCGCCCGCCTTGCCTTCCTGTACCTCGCGGGCTTCATAGAGTCCGAAGCTACCGCCCGCCTCAGGGAAGGGGCTCTCAGGGGCTTTGTTGAGGCGAACTTTTACCGGCAGGCGAACGCAATCCGGGTAGCCCGTGAAGCTCTCGCCTGTTACTACCGATCAACCGAACAGAGGAACGCGAACCATGAAAGTCCTACTTGTGTATAACGACGGGAAGATCGAAGAGCGGGAAGTTATCGGTTTCTGCAAACAGATTCAAGTGAACCGCGAACGAGACGAGTTCATCGACGTACGGAACATAACCGGATCGGACGACCTGAACGAGCGGGTCGGAATCCATACGTTCGACATCTTCTCCTACAACCCGGTTCGCGGCGTTGCGACCTACCTTGAGCAGAGTCCCGAGCCTGTCTTCGCGGAAGTGAAGCACATCGGAGTTGACGAAGCGTCGGGTCGCGACTTTACCGGATTCGTCAAGACCTGCCCAAACGAGTTCACGACCGCGATTGTCTACGACCCTGAGGCGGGGTCTACTCCGACGCCGTCGTTAGACGAACTACTCGCCGCCTTGAACGGCGGGAAGCCTGTCAACTGGCGGATTCTCCCGGCCCCGCCGGTCGATGAAAACGAAGACGACGAAGAAGCCTATGAAAGCGATACTTAGCTATGTGCTGCTGCTAGCAGCCTGCTACGTAGCCCTTTGCTACGTGATCCCGTTTGCGCAACATCATATAAACCGCCGAAAAGAGCGGTAAGGACGAGCCGAAATGAAAACGACCACCGCCCCGAAGCACTCGGGGTTTGTCCCGTTGTCTGTCCCTGCGCTGTTTGAGCATCAAGCGAAGTGCGTTGAACTTTCGTGGGATCGGGCGGAATTTGCGATCTTCGCCGAGCAAGGAACCGGGAAGAGCCGCATTCTCTTAGAGACTGCCCGCCGACTCTATCAAGCCCGCAAGATCGATGCTCTCATCATCATCAACCTGAAGGCGACAATGCAACCGTGGATCACGGATGAAGTCGAGAAGTGGTTGCGGCCTGTCTGTGACGTAGGAACGGCTGTCTATTGGAAGGGGAAGCCGATCCCCGTTCCGAAGGGTCGCGGCTTGCATGTGCTGTCGATCAACTACGACGCCCTGATTCATAAGAAGGGCTTCGACGCGGTAGAAGCTTGGCTCAAGGCGATGCCGTGTCTTATCGTTGCTGACGAGTCTACTCGCATCGCGAACTACCGGGCTCAACGGTCGAAGGCTTGTCAACTTCTCGCGGCGAGAGCCCCGTTCCGCCGCATCATGACAGGGACCCCTGTCAAACAGTCTCATGAAGACCTTTACGGACAGTTCAAGTTTCTGACGCGAGACCCGTTCGGCTATGAGACAGTGACGGGCTTCCGCGTTGACTTCTGTCTTACGGAGCGAATCTATCTCGCGGGCTCTAAGCGGCCTGTCGATGTCGTGATCGGAAGCAAGAACGCGCCGAACCTTCATCGACTTGTGAAGCCGCATAGTTTCCGCATCCTGAAGAAGGATTGTCTCGACTTGCCCGAGAAGCTCCCGGCTACGTCGTGGCAATTTGATCTAACGAAAGAGCAAGCGTCGCTCTATCAGGAGATCGAAGCTCAACTCGTACGGGACGAAGACGAGACGGAAGAGCAGAAGAAGCGGAAAGCGGCCTACGACGAAGTCGTACAACAGATACTCGACGTGATCGTAGAGAAGGGCTGTACGTGGCCTGAGGCGTGCAAGATGATGAAAGTTGATTCGTCCGTACTCGACTTCAACGCTCAGACATCGACGCGGGCTCTACACTCCGTTCTTCGCTTGCAGCAGATCACATGCAATATCGACCCCTACGACCCGGCGAAGCGGATCGTCGATCCGAAGAAGGACCCCCGCCTAGCTGCCTTGCGGGAGTACGGCGAGATGTACGACGGGCGGCTGATTGTTTGGGCTCGGTTCCGGTCGGACTTCGAAGCTATCCGCAACCTATCCTCTAATCAGTGGCGCAACGTCTACTACTACGGGGCAGAGCACAACACGGCTCAGAAGGCGAAGATCGTCGCCGCGTGGAAGCAAGATAAGAGCGGGCTCTTCCTCGCGAATACCCGTGTCGCGGGGCTCGGCTTGACTCTCATTGAGTCGAACAACACTCTCTACTATTCGAACTCATGGAGCAGTGAAGACAGAGAGCAGTCTTCCGACCGTACACACCGCATCGGACAGAGGAACCCTTGCACGTATACGGACCTAGAAGCCCGCATCGCCGGGAACCCTACCGTTGACGCTCGCATCGTGCGGGCTCTACGGAAGAAGCAGGATGTCGCGAGAAAGGTCTTAGACGAAGGTGGAAAGCGTTTCTGTTTGGGGACCGTTGAGGAAGTGTCTTTCGAAGATGCGGGCGGATTGGGAACGGATAGAGTCTTCAACGAGTCCGGGCCTACCGGATTCGAACATCAAGTTCCCCGGAATCAGCCGCGAAGTATGGCTAGAGTTAAAAGAGCTTCCGCCTAACATCCCCGAGAAGCCGCCCCTTCGTGCAACGCAGAAGCAATGGTTCGCCCGTGCTGCAAAGTGCGGGCGGGCCGCTTTCGTTGTGGGAAGGTGTGAGGGTAAGGGGCGATGGGCTCTCTACGAGCGGGTCGGCGGTAGGTGGCAGGTAACCCCGTTCCCTACCGCCGATCACTTACTAGCCGAGATACTACGACGGTTGTTGCGTTGACGGCGTAGCGGGCGGCTTCATTGGGAAGCTCGGATGTAAGATTCGAAAGAACAACTCCAATTCCAGAAGCCGCCTATCGAGTTCCCGGACGTCGTGACTGTTCTTTTCGATCGTCTCTTGCAAGCCTCTGACTTGCGTCTTTAGCTCGCGTTGCGTCCGCTCCATTCCATCCAACTTCTTTAGGAACTGTCTCGCACTCCCTAACAGGGTGCAAATGATGCCGAGCGACGCGATTATCTGGCCTAGCGAGACTTCGGGAACAATCTTGATAACGTTAGCGTCCATCGCTCACGTCACCTGCCTTCGCCGAAGCCTTCTTCTGTTCGGGAGAGAGCCGCTTGCCGACAACCGTCGCAAGCAACGCCCCGCCGAATGATTTCACTAGGTCAGGACCTAGCGACTTCACGGAGTCGGACTGCCAACCCGCATACTCGCCCCATATCGATGTTGCCAGTCCAACCAGCAACACGAAGAGCAGGATCAAAAGAGCCCCCGCCTGAGACTCAAATAGTCTAACCATCTATCCAACCCCCGCAAATAGTTCGCAGGGCGAAGGGGTAGGCTAGACTACCCCCGCCGCTTCGCGTGCGACCCTGCGGGCAAACAACAGGGTTTCCGGGCCGTCCTAAGACGACTTCTTGCGGAAGATGCCAACAAGGTTAAACGCCGCGACCGTCGCGTCGAGAATCGACGACGAAGCCGTGACAATTGCATCTGCCGGAAGCTTCACCTTCAACGAATCGGCGACTTCGACGCTCGCCTTTACGATCGTTAAGGCGGCTTCCTTCTTTACCGAGCCACTCGCGACGGACTCTTCTACCTGCTTCGCCGCAAATGCCGAGATAGCAAGAATCGACGGCAACATCTGGAGAAAATCAAGAGCTTTCATTCTTCGGCCTTCCTTCTATCTGTGAGCAGACTTCTAAGCCTGCTTCTAGGAATCTTCTTAGGTCCGCGACATTGCGGAACGAAACGACGGCTTCTTCGGCTACGACTAACTGAGCCGCATCGAAGCCGCCTGCTCCGAACTTCCATGTCGCTTCATTGACAAGGATACCGCCCGGGGCGGTTGCCCCGAACCCGAGCGGTACGACACGAACGCCTCTCATTGGATTAGTTCAGAGAGCGGGGCATCGATGTCTGTGACGCCGATGCGAGCGGCAACCTTCTCCGCATAGCGAAGCGGGTCGTTCTTGCCGTCGCCTTTCGGAGCATACGTAGCGAAGAACTCGCGCAACGTCGGAACCTTGCCCCCGTGGTACTTGCCTTCAATGTATTGCGTCACTAGAGAGCGATGAGTACGACAGCCGTCTTCTAGCGTTTCGAACCGGACGAAGGTCCCCGACAAGGTTTGAACAGTCGGCAGGGGCTTCCCGTTCCGCCGCCACCGCCGCAAGTTGCCCGGGTTGTTGAGCCATTGTGCGATCGTCTGCCACTTCCCGGTATCCTGCCGGAACGCGCCCTTCACGGCCCCCGACTTGATCGCGGCTTCTGTTACATAGAAGCCTTCTTCGTGGCGAATCGCTTCAGCGATTGCTTCGGCTAACTGCTCTTTCGTCCGCTTCATCAGACCCTCGCGGAGTACGAGCAAACGCCCTTGATCGTTGCCGTCCCTGTCCCTGCCGCGTTGACCTTTATTTCAGCCTTGAACGAGTTGCGGACAGTGAAGTCCTTATAGGGAAGCATAAGGACGGAAGAGCCGCCCCGGGGCTGATCAGCATAAGCCCACGGTTGCGCATCGTAACCGGACTTGACGACGGGTATCTCTTGAGCCTGAGCAGTGAGCCCGTCAACCGTGATCACGACAGAGAAGTCTGTCGCCGGGGCACCGCTGCCCGGGTTGTTCTCAAACGAAATACCGTGAATCATGCAACCGCTAGGGATGTCAACGAACGCCTTGTTCCCGGTTGTCGTTGCATCGACAGAGACGACAATGCGCTCTTTCGGAAGGAATGTGTTCATCAGAGTAAACCCTACGACTCGCCGGTCAGTAATCGAAGTGATCGAAGAACCGTCCGTCACGGCGGTACACAACAGAACGAAGGGGACGCTCGGGGAAGCCCCGGTCGTGTTGGCCGACAGGACAGGCGTCAGCACGTTCAGGAGCCCGTCTTGCGGCAGGGTCAAGAACACGTAGTTCGTTGCAGACGCGGATAACGCTATTGAGTCCGTAGCATCCGAACTCACGAAGTACCCGTCGATGATCGCTTCACCTGAGGCGATGTCGAGGGTCAGGCCGGAACCCGCTGTCGGCAGGAAGTCCCCCGCCGCTTCGACGAAGTTGTCTCGTACGTACATCTTCGCCCTACGGGTCTCGTTGCGTTCCCGTAGCTGCTTCGATACGGCGGAACTAGCGCCGATCGCATTGACCGAAGGATAGACAGAATAGGCCATGTTAGTTAAACGTGATCGTCCAAGAGATCGTAAGAGCCGTTCCGACTGTCTTCGTGACACTCGGGAACGTTGTTCGGGCTAGCATCGTACCCTCGCTGTTGAAGATGCCTGCTTCGCGCAACGCGACCCCGTTCGCGGTGATCGAATCAACGAAGAAGTAATAGATGATGCTTGTTCCGTCCGGTTCGGCCTGAGTCATGTCGTCAGTGAAGACAGGAGCGAGTAGCTCCGTCTGCGCGACATCTGCCGCCGTCGAGTCTGTCCCGATCGACATCTTCGTCGGGATCGGAGAGCGACCCGCAAGGATGTTCGCGAGAAGCTCTTTCCCCGCCGTAACGACTAGGTTCGGGACTTTGATGTCTTGAACGACTTCCCCCGTCTCGACATCTGTCACTTTGATATGAAGCCGCCCGGTGAGCTTCAACGGATGCTCTTTGATTGCGACGAGTGTCTCTTGCATTAGGTCCATTCCGAATAGCTGACTTCGTCGTCCCCGACGTACCACGGGGTAACGCGAGTTGTGATTGTCACGTCGGCATCCGTAACGCTCACTTCATCGGGACCTAAGTCGCGAATGATGTTCAGAAGCTCCGTCTCACGAAGCGTCGTCCTACGGCCCATCTTGATTAGTTTGCCTATGAACTCTGCCCACGACTCCGCTCTTTCGCCGTCGATCAAGTCGAGTTCGTAGACAAGATGTTCTCCGTCTTTATCGGAGATGGACAGGCTTTGAATAAGGAACGTGTCGTCTACCCCGTGTATCGGGAACTGTACGCCGACAATCTGCCCCGCGTTCAGAGTGACGCAGTCGGATTCGATGATCACATTCGTGACAAGCCGAATCTTTGTCGGGATGAAGCCGTGACGACGAAGCAGTCCCTTCGCCTTCTCGACGCCAAGAGACGCCGAGTTCAAGGATTCGTCGCGTTCGACTTGCTCATACTTGCCCGTACCGCCTTCGATTGCCTTGCGGCGACGAATCTCGGCGGGGTCCGTACGCTGAATAAGAACGGGATAGCGCCCGGTATAGCCGAAGACGATCGTGTCTGAAGACGTTAGCACGCTTGCGGTTGTAGATTGTGATACGGTCGCGTCGTCCTTGTTCCATGTGAACTCCGCCGCGTTGTCGAGTCCTTTCACGCCGAACGTGCGGTCTACCCCGTTGACCTTGACGCTCGTCAACTTCTCCAACTTGAACCGAAGGGTCCAAGTCCTTCCCGTTCCGTCTCCCTTGAACGTGTCCGTCTGCGGGTCTGTGACATCCGTTCCCGCAACGATAAGCTGAGTGTTCCGGTACTGCGAACGATCCCGGGTAACACTGAGGGATGCGACGGAGACGTTCTTCGCCGCATCGCTGAATACGAGCCCTGAGGCGGTAGCGGTAGGCGGGCCGAAGTAAAGCTCTCCCGCGTAGTTGATGCTCCACACGTAGCCCGTGATGTCACAAAGGGTGTCGAAGGCTTCGGCGACCGTGACGTAGGGGAAGGTAATGCGTTGGATTACCGGCCCCGCGACGATCGACGAGACGGAGACCCCTTCGGGCAACAGGTAGAAGCTCGCAAGTTCGGCGACGATCGTCTCGACGGGGACACCTTCATACGAAGCGATGACGAGCCGCCTGTCTGCGAGAGCGTTCTTGTCTACCGCCGAAATGCTGTATTCAAGCGAAGTCGTCCCCGGATAGAAGACTTCTTCGGCTTTGTCGATCGTCCCCGCGAACTTCGTCGAACCGTTGTAACTGATCGTGATCGGAGACCCGACAGTCGGGCGGTTCGCGCTTGATTGATTCGCGACGGAGAACGAAGCAGTATTCCGCCCGTTCACTTGCTCCGTGATCTTGAGCGTATTGACCTTGAAGCTTATCGGCGAGCCGTTCACGCGAACAGTGAAGCCGAGAGCGTCATCGGTAAAGAAGATCGGGCCGAACGATGCCGCCCCGAAGACGACCGAATCGCAAGCAACGGACTCGCTCTCGGAAGGTCTGCCCCTTCCGAGAACGAACCGCGATAGCTCGGCATACTCCGTGCCGAGAATGCCTGTTGTAAGGTTCGACATGGTAGTTAGCTGTAGTAAAGCTGAAGGATATGAAGGTAAACTCTCACGCCGTTCACTTCGCCGCCGTCACCATTCAAGAAGACCACGTCGTTCTGAGATTCCCCGAAGTCTCCCCACCCTTCAGACCGCCGCAACCACAACGAATCATCGGGAGTATGCCACGCGCCGAAACGATACGCTCTCGCCCCGCCGAAGCCGAGAGAAACATCCCCTTCGTTGCGAACCCGGAGCTTTATCAAGCCGCCTGTCTCGCCCGCGTTGCCAGCACTACCAATTACCCCGCCGAAACTCGTGTAGCTATTCCAGTCGATGTTTATCGCGAGACTCATGTTCCGCTCGTTGTTGTTCGTCCCCCAACAAGCCGTTTTTACTTTCCCGTCTGAGTCCCGCCGAAAGCCGAGCCCAGCCACGTATCCCCCGCCCATCAGCGGGCCGAAGTACCGCGCCATCATGGTCAGGCTGTAAGGATACGCGGGACGAGCCCGCAAGAGCCCTACAAGGTTTACGCTCCCGTTACTTACATAGTCCATCCAGATTCCGCCCCGGCTACTGTCAACGCTTCGGGTCGGGGACACTGATGTATTAAACGTTGTCCAGTCGGCAAGGTTCGGCAACGGCTGAGGCAAGCGCCCGAAGTTGTGAGCGTAATAGTCCCACGCCGATCCTGTCCAAACCGCCTTCTCAAGTCCCGAGAAGGTATCCGTGAAGTAGTAGGTCTGTCCCACCGCCGAGCCGCTAGCCGGGAGAGACGAGAACGGGCCGGATGAGATCGACACACTAGAGATAGACGAGAGCCTATCCGTCACGTACTGAGTGACCGCGCCGCCAGTCGCAACGACATCGACAACGACGCCCGCGTCGTGACTTGCGGCAGTCGTGCCTTCCTGCCCCCGGAGCACTCCGGTTACCGTTCCTGCCGAGACCGTCGCTAGGAGAATCTCGCTCTCAATCAGGAGACGAACGGTCCCCGTAGCATTCGCCCCGGTGTAGTCCTTGATCGGGGCTGACAGAGTGAGCGTAGTCGCTCCGCTCGTAATCGAAGCCGACAATGTCCCTTGGTAGTTATTGACAAGTACTTCAGCCATCTAGACCCCCGGTAGCTTGAATATCTTGTTCGCGCCGTTGCTCCATATCAGGCTTAGGTCTGAGCCTGTCGTTACAAACGGCGAGAACGGGTTGAGATAGGCGATCGGATAGCTTGCCGCATCCGAGCCCCGCCAGAACGCAAGGACGACGCCCGCGACTGTCCGCCCCGCTGTTATGTTCGTGATCGTTGTATCCGCCGCGTCGAAGACCCGTCCCGAGACGCTCTTCGATGTGAGGAACGTCGCCGTCCCGACGCGGGCCGCGAGTGATACATCGTCTAAGGTCGCGTGACTCTCGTTCGCAACATAAGAAGAGTCAACGAGTATCGCTACAACCGCATCAGAGGCGAGATTCCCCGCCCCTAATGCGTAGTCCACTCCTGCCGAGTAAAGAAGACTCATTTCGATTGCCCCATCTGCCGCAACCCATCGACAAGAATCTCTCCGAGTTGCTTCGCGGCTTGCTGCCCGCCCGCGACTACCGCGTTCCTCATGTCGAGGATCAACGTTTGCTCCGTCGCTGCCGCCTGCCGACGCTCGGCGGCAATCTCGCGGAGAATGTCGTTCGTCTGCTCAATCCGAAGGACGGCGTTCACCGAAGAACTTTCGATCTTCTCTAGCCAGTCCGCTTTCGTCGATACGGCGAGAGTGTTCGACACAATGTCCTTAACGGACTGAAGGTCAGTGAACGCCTTCACGATCGGGGCTTGCATATCATCAAAGTTCTTGATGAAGATGCCGTTGTTTTCGAACGTCTGTAGAACCTGAAGAGCCGTCTTGATGTCATCGCGGACAATGTGTCCGGTCTTCAGGATTGAGTCGCCTTGCTCTCCCGTATAAATCTTCGTGTACCGGGTGTAGTTCTCGATTAGGTCCAAACTCTTGTTCATCCCGGCCATCTGGAAGTTCCCGACGATCGAAGAGACGGCAGTCGCGATGCCGGTAACCATATTGACCGCGCCGCCTACCCCGCCGACGCCGGAACCACTGCCGCCACCGCCCGAAGGGACTGACGGGGTATTCGTCGGGATACCCGGGGTGTTGCCCGGGGTTGCGTTGTTGATGACCGCGTTCCCGGCCCCGAACACGTTGCTCCATGCGTCCTTGATCTTCCCGATAGAGTCAAGGATTCCGCCGAAGCCCTTCCCGCCGAGAAGGTCTTTCAATGCGCCTTCGACGAAGTCGTTCACGGCTGTTTTCGCGTTGTTGATGAACGTATCGACAAACATCGACTTCAGCGAGCCGAGAGCCTTCTTCCCGATTTCAGACCACGACCCTTCCCCGCTGAAGAGCTTCGCGGTAATATCGGTCGCGAGTCCGTCGCAAACAGTCTTGACGTTCTTCTGCCAGTCTTCGAACGGAGCGAGTAGAGACGGAATGCCTGTCTTCGTGTCGTTGAGCTTTACCCCCGCATCCTTCGCCATCTGCTCAATAATCGGGGGAATCTCCGTCTTCGACTGAGTCGCATAGTTCTTCCATGCGTTATACATGCCTTCGGCGGATTGCCGAAGTTGCCCTTCCGTGGCCCACCCCGACTGCTTCAGGGTTTCGAATGCCGTTTGAGCATCGGTCGCGGCTTGCTTCAGGTCCGTATCGACCGCGCCCTTCGTCGTGCGGAGAGCCGCCGTCGTCTTGTCGATCGCATCCTTCAAGCCGTTTTCGGCGACAAGAACCTGAACGGTCTTCAGGGCTTCAGCGGCGAACTTCTCGTTCATCGTCTGAGCCGCTTTCGCCGCATCAGAGTCTAACTTCTGAATCTCCTTCTGAGCGTCTTGTAAGGCTTTCGTGTTCGCCTTAATGATCGGGTCCGTCTCTTCGTGAGCAAGCTTGAATTGCCGAATCTTCGGAGCGGCTTCGGCGTGTGCCTTGCCGTGCTTCTCAACGTCGGCGGTAGAAGCTCGTACGGCCTTGCTGTACTCGTTCTTAGCCTTCGTTACATCGTCGGCTGAAGCCTTGCCTTCCCGATAGGCTTTCGTTACTTCGTGAAGCTTGTTCTTCAAGTCCGCGATATTCTGAGCGGCGGGCTTCACTTCGTCGCCGAGCTTCTTGACTGCCGCCGTCTTCTTCGTCGCTTCCTCAGTCGCGCCTTTCAGCCCTTCCTGTAGCTTCTTCGCCGAGTTCCAAGCATCGTCAAGGTTCATCAGCTTGTTAACGCCCGGGAATTGCTTCGCAATCTCCAGGAACGCGACAATCGGCTTCGTTACCATGTCCCACACGGCAAACGCGGAAAGCTTGATCGCTTCCCATACGGCGATGAGTTCGTTCTTAATGACGCCCCATACCGTCTTGAACATGTACGCGACGCCGTCCCACAGAGCCGTGAAGTACAGGACGAGAGCGTCCCAAATGATGAGAGCCGTTCCCTTCACGCCTTCCCATACGGACGTTACCGCCGAGACAATCGAGTCCCACGCACCGGGCCAGATAGCTTCAATCGGGCTCCAAATGAGTTTCAGAATCTCGACTTGCGTTCCGACGAACGTCTCAATCATGCCGCCGATCGTGTCGAACACGGTTTGTACCGCGAGAGCGGCAGAGTCGAGAACGCCTTGCCAGATTTCAGTAACGCCGTCCCACGCCTGCCGCACGACAGCAACAATCGGACCCCAATTCTCGTAGACCCAACTTCCGAGAGCGACGAGAGCCCCGATCGCGATCGGGATCGCAGCAGCCCACCCGACAAGAGCCCCCACCGTAGTTCCGAGAGCTACCGCAACAGGTCCGAGAGCCGTCCCGAGAGCGGCGAAGGCGGTTGCGGCACCGCCGACAGCGACAAGGATCGGGCCGACTGCGGCGGCCATAGCCACCATAGCGACCGCGCCTTGCTGAATCGGTGCCGGAAGCTCAGAGAACCACTTCGCCGCCGCCTTGACCCAATCAAGCAAAGGCATTGCGGCCTGTACGAGAGCGGTCAGCATCGGGGTTAATTGCTGGCCTATCTGAGCGAGCGTCATCGTGAGAGTGTCCTTAAAGTTGCTCCACACGCCCGTAAGGGACTTCGACGCTTGTTCCATCTGCCCGCCGAACCTGTCGTTCATGCCTTGCAGAATCGCGGGGATAGCCTGAGAAGCGGTAATCGCCCCTTGCTCGGCCATCTTCATTGCTTGCGGGATAGAGACGCCGATGCTGTCCGCAAGCATCTTCCACGCCGGGATGCCACGTTCGGCAAGCTGGCCCATCTCTTCCGCCGAGACTTTGCCTTTCGCTTGCATTTGACCGAGAGCGGTTGTTACGCCTTCGATCATGCTCTTACCACCGCCGAGAGCCGCGACCGTGTCTCCGATACTGCGAAGCATCGGAGTAACATCCTTCGCCGCAAAGCCCATCGCGAGAAGCTTCTTCCCCGCGTCTACGAGATCGGGGAACTCAAACGGAGTCCCCGCCGCGAAGTCGGCTAACTGCTTCAGGAAGGCGTCGGCTTCCTTCGCCGAGCCGAGCATCGTGGTAAAAGAACCCTTCGCCTGATTGAGCTTCTCGCCGGTTTCGATCGCAACCGCACCGATGCCGACGATAGGGGCAGTGATCGCGGCAGTGAGCCCCGCCCCTACTCCCATCATGGAAGAGCCGAGAGCCTGAAGCCCTTCGAACTTGTTGCTTGTCTCGCTGTATAGCGCGTTGAGCTTATCGTTCGCGGACTGAAGGGAAGCGTCCCAACCGGAAAGGTCAAGACCCATGCGGGCTATCAAGTCGCCAAGATTCGCCATTGTTACCCCTGTCGCTTCTTCATACGAGCGGCGAAGGCGTCGAGCCGGTTGATCACGGCTAGTTCGTTCGCGGCTCGTTCTTCCGGGGTAACCGGAGCGGGAAGGGCTGTTCGCGCCCGCCGCGTAACCATAAGGTCAAACGGCTTTAGGAACGGCGATTTATCCGACTGGCGGTTCGCATTCCACACCATCGCCTCAATGCGGGCCGCAAGTGAGTCAAGTTCGGTGAAGCGACTCTCGTTAAGCTTCCGCCGTCTATCCGCGAGAGCGGATAGTTCTCTCGGGGTCAAGTCCCACACGGCTTCCGGGTCAAGCCCTAAATCGATGACCCCGACAGACCACAAGGACAACCAGTAATCTTCATCGAAGACGACTGGTTGTCCGTTCGTGGGTTGCCCGTCTACTGTTTTGGGTGATCGCGCCGGAACGCGGTGACGAACGTCTCTAAGACGTAGGGGATCATCTCCGCGTCGATCAACTCGACTAGCTGTTCAAGCGTCAAGTTTCCATGATGCTTCCGAAGCCCGTAGTGAATAAGCTTCGCAAGCTTCGTTTCGTTGATCGAGGCGAGAACGTTGGACTCAAGGAACGAGCCGCCGAACTCTTCCGACATCGCTTGCATCGTGCCGAGGGTGTACTTCAACTTGTACTCGTTGCCGTCGTTCAGGATTAGAACGGTCGGCGCTGTTGCTTCCCCGGCCTTCGGGCGAAAAGGAACGGAAGGCATCTGTACGACTTGCTTTTCAGTCATTGTTACTGTCTCTCTTTCGAACGGCTCGTCTCGGTTAGGCTTCTTCGACGACTTCAGGAGCCGAAGTAATGCAGATCGTCACGTCGCGCATGATTACGCCGTTGATCGTGTACTTCTCGCCGAGACTCTCGACGAAGCCCGCGAACTGACGAGTCGTCGAAGACGGGTCAGTCGCCACCATTCGGAAGTTACGAACTTCGCGATTCTGAAAGAGATACTCAAGCCCATAGTTAGACGTGAGCGAGTGCGTCGGGTGCGTCGGCTGATAGAAGATCGGGAATTTGATTTGCCCGTCGTCAATCAGCGTCGGCACGAACGTCTTGTGCGGCGAGCCGGTCGAATGACTCGTCGTTTCGAACTTGTCTACCTTCGTATTCGGGCCGTCGATGTCGCCGACGCCCGCAATCGTATGGAAGACTTCGGGAGATGCCGCGTTGCCCACCTTCAGCAGAGTTCCGAAGGACGGAATAGCGGTTGCAAGGCTCATGTTTGTTTTCTCCTATCGTTTCGCCTAATCAACCTGAGTTACTTTCGACTAGAGACAGACGGTCAAGCGAGCCGCCTAGTCGCGGGCCGAAGCATACTTCTTTTCGAATTGATCCTTATTATACGCAAAGCCTTCAACGGGGAAACCTGCCCCGCGAAACGTCGAAGGCAAGGTCTTATGATGAAGGACCACTTCGTCATAAACCCCGAGTTCAAAGCCCGCCGCGACAGCGCGACGGCTGTAATCGTCGTCATCGAAGCCGTAGCCCGTGAACCGTTCGTCGAGTAACCCAATCGCCGAGACGAGTTCCCGCCGAACGTAGACCCCGACGAAGCAAAGGCGGCTAGGCTCGTCCCGGTAGCCCTGTCCTTTCGGGTACTGATTCGGGTTGCCGATGTGATCGACGGCGGCACTCAGAATGCCGAGCTTCGGGCGGGCCGCGACGATGGAAGACAACAACCGCACGCCGAAAGGCGTCTGAAGTAATGCGTCATCGTTCAGAAGGAACACATCGCTTACCGGCTCGTAGTGGTACGCCGCTGTCCCGTCCGCGTACAGGGTCGCGCATCCGTTCTGAGCGTAAGTGATCCCGAGGTTCGCGTTCCGAGCGAAGACAAACGGCCTGAGGCCGGGTGCGTAGCGGACGCCTTCGAACCCGGGCCGGTGAGAGAGCCCGTCGTCTACGACGATGATTTGCCCTTGTTCGCCTTGCTTGCGAATCGCCTCAATACAGCGAGTGAGGTTCTCGACATTGCGAGACGGGATGACGATCTTATACGGACGCATAGCCGAACCCTTTCAGTGCTTCGTACGGGTAGCGGGTCCACGGTGAGCAGAGAGACCGAAGGTTTCTCTTCTCTCGTTTATCGACGGTATTCGCCGAGTGATCACGGGCAACAATCGTTCCGATGCGATCCCCGCAAGCGAAGACCTTATGACGAATCGCCGCGTAGACGAACTCGTTATCTTCGGTCGTTTGAATCGGGCGGAACGGGTTCCGTTGTTGGTAGTCGCGGGAGTAGAGCAGGCTTGTCCCTACCGCGTATTGATGGCTTGAAGTGAAGAGAAAGGCTTCCCGGCTCTCGTCATCGGCAAAGAGACAACGGCGGTAGCCGTACACGTCTGCCCCTGCCGCGAGCATCTCCGTTACCTGAAGAGTCAGCCGATCGGGTGAACTCCAATCGTCGTCATCAAAGTGCGCGATAAGGTCCCCCGCCGCGAGATCGCAAGCAAGGTTCCGCTTCTCTCCGATCGTTCGCTTCTTCCCGAGAAGCAGGACAGAGGCGTAAGTCGGAAGCTCTTTCGACAAGTCGAAGTCTTCCGTCGCGATAACGAGTTCTTTTGACGGGTAGGTCTGAGCTTCGAAGTCCCGAATCGCCTTACGCAGGAACGGAAGGCGGGCTTTCGTTGTCGGAATGATACAACTGACCTTCACGAAATGAACCCCCGGGCCTTCAATGCTTCGTAGAGATCACACGGAATCAGCTTGATTGTCTTACCCGTTCGCGGGTCTACCGCTTCGTACTCGGGGAAGACTTGTCCGCAAGCTTGAATCGTCTGAGCGGGCTTCAGACAAGAGACAACGAGAGTTAAGATCGGAGCGTTCTCCGCATCGTGAGTAACGCTGTATGCGAGAAGGTTCTTCGCTTCCCGCCCGTCGATGAAGACGACGGGTTCCCCTTTGAGATTCGGGCGAACTTCGAAGTTCTGAAGTTCGATGCTAGGCGGCTCGGTACGTGATGTCATAGTCCGTGTTGATTACGAAGACTTGATTTACTTCGCTGAAGCTCGTCCGTTGCGTACGAACGAACGCCGAGCATACGTCGAAGCCGTTCCCGATTGAGCCCCGGAAGCCGCTCAGTTCCGTTCGAATCTGCTCCGACAGTTCCTTCGCTTGCGACTGGCTCTTCGCAATCGTGTCGATTTGATAGCGATAGACCCGGATGTCCGTCTCTCCCGCGTGAGAGTAAAGGGGATCGGGGTTGACAATGTCGATCACGGCGTAAGGGTTCGCCGTGCCTAAGTTCTGCGGGGCTCGCATAAAGAAGACCCGAGCCCCCGCGAGTGTTCCCTTCGTGCGAAGGTACGCGGATAAAGCGTCTTCGAAGATCATGACTTCGCTTCTTCCTCCAAGACGTTGCGCAACCCTTCCGCGACTACGCGGATAGCCATCGGACGAGCCGCCGCGATGCCGGGGCGAAGAAAGGGCTTCTTCGGCATCTCCCCGCCCCTGCCGCCGAACTCGACAAGATGCGAGTGCGGGGCTTTGTTGTGGTTCACGCCGACAAGGACAGTCGGCGAATGCTCCGAGCCGTACGACGCGAAGACAGCGGAACGAAGCAGCCCCGACCGTACAGGGGCCATGTCGCGGACTTCGTCGCGGACCATAAGAGCCGCCGTCATCAGAGCCTTCTTCACGTTCTTCCGAAGACGTTCCGACGTTCCCGACCGAAAGGCCGATTCGATTTGAAGCCGCTTCATCTTCTTAGTGAGTTCGGGCAAGCCTTCTAACTTGAAGGCTTGCCCCTTCCGTAAGATCGGACCTTGCTTCATCGTGTTCTTCGGCATTAGCTCACCTTCCGTGCCACGATGACGAACGTACGACCCCGGAAGTCCGGGTCGGAAGCAGAACGAACGTCGAGAGTCGTTCCCGCAACGACGAGACGGTCATCGATGCGGACTGACGAAGCGTCCGCGTACATCGCTTCGAACGTGAAGAGTTGTTCGCCCGTCTGCCGAGCCGCGTTGTCAATCTCGCGGCCTTCGGCGGGCCGGACCTTCGCGAAGAAGGTCCCTTGTTGTTGCCAATCCTCATTAGCCGCGTCGCCGCTCGTATCCGCATTGCGAAGGTGAGCGACGAGAGAGTTCCGAAGCCCTGCCCGTGTCATAGGTAGCACTTGTAAGGGCTCATCAGGTCATCGGCCCCGCGAACGAGCACCGCGGATTTGATTTCGGAACTCTCACCTACGAGAACATCTTCCCGATGTAGGTAGTAATGTCCCGCCTGCAAGAGAACCGCGTTCTTCGCGTCTTCGGGAACTTCCTCATCAGTCCACCCGGCGACGAACTCAATCGTTACCGCGTGGTACGGCGACAGAGTGACCGAAGGCCACGCAAGGCTGTACTTCAAGCCGACAAGAGCGTCGTTATCGAAGATGTGAACGACGTAGTCGTCAGCCGACAAGGTTCGCTCAACCTCTGCCGTGTCGCGGTACTTAATCGATGTGATCGATTGAAGCTTCGGCCTACCGATGCGAATCGCGGAGTCGCAAGGCCAGCCCGGTAACACTAGCTGCCACGTCTGAGTAAGCAGCGAACGCCCGGAATGGTTCTCGACGTTCCGATGTGCGGCCTTCAGGTAGCGGGTCAGGTTCCCGTCTTCGCTGTCGCCGGTCAAGTTGAGATGCGCCTTCAACTCTTCCAGCGTCGCGAGAGCGGCGGGGTTCGCTTGGATTAAGCGGTAAGTCCCGTCCATTGCCCCTAGTTCCCCTTTCGGCGGCTAACCCGCCCCGATGCCTTAGACGACTGCGCGGATTGCGTCTCAGGGGCAACGGACGGGGTTTCCGGGCCGTTCGCGGGGGTCTCGGAACCCTCTGAAGGCGGCTCGGGGACTGAGGCGGGCGGTTCCGGGGTCGAACCCGGGGTCGCGACGGGCTCGGCTAGCCCCTTTTCGATGTAGCGGGCGGCTTCTTCGTCGGGAAGCTCGCCGGTATGTCCGTGCGGGATTACCAGGGTCGCAGAAGCGTACGCGGTCAACATTCGAACAAGCATTGAAATGACTCCTGATACAAGGAAGCCCCCGCCGAAGCAGGGGCTTGTTAGGTTCGATTGTTTACCGCTTAGGAAGCGGCCTGAGTGAGCTTCTTGATCGGAGCGACGCCCGCGTTCACGCCCTTAGCGTCGAGACGCATCAGCGCAACAACGGCCATCTGATCGTACTCGGCGTAACGCTCAACAAGGTTCACAAGAACGATGTCGAGAACTTCGCGGACCCAATACGAAGAGAAGTCGCCGTACAGGACAGAAACGGCAGACGCGGCAGGCGTCGCCATCTCCATCGAGATGCGAACCGGACGACCGTACAGGAGCGGCTCGCCTTCGTCGGAGATGCCAGCGTCGGCGATGTTGATCAGCGGACGCCCGTTCGTGTCCTTCAGCTTGAGAATGTTCTTCCAAGTCGTGTCATGCATCATGTACTCGCCGTTGCTGCGGTAAGCAGGATCGACAGAGTACTTGAGATCAAGCAACTCATCAGCGGTAATCGCGGTTGCCGAAGCAGCCGTCAGACCCGCCGACGCGAACACAGTCACACCCTGAGGCTGACCGCTGCCCGTACCCGTGGTGCAATGCTTCGCCTGAATGCGACCGAGACGCTCGGAAGTCTTGCGGCGAAGGTAGCCGCGAAGATCGAACGCCGAGTCTTGCACCATCTCACGGCTGAACTTGATCATCTTCGACGTGTACTTGTACGCGCCGAAGGTGAGGGTTCCGAACGCCGTGTCTTGCGTGGTGATTTCAGCGGCTTCCGCCAGCAACGCGCCTTCGTTCGTCGTGTCGTTCTCAGTCGGAACGTCGATCGTGTTGCCCGCTGCCGTCTTCCACGAATAGTGATTCGTGCGGAAGATGCCGCCGAACGCCTTCCGCGCTTCGGTCAACTCGTTGACGAAGCCGCGAGGGATCGTATAGCCGCCCGCGCTACCCGTACCCGTGTTGAGATCGCGGTTCTCGACGTTGCGGAAGGAACGGAGGAAGGTACGCTCTTCGTCGTTGAAGTCGGCACCGAGCAAACGGCGACGCTGCAATTCGAAGAAGCGTTGTTCCTTCTCCAACTCTTGTTCCGGGTTGACCTTGACGGAACGGACTTCGCCGGTCGGCGCAACGATGAGACGCTCGTCCGACCTAAGAGCCTTGTCGGCGTTCTCAATCGCTTCGCGACGCTCAATCTCTTTCGCCAGTTCGCGCTCTTCACTAATGAAGGCGTCACACTTCGCCGCGTCTTCTGCCGACAGAACAGCAGTCGGGGAAGCGTCAACGATGGAACGAGCGTCAGCAATAGCTTTCGCCCGCTTCTTACGAAGCTCAATCAGGTTCATTTACTTTCTCCGGCCTATCTAAGTTCGCTGTTCTTACGACAGCTTTGCCAACACGTCCAACCGCCGCTTCATGTCTTCCACGGAGCGACCGTTGCGAAGTTCTTGCTTCATCTCGTCGAGAAGGTTAGCCTTCTCTGCCAAGACTTCCGAAGCCGAACGCAATCCGATTTGCGTAGAATTATACGCGGGAAAAGTTACGGGCGAAACCTCATACAGCTTGACCTTCGTCAAGGTACGAACCGCGACCCCGTTTACATCGTCCCAACGACGATCAATCACTTCGAACGCGAAGCTCATCTCGTTGATGTCTCCGCGCCCGATGCTGACAAGCAAGTCCCGCGCCCACTGAGTATCCGGCGGCTCGTTGTCGATCGCTAGACCCCGCTCGTCTTCAGTGAGGGTGAGTGTCTTCGCCCGGTTCCTGCCGAGAACGAAGTTACTGTCGTGATTCCACAAACAACGAATGTCGTCATTCGTGATCGACTCAGAGAACGCGCCCGGGGCAATCTCTTCGACCCACCCGCCTAGGTCCTTCGACCGATCATTGAACCGGGCCGCATAACCCGAGAGCTTCGGCTTCTCATCCTGCTTCGCCGCCCGGAGTTCGAAGCCGTAGACGCGACGTTCAAGGTTACTCGTCATCTTCCGCCCCTTCTTCGCCTTCCGACTTCTGCTTCGCAGGAGCGGGCTCGCTGTTTGCGGCCTTCGCTTGTGCTGCTATAGCAACCGGAATTTGAGTACTGTTCACGAACAGAGTGTCGCCGTCTTCGTGGGGATTGTAGCCGAGTTCGGCTCGCCGCTCGTTCGGAGTCATCGCCCCGTGAGCAAGATCGATCGCCGCCGCTTCCGCTTGAGACTTCGAATCGCCCTGAAGAAGTTCTTTCCGTTTGAACTCTGCCGCATAGCGGTTTTGTTCCGACGTTCCGAGAGCAGTCGTGTTTATCTCGCTCTCGATACACTCTAGGTACGGACCTAGGCAGAATCGAACGAACTCGATTCCGAGATGTTCAATGTTCGAAAATGTAGCACGTTCCAAGTCGCCGATTAAGTGAGCCGCAACGCCGAAGGCCGAAGCAATCTCCGAACGGCTGAACTTCATCGACTCTAAGAACTGAACGTCGGCGGGCTTCATCGTCAGAGGAACGAAGTCGAGACCTTCGTCTAAGACCGCGATGCCGCCCGCATTCTTCAGCCCGTTGTGCTGCTTCTCCCACGACTGCTTGAGGTTCTTCTTCGCTTCAGCGTTGAGGCGGGAAGGATGCTTCAGAAGACCCGACATCGTAGCCCCGTTAGAGACCGTCTTCGCCCCGTACTCAAGAGTCGCGTGAGCATAGCCGAGTCGGTGTCTCATCGCCTCAATCGGGTTCATCCCGAGTCCGTTGTTATCAATCTCCGGGCCGCGAAAGTGAAGAACGTAATCAGACGGAATGTTGTCGTAGATGACTTGCCCGTTCTCTTTGAAGGTGTAGAAAGCTTGCATCCTGCCAAGCCCGTCGCGACCGATGCGGTACTCGACTTGTGACGGGTGCCAGAGATAGAAGCCCCGAATCACGCCGTTCGCCGCAACGTCCATAAACGAGTACGAGTTGCCATAAAACGCCATGTGAGCCGCCGTAAGCCGCTTCCAGCGAAACGCGGTCATCAGCGGATTAACCTTCTTCGTCAGTAGACGATGAAGACTATGTTCGCGGGCTTCGGTCTTGTACGTGCGACCCTTGCTCGTCTCCAACCGATACAACGGGAAGTCGAGCATCGCGGTTCCCTGAGAGATGATCCGCACGCACGCATTTACCGTGATGATGCTGAGGGCAGTCTTCTCCGAGATGTAGATTCCCGAGTACGTCGAGTAGCCGTCCGTCAGCATCTCGACGTAGCGGTCAAGGTTCGTCTTAGGGTTCTCTAACGACGAACGCTTGTCAAAGAGCAAGCTTCGAATGCCTGCTAGAGAAAACAGATTCGGAAGTGTCATTGCAAGAACGTGAGCCCTTCCTTCTCGTAAGCCGAACCTCTCTCGTACTGAAGCATTGCCCGGGAGAGAGCGAGAATCGCGGCTAAGATGCCGTCGATACGTTTACCCGTCTTATTGCGATCGGGCTTCACGGGCCGAATGTTGTCGTTATCGTCGGACTTGATCGCCGTACAATCGGCGTTCCAACGTAAGACCTTATTCCCGCCGTGACGGAAGAGTCGTTGCAAGACCTTCTCTTGCAGAAGTTTCGTCGGCTCGGACAAGTTGCCGAAGTTCTGACGAACTTCAATCAACGGGATGTCCGAATCCGTTAGCTTCTTCATTAGCTGTCCCGCGTTCCACGGGTCGTAGGCTAATTCGAAGATGCCGTAAGTTTCGTGTGTCTGTCTCAAGTATGCCTCAACCGCGTCGAGATCAACGACGGGTCCTTCGCAGGCGGTAATGAGACCTTCCTTAATCCAATGTGAGTAGGGCTGCTTATCGCGAAGCTCTCGCTGTCTGAGTCCTTCCTTCGGTATGAAGAAGTGAACGTCGCAATCATAAGAGCCGTCTTCGTACGGCCACACCCTAGCGGCGGCTGTAAGATCGGTCTTCACTGACAAGTCGAGTCCGACGAAGCACGGTTGAGACTGCCGTTCGACCTTCTTCGGACGACGCAACGGAGTCGCGCAAGCGTCCCACGCCTGCATATCGATCCATCGGTTATCCTTCTGTCCCCACATGTTCAAGTGAAACCGCTTGAACGCCGCGACTTCTTCGGGCTTCTGAGCGGCTTCTTCCGCGAGAGTCTGAATCGCGTCAACCGAGATGAATCCGCCCGGGTTCGTAGCGAGTGACGGGATCGCTTTCGTCCATGTCCGAACATCTAACCAGTCGTCTTCCGGGTCCGCCCCGAAGATGCGACCGAAGAAGCGGGGGCCTTGAGCTTCGCCCTTCGCGATCGCTTTCGTGAATTGGTGATCCTTCCATGCTAGCGGCGACTCTTCCGGTAAGCCCGCCGTCGTAATCGCGAACGTGAGCGGTTGAGTACGGGCAATCATGCCTTTCTGAAGCACGTCCCATAAGTCGATCGCTTTGCCGTGCTTCCATCTGTGAAGCTCGTCCGCGATAACGCCGTGAGGGTTCACACCGTCGATCGTGTCGCCGTCTGCCGCGACCGCTCGATAGAAGCTATCGATGTCTCGCTTCTTGTGAATCAACTTCGTCGAACGGATAACGCGAAGTTGCCGCTTCAACACGTCCGACGCTTCCACCATCGAAGCCGCGACCTTGAACACTAAGCCAGCTTGATCCTTCGCGGCGGCTGCCGAGTAGAGTTCACAACCGGGCTCGCTGTCTCCCACCATCAGATACAGCGCGACGCCCGCCGCCATCTCTGACTTACCGCACTTCTTCGGGACTTCGATGTAAGCCTTCCGAAACTGTCGCAAGCCCTGAGAGTCAACGAGCCCGAAGACAAGAGCGATGATTTCGAATTGCCACGGTAGCAACGAGAAGTACTTGCCCGCGAACGCGCCCTTCCCGTGCTTCAGAACCTTTTCGAAGAAGTTGACCGCTCGTTGTGCTGAGTCGCGATCGAAGGCGACGCCCTTCGGAAGCCGCGCTAACTCGGCTTCGATCGACGGCTTCAAGTCGTCCCAACGATCCCCGCTATTCCTTAACATTCAACAACGCCTCAAGGTCCGCGTTCTCGCCGTCTTCAGGAACCATGACCTTCGAACGAGCGGCGGCAGTCAGCCCGTATTCGTTCGCGAACTTCCGCCACTGCTCCGCATAGACCGAAGCGAGACGAGCGGCAGGAGTCGGCGAGATAGTCCCGGTGTCGTTCGTCTGAGTAATGCCGGAAGCGTCCATGTCCTTGAAGCACTCGACGGCACGGGCGTAAGCACGACAGGCAAGTTCAAGGGCGAAGCGGTCAGTAGACCCGACAAGCTTCCGAGCCTCAAGGACATGGGCTATCATCTTCCAGCAAGTCTCGGCACGTTCGGGCATACCGAACGGCATAACGAGCTTCCCTTCCGGCTGAAGCTCCCGGTCCCACTTTTGGGTATTCTCTTTAGTTGGATTACCCAACTGCTTCTTAATCGCGGTCGGAATTTTGGGTTTCGGCATAACGACAGTCCAACTTTGCAATGTAAAGGGGTAGCGACGAACTTTCCCCAACTTCAAACCCGGCCATGCACAGAAACG
>Ga0196964_10000206_pt1 | contig 43192 bp, 50 predicted proteins | sample S1_10metaG_FD_148615 | JGI IMG/M metagenome (GOLD analysis project Ga0196964, IMG submission 148615) | Soil microbial communities from Anza Borrego desert, Southern California, United States - S1_10 | ecosystem: Environmental > Terrestrial > Soil > Desert | place: USA: California | collected...
TAGCTGTATCCGGAGCCGGAGCCGGAGCCGTCGCCGAAGCTGTAGCTGTAGCCGGAGCCGGAGCCGGAGCCGGAGCCGTCGCCGAAGCCGTAGCTGTAGCCGGAGCCGGAGCCGGAGCCGGAGCCGTCGCCGAAGCCGTCGCCGAAGCCGTCGCCGAAGCCGGAGCCGGAGCCGTCGCCGAAGCCGTCGCCTGAGCCACGGCCTGAGCCTTCACCATAGTCTTTCACGCTGTCCATACGGGAACGCTCTCGATAATTTTCTTCGCGACTGGCGTGACGTCCAAGATCTCAATCGCTTCGGTTAGCTCAATGTTTGACACTGGCGCTGGAAACTTGCACTCATTCGGATATTTCACGCCATCAACAGCCAGCTGACTTAAAGAAGCTGCGCCCTTCCAATACCAAAGACGGCGAGCTTGACTTAATACAACCTGTTTACCCTTCTTTGATTTTAAGAAACCAGCAAACACACCGGCTGAATAGGTTCGCACAATAACGTAGCGTTCTTTTTTTCGGTTGGTCTTCTTCTTCATAACACTCCTTTACTCAATCTCCCTCGAGACATAACTCATCAAGGCTTCGCAGATCTCGCGCTGATCCCGCCATTCGCACCAGTATTCATGTAGGTTGTAACTCCACTCAGGATTAAGACTGTTGAGCTCTCGAAAGAACCATCTCTTCCAAGGATGCGAAGAGATCACACAGATCAACTGATTGAGCTCGTGATCTGGCTTCACAAAACAAGCCCACAGCACCGACAGATAGAGATTGATCGTGCCAGGGATGAACCACAGATATTTAGTCCAATGATCGGCGCGAAGGCTTAGGTGAAGTTGAACGTCGGGTAACAGAATGTCGCTGTTGATATTGAACCAGTAGGCCGATCGCGCGATCTTGCATGAGGTGATGTCAGCGCCGGCGACATAGCACACCAGCTGATCGCGGCTCGTTTTATCGGGGTTGTCCCATTCTTCTTGATATGGGTGTCTGACTAGCTTTCGCCAGGCGCGAACAAATGCCGTGAGCGGGGTTTGGTTCTCTGGGTGACACAGGTTCCAGATTCCCATGCGAGAGGCGGTATCACCGCCGTCAGCATAGCGAGAGTCATTTCTTCTGTGTTGGACAATAAGTCCATATGAGTCTCTGACGATCATTCATCCCCCGATCCTAGAAAGGAACCTCGTCAGGGGGGAGTGTTGAAGTCGGATCATAGCCAGACTGCGGAGATGGATCTTTCGGTCTTGGGGGAAGAGTGACTTGCTGAACGTTCATGTCAAGGCTGGTGCCTTGCTTGCCGTCTTTGGATGTCCACGGGCGAAGAGAGATCTCGCCACCTAAGGTGAGCTGGCTTCCCTTGTGGATGTAAGGGGAGAGAGCTTGAGCTCGAGCGCCCCAGAGGTTGCAGCTCATCCAGGTTGTGGCGCGTTTGTCTTTTGATCCGGTGTCGAATGCGAAAGAGAAACTAAGGATCTGAGATTGACCAACTGTCTTTAACTGTGGCTCTGTTCCAACCCGACCACTTACGGCGAAGAAGTTCATTTGCTTGTCCTTTCATAAAGCGCTCGCAATCTGAGCACTCTGTTATGTCTCGCGTCCTGGGATTCCAGGTAAACCAAACCGGCGACTGTGAGCCGCAGACCTTGCACGGCCATCTAAATGAATCTCGCGATTGGTTCCATGCTGCTATGGTCATTCAGCCGATTTCTTATCCAACTCAGCGATGAAATAATCAGCCAAGACGACGGATCTCTTGGCGATCAGCCTCAGATCTGCATTGGTGAGGCTTGAGTTAAAGACAGCAGCAGCTGCGCCGCTGACGATCTCAGCCGCTAAATATTCTCGTTTAGATAATCCAACCGACGTTACGCACGCGGGGGCTGGTGCCAATATCGGGAATGCTGGTTGGTGGGGTTTGTTCATAAGCTCACTTTCGGGATAATGATTTTTGTTGGATCTTGACTCTTGGCCTCGCGACGGATTTGGTTCACCGCACACAAAGCGTAGGCATGAGCGGACGTCAGCTCATGTCCTGAGGCTGCCATCTTCATCATGGTTTCAAAGCTTGGGGTCATGGTGACTTTAACTTGTCCACTTGGAGAGTCTTCGATCTCTATAGTTATTTTTGCCATGAGAAATAAATACTGAGTCACAAAAGGTGTGTCAACAAGTTGTTGGCTTTTTCTCAACGCTAGGGTATACCGTTTCAATGACTACACGGGAAAGAAAACTAGTTTTGTATGAGGTCCTCGTTGCGTTGGCGATGTTGGATCCGACGGCAACTGTTCAGATTGCGAAAGATAAGGTGCGCGAGATGATCGATGAAGTAACCGTCACCGAGTATGAGCTCCACGGAAACGGAGACTAATAGATGAGTGCGGTGCTGTGGTTCATTGCTGGGATGAACTTCGCGCTGTTTACCAAGGAGCTACCCGAGTGGCATTGGATAAGTATCAGCGCTTGGATTCTTCCGTTGGTTGGTGGTTTTGTTGTTAAGGATTGAGCTGTTTGAATGAACCGCTTTAGTTACCTGGAAGGGATAGCCCCCAAACTATTCCAAGTGTGGAGCGAGAGCGGTTCCTTGAGACAGCGGCGTGGAAAGCTGTGGTGCCATGAAAGACGGGATTAAATGCGACCGAAAGGTCAGAAGGCCACTGGAGACACGCAATCGTCGGGATAGGTCCGTGACGAACGGACCTTCGGGTAGCAGGGTAATCAGCGCAGTCGCTGGCGACATTAAAATACCAGGGTCCCTGCATTAGCCCCAGTCGCGCGGGGCCTGTCTCTTTTTGCGAGTGGAAGGAAGTGGTGAAGTGATGAGTAATATTCGTGAGAACTTTAAACGTCATGAACGCATGATTCATTCTGCATTCGTGCTAGCCCTTAGCGCCGCGATCTTCGCTTTGATGGCGATGGCTGAAGCCTGTGGATGGACGTGAGCGTATGGCCACCGACTGGAAAGCCGCACTCGAGGCGGATGATGAGAAGCGAGCGCAGAACTATGCCGAAGGGTTATCTTACTGCGATTGGCACCACACCATGGAGACCTTTACCGAAGCTTGCACCACAGATCGCGAAAGATTGCTTCGGGCGATTGAGGTGATGGATGATATTGCTTGGGCAACAAGTCACGAAGAGGGATGTGCTCGAAGACCGTATGGTGACGATAAAAATTGTGATTGCCATATTAGCATGGCGCGAAACTTCCTCTCCCAACTTCGCGATGAGCTGGGGGTGAGAGCAATTAACGCAAGTGGATCAAAAGGAGACAGTAAATGAGCGGAATTCTGAAATGGCCGTATCGAATATTCGCATGGGTAATTATGTCGCCATTCTTACCATTCGCCGTTCTCCTTAACGAGATTGAGAAGTTTGGCAAGTACATACAGTGGGGAAAAATAGATTTGGAAGAAGCATATCGACTTGGCGTAAAGCGCGGAGTTGATGAGGGAACAAGGCACTTCGAATATGCTTTGAATGAATTGGCGCGACAGCTACCCGAGTATAAACAGGAACTCGTGGACAAGTATGCCGGGAATATCACGGTTGTTGCGGAGGAACCTTGTACCTGGGATTTGGAAACTGGAAAGGTAGTGGGCCATAAGCAAACCGTGTCTTTGCCAAGCTTTGGTGTACGCATGGAAATCAAGCCGAAGAACAAATACATAAACCTTCTCAGTCGCTCTGAGATTCAGGCGACTATCAGAATGAGAAACTTGCGATAACTGATGTTAACGAAACTGGATAGTTATGACCACAACGAAAACCGACGAACAGCTGATGAATCGCAGCTAAAACACCACCGCTTCTTCTGTCTTCGGTAGCACGCCGCACTTCTCGAGTAAGATTCTCGCTCGCTCCCCGTCTTCGATGGCATACGCACGGCCATCAGCGCCGGCAATAGTCGAGTGAGCCTCAGTGGTCGAACACGAAATATGCTCAGCGCCGGCGTAATATCTCAACGCCGTGTACGCGAGCTCGAGTCTGATCTTCAGACCAGCGTTCTCAACCTGAAGGTCTCTAATCTTGGATCGCAAGAAATCGATTTCGTCCTGTTCTTTCATGTTCAACCCCTTTCGCTTCCATCTCGTCAATCAATAGTAAAAGTCCAGTGCCGTTCATTATTGTCCTTAAATCCTCGTTAGTTGGTTCCCTTCCAAGCTTCTTCTCGAGGTAGTCTAGAATTTGTTCAACCGAGTAGTTCATGTCAAAGCCTCTTTGTGTAGCTGATCGCGCCGTCACCACAATCAATCGTCAGCTCGTTGCCACTTCGAGAGAAGGTGCAGGTGTGCTCACCGACTGGCATACAGCCCGCAGATCCGTTGGTTTCACTGACTGAAACGAGAACATCTCCCTCGTCTGTGGTGTTGTATGTGAAGCGGCTATTGCAAGTAGTCTCTGAACCTGTGCAGTTGGAGGACAGTAAGAGGTATGACCACTTAGCAACCCATGTCCCGGCGACGTTCAACTCTGAGCATGGCGAAGATAAATCAGAGCCAGAGGACTTCGCGCATCCCGCACAAGCAAGAGCTAGGAGCAAATATATGAGTTTCATAAATCTCCCTTCCGACAAGAGACTTATCGGGTGATCTCTAGTGATCTTGAGTGACTTAACGGAATCTTAATCTTCGAATAAAACCGTCTCATCTTCGGCCAGTGCCAGCGTCTCTGCGACGTGGTTTCGAGCCTGAGCTATGAGCTCATCGTATCTGGATGGCCATTCCTTTTTGAGCCACTCGATATTCTGAGGCACCCAATCGTAGGCAGTCGGAGACCACAGGTACCAACCTGTTATATCTCCGCCTTCGGTGCATTCAACAAGTTCTGTTTCAAGCTTCCCTTCAGAGATGGTGAAGTCAAAAGTCCTCACCATTCTGGTTTGTGTCAGAGCGGTCACTTCTGCTCCTTTGTTTTTTTCGTCTGGTGATTCTCATACTGAATCACATCACTCAGGCGGTAGCGAACCGGCGCACCTTTACCCTTCCCAAGCTTGATGAACTTGGGACCACGGTTAAACATGCGCCAATTCGCTAGCGTCCTGGTTTGGATCTCTTTCCCGTCCTCGTCATACATCTGCCACCTCTCTGCTAATTGGAGAGGTGTTAGTAAAACGTCGTCCTGCTCGTTAACTGCCGCGTGTTTCAAATGGGGATCTCCTCGTTATTCACAACCTGTGCGTCTTCAACTTCAGTCACCTGGCTTGCTTGAGCCTCAATGATCTTTGATAGCCGCGTTGGTTTCGTCTGCGGCTCAGCTGGCGGGTGATCTTCGCCCTTCGTATCGTAGAGCTCATCATCCTGGTGAATGACTTGCTCGAGATCAGTGCTCATCGGCAGTCGCTTGGAGAGCCGGCGAATGGCTGACTTCTTCCACATCTCAAATCCGAAGGCGCCATCCCACACGTTCTTACTGCGGGCCATGTTCCTGACAGCCCGTACCTGTTCGATGTCCATGACTTCGATGTAAACGGCGCCGTCCTTCGTCTTCGCCAGAGCATAGACGCCGATCGCGTCCCCTCTCTCACCGAAGAGAAGCGGCTCATGCTCGAGGTGCTCACCGTCAGAGTCCACCCAGTACCGGAACTTATCTCCCTTGTGGACCACCTGAGAGGTGATGGACGAGAGCTCGCCAGAGTTACGAACCTTCTTCAGAATGCCGGCGACCATCGGCATGTACTGAACCTTGTCTTTGAACAGCACAAGAGCTGCCTCTCGGTTGTCAGGCAAGAGCCCGTCTTGAGCTGCCTTCATGCAGGCGCCATACAGGGACTTGCGATCAACCTCAGGGCTCAACAGAGCTGGGTTGTTTTGAACCGCAGTGATTGCGATACGGATGAACTTATCCGCAGGGATACCCGTTCCCGTGAGAGCCTTCTGAATCTCGGCTTTCATCTCCGTACCCTCGAGAGTGCGACGCACCTCTTGGATAGGGGTGATCTTCACTACGGCTGGTTTGTTGTTCTCGGTTGTCATTTCACTTTCTCCTTTTAGTTATGGCGTCTCAATGCCGTGTTCGAAGCAATACCAGGCCAACAGGTGTTTTCCAGTGCTGATGTGACTATCTTTCTGCATTTGGTTTTCGAAAAACATCTTGTGAGTGGCACAGATCCAGCGACCGTCAGTCTTCGCGGTGCAAGCGCTCTGCGCTGGTCCGCCGTGGACGGTGCCGTTCCCGTCCTGCCACGTTGCGACTTGGCCTGTCTTGACGGTTGTGATCCGTTCGCCCTTCACGCCTTCTTCTCCTTCTTCCAATTCACGCGAAAGGAGCGATACCCTTCGCGGTTATACTCCACATGAGCCGGGCCAACGACACCGGCGCTGATCGTGTACTCGTCACCCGTCACCTTCTCAGCGTCCCCAATCTTCATGAGGATCTGAGCCTTGATGGCGTCACGTGACTCCTTGGTTTCCTTCTCGAGATCTCCTAGCCGCTTATATTCTCGCAGCAATGTGGCGAAATTCGCATCACCTCGAGCATCGAAAATCTTCCCCGGCTCCGCGTACCCGTACAGCTTCGCGATAAACGCGGCATCCCTCGAGAAGTCGGGGACAGGCTCTTTGCCGGCTGCGATCGTGAACCAGAACGAAGCCACCTGAGATTTGATGGCGTCAATGATCTTCTTGTCCGGCTCTCGCTTAACGAGAACAACCCTGTTGCCGCCAATGAGAGCACCAAGGTAACAGAAGGTTCGTCCTGAAACGGCTAGCTGATGCTGGATCTGGATCTCAATATGAGGCGGGGCTTCGATGTTGTCGCCATCTACGATCCAACCCTGTTGGAAGGCGAGGGAATCGACATTCTTAATCTCTAGAAGTCCATCGTCTTCGATGGCAAAGTCAAACGACGATCCCATTTTGAGTTCAGGGATTCTTATATATTCTTTCATGTGGCGAATCGCCCAGCCTTGATCTAATCCGATGCCGTGAGCGATCGCATCCTGAAGCCTGTTCCCCCACTTCATCCGCTCGTTTTCCTCGAGCTCGACAACTAAGCCGTCTTTCTTTCGGTGCCAGAGCTCAAACAGGGTGGTGTAAGGGGAGACACCGAAGAGCGCCGCCACCTCTGTGGAGGTGATGTCCTGGCTTCGGAGCTCGAGCCAGTGATCCTGATCTTTGGGTGTGATTGTTTCGATCATAGCCTGTCCTCTCCGCTTAGCCGCTCGAGTTGAGCGTTACTCCCTGTGTACTGTGATGATCTCTACAGTGTTGAAATTATCGCAACACGCACAGGAAAGCAAGGGTAAAAATTTTCCTACTTTTGGTGAACCTAAATGTTACGGTGGGGTTGTGTCAGACCTGAGGGCGAATCCAGAGCACGGGAGCCACCCACTCGAGCTGCACATTATCGGTGTGTCTCGGAGTGGGACTACACATCCCGCTGACCAGGTTCACAGTCCCGGCCTTATAGCCTCGCAGAACAAAAGCTGCCATCGGCTTCATCTTCCTGGGCTGAACGAGACAGAACCGGCTGATGGCCTCAGAGGTAAGAGGACCGGGTTTATCCGCGAATATAATCCAGCCGTCAATCAGATCTTGCTCGGATCTGGCAGTAAGCCACCTGGCTGCGACGGCTTCATTAGGGAGATCCCCAGGGCCGGCAACGAGCTCTTTGTCTTTGACGTGGGTGAGGTGTAACTCACCTTGTTTATCAAGGTTCCCGATAATCGGGACAGCCTTCGTCCCTTCTTCTGGAAGAGCAACGCCGGCGTGTCTCAGAACTTCAACGAGCGGCACATCTAGTAGGTCTGCAAACTGACGGGCTTCGTGAAGTTGAATGGCGCGTTTTCCGCGCAGCATGAGGGAGAGAGCCGAAGGATCAAGGGAACGCCCGTGACGCCCACGAAGCTTCTTGGCAAGGCGCCGCTGAGAGCCATAGGGGCTCTTGCGGATCACGTCGTTAAACCAGCCGGTGTCCACCTTCATGCAACATCACTGTTGCATAAATCCCAACATAATGCAAGTCCTACGTATATCCACTAATCTTCTGGTCTTGATATTTCTGTCACTGATTGTGCTCGAGAGAGCTGAATACCAGCTTGAAAACATAGATGGAACTTGGGGTGAGTCGGAGGTTAATGAGCAGGGTAGGAACCGGCTCATGTTAAGGTCGATTCAGCGGCTCTTTCACGTCACGTTCTCATGCATCGATATCGAGGTGTGTTCCAGCGAAGACCAGCCCGTTGAGTCAGAAACGACGTGTGTCGTCCGTCTAGAATGCGTAACTCCAATCGTTTCTCGCCCCCCGCCAGCTTCGCCTTCGCTCGCCGCTAACTAACCCTCTGTCGATTAAGATTCGCCCGTGGAGTATCGGGCGTAAAAGGTTTCGCTTACCGGAAAAAGAGGGAGCATGTATCGCTATCTGACTCGCCAGGTATCTGCACCAGGGGTTGACAATGCGTTGAGAATTTCGCATCATGAGCCGAATTCAACCCCTGGGGAGTCATTAATGTCTTTGAGCCCGGCAGAATATGTCATTCAAGTTTTTGGTGGTGTGCGAGCAACAGCTCGAGCGATCGGACGAAGCCCGTCGTCAATCTCCAAGTGGCAGAAACCGAGATCCCAGGGTGGCAGCGACGGCTGTGTTCCGAATGCCGCTCAGCGAATCATCCTCGAACAAGCAAAGAAACAAGGTCTGGATATAACACCAGGCGATCTGATTTATGGGCGAAACAACAAGCGACGATCCTGAACGTTTAGCCCCAAGGGAGGCGAACCGGCCTCCCTTTTTTTGAGATGAGTGATGGGTTTTTCGCAACACTGAGAGGGATGTCGCACCAGTATGAGTTTCGAGTTAAGGCCGTATCAAACGGCCATCATCAACCAAGCAAGGAGTCTTATGCAGCGAGGGCGCCGATCGATCCTGATTCAGTCCCCCACTGGATCAGGCAAGACGGCGCTCACAGCTCACATGCTGGGCGCATCTGCGAGCAAGCGCATGCCTTCATGGTTCATCGTCCACCGTCGCGAGCTCGTCAAACAATCGATCCGCGCCTTTCATAAGGTGGGCGTTTATCACGGCGTGATCTCAGCTGGCTTCGCGGAGGACGCAAAACCACTCGTTCAGATCGCGTCCATCCAGACGCTGGCCAATCGATTTCAGAAACTTCGAAGACCGAAACTGATCATCTGGGATGAGTGCCATCACATCGCAGCTGGTAGCTGGGCGAAGATCTTCGCTGCCTTTCCTGATGCATTTCATATCGGTCTCACCGCGACGCCTGAGCGTCTTGATGGCGCCGGTCTCGGTCAGTGGTTCACCGAGATGATCAACGGTCCATCTGTTTCGTGGCTGATTGAGAACAAGTATCTGTCTCCATATCGATTGTTCACACCAACGGGGGTGAACCTTGATGGCATCCACACGCGCATGGGCGACTTCGTTAAGTCGGAGTTATCGGCTGCCGTGGATAAGCCGACAATTACAGGCAACGCTATTCGTGAGTACACCAAACGAGCCAGAGGAAAACGAGCCGTCGTCTTCTGCGTCTCGGTTGAGCATTCAAAACATGTCGTCTCCGAATTCATTGCGGCGGGAATCAAGGCGGAACATGTTGATGGAGAGACGGACCCTCAAGAGCGAGACGCCGCGATCAGACGGTTCGAATCTGGTGAAACGCTCGTTCTCTCAAACGTGGAACTATTCGGAGAGGGATTCGATCTCCCCGCGATCGAGGTCGCAATACTCCTTAGGCCAACTCAGAGCCTTAGCCTTCACCTTCAGCAAGTCGGAAGAGTCCTTCGCCCGTCGCCAGGCAAGGAGTGCGCGCTCATCCTTGATCACGCTGGCAACACGGAACGCCTGGGTCTCCCCGATGAAGATCGGGCGTGGTCCTTAGTAGGACGCGAACAGTCTCGCAAATCGAAGACCGATCAAGGTCCATCAGTAAAGATCTGTCAAAAGTGTTTCGCCGCTCAATTCCCCGGAAGACAGACGTGCAGCTATTGCGGAACACCGTTTGAGCTCAAGCCTCGAGAGGTGAATGAAGTTGAAGGTGATCTTGTTGAGGTTGATCCAGAGCTGATCCGACGCCGGCAAGAGCAAGGTAAGTCGCAGACGTTAGAAGAGCTTATCGAGCTGGGAAGACAGCGCGGATATAAGCGACCACATCTCTGGGCGAAGCATATTTTCAACGCCCGTCAAGCTAAGAAACTGAAAGGACAACCCGTATGAAATGGCAAGCCTATGAAGAGCTCAGCGCTGAACGTCTCGCTGATCAATTCTGTGATCACTCTGCGAACGTCGCTGGGATCTTGGTGATCGTCTGTATTGTTGGCGTCTTTTGGTTTGGCGCCGGCGTTGTTGCTGGTTGGTATTTCTGGGGTTAGTGCCATGTACAACCAGTGCATAGCACTTGGCTGCACCAGGCGCGTGATGCCAACCAAGATCATGTGTGCTCGTCACTGGAAGATCGTTCCAATATTGATCAAGCGTCGAATCCTCGAGAGCTACACGCGCGGCCAGACTGATGGCATGTGTCCAACACAAGCTTGGGTTGACTCTATTAAAGAAGCGATCTTGTCTGTTCGCTGGAGGTAGTTCGTGTCTGAAGTGTTGAACCGCGTGATGAAGTTCGTTGAATACGTTCCTGAGAGTACGTGCTGGTTTTGGATGGGCGCCGTTGCTAGTAAAACCGGGCAAACGCCAGTCATAAAGTTAGATGGCAAAGCCGTTCCTGTTCGCAGGGTTGTTTATCAATTGGAAGTTGGTGAGATTTTAGAGGACAACACTCGCGTTATCACATCTTGTGAATCCTTGCTGTGCGTGAATCCCGATCATTTGATTGCGGTTCCGGCATCTGAATTGACGGTTGCTGGGCACAAGACTCAATCGAGATTAGCTGGTAAGAAGACGCACTTTCCTTGCGGGCACCCTCGCTCTCCTGAAAATATGAGACGGCAATCCAAGGGTGGTTACGATTGTCGAGAGTGTCAGCGTGCTCGCAATCGTGAATTAATGAGAAAGGGAGTCAGACGTTCGGCGGTTCCGTTATGAGCGAAGCGATTCTTATGCGACAGATTCAAGTCGCAGTGTCGAAAGTTGGTGCGCGCATTTTTCGAAACAATTCCGCATTAGCTTGGGCTGGTGCGGTTGTCAAAATAAATACGATCAGAAATATTACTGTGGGACCGGGTGACGTTGTGATTCGAAACGCTCGCCCGATTCACGCCGGTCTGTGTGAAGGTTCATCAGATCTCATCGGCTGGCAAACAAAAAAAATAACTCCTGACATGGTTGGGCTAAGTGTTGCGATTTTCACCGCCGTCGAAGTAAAGACAAAGAAGGGGAAATCTTCACAACAGCAAGTCCAATTTCTTGAAGCCGTCAAATCGGCTGGTGGAATCGCTGTCATTGCACGTTCAGTTGAGGAAGCCGTCGGGGGGTTGAGTGGCTTTGAGGGGTCTTGATTTTGAGGGATTAGCGAGTGTTCTTTTAAGTCGCTCGAGAGAGCTTCTACCGCAGTGGCTTCCTGGTGGGCGAATCATCGGCAACGAATATGTGTGCTCTGATATTCGCGGTGGCTCTGGCAGCTCATTTAAAGTCAACGTTCAAAAAGGTGTTTGGAAGGACTTCGCTGACTCGAGTGTTGGTGGTGGCGATCTCATCTCCCTATATGCTGCGATCGAAGGGCTTGAAAACGGTGAGGCTGCCAAACGCTTAGCTGAGCAGATCGGTTACAACCTCAAGCAATCCAATGGTCACGCTAACGGCAATGGCCATAGTCACTCAGATCCTGAGCAAGAGACAGATTTAATCCCGCCACCGACAGGCGCGCCGGCGCCCAACATGAATCACTTTAAGTTTGGTGAGCCCACACGCACATGGTGTTACCTCTCGCCTGGCGGCTCGCCCATGTTTTATGTGGCGAGGTACGATCCACCGAATGAGCGGAAACAATTCCTTCCATGGTCATGGTCGCAGTCTCAAGAGAAGTGGGTGCTCAAGGCATGGTCTCAACCGCGCCCGTTGTATGGGTTAGATCTTCTCGAGCTCCATCCCAACAAACCCGTTCTTATCGTTGAGGGTGAGAAAGCCTGCGACGCTGCACGCGAGCTGGCTGGTTCTGTGTATGTGGTGGTGACGTGGCCCGGTGGATCTCAGGCGGTTGATAAGGCCGATTGGCGACCGATCTATGGCAGGAAGATTCTGATATGGCCTGACGCTGATCAGGCAGGGATAAAGGCTGGCGAGCGTCTTGCGTCGTTCCTCGTGGAACATTCGCCGGAAGTTAAATTCATTGAGTTGGGTGAGCGTGACGGCTGGGACGCGGCTGATGCTGTAGCTGAGGGTTGGACTTGGGCCACGTTTAAGGATTGGGCGAAGCCTATCGCGACGATTTATAAACGGGCTGAGCCGCTGACACCTGAGGTTCTCCCGCCGAAGTCTCTCACGCCTAAGCTCGAGGTTGATGTCAGTGTTACCACGGATGAGGACCACGATCCAGGTGTCAGCCTCGTTGCGACGTGGGAACAGCTGGGTGTGGTGACAGCTAAGAATGGGCAGCCGGTCTGTAACGCTGAGAACGTTCGCCGGATCATTGAGGGGTGGCCAGAGTTTAAGGATCTGATCTGGTTTGATGAATTTCATATGAAGTATTTCACGCGCTGGCGTTCAAATGAGACGCGTGAGTGGACGGAGATCGATGGTTTAAACCTCATGGTGACTCTTCAGCGAGAGCTGGGGTTTCTTCGGATCTCAGAACAAACGGTTCACCAGGCCGTGATGGTCTATGCGAATAAACAGATCCGCAACGAACCTAAGGACTGGATGGAGTCACTGACTTGGGATGGGACACCGAGACTTGAAGGATTTTTTGTGGAGTGTTTTGGGGCTGAGGATAATGAATATATCCGGGCAGCGAGCAAAAATTGGTGGATCTCGATGGCAGCGAGGATCTATCGACCAGGCTGCAAGGTCGATACTATGGTGATCCTCGAGGGTGGTCAAGGCCGGTTCAAATCGACAGCTTTAAACGTAATTGGTGGGCGTTGGTACACCGAGTCGCATGAATCTGTTCAATCCAAAGACTTCTATCTCGTTATGCAGGGGAAGCTTCTAATTGAGATCTCAGAGTTAGACGCCTTTTCTCGAGCTGAGGTTAACACGATTAAACGTGTGATCACCTGTCAGTCGGATCGATTTAGGCCACCGTATGGGCGCACTCCACAGGATTATCCACGAAGGTGCGTGCTAGTTGGGACCACGAACGAAGAGGAATATCTGAGAGACCCTACAGGTGGCCGCAGATTCTGGCCTGTGAAGATCGGCGTGATAGACGTTGGTCGAATCAAGGAGCTCAGAGAGCAGCTCTTTGCTGAGGCGGTAGCGCGTTTAAAACAGGATGAGCCTTGGTGGATCATGCCTCAAGAAGCGACTGTTGCTGAGCAAGCAACCCGACGTCAGACCGATGAGTGGGAAGATATCATTGCGGACTTTTTGATTGGGAAAACAGAAGTCAGCGTGACTCAGATTGCGACGGAAGCTCTTCGAATCGACGTCGGCAAGCTCGATAAATCAACCCAGATACGAATTGCAAAGAGCCTGCATCAGATTGGTTGGGAACGTCACCAGGCGTGGCGGATCAATCGAAACGTTAAGATCTGGCGCCGGCGTGGTTCAGAACAAGACACGATCCCTTTTTAAGATCATGTAAGGAACACCAACACAGAGCGTCTTTGATTGACTCGAGGCATTAGTACGTTTAAAGCGAGATGGATAGGTGGTTAGGAGTTGGATAGGCGAAAAACATCAGTTGTTTCCATGCTCTATCTTCCTATCCATTTCTATCCTTTTTTATATATAGAGGATTAATAGAGGACATATATAGAGGGGGTATAGCGCAGCGCGCAATATATATCCCTTATTTAGGACTATATGGAAAGTAGTGGGTTGGATGGGTAGGAAGGATAGTTGGATAGGAAATTTACCGCGAGCGCTGTGTTAGCTCGAGGCGGCACGAATGGAGGTTATGTGGCGGGGCGTCCAAGAAAGTATCCGATCAATACGCTTGAAGTTGGCGAGTCTTTAATCATTCCATGGCGCGTCGATAAACGCGGCATGCCTGGCGATCAGAAGCCAATCTATAACGCGATCCAACAAGAGCAGCGTCGGTTCAAGAAGAAGTTTGAGTGGAAGCCTCAGGCGCGTGGCGTCTTGGTGATCCGGCGCGGTTGAAAACTAGCCTTCACTTTTCCTCGAGCTCCACCGATGGTGACGACAGCTGATCGTTGGTCATTCCCCTGCCTACCGGGAAGGGGCGCCGTCTGTTCCTCGCGGCGTCCCTTCTTTTTGGATTGACCACTCGAGGTGATAGCCTCGATACTGGCGACAGATCCTTTCACTGTCCTGAAAGTCTAGGGGCGCTCACAAGGCGCCCTTTCTTTTTGCACCAGGTCTTGCGATTTTCACAACACGCGCCGATAATGTGCCAACATGGCGAAACCTAGCCCGGCATCGGAGCGCTTAAAGAGGCTCCTTGAAGATCCCAACCTGATGGACACCATCTGCACACATGTCGCGGCTGGCGGAACACTCATCGATCTCTGTGAAGATACCTGGAACGTCCAATATGGACGGATCTCTAATTGGATTCATGCCGACAAAGAGCGCTCCAAACGATACATCCAGGCGCTCAATGACCGCGCTGAGTGGGGGACTGAAATCGTCCTTCGCGAGCTCCGTCGCCTAGGTCTCTCTGATATCCGAAAGATCTTCAAAGAGGACGGCAGCCTCAAACCAGTCGAAGAATGGCCGGCTGAGATCTCAGCGGCTGTCGCTTCGATCGAAGTGGATGAGCTCTTCGAAGGCTCAGGCAAGGAACGCCAGCAAATAGGTTTCACCAAGAAAGTGAAGTTCTGGGATAAAGGGCGAGCTCTCGAGCTCCTTGGTAAAAACCTCCGTCTATTCATCGAACGTCACGAATCTGCGAACGTCGCCAAGCTTGAAGACTTAGTGATGGCGTCGTTCAAAGACGAGAAAGACGAGCCCGGTGAACAAACGTGATGTTATGGAAGCCGTGTTCGCGGCGATCATTAGCGCGTCCTTCATCTTCCTGTTCGCAGCCCTTGCGGTGATCGTTCTCGGATGAAACAAGCTGCCTCAACCCTCAGACGATGGCGCGAAGATCCTGTGTCCTTCGCAGTCGAGTGTCTCAAATTCGAACCAGATCCATGGCAGCTCGACGTCTTAAGAGCGTTCCCGCACAACCAACGTCTGGCAATGAAGGCCTGCAAAGGACCAGGTAAGACCGGCATCTTGGCCGTGCTGACTTGGAACTTCCTCGCCACTCGTCCTCATCCCAAGGTGGCCGCAACCTCCATCACCAAAGACAACCTTGATGACGGTCTGTGGGCAGAGATGGCCAAGTGGCAACACAGATCCGAGTATCTGAAGGCAGCCTTTCAGTGGAACAAAACCAGGATCTCAGCCAAGGATCATCCTGAAACCTGGTTCGCGTCAGCTCGTACCTGGTCGAAGTCAGGCGATGCTAGACAACAGGCCGATACCCTGGCCGGTCTTCACGCTGACTATTTAATGTTTGTGATCGATGAGTCTGGTGGTGTGCCCGATGCTGTGATGGCCGCAGCTGAAGCCGGTCTCGCGAATGACCACACAGGACAGAACGCGAAACTCTTGATGGCGGGAAACCCTACGCACCTCGAGGGACCGCTGTACCGAGCATGCACATCTGAGCGCCACCTCTGGTGGGTGATTGAGATCACCTCAGACCCTGATGATCCGAAACGGACTCCGCGCGTATCAGTGAAGTGGGCGCGTGAGCAGATCGAGAAGTATGGCCGTGACAATCCTTGGGTGTTGGTCAACGTCTTCGGGAAATTCCCGCCGTCGTCAATCAACATGCTCCTTGGTCCTGATGAGGTGGCTGATGCGATGAGACGCCACCTCACTGAAGATAAGTATTCGTTCGCCCAGAAACGTCTGGGTGTAGACGTCGCCAGATTCGGTGACGATCGCACGATCATCTTCCCGCGCCAAGGTCTGGCAGCGTTCAAGCCAGCCGAAATGCGGGGAGCTCGCACACCTGATATCGCAGCCAGGGTCATGCTCGCTAAAGCCCGTTGGGGATCTGAATCCGAGTATATTGACGGGACTGGTGGTTTCGGCGCCGGCGTGATCGATGCTCTCATTCAGGCTGGGCACTCGCCCCATGAGATCCACTTCTCAGGCAAGGCCATAGATCCCCGGTACATGAATAAGCGAGCCGAAATGTGGTTTGAGCTCGCCAACTGGGTGAAACGTGGCGGGGCTCTGCCGAATATCCCAGAGCTCGCCCGTGAGCTGACAGCCCCAACATACACATTCCAAAACGGGAAGTTTCGTATCGAAGAGAAAGACCAAATCAAGGAACGTCTGGGTTTCTCACCTGACATGGCTGACGCACTCTGTCTTACGTTCGCTCATCCGGATATGCCCACCTCGAGCGCCTTTCCTGGCGTGCCTTCCGAGCCGAAGATCAAAGCCGAATACGATCCGTTCGATCCGGCCAGGCTTTAGGCTCCGTTGGGAAAAACGACACTCTTGTAATGTGATGAGATATTCACAATACTGTTCGTGGAATGATCACAATTAGGCGAGCAACCGCGAATGACTTAGACTGGATTGTTTCTGAACTTAAAAAGTTCGCGCACTTCTATCAGTCCAATCAATTCCTGGTCGCCGAAGACTCTGACTATGTTAGGTCCAACCTTCTCAACATGTTCAACCAGCATCTGTTTCTGGTCGCTGAGAAGGATGGCGTTGGTCTAGTTGGCCTGATTGCTGGTCTGTACGTTCGACACTTCTTTAATCCCAATATCCGTCTTCTGTCTGAAACCTTCTGGTGGGTGCCTGAAGAGCATCGCGGCTCTCGAGCTGGACTCATGCTTTTGGAAGCATTCACCGAATGGGGAAAAGAGAACGCGGATTGGATCACATTTGCGCTCGAGGAAAACAGTCCGGTCAAAGACAAGTGTCTTCTGAATCGCGGCTATCGACTCCAAGAGCGAAGCTATCTCATGGAGGTTCAATAATGGCAGCAACCACCGCCGCAGTCGCGGCTGTCGTGATCTCGGCAGCAAGCGCAGCTTACTCAATCAACAAAGCCGAAGAGCAACAGGCGGAGGCTAAGAAACAAGCCAAGAAACAAGAGCGAAACGCAAAGGCTCTTCAAGACGAAGCAAAGAAAAAGGCCGACGCCGATCAAGCTGCACAAGATGCCATCCGACTTCGCGACCAACAGCGAGCTCGTCAGCGCGCAATGGCTGGTGGTGCTGGCCGTGGACAGCGTTCACTTCTTTCAAGCCCATTAGGCGAAACCGGCAGCGGTGGAGCAGATATCGGCGGAGCTCCCAAAACTGGCGCTCAACCCGGCACTAAGTCACTTCTCGGGATGTAGTGAGTGGCAGAAATAAAACTTCAAACAAAGAGACAAGAGTATGAAGTCCTTCGCGCCCAGCTTGAGTTTGAGCGTACGAGCTTCATCTCTCACTGGCGCGATCTAAACGACTACATCAATCCACGCCGAGGACGATTCTTCACCGCCGACGTTAATCGCGGCGACAGGCGTAGCAAAAACATCATCGATTCCACTGCAACCTTGGCCGCGAGAACACTGCGATCAGGGATGATGAGTGGAGTTACCTCGCCGGCCAGGCCTTGGTTCAGGCTCACAACGCCCGATCCGAAAATGGCTGAGTACGAGCCGGTTAAAAACTGGCTGCATGAAGTCTCTCAGCGCATGAGCACATCGTTCCTGAGATCAAATCTCTACAACGTCTTGCCTATCATCTATGGCGATATCGGCACCTTTGCGACTGGCGCCATGATGATCGAAGAAGACTTTGACGATGTTCTCAGATGTTATCCGTTCCCGATCGGCTCTTACATGATCGCGAACAACGACAAGCTGAAAGTGGATGTGTTCTTTCGTGAATTCAGAATGACCGTCCGTCAGCTGGTCCAAAGGTTTGGTCGGAAGAAACCGAATGGCGATTTCGATTGGTCCAACTTCAGCATCCACGTCAAGAATTCTTGGGACCGTGGGGCTTACGAAGACTGGATTGACGTGTGCCATGTGATCAAACCGAATCAGGACTATGACCCAAACAAACTCGAATCGAAATTCAAGAAGTATTCATCGTGCTATTACGAGCGCGGCTATTTGGCCGGCACTGGTTCTGGTTATTTGTCCACTGCCGATGAGGATCGGTACTTAAGCGAGAAGGGCTATGACTTCTTCCCCATTCTCGCACCACGCTGGGAAGTAACCGGCGAGGACGTCTATGGCACTGATTGTCCTGGCATGGCTGCGCTTGGCGATATCAAACAGCTTCAGCTGGGTGAGAAACGTGGCGCTGAGGCTATCGAGAAGATGATCCGTCCTCCGATGACTGGGCCAACGTCGCTCAGAAATCAAAAGGCGTCCATCCTTCCTGGCGACATTACATATGTAGATGTGCGCGAGGGACAGCAAGGTTTCCGCGCTGCCCATGAAGTGAACTTCAGACTCGAGGCGCTCGAGAACAAGCAAGCCCAGGTACGTGAGCGGATTCGACGGGCGTATTTCGAAGACTTATTCTTGATGCTCGCAAGTAGTGACAGAAGACAGATCACCGCACGCGAGATTGAAGAGCGCCACGAAGAGAAGCTTCTCGCTCTCGGTCCTGTCCTCGAGCAGCTCAACCAGGATCTGTTAGATCCGTTGATTGACAACGCCTTTGACATCCACGTTCGTCAGGGTCTCATCCCGCCACCGCCTGAAGAGCTCCAAGGAGTCAAACTCAAAGTCGAGTATGTCTCCGTCATGGCTCAAGCTCAGAAGCTTGTGGGTTTGGCTGGTGTGGAAAGGTTCGTGGGTTTCGTTGGGAACATGGCTCAGGCCGTTCCAAGCGTACTCGAGAAGATCAATGCGGATCAGATTGTGGATGTCTATGGCGACATGACATCCATTCCGCCTGGCATCGTGAGACCGGATGAAGAGGTTGAGGCAATGAGAGCTCAGGCAGCTGAAGCCCAGGCGGCTCAACAAAAACTGATGGCGATTAAAGAGGCGTCAGGCGCGGCGAAGAATCTCGCTTCGGCTGACTTGAGTGGTGACAACGCGCTCACACAAGTTATTTCAGGTCTTAAAGAACAACAAACTTAGCGAGGGAATATGGCAACAGCTACAAAGAATTTTACGGCAGTCGGACGCGGGAACAATCTCTTCGTTCGATATGGCGAGCATTACACCTACAGTGTCGGGGGAACTTTCGTCGGGACTGTCTACATTGAGAAGTCTCAGGATGGCGGCAAGTCCTTCCACCGTGTGGCTGGTCCATTCACGGCGGCTGCGAGCGGAACGCTGATCTCTGAATCAAGTGATCAACAGCACGCACTCTATCAATTCAACTGCACAGCCTACACGAGCGGCACCATTGAGACGGAGCTTGAGGATGTGGCTGACGACGTGCATGTGTTTGAGAACAGCGCCGGCGAGCCCGTTCTCGTTATCACCGACGATGGGATTGAGATCCCCGCCGGCAAGAAGCTCGAGTTTACGCAAGCTCACGATCCCGGTTCTGACTCCTATCAGCCAATCGCGGTTGACTTCGAAGTAACCGGCACAGGCAGCAACGACGGGACAGACCCTGGTTTCTTGGCGCCGGTCATGGGCCATTTGATGGGTGATGCCGTCAGCGGTGATGGCGTCTATGGCGCTGGCCTGATTGGTGCGATTTCCGCAGCAGGCATGTCCTCTGCCTACCCTGTCGGTGGAGTGATGGGGATTCTCATGCAGGGCTCAGCTGGTGCTGATGCTCCCGTGGTCTCTGTCATTGACGGTGACGACGGCGGAGCTGCGGTCAACTGTGGAGCCATGTTCAAGGCTCGCATGAACAACAACCACGCGAGCTCTGGTGCTCAGTACGGTCTAGATCTGTATGACGCCGGGAACGCCAACTATACGGGCGGTCCTGTCGCGCTCAAGATCACCAAAGCTGATGTCCGTATGAGCAACGAAGTGTGTGTGATGAACGGCGCGGGCGCTCCTGTTGATGGAACGACTGGTGACGATTTCGCTGGTAAAGGCTCGCTCTACATCGATCGCACGAATGGTGAGCACTACATCAACACTGGGACGAAGGCAGATCCGGCGTTCTCGAAAGTTAAGCGAGCGGGCGAATCGTTCAAGATCATGATCAACGCGGCTGGCGTGGCGAAGGTTGGTGCAACCGCTGGCTGGGCTGTCGCTCCCGCTGACAACCTCTCTTTGATTACATGTCCCGCGTCTCAGACTGCGGCGACACTCGTCGTTCCGATCACTGGCCTCAAGGTTGGTCAGCGGATCACGGCGTTTCATCTGGTCGGTCAGATTGAGTCTGGCGGGAACACCGTGACGGTGGACGCGGATCTTCGTAAACACACGGCAGCTGCGGCTGACGTCGCTGATGCGAGCATCGGATCTATCACTCAGTTGTCAGTCACAGCTGACACGATCATGTCGGCGTCGAATACAGCGAAGACTCTGGACTCAGCCGAGACGATCGCGGCTGATGAAACTGTTTATGTGCTGATCACCGTTACAACGGGCGCTTCAACCGATGTTGCTCTGCAAGCGATCGCAGTCACAGTGAGCGAGGCATAGGGTGACTCAGCCTCTCGTTAAGAACGCCGCAGACGAATCGCAAGTGAAGGGCGCTGAACAGAAGATGAAGAGCGCCCGTGAGCGCGAGCTCGCAGATATGCGGTTCATCTTAAGCACAGCTCAAGGGCGTCGGGTGATCTGGCGCTATCTCGAGGCGTGTGGCGTGTTTCAGATTTCATTTAACCATAGTGGCGCGATCACCTCGTTCAATGAAGGGATGAGGAATATCGGGCTCAAGCTTCTGACGGACATCAACGATGCCGCACCAGAGGCTTACGTCACAATGCTCAAGGAAAAGGAGACTAGAAATGTCTGATGCAGCTCAACCGTCCGCGCAGGATACCCCGAATGCGGACCAAGGCGCTTCCGCCGAAAACTCTCAAGCGCAGCCAGCGGCTGAACAAAAGCCGGCTGGTGGAGAGTCTAAACCGGAAGCATCAGCAACACCGAAGACCGAGGCGAAGGACGCCAAGGGTGAAGCCCCAGCCGTACCCGAAAAGTACGAGCTCAAGCTCCCCGAAAACTCGCAGCTAAGTGCTGACCACGTTGAGAAGGTAGCTCTATACGCGAAAGAGCAAAAACTCTCCAACGAACAGGCTCAGGCACTTTTAGAGCGAGAGAACTTGGCGGTCAGTGAATTCGCTAATCGGCAGCAAGAAGAATTCAAAGCGCGAACCGAAGCCTGGCTCGGTGAGATCAAGGCTGACAAGGAGATTGGCGGCGAGGCGTTCAACCAGAACGTTGAGATGGCCAAGCGAGTTGTCACGCGGTACGCGACTGAAGAATTCAGAAAGACGCTGGATGACACAGGACTAGGGAATCACCCTGAGTTGGTTCGTGTTTTCTCGCGCATTGGCAAGGCGATGTCTGAAGATCAGCTCGTCATTCCTGGCTCGCAAGCGGGCGGGAAGAAGGCAATCGAAGATGTCTTTTACGGAAATAACAATCAATAAACATTAAGGAGATATTTGAATGGCAACACTAAATGCAAATGCATTAACCCTTGCAGACTGGGCCAAGCGTCTTGATCCAGATGGCAAGGTCTCTTCAATCGTAGAGCTCTTGTCACAGACGAACGAGATTCTGAGCGACATGCTGTTTGTCGAAGGCAACCTTCCGACTGGTCACAGAACCACTGTTCGCACTGGTCTTCCGACTGTCGCATGGCGCTTGCTCAACCAAGGCGTACAGCCTTCGAAGAGCACCACTGCACAGATCGATGAAGCGTGCGGGATGATGGAAGCATGGTCAGAGGTTGACGTTGAGTTGGCGAAACTCAATGGCAACGTGGCAGCTTTCCGTTTGTCTGAGGCTCAGGCGTTCATCGAAGCAATGAACCAAGAGATGGCATCAACCCTGTTCTATGGAAACTCTGGCACAGCCCCTGAAGAATTCACCGGCCTTTCGGCTCGTTATTCTTCTTTGTCTGCGGCTAACGGTCAGAACATCGTTTCTGCCGGTGGTTCTCAGTCTGACAACAGCTCAATCTATCTGATTTGCTGGGGCTCTCAGACTGTTCACGGGATCTTCCCGAAGGGCTCAAAGGCTGGTCTTGATCACAAGGATCATGGCGAAGTCACTGTTGAGACGTCTGCGGGAATCGCTGGGACTCGTATGCGCGCGTTCCAAGATCAGTGGACTTGGAAGTGTGGTGTCGCTCTTCGTGACTGGCGCTATGTCGTCCGTATCGCGAACATCGATATTTCTTCTGACAACGCTGACTACATCGATTTGATGACGAAGGCTTATCACCGCATTCCTGCGATGGGCATGGGCAAATGCGCGTTCTACATGAACCGCACCATCCGTCAGCGTTTGGACTTGCTGAGACGAGCTGACATCACCACTGGCGGTGGACTGAACTACGAGAACGTTGACGGCAAGTACGTGCCTCACTTCCGTGGGATTCCAATCCGCGTGTGTGACGCACTTCTCGAGACTGAAGCAACGGTTTCTTAATTTTAACGGAATACAAAGGAGATTTATTTATGTACGTAGACGCATTGCTACTTTTCTCAGATGCCCAGGCGATCACCGCCGCAGCTGGTTCCACCAACACGGTAGACCTTGGGGCTGTTCGTAACCTTGGGGCTGGTGAGCCACTTTATGTGGTCTGCACCGTTGACGTGGCTTTTACCGATTCTGGCTCTGACTCGACTCTGACTGTTGCTCTCGAGGGCGACAGCACAGACTCTTTCACACCAGACGGCACCGACACTCTGTTTACCATCCCGGCGTTGGCTGCGGCTGGAAACGTGTACATCGCGCGTATCAGCCCTGACTTCGCTTCGAACTATCGTTACCTCCGTCTGAAGTACACGCCGAACAACGGCAACCTTTCGACAGGGAGCTTAACGGCGTTCATTACACATGACGTTCAGAAATATTCGTCTTACGCTGACGGAATCACAATTTCGTAAGTAAGGAGAGAGCATGAAGGTTAGAGCAATCAAACTCGGGTATCACGGAATCAAGCGACGCCGACCAGGCGACGTCTTCGACATCAAGAGCGAGAAGGAATTTTCGCCCAACTGGATGGAGAGGGTTGACGGCAAGGCAGCGAAAGCCAAGCCCAAGCAAGAAGAGGTGGAGCTCGAGCAAGAGGCTTCAACTGGTGACTCTGACGTAATTTAACGTGAACGTGGCTGGGTGATGAGCTCAGCCACGTTTCTTTGATTGGGGGTTTCATGGCTGATGCCGTAACAACAAATGTGATTCTCGACAACGCTACTCACTATGTAGCTCATTTCACCAACATCTCTGACGGCACGGGTGAATCCGCCGTGGTCAAAGTCGATAAGTCGGCGATCGGCGCGGCGTCTGATGGCGCTGAGGCTGGTAGCCTCGATATCGAACGTGTGGAGTGGTGCTGTAGCGGTATGCAGGTCCGCATTCTCTGGGAACACACAACCGATGATTTGGCGATGGTTCTCGATGGCAACGGCTCATTCGATTTCACTGGCCGGCATGTGAATGTCACTGGCGTGAATCATCTCGAGGGGCTCAAAGATCCTCGCAGCTCCGGTGGTACCGGAGACATCCTGTTTACTACAAACGGTCACACGTCTGGCGACACCTACAGTGTCACCCTGTGGCTGAGAAAGAATCCGGCTTAATTTTTAAACGGGAAAGGAGGGGATCAGCATGGCTAAAAAGGCAAAGGGAAAACCAAAACCAAAACCAGTAAAGAAGTAAGGAGTTAGCGAATGGCATCGGAAACGGAGATCTGCAACCTGGCCTTAGGACACTTGGGCGCGGGGAAAGAAATCGCCAACCTCGAGACGGATCGCAGCCAGGAAGCTGCCGCTTGTCGGCGGTTTTATGACGACTGTCGAGACGCCACCTTGAGAGATTTCTCATGGCCGTTCGCAACGAAAATCGCTCCTCTGGGTTTGGTCACAGACTCAGAGGATGACGATCATCCAACCGAAGAATGGACTTATCAGTATCAAGTCCCAAGCGACTCCCTGATGTTTCGAAAGATCCAAAGTGGAACCAGGAATGACAGTCGCGGAACTAAGGTGCCTTACCGTCTCGCTTACGGTGATTCAGGCACAGTAGTTTTCACCGACAAAGAAGACGCCGTTGGCGAGTACACGATTCGTGTAGACGATCCGCTCAGGTATTCGTCTGACTTCGTGATGGCGCTGTCATTGAGGCTTGCATCGTACATCGCACCTCAGGTGACGGGTGGTGATCCGTTCAAGATGGGTGATCGCGCATTGAAGTTATACGAGTTTGAAATCAGCAAGGCTCGAGCATCGGCTCTGAATGAAGAGCAACCGGAACAAGAGCCAGATTCAGAATTTATCAGCACAAGGGAGTGAACGTGGAATTAAAGAATATGAAGTGCAGCGAGCAGAAGCATGATGTGGCGACACAGCCATTGAAGGACAACGGTCCTCAGTATCCATATGGGTTGCAGGTTCGTCTTGATGAGGAATCAATCAAGAAGCTTGGAATTCAGCTCCCCGCTGTTGGCGACAAAATGAAGTTGGTTGCTGTGGCTGAGGTGTATTCCGTCTCAGATCACAAGAGCGTGTATGGACAGAATCGCGCGATCGAGCTTCAGATTACAGATATGGCGCTGAGCTCTTCGAAGGAGTCTTAATGCGGCCAGTGCTAGCGGTATTTGATGGCTTTTTTAGAGATCCAGAACAGGTAAGACGAGACATCCTGGCCGGTCCTTTCGCGGACGTGTGTAACCCGGTTGATGGTGTGTCTTATCCCGACATCAACATCGAGGTTCCGCCGTATGTCTCTGAGTACGTCGTCACCAGGTTGGAAGAGATCTTCTCTGCGAAGGTTAACCCCAAGGTGATATTCGCGCGGCTAACTCGAGCGACTGGGCGTAAGGCGCCCCATGCCGTTCATTCGGATCGGATCATGGGCCAATACTCAGCTCACGTCTACATCTCGCGTGAGTGGCCCGAAGGCGCCGGAACAAGTTTCTGGACGCATGTCACTGAAGGCAGTAGGCACGATGAGAACACAGACATTGATCTGATCGCGAAGGATTACAACGATTTATCTCAGTGGGAAAAAACTATCAATTGCCAAGGGCTCTTTAACCGCGTGTTGATTCACGATGCCTGTTTCTGGCATTGCGCTGAACCGATAGGCGGTTGGGGGGATAGCCCAGAAAATGGGCGCGTGGTCCTGACGTGTTTCTTTGATGTTGTTGAGGGGTAGTGAATGACGACAGTCTCTCAGAAAAGCTTTGCCGGGGGCGAGCTCGCGCCGGCTCTATACGCTCGAGTTGACACCACCAAATACGCCACAGGTCTTCGCACTTGTCGGAACTTCTTCGTGATGAAACATGGTGGTGTGGCAACGAGACCGGGGACTAAATTTATCGCTGAGGTAAAGGACTCATCTAAGGCCACCCGATTGATCCCGTGGATTTTCAACGATGACGACACATACTTATTGGAGTTTGGTGACGGCTATCTTCGTACATATCAGAATGATGATCTGTTGGTTTCCACGAGCAATGTGACAATCACCAATATAACCAACGCCAATCCGGCTGTGTTGACATACACGGGGCTAGATCCGACCAACACTCCTCCGCGTGATGAATTCATGATCACTGGTGTCGTCGGCGCTATGGCGTCTTCGGTTAATGGGAAAAAATTTAAAATCGCCAACATCAACACCGTGGCGAATACTCTCGAGTTACGAAATCTAGACGGAACTAACTTTAACTCTACGTCCATCGGATCTTACACCTCTGGCGGTCTTCTTAGTTACATCGATAACACCTCCGTGTACCAGGACACTGATCTCTTCGATATTCAGTATGTTCAGTATGGTGACACGATGGTTACAACTCACCCAAGCTATGAGCCGAAGGAAGTTCTCAGCCCAGACGGGAACAACCCTCAAATCACCTCTATTAATTTCGGCACTTCAATTGCGGCGCCAACAGGTGTGAGTAATACTGGGGCTGCGGGCTCAACAAGTAGCTGGGTGGTGACGGCGGTCAAGGCTGACACCTACGAGGAAAGTCTTGAGTCGGCAGCAACAACCTCGAGCGCGGTTCCTTCAAGCGGATCTCCGATCACAATTTCATGGAACGCTGTCACCGGAGCTCAAGAGTACAACGTCTATAGAAGGAAAAACGGCATCTACGGATTTGTAGGTATAGCCGGGGGGCTGTCTTTCGAGGACACTGGTATTGATCCGGATACGCTAGACACTCCGCCAGTTGCCAGAAATCCATTCTCTAGCACGAACAACTATCCAGCTGCCTGTGGTTTGTTTCAGCAACGTCTTTTGCTCGCAAGCCCCAATAGTGACATTGAGAAGGTTTATGCCTCTCGCTCAGGGATGTTGTACAACTTCACGATTAGCTCGCCACTTCAAGAAGATGATGCTGTCACATTCTCAATGACTGGGCGGCGGGTGAACGAAGTTAGGCACCTTCTTGATCTTGGCCAGTTGGTGGTTCTGACGGCTGGCGGCGAGTGGACTGTTCAGGGTGATGCCGCAGGGATATTGAAGCCGGCTGAAGTTAACCCTAAGCAATATTCATACAACGGCGCGAGCAACGTCGCTCCGATCATAATTGGTGGGAACGCTCTTTTCATTCAGGCTCGCGGCTCGATTGTTCGCGACTTGAGTTTTGACTACCAGGTTGATGGTTATCGCGGAAACGATTTGACGATCTTCTCAGGCCATCTCTTTGAAGGACACACCATCATTGACTGGGCTTACCAGCAAAACCCGCACTCAATCGTGTGGGCTGTCCGCGATGACGGCGTACTGTTAGCGCTGACATATGTGCGTGAACACGAAGTGTGGGGATGGAGCCGGCACGATTTTGACGGCGAAGTTGAGAGTGTGTGTGTCATTCCTGATGGAAACGAAGACGCTCTCTATATGATCATCAAGCGAACAATCGATGGGGAAACCAAGCGCTATATCGAGCGTCTGGCTCAGCGCCGCGTTGATGACATCATCGATTATATCGGCATGGACTGCTCTGTTACTTATGATGGCCGCAATACCAACAACAGCCACACCATGACTCTGGCTGAGTACAACAGCGGCGGATGGCTCTATACGAGCACGATTACATGCACCTCGAGCACTTCCTATTTCTCCGCGAATGATGTTGGGAACGCGATCCACTTGACCGGCTCTGACGGGACCGTTATCCGATTCACCATCAACGAGTATGTGAGCGCGACAGTTGTTCGTGGTAAGCCACACATGACTGTTCCGGCTGGGATGCGCGCGGCTGCGATTTCAAATTGGGCCAAAGCTGTTGATCAGGTTCCAGACCTAGATCATCTCGAGGGCGAAGAAGTCAGTGTGTTCGCTGATGGATTCGTGGTCGCTAATCCAAACAACGAATCTTATGAGGTTTTAACAGTTACCGATGGCGTCCTCACATTGGACCGTCCTTATACCGTTATTCACGTTGGCCTTCCGTTCACATGTGACGTTGAGACTCTCAATATCGATACAGCCCAGGGCGAGACACTCGCTGACAAGAAGAAGATCATTTCAAAAGTGACTGTGCATGTTGAGTCTTCTCGAGGTGTGTTTATCGGGGCTGAGCCTCCGAGTGAGGATGACGACGATCCGCTTGAGGGTCTGACCGAGTACAAAACTCGCAACGAAGAAGGCTATGACGATCCGCCTGAGCTCGAGACCGGGACTATTGACGTCAACATTCAGCCTCACTGGAATTCCAACGGGCGCGTTTTCATCAGACAGATTGATCCGATTCCTCTTTCCGTTCTGGCTGTGGCACCAGCCGGGATGATTCCTTTCAGGGGGTGATATGGCAGCAACAGGTGCTCTAGCAGTTGGCGCGATCTCAAGTGCGGCGACGGCGTACTCTCAAGCTCAAGCTTACGAAGCTCAAGGGTACTACCAAAAGAAAATGTCGAAGATCAATGCAAGCTTCGCTGAGATGGAAGCTGAAGACGCGATCAAGCGCGGTGACAGAGAAGCCGGCGATGTAAGACGTCGCGGGAAGAAGATCCACGGCGCTCAGCGAGCTGCCTTGGCCGCACAGGGAATTGACATCGATAGCGGCTCTGCACTCGATATCCAAGACGAGGCGCGATCGATGACTGAACAGGATGCACTGACCGTCAGAAATAATGCTTGGCGGGAAGCCTGGGGGTATCGCGTTCAGGCCAGCAACGCAACCGCTGAGGGGCGAATGGCTCAGCTGACAGCCAGGGGGAACGCGCGGAACACGCTTTTAACTGGTGGTCTTCAGGCGACAAGTTACGGTTTACAGGCTTACAGCGCCTATCAAAAGCGGGGTAGCTGATGCCAACAGTCCCTCGCTATGACTCCCCCCAGGTAAGACAGACAGGGCTTCCCAATGCTCGAGTTAACACCTCCGCACCTCTTGAAGCATTCGGTGGTGGTGACGGTCTCGAGCGGGTGAATGCGGCTGTTGGCCAGCTCGCGAACACTGGCGCTCGTATCGCGCTCGAGGAAAGAGAGAAGGCTGATGACGTCGCAACACAAGACTATTACGCGAAACTAGCTCGAGAGAAACAGCGGCTCCAATGGGATCCAAATTCGGGCGCCATGGTGAAGCGCGGGAAAGACGCTCTTGGCGTCATGGAAGAGTACGGGACTCAGTTTGATAAGTTCGCTGACTCGCTCGAAAAAGATCTAAAGAACGAAAACCAGCGCGCCATCGCACGAAAGATCCGCCTTCAACAAAGGATGGATCTCGACAATCATCTTGAGCGGCACACCTTCTCTGAGGCTCAGGCGCTGGCTGACGAAACAACCAAGTCAGGCCTGTTAGTCGCTCAGAATGAAGCGGTCTTAAATTACAGCGATCCACAGAAAATTAAGGAAAGCATCAACACCCAGGTTGCATTGCTTCAGAGCGCGGCTCAGAGGAAGGGGCTCCCGGCTGAATCATTTCAAGTCTTGGTTCAGGATGCGACCAGCAAGACTCACGCAGCGGTCCTCTCGAGGATGCTCGCCAATGGTGACGATCTTGCGGCCAGTGACTATTTCAAAAACAACAAGCCACAGATGACCGGCGCTGATGCTGCCTCTCTCGAGAAGGCTCTCGCTGAGGGATCTCTCAGAGGTGAGACTCAACGCCAGGCCACTGCGATCATGGATCAGACTGGTGGAGATCTCCGCTCAGCTTTGGATGCTGCCCGAAAGATCAGTGATCCGAAGGTTCAAGAGTCTGTGGTCGGTGAGATTAAAACTCGCCACGCTGAGAATGAGCGGATCAAGAGCGAGAACGAAGAGAAGTTATTTAAGCAAGCATCTGACTACGCTGAGAAGGCGCTCAAGCGACCAGATCCGGTGACGTGGAATGGATTATCCCTACAGGCGAGAAACGCCATTGACAACCGGATAGAGCAGCTTCGCAAGGGTGTAGAGCCTGAGCCTAACAGCGAGGACTATTACCAGCTGATGCACATGGCGTCTGGCGTGAACGCCACCGAATTCAAGCGCACCAACCTGATGATGTACCGAGGGAAGGTGACAAACTCTGAGCTCGCAAGCCTCATCAAGATTCAGACCGACATGAAGAATGGCGCTGGCAGTAAGGAGCTCGATACCTTCCGCACTGATCACATGATCGTGACTGATGCCTTGAATGAGATGGGGATCGATCCAACGCCTTCGCCTGGCAGTAAGGATGCGAAGAAGGTGGCTGCCTTCCGTAAACAGGTTGACGAGCAGATCCGACAGATCCAAGCGAACACGGGACGAAAGGCGACGAACGAAGAAGTTCAAGGCATCGTTGACGGTCTAATGGTCAAGGGCTCAGTCCCAGGCAGTGGGTTTTTTGGATTCTTCCAGACCGAGAAGCGAGTGTTTCAGCTCGAGGACGGCGAGAAAATTTCCGTTGCCGTCAAAGATATTCCAAAGAGCGAGCGTATGAAGATCGAAGCTGCGCTCAGGGCTAACGGTAAGCCGATTAGTGATCAGGCTGTGTTGGATCTGTGGATGCGAAAAATGAGCAGAAGAGGCGGTGGTTAGTGCTCAACGAATACGAGGACATGCTTCAAGGGGATAAGACCCCTACCGGCAACAACGAATATTTTGAACTCCTGAATGAAGGTAACGAGTCTCAAAAACAGGCGCTGAAGCAATCAATGGCGGTGGCGAGCCGTACTCAGCCTGACCGCCGTGTTGAAGTTTTGAAGCTGTCTGAAAAGATGAACCTCCCTCCCAACATCGTTGAACGTCAATTCGACGCTGTATCAAAGAAGGCGAATCAGACGACGGACTATGACGCCATCATTAAGAAGACACCTGGTCTTGCGAAGTGGCTCGAGAATCCTGATAACGCGGCAATTGGCCGCGATGATCTAGATCAGCTTGGCAAGATCGATGAAGGCTCACGGCGTTTCATTCTGAAGAAGGATGAACCGGGGATGCTGTCGGATCTGTCTCAGTCGGGACAGACCGGATGGAATCAGCTTGGCTCGTCAGCGTTTCATTTGGCGGCTGCCTATGGCCTGATGTCTCCACAGGATGCAGCTCAGGCCGTTGCTGATCGCAACAAGCGCTCTCAAGATCTTCGCGCAAAGATGCCTGACTATGCGAAAGAGTTTAGCGCGTCCATGGAAAAGGAAGGCGGGGACATCAACAAAGCCTTCAATCAATTCACTGGATCGTTCGATTCCTTCCGTGAAGGCAAGATCCTTGAGGCTCTGAAAGACTTCGCTGTTGGCGGTGGGACCACGATCGGTGAGACGCTCGATATGATCGGCGCGGCTGCCGTTAGACCAAAGGGGCTCACGTATACCACGGTTGAGAACCTCGCCAACTCGCTGCCGGCTCTAACTCTCGGTTTCGGGATGATGAAGGGTGGGGCTGCGATCGGTGGAGCTGTCGGCGCCGGCGCTGGTGCTGTCACTGGTCCTGGTGCGGCTGTAACCGGGACAGCTGGTGCTGTTGTCGGTGGTACAGCTGGTCTCGTCACAGGTACTTTCCTGGGCTCGAGCGCGACAGAGATCGGTGCTCAGATTAACGATTCACTTCAAAAGCGTGGCGTGGATATTACAGACGCCAATCAGATCCTAGCGGCTTACTCAGATCCTCAGCTCATGGCTCAGGTTCGTGGTGAGGCTGAAAGAAAAGGGATCACCACCGCTGCCGTTGATGCGCTCTTTAGTGCGGTGGCCGGTCGATTTATTAAGGCCGGGAAACCAGGTGTAGTTGGAAAGACCGTCGCCGGCGCGAAAGACGTTGGCGTTCAAGCTGTCGGTGAGGCTGGCTCTGAATTCGCTGGTCAGCTCGCCAGGGAAAAGGGCGATCTCTCCAAAATGAATATCGGTGAAGCGATCCAAGAAGGGATCATCAGCCTTGGCCATAGCGCCGGGGATTCCGTCATTGGCGCTAGCCGGCGAGCTGTGTTTGATAAAAACCCAGCCAAGGCAGCTGAGCAGATCTCCGCTGACACCAGCAAGGCGATGGAAGCTCAGAACGCGGCTCAGTCTCTTAGTGAGATTGCTCAGGCTGTGAAAGAGTCCAAGGTCGCTAAGCGCATGCCTGAGAAGATCAGGGATCTTGTTGAGGCTGCGACAGGTGGCCAGGAAGCTTCGGCGGTTTATTTCCAAGCTGATGATTGGGACAGCTATTGGACTCAACGAGGGAAGTCGCCAGCGAAAGCGGCTGAGCAGATCCTTGGTGACGGTGGTCAAGCGTACATGCAGGCGAAAGAGACGGGCGCTCAGCTCGAGATTCCGCTTGCTGAATATGTTGCGAAAGTCGCACCGACTGAGGACTTTGATGGTCTTTTGCCAATGGCGAGAACCAAGGCTGACGGGATGACTCTGGCTGAAGCGCAAGAGCACCTTCAGTCTTTGCCGGCAACAATGGAAGAGCTCGCGAAAGAAGCCTCAGCTCCACCCATGGAAGAGATTCAGCAACAGTCAGCGGCGAAAGTTTCTGACGTTGTGACTGAGCAATTGAAGTCAGCTGGCTTCGATGAGAAGACCGCTTCGACTTATTCGAAACTTTATGAACGTGCGTTCTCGACTCTTGGTCAGCGCGCTGGTGTGAATCCTCTCGAGCTGTTTGAACGATATGGACTGAAGATCAACAGCCAGGAACAGACTCAGGTTCAGCCTGGTGAGACGGCGTTGAATCAGAGCAGGAAAGGTGGCGCGGTTCAAGCTGTTGAGAGAAAAGGTTATACGATATCTCATGACGAGATCCCTTCTAATTCTGGAGATTTTGGAAAGGGTGGGGTTGTTGTTAGGGCTTATGATTCAAGTGGCAACGAGGTTGGTGATGCACTGATTTATGTTGAAGACAAAAGAACATTATTCCCGCGCGACGTAAATGTTGACGAGAATCATCGAAGACAGGGCCTTGCATCGGCAATGTATGAATATGCCGAGAAGATAAAAAAGCGAAAACTGAGACCAAGCGGCGATCAAACCAGCGAGGCTCAGAAGCTATGGAGTCAGCCTAACCGTCCGTTCGGTAATCGGGCTCAGCCGGGTGAGAAGGCGCTGAATCAGGGGCCTGCCAAGTCTAGCAAGTCAGCACTTAAAAAACTGTCTCAGTCTTGGCGAGATGGCAAAGTCGATGATCGGACAAGCCTTCATCAATTGGCAATGACTCCAGAGTTCAAAGAAGGTCGCACGTCCATGCTCGAGGCTTTGGCGAACGATACTGAAACGGAAGTCATTAACGGGGTTCGCCACTTCAAATTATTCAGAGCGGTTCATCCGAATGCGAGCGAAAACTATAAAGCGAAGGCTCTTTCATTCACTACTGAAGAAGACGTTGCAGACAACTTCGCTGATGAATTCGGAGCCAACGTAAAGACCGAATGGATTCCTGAGGGCAACATAAGCTTTGCATACAATCACACTAAGCATCTTGGGTTAAAGACGCCATTCAGCCCAGAGTATGAAGTAATTGCTGGTCCGTCTGAAGATACTTTCAATCAAGGCGATTCAAGCAACCCACGCGGTCAAATCCGTTTCGGCAAAAACGGAATCAATATCGATATTCTCAAGACTGCGGATCTCTCCACTTTCCTCCACGAAACGGGCCATTTCTATCTTGAAATTCTGGGCGACCTTGCCCAAGCCGAGAACGCCACACAGGAAGTCAGGGATGACTATGCGACGGTGCTGAAATGGTTAGGGGTGGAATCCCGCGACCAGATTCAGGTTCAACATCATGAGCAGTGGGCGCGCGGCTTCGAGGCGTATCTCATGGAGGGCAAGGCGCCCACCACCGCACTCAGAACGGCATTCGCTAAGTTTCGCGTCTGGCTCACATCAGTCTATCGACAGATCCGAAACCTGAATGTGGAGCTCACGCCGGAAGTTCGAAACGTCATGAACCGCATGCTCGCCACTGATGAAGAGATCAGTCAGGCTCAGGCTGAACAGGGAATGGAACCGCTCTTTGGCGATCCGAAAACCTTCGGAATGACGGGCGCCAAGGCTGAAGCCTATGTGCGAGCGACACAAGAGGCTCGCCAGGCAGCTGAGGAAGAAGTCTCTTCAAAGCTGATTGCCGACTTCAAACGTGAAAAGGAAGCTTGGTGGAAAGAGCGCCGTGAAGGTGTGCGCGCTGAGATCGCAGCTCAGGTGAATGAGTCTCGAGTTTATAAGGCGATTGCTCAGCTCAGAGACGGCACTCAACCAGACGGCTCACCGATGAAGATATCTCGAGAGTCCATCATTCAGGACTTCGGTGATCAGTTTATCAAGCGACTCCCCCAGCGTGTGGTTGCGGCCAAAGCCAAAGGCGGCGGTCTTCATCACAACATCGTCGCTGAGATGTTTGGTTTCGAATCCGGTGACGCCATGTTGACCGAGATGGCGAATGCTCCAAAGAAGGACGATCTCATAGATAAGCTCACCGATGCTCGTATGGGCGAGCTCTATCCTGATTTGTTGGTGAATGGCGCTCTCGAGCAAGAAGCCATGAAGGCCGTTCACAACGACAAACGCGCCCAGGTCTTGCGGCTCGAGCTCGAGCACCTGGCGTCTAACGACATGCCGGTTCTTAAAGAGATGATCCGCCGAGTGGCTAGACGTGTTCCTTCTGAGAAGATCGTTCGCGAGCAGGCTGCGAGGATCATTGGCTCTCGTAAGGTTAAGGATATTCAGCCGCACCTATATCAACGGGCTGAAGCGAAGGCAGCAAAACAAGCCGGCGAGGCGCTGGCGAAGGGTGACTTCGATGCAGCGTTTGAAGCTAAGCAAAGAGAACTTCTGAACCATGAGCTCTATCGAGCTGCGGTTGACGTCAAAGAAGGCATAGAGGCTGCGGTTGAGAAGTTTAAGAAGTTAAATCAGAAAGACGAAAAGCTCGCCAAATCCAGGGATATGGACTTGGTGAATGCTGCCAGGGCGATCCTGGCTCAGTTTGGTTTAGGCAAGACGGATAAGCCAGCATCGGCGTACCTAGAGCAGATCAAGCAATATGACCCCGAGGCTTATCAGACGATCGAAGCGCTAGTGCTGTCTGCAACTGAGCGAGTGAACAACTACAAAGAGATTTCATTTGACGACTTCACAGCTATGCATGACGCCGTGATGGCCTTGTGGGATCTGTCGAAGACCAGCCAACAGATGGTTATCGATGGCCGGATCATGGACCGAGACCAGGTGAAGATGGAGCTCGAGGCAAGGCTTGATGACATCACCAAGGCTGGCAATCGCGCCGGATATGACCGGGCTCGCACGAAGTGGGATGAAGCCAAGATGTACCTCATGGGCATCAAGGCGTCTCTTCGCAGAGTTGAGAGCTGGGTTGATGCGATGGACGGCGGCGACTATAAGGGCGCCTTCAGAAAGTACATCTTCAATCCAGTGAGCGAGGCTGTCACTCAGTACCGGGGAGCGAAGGCCAACTATCTGTCGAGATACCTCGAGATAGTAAAGGCGGTTGAGCCAGGCCTTACCAAGAAGGAGATCAAGGCGACTGAGATCGGTTACACGTTCAGCGGCAAGGCTGAGCTCTTAGGAGCGTTGCTGCATACGGGGAATGAGAGCAACCTTGCCAAGCTTCTTAAGGGGCGAGGCTGGGGTGATCAGAACCTTGATGGCAGCCTTGACCGCCGTCGTTGGGATGCGTTTATCAACCGCATGCACGCTGAAGGTGTGCTCACCAAAGCTGACTATGATTACGCTCAAGCTGTCTGGGATCTCTTGGAAGAGATCAAACCCCAGGCGCAGCAAGCCCACAAACAGATGTACGGCCATTATTTCGGAGAGATCTCAGCTCAAGAATTCGCGACACCATTTGGATCTTATCGCGGCGGTTACGTGCCTGCGATTGCTGATCCGTTCGTTGCTCAAGATGCAGCGATCAGGGGCGAGAAGGAGCTACTTGAGAAGTTCAACAACAGCTTCATGTTTCCAACAGCCGGGCGCGGATTCACCAAGAAACGGGTTGAGGCATACAGCGCGCCACTGTTGCTGGATCTGAAGTTTATCCCTGGTCACATTGATAAGGTTCTGCGGTTCGTTCATATCGAGCCCCAGGTGAAGAGTGTTGGCCGGCTCGTCATGGATCGATCGTTCAGGAAATCGCTGGACGCCTTTGATCCGACTGTTGGCGGGGACATGCTCGTTCCTTGGCTTCAGCGGTCAGCTCAACAGAAGGTCTCAACACCAAGCCAGGGCTGGGGTGGGAAGGCGGCTGATAGGTTCTTTGGTGAGCTCAGACGTCGAACAGGCCTTCAAGCGATGTTCGGTAACGTAGTGAACACCCTTCAGAACGTCACCGGGTTTTCGATCGCAGCCGTGAAGGTGAAGCCTCGCCATTTAAGAAACGCACTGTGGGATTACGTCAAGGCTCCGCGCCAGGTGGCTGAGGATGTCACTGAGAAGTCGGCCTTCATGAAGGCGCGAACCTCGAGCCAGGTGATGGAGATCCAACAATCAATTGACGAGATGATTCTCAACCCAACGAAGTATGAGCGCGCGTTTGAATTCGCAAAGAAGCATGGTTACTTCATGCAGTCAGCGACTCAGAATGTGATCGATTTCACGGTATGGACTGGGGCGTATAACCAAGCGATTGAGAAGGGAGCCTCTGAGGTTGATGCAGTCAGAGAGGCTGACTCAGTTGTAAGACAAACCCAGGGCTCAATGAACGCGGAGGATATCTCGAGATTCGAAACCGGGACTCCGTTCATGCGGGCGTTCACGATGTTCTATTCCTACTTCAACATGCAAGCGAACCTTCTCGGAACCGAATTCGTAAAGGTTCAGAGAGAAACTGGACTTCGGAAGGGTGCTGGCCGACTGGTCTATGTATACGCCATGGGTTTCATGATCCCGGCTGTGTTGGCTGAGCTGATCGTGAAGTCGATGAGCGGTAAGGGGATGGACGAGGATGATGACGATCAGCACCTAGACGACTTCATGGCAACCTTCTTTGTCAGCCAGGTGCGATCAGGGACGGCGCTGTTCCCTGTGGTTGGTCCAAGTATTCAGGCCGGGATTAATGCCACAAATGACAAGTGGTATGACGACAGGATTTCAACCTCGCCAGCCGTATCGATGATCGAAAGTGCGGTGTCAGCACCAGCCTCCGTCTACAAGGCCGTAGCTGACGACGGGAACCGCAAACGAGCGATCCGAGACACCTTGAGCCTGGTTGGCCTTCTGACGGGGCTTCCTGTGGCGCCTGTCGCTCGTCCTCTTGGGTACCTGAGCGACGTCGCTGACGATAAGGCTGAACCAGATGGTCCGGTTGACTTTGCGCGTGGTCTAGTGACAGGGAAGGCAGGGGATTAATAATGACTTTAGTGATGCGATTTTCTCAATTTTTTATTACCATTCAGCGGGGGACATAGATGACGATTTCATCAACCACAAACCGAGTCAGCTACACCGGCAACGGTGCAGTTGATACCTATGCGTACACCTTCCGAATCTTCACCAAAAACGATCTTCGCGTCACTGTTCGTGACACTGACGATGTTGAGACAACCTTAACGGTTGACACGCATTACACCGTCACAGGCGCGGGCGACGAAGGCGGCGGAAACGTCGCGCTCGTAAATGGCGCTTTTGCCTGGTTAGACGCTGATGGCGATCTGAAGAGTAACTATGTTCTGACGATCCGGCGCGTGCGAGCTCTGAAACAAGAGACTGACATTCGAAATCAGGGTGAGTTTTACCCTGAGAATCACGAAGACGCTTTTGATCATTTCGTGATGGTGGACCAGCAACAGCAAGATTCTATTGACCGGGCGGTGAAGCTCCCTGAAACGGTGACGTCTTCCGCGTTTGATCCGACACTCCCCTCTGATATCGCCGGCGTTGCTGACAGCGTTCCAGTGACAAATGCCAGTGGGGACGGTTGGGCTGATGCTGCTGATTGGATCACGGCTGACGAAGTGTCGAATGCTCAAACGTATGCGAACAACGCTTCAACAAGCGCGACACTCGCTAGCGAGTGGGCGACGAAGACTAACGGTCTTGTTGCTGCAACAGATAACTCAGCCAAGGCTTACGCGATCGGCGGCACTGGCGCTGGTCAGCCGTCCGGTGGTGATGCAAAGAGCTGGGCAACAAACACCAGCTCAACCGTTGCTGGCGGTGAATATTCCGCGAAGGAATATGCGGTTGGAACACAGACGCGCGGAGCAGCTGGCAAGGGCTCAGCGAAGGATTGGGCAACCAGAACAGGCGCCACCGTCGATGACGCTGAATACTCTGCGAAGGAATACGCTCAAGGAACGACGGCTGCGGTTGGTGGATCTGCGAAGGACTGGGCACAAAAGACGAGCGCAGCCGTTACGGGCTCGAGCTATTCCGCGAAGGAGTGGGCTCAGGGGACTCAAACCCGTGGAGCTGCAAGCGGTGGATCTGCTAAGGACTGGGCGACTTATGCAGGTGGTTCAGTTGATAACTCTGATTATTCCGCTAAGGCTTGGGCAGTCGGTGGCACTGGCGTAACAGACACCGCAAGTAGAGGCGCCGCAAAAGAATGGGCGATTGAAACCGCGAGCACAGTTGACGGCTCGGACTATTCCGCGAAGGAATGGGCGAAAGGTACTCAGACTCGCGGCCAGGCTAACGGTGGTTCGGCAAAGGACTGGGCCAACTACACTGGCGGAACCGTAGACAACACGGAATATTCTGCGAAAAAGTATGCGACCGATGCTGCGGCTTCAGCTGCGGCTGCGGCGGCAACACTCGCTTCAGCCTTATGGCGCGGGATGCGTCGCAAGACATCGGCTGATTCCCCTTATACCGTCACGTCAGCTGATAACGGTTACTTGATCGTGTGTGACACCACGTCTGGCGCGATCACGATCAACCTCCCTCAGATCTCTGGGCTTACGCTGCCGTTCACCGTGGGTATTCAGTTTGATGCTGGAACTACGAATGCAGTCACTATCGCTCGAGGTGGGACAGACACGATTGACGGAGCAACCACCAAACTTCTCAGTGCGGTTGGCTCTGGCGTGCAGCTCTTAGCTGATAGCTCGCCAAATCCTGATGAGTGGGAAGCTGTCGATTTCGGAGCTCAGTCCGGAAACCTCACAATTGATCGATTCAGCGGCGATGGAGCAGACACCACGTTTGATCTGTCGGTTGATCCTGGCACAGAAAACAACACCTGGGTTTATATCTCAGGTGTGTACCAACAGAAAGACACCTATTCCCTCAGTGGTCAGACGATCACATTCTCTGCCGCGCCGCCGGTAGGGACGAACAACATTGAGGTGATATCGGGAACGACGTTGGCGGTGGGAACACCATCAGACAACACGGTGTCCACAGCGAAACTGCAAGACGATGCTGTGACGTTCGCGAAGATGCAGAACATCTCTACTTCTCGTCTCTTAGGGCGAACGACAGCATCAAGTGGTGACATTGAAGAGTTGACAGTTGGTAGTGGTCTAAGTCTGGCTGCCGGCTCTCTTTCGGTTGCCGCTGGCGGAGTCGTCCAAATGGTCAGGACACAAACAGGTGCTGTTGCCACAGGGACGACAATCATTCCCTATGACGACACGATCCCTCAGAACACTGAGGGCGATCAGTATATGTCTCTGTCGATTACTCCAACCAGCGCGACGAATGAGCTTCTCATTGAAGTCGTTGCGATGCTGTCTAACAGTGCCGGTGATTTTGTGACTGGCGCTCTATTCCAAGACTCAACGGCTAACGCTCTCGCGGCATTCGTGGACTTTCACAGCGGTGGGCAAGAGGTTGCTGCAATCGTTTTTAGTCACAAGATGACTGCGGGAACCACGAGTGCGACAACGTTTAAGTTTCGCGCTGGTCCTAGTTCGGCTGCCACTCTCACATTCAATGGACGTGCAGGCGCGAGACGGCTTGGTGGTGTTATGGCGTCTTCAATCACGATTCGCGAAATCAAAGTTTAACGGTGAAAGGGTAAGAGGTAGTGCGTGGCATTGACGAAGGTAACAGGGAACATGACAAGTAGTGCAGCGATGAGTTTCGTCGTCGGCTGCGATTGCAAGAACAACTCAGGCACACCAAACACTCAGTTTGATCTAGATGCTGATGCCGTAGTGTTGAGGGAGAGCGACGGATCATCTGTAGTCAGGTTCAATCCTGGCGCTGCGATCATTAATAACATTTCGACGGCTGGTCCAGCTGCCAACGGCAGGGATCAGTCGGGCGCGTTTACAAATTCATCGTTCGTTCATTTTTACTGGATCTGGAATGGCTCAACTTTAGCCTCAATCTCGAGCGCTACAGCTCCACCAACTGGTCCAACACTGCCAACTGGATACACGCATTGGGCTTATGCAGGCGCTGTGCGAGTTGATGGTTCTGGGAATCTTAAGAAGGTGAGAATTAAAGGATCGTTGGTTCATTACGAAGCTCAACAGAATGCATTGAATGATGGTGGTGCGACTACCGAGACCGCTGTCAGTCTTTCCAGCATAGTTCCCGCAAATGCGTTATCGATACAACTGAACTTCAACTCTGTGTTGATCGTTGACGGTGGTGGTGGTGCTCGCTACCGCGCTGATCTGCGGGTGGTGTCTGGCTCTAACTTCGCAATGATCACGCGTTTGCAGAACACAACATCGCAAGCTGCGGCTGGTGCGTGTTCAATCCTTGTGCCGAATATCAGCCAACAGGTTTACTACCTGTGGACCTCTGAAGCTGGGAACGCATCCGCTTTAAACCTCGACATTGATGTTATTGGATACATCGTCCCCAATGGAGGTGAGTGAGTGAGTGAAGATCCGCGTGTAGTGTTGAGTGCCGTTCAAGAAAGGATTGTTGCGCTCGATGGGAAAATCGGCGCTGCACACGCCCGTATAGACAAGATGGAGCTTCTCATCCGAGATGAATTAAAAGACATCAAAGTGAACTTCAAGGAGATGTCCGGGGAATTGAAAGAAGTGATTGCTTACATGAATCGGGGTAGGGGCTGGGCAGCGGCAGCGTTGCTTGTCGCTGGTATGGTTGGCGGGCTCGTCGCAAAGGTATTGTGAGTGGAGCGGGTGATTCTCGAGCGACTCGAGACGAGTGATCACGGAACCTTTGGCCGGATCATTGCGAAGAATCTGACTCTGTTTTCTGGCGAGCTCCCGTGGCGTGAGAACGCTCCCAATATTTCATGCATTCCAATTGGAACCTATCTCTGTCGGTGGACGCTATCTCCACGATTTAAACGATTCATGTATGCCGTTGAATCCGTACCTCAAAGAACGGGCGTGCGGAAACACTCAGCCAATCTGATGGGTGATTCGCTTCAAGGGTATCGCGCCCAGCTCAACGGCTGCATCGCTCTCGGTGAGCGGCTTGGTTGGATGGATGGTCAGAAGGCTTTGCTCTTGTCAGCGCCGGCCATGCGGCGATTTGAAAGACACATGGAATTGAAACCATTTGAATTGGAGATCATTGGATGGGAATAACTGAGATTGTTTCTTCTGTGCTAGGTGGTGGCCTCACCGGCCTTCTCGGCGCCATCATCACCAAGGTTGCCGAATACAAAACGAAACAGCTCGACATCAAACTATTGGAGCAAAAGAGCGCTCATGAGCTCGCCATGAAAAAGGCCGATGCTCAGCTGATGGCTCAGGAATGGGCAGCCAGAACACAGGTCGCTCAGATCGAAGCTGATGGCCGCGAATCTGTCGCTGATGCTCAGGCCTTCGCAGCGTCTTTCAATGAGCCATCCCGGTACAGCGAGGACGTCAAGCCTTCACCTGGTCAGGCGTGGATGCTCGTCACCCTGGATTTCATTAGGGGGTTTGTACGGCCAGGGCTCACGGTCTATCTGTGCGTGCTGACGACTCTGATCTATCTCCACGCGAGAAGTTTACTGGGCGCCGGTATCTCCGCTGATCAGGCTGTCGGGATCGTGAAGGACGTCATTGACACCGTTTTATACCTCAGTACAACCTGTCTTCTTTGGTGGTTTGGAGTAAGAAACAAACAGCGAGGGAAGTGATGGGACACAAACAGGCAAAGAGAATCCGCAAGCTCTACAGAGATACGGTGACAGACGCTCACACGGAATTCATGCAGACCGTGGCTCGAGCTCCACTCAAAGACCGAATCGTGTTCGCGCTAAGAGTGGTGTTTCGGAAGTTTTGATTGCTTCCGCCTAGCGAGAGTCCTGATCCTGATGAGCTGGGATGTGGCTGTCTTGGCCGCTTTCGTCGCGGCATCAGTGAGCAGGTAAGCATAGACCTTGGTGGTTTGAGCCTGGGTGTGGCCCAAGAGCTGGCCTACGGTCTCGAGGGTGAGACCACCAGAAATCCCAAGACTCGCGAAATACCGGCGAAGGTCTCGCATCTGAAGCCCGTCAATCTTGGCCTCTTTGAGAACAGCTCGCCATAGCTTCTTTGTGCCCACCAGCGGCTGACCAGTCTTGTGGCCGTGAATCAGGTAGGGATTCCCCTTAAGAGCGGGGATCTTCTTGATCACTTCTCTGGCCGGCTCAGCTAAAGGAATGATTCTCTCGCCCACCTTTGAATCGGGGAGGTGAAGCCCGTCAGGTTTGATCCACTCTCGCTTAGCGGTCCTGATCTCTGAAGGCCTGCAACCCGTCATGGCAAGGAGCCAGATATAACCGACAAACACCGGGTGATCGAATTCGTCCAAGGCCTTGATCAACCTGATAGCTTCCTCGAGCGAAGGGTGTCGCCGGCGTTTCTTCTCTTTGTAACGATCGATTCCAAAGACCGGGTTTGAATGAGGCTCTCGCCAGCCCCACACTTCAGCCAGGTTGAATGCTTTCCTGAGGACCGCGACAGTACGGTTGGCCTGAATGGGGATCGATCGCATCTCAAAGTGAAGGTCTGCGATGTGAGCTCTCTTGACTTCCTTCACATCCAGCTTCTCGAGACTTGGCAGAGCATGCGACCAGGCTGAGTCATACATCTCAACCGTCTTCGGTTTTCGCTTAGGCGCGTGGATCTCCATGAATCTTTCTTTGAGATCCGCAACCGTGTGACGGCTGATATCGGCGTCAGGATCTCCACCCTTCGCTAAGATCGTGAGCTTGTCTCTGGCGATCTCTCGAGCTGCACTCAATGAGATGGCGCCGACGTCGCCAAGCTTAGGCCGGCGCTGAACGCCTGAAGCTGTCTTGTACTTCAGATAAAAGGAGCTCTTCTCATTGAAGGCGCGAACGTGAAGACCCTTGATCTGATCGTCCCAAAGGATGTCACCGGGCTTGGCGGAATCGATCTGGCGGGAGTTCATTGGCACCTCGCTGGCACCAAACTGCAACGATTCCGGGTTAACCGGAGTGAACTACCTGTTCGCTAAATCCTTACACTTTCAGGGTTTCCGTGTCAAGAGTATACCTTACATGTAAGTATGACGCATGGCTTTTAATCAGGGGGTCGTCCGTTCGAGTCGGACACGGCTCACATTAAATCAACTACTTACAGGACAGCTCAGTGACGGTGGTCGATGTTGGCACCTTGCTGGCACCAACGAAAACTAGCCGGAGCCGGAGCCGTCGCCGAAGCCGTAGCTGTAGCCGGAGCCGGAGCCGGAGCCGGAGCCGGAGCCGTCGCCGAAGCCGTAGCTGTAGCCGGAGCCGGAGCCGGAGCCGTCGCCGAAGCCGTAGCTGTAGCCGGAGCCGGAGCCGGAGCCGGAGCCGTCGCCGAAGCCGTCGCTGT
>Ga0196964_10000207_pt1 | contig 43172 bp, 66 predicted proteins | sample S1_10metaG_FD_148615 | JGI IMG/M metagenome (GOLD analysis project Ga0196964, IMG submission 148615) | Soil microbial communities from Anza Borrego desert, Southern California, United States - S1_10 | ecosystem: Environmental > Terrestrial > Soil > Desert | place: USA: California | collected...
GTCATTTTTCCATGTCTCCAAAATGGAGCCATTCCAATTTCCGTATAGGAGTCCGCAGTGGGCCGCCCCCGAACCCCGTCGAACGTCTTGGAACTGCGGGGTTCCTTCAAAACACACCCCGAAAGACGGCGCGAGGACCTCGCCGGCGTGGGCGCATTCAACCCGATGCCGCCGCCAGACCTGCTCGCGAGCCTGGTCCCTTACTGGAAGAAGATCGTCGACCAGATAAACCCGGTGGTGCTCACCGCCAGCGACGTGAGCTCGGTCTCCGTGATGGCGCGCATCCTGTGTCAGTTCGAGCTCACCGGGGATCTGCAGCACGCAAAAGAGCTGCGGCAGTGGTTCGCACAGTTCGGCATGACGCCGGTCGGCCGCACGAAGATCGCAGCACCGAAGAAGGGGCCCGGCGGCAATCCATACGCTGACGCTTGAGCGTGCAATCGCACGTTGCGGCGGGCGAGAAGTACGCCCGCGACGTCATTGCGGGCCGGATCCCGGCCAGTAAGTGGACGAGATTGGCGTGCGAGCGCCACTTCGAGGACAAGAAACGCTCTCGAACCAAGGCGTTTCCGTACAAATTCGACGCCGAAAAGGGCGAGCGCTTCTGCCGGTTCGCTCAGCTACTGCCTCACATCAAAGGCCGCTGGGCGCGACCGGACCCTAAAAAGCCGGCGGCGAACTTCATCCGGTTCGAAGGCTGGCAGAGTTTCATCGGAATCAGCCTGTACGGATGGGTGCACAAGCGCTCGGGCCGTCGCCGATTCCGAAAAGCGTCTATCTACCTGCCGAGAAAGAACGGCAAGTCGACACTCGCCGCGACGATCGGCCACTTCATGGCCTGGAAGGATGGGGAGGTCGGCGCCGAGGTGTACTCAGGCGCGACGACGGAAAAGCAGGCCTGGGAAGTGTTCGGGCCGGCTCGGCTCATGGCGCTACGCACGCCGGCGATGTGCGAGGGCCTCGGCATCGAGGTCAACGCGCAGTCCCTCATCCGAGAAAGTGACGCTTCGAAGTTCGAGCCGATCATCGGCAAGCCCGGTGACGGCGCTTCGCCTCACTGCTCGATCACGGACGAGTACCACGAGCACCAGACCAGCGAACAATTCGACACCATGCTCACTGGCATGGGTGCCCGCGAGCAGCCGCTCGCGCTGATTATCTCGACCGCCGGCGACAACCTGGCGGGTCCGTGTTACGACGACTGGCTGACGATTCGGAAGATCCTCGAGCGCGTCATCGAAGACGGCGACGATCATTTCGGAATTATCTACACCGTCGACGAGGAAGACGACTGGACGAGCGAGCTCGCGCTACGCAAGGCGAATCCTAACTACGGGATCAGCGTCGGCGAGGAATTCCTGCAGCAGCAGCAGCGCGACGCGATCAACAACGCGCGCAAGCAGGGCACGTTCAAGACGAAGCATCTGAACGTCTGGGTTCAGGCGCGCGATGCGTACATCAACATGCAGCGATGGGCCGAGTGCTTCGATCCGGCGCTACGCATGGAAGAGCTGCGCGGGAAGCCCTGCTTTGTCGGGATGGACCTCGCGAGCAAGGTCGACTTGGCCTCGCTCAATCTGATGTTTTCTCTCGATGACGGTCACTTCGCGACGTTCTCGAAGCACTATCTACCCGACGAGACGGTGCAAGAGCCGGAAAACCAGCACTACCGCGGGTGGGCGAAGGACGGTTGGCTCACGGTTACCGAGGGCAACATCATCGACTTCGGGCGGATCTTCGACGACATCCTCGAGATAAACAGCGTTTTCGGTATTCAGGAGCTCGCGTACGACCCCGCTCAGGCAACGAAGCTCGTCACCGAGCTGCAGGCCGAGGGCATCACGTGCGTCGAACTACGCCCGACGGTGCTCAACTTCTCGGAGCCGATGAAGCTCATCGAGGCGCACATCCGTAACCGGACCCTCGCGCACAACGGCGATCCGGTCACCACCTGGGCGCTGTCGAACGTGGTCGCGAAGGCGGACGCGAAGGACAACGTCTACCCGCGCAAAGAGCGGCCCGAGAAAAAGATCGACCCCTTTGTCGCGATGTGCGCCGCGATGGCGCGCGCGTCGACCGCGCCCGCGGCGGTCAAATCATTTTGGGAGCACTGAGTGGCTGGATTCTTCGCAAGAGCATTCAGCCGAGTGTTCCGTAAGTACGACTCGCTCGCCTTGTTCCGGGATGTGTTTGGAGGCCGGGAGTCTTGGGCGGGGAAGGTGGTGAACCTTGAGACTGCCCTACGTGTCTCGACGGCGCTCGCCTGCGGCCGCGTGATTGCCGAAGGCCTCGCGATGCTGCCATTCAAGGTGTACCGGCAGCAGGGACTCACGCGATCGCCGGCGCCGGCGCACCCGCTCTACGACAAGCTCGCGACGTCGCCGAACCCGCTGCAGACCTCGTTCGAATTCATCGAGACGATGGGCCTGCACCTGGCGTTCACGGGGAACGCGTACGTCTATGCGCCGCGCATCGGCGCGGTGGGCGGAACGATTCCGCGCCAAGTGGATGCGATGTACTTGCTGGAGCCGCGATGGCTGACGGTCAAGTACCAGTGGCCGCATGCGCCAACGTACGGGGTCAAGCTCGACGGTGGACGCACGCTGCAGATGACCTCGGCGGACATCTGGCACATCCGCGGTCCGTCGTGGTGTTCGTATACGGGTCTCGATGTCTTAGACCTCGCGCGGCAAGCGCTCGGACTCTCGATGGCGCTAGAGGAGGGGCAATCGAAGCTCCAAGCCCGCGGCGTAACGATGCCGGGGCACCTGGTCTATGAGAAGGAACTCACGAAGGCGCAGCACGAGCAGCTGCGCGCCTGGCTTGAGAAGGAACATCAGGGCGCTGAAAACGCGGGCCTGCCGATGATCCTCGACCGTAACGCGAAGTGGTTCGCGAACGGCATGAGCAACACGGACGCCCAGGCGCTCGAGCAGCGCCGATTCGCCGTCGAGGAGGTCTGCCGTTTCATGCGCGTCCTGCCGATCATGGTCGGTCACGCTGACAAGACAGCCACCTACGCAAGCGCCGAGCAAATGTTCCTGGCGCACGCGATCCACACCCTCGGCCCCTGGGCCCGGCGCCTCGAGCAGAGCGCGGACAAGTGGCTGCTGACGCCCGAAGAGCGCGCCGCCGGCTACTACACGAACTTGAACGAGAAGGCGCTGCAGCGCATGACTGCCCGCGAGCAGATGGACTACCTCGCTCGCGGTGTCATCGGTGGCGTCCTGACGCAGAACGAAGCCCGAGAAGTCCTCGATTACAACCCGAAGGACGGCGGCAACGAGCTGCTGAGTCCCGCAAACACTTTCAGCGGCCCGCCGCCCAAGGCGCCCGAGCCGACGCCATCGCCCTCAGGAGATTGAACCCTATGCGCTTCGAACGACTCGCCTGCGGTCTCGAGCTCAAGCTCGCGAGCAGCGACACGAAGGCCGGCGCCTTCGAGGGCTATGGCTCGGTGTTCAACAACGTGGATGGCGGCGGTGACCTCATCGCCCCCGGTGCGTTCAAGAAGTCGCTGCGCGAGTGGAAGCAAAAGGGGAAGTTTCCCCCGATGCTGCTCCAGCACGGCGGGTTCATCGGCCCCGCCGAGGACGGCATCCCAGTCGGTAAATACACCGACATGTACGAGGACGATCACGGCCTCTATGTGAAGGGCGAGCTCTTCGCACTCGATACGCAGAAGGGTCGCTATATCCACGAGGGACTGAAGTCCGGCGCTCTCGACGGGCTCTCGATCGGCTACATCGCGCGCGAGGTCGCGTACGGGAAGAAGCCCGAAGAGCCGCGCCGCACGCTGAAGGGTATCGATCTTCGCGAAGTGTCGATCGTCACCTTTCCGATGAACGACAAGAGCCGGATCACGGCGGCAAAGTCGATCGAAACGCTTTCGAACCTGGCCGACGCCGAGGAGTACCTCCGCGAAGCCGGATTTTCCCAATCACAAGCCAAGGCATTTGTGTCTCGGCTGAAAAGTCTTCGTCCGTGCGATGCGGAGCTGACTGACGACGCGAGAGTCGCCGAGATGGCGAGTCGCCTGCTCAAAGCAATCTAACCACTCACACGGAGTAGAAAACCATGGATCCCGTCGAACAGTTGAAGCAGACCTGCGACCAGATCGCCCGTCGCTTCGAAGAGTTCAAGAAGGAAAACGACAACGCGATCAAGAAAGGCGTCAGCGATGCGCTCGCCGAGGCGAATCTCGCCAACTTGAGCCAGGCCATCGATGACCTGACCGGCAAGCGCGAGGACCTCGAGAAGCGCGTGAAGGCGGATGCCGAGGCGCGCGTCGCGCTCGAGCGTGCCGTGAACGAGCTGAAGCTGAAGGGCACGCCCGACAACGCCGATGAAGCGAAGTCGATCATCGTCTACCACGAGACGATGAAGGCCCTCTCGCACAAGCGCGGCCTGCCGATCCCGGCGGCACTCTCGCCCGAGGAGTATCGCGGGCTGTCTGCGGTGCAGCGCAAGTGGCTGCGGCAGGGCAAGGATGCGCTGAACGCCGAGGAGACGAAGGCGCTGCAGGCCGGCCTCGACACCGACGGCGGTTTCTACGTCAATCCGGACCTGACCGGCCGCATCGTGTCGAAAACCTTCGACCTGTCACCGATTCGCCAGATCGCGAGCGTTCTCTCGATCGCGAGTGACGCCCTCGAAGGAATCGAGGACATCACGGAAGCCGATGCCGCATGGGTCGGTGAAGTGGCCACCCGCACCGACACCAACACGCCCACCATCGGCAAGTACCGCATCGAGACCTTCGAGATGTACGCATCTCCGAAGGCGACGCAGCGGCTGCTCGACGATTCGAGCATCGACATCGAGGCGTGGCTCGCCGGCAAGGTTGCGGACAAGTTCGCCCGCCTGGAAGGCGCCGCGTTCTGCGTGGGCACGGGCGGCAACAAGCCGCGCGGCTTCGCCTCCTACACGACCGCGGCGACCGCGGACGCGACCCGCGCATGGGGTCAGTTGGAGCACGTTGTGACGGGCGCGAATGGTGCCTATCACACGACCGGCGCCGATCCGCTGTTCACGCTGCTGGGTGCGTTCAAGCCCCGTTACCTGCCGAACGCGCGGTGGGTGACCCGCCGAGAAGTCATTGCCGCGACGCGCAAGCTCAAGGGCAGCGACAACAACTATCTGTGGCAGCCAGGCCTTCAGGCTGGTCAGCCGGATCGGTTGCTCGGGTATCCGATCGTCCTGGCCGAGGATCTGCCGGCGCTCTCGACGAACGGCCTGTCGATGGCGTTCGGTGATTTCCGCGAGGGTTACCAGATCGTCGACCGGCTGGGCGTGCGCACGATCCGCGACAACCTCACGGACAAGCCTTACGTGAAGTTCTACACGATCAAGCGCACGGGCGGCCAGGTCGTGAACTTCGAGGCGATCAAGTTCATCAAGTTCTCGACCTGACACATCGTCGCAACGCTAGCGGCAGCCCGAGGGCGGGCTGCCGCATCCGTTGTTGTTGAAGGAATTCTGCAATGAATGTTCATGAATTGAAGAACCAGACGACGGTGCGTCACGGCTTTGGCCCGGTGGCGATTGGCGCGAATGCCACCGTCAACAGCAAGATCATCGACCGCCTGGGTTACGGCGGCCTGCACTTCATCCTCGGGTATGGCGCCATTGTCACCACCGGCACGGTGGTCACTGTGGTCGTCAAAGAGGGTGACGTGACCGGCACCCTGACCTCGGTCGCCGATGCCGATCTTGTGGGCACCGAAGCGCTGGCGAGCCGCCTGGGCGGTGCCACGACCTCGGGCGTGGGTTCAAACGTGCGCAAGGCGATCGGCTACAAGGGGTCGAAGCGATACGTTCAGGTGAGCCTCGTGAAGACGGGCACGACCTCGGTCGGCTGCGTCGATGTCACCGCGTTGCTCTTCAACCCGGAGACCACGAACGGCATGCCGGCCTGACGGCTGCCCATCGTCGAAGCAATGACCGCGCCGGGTTCACCGGCGCGGTCTCTTTCCAGACCGTTTCAATAGTTAGGGAGTCACATGTCTGAGCAGCGAGTAGCGCCGGAACATGTCGCGATCCTGGGCATGGGCCCGTCGCTGAATCAATACGTGCTCATCGCTCGCCAGCTGGGCGCGCGCAACAAACTCGCCGACGAGGTCTGGGGCATCAACGCCCTGGGAGACATCCTGCACTGCGATCGCATTTTCCACATGGACGATGTGCGCATTCAGGAAATTCGGGCGAAGGCGCGACCGCTGAGCAACATCGCGAACATGTTGGAATGGATGCGCAAGCATCCGGGTCCTATCTACACGAGCCGCACCCATCCCGACTACCCGGGACTCGTGCCGTTCCCGCTCGAGGATGTGTACAACCACCTCGGCTATATCTATTTCAACAGCACCGCAGCCTATGCCGTGGCTTACGCGATCCACATCGGCGTCAAGCGCATCACGATCGCGGGTATGGACTTCACCTACGACAACGCCCACGACTCGGAGAAGGGCCGAGGCTGCGTCGAGTTCTGGCTCGGTATCGCCGCCGCGCGCGGGATCAAGCTGACCATCGTGCGCACGTCGTCGCTGATGGATGCCTGCGAGCCCTTCGATAAGCGAAGCTATGGGTATGACACCGTCGCGCTCTCGTTCGAGAAGCGGGACGACGGCTCGACGCGTATCGTTTTCACGGAGCGCGCGCCCGAGACGCTGCCGACCGCCGACGATATCGAGTCGGAGTACGACCACAGCGCACACCCGAACCCGCTCGTCACGGGCGAGGCGGCCTGATGGGTCTCTCGCTCGTCACCGCTCCGACCGGTGAGCACCTGACGCTCGTCGAGGCGCGGGATCACCTCAAGGTCGAGACGTCGGAAGACGACGGCCTGATCGCGGGTTACATCCTTGCCGCCCGTGAGGCGGCCGAGAACTACACCCGCCGCAAGTTCTACACCCAAACGTGGGACTTCACGATCGACGGCACCTGGCCGACCGAGAAAGTCAACGGGTACGCGCGGCCGCGCATCATCCTCCCGCTGCCGCCCGTGCAGTCGGTGAGCTCGATCACCTATTACGACACCTCGGGCGTCCAGCAGACGCTGGCAGCCGATCAGTATCGGGTGTCCCTGAAGGAATACGCGGGGCGCATCGAGCCCGCGTACGGCGTCACCTGGCCGTCGGTGCGGGACATGATGGAGACCATCACGGTTCGCATGGTGGTCGGCTACACGGCCCTCCCTGAGGCGATCCGCCAGGCGCTGAAGCTGACCATCGGCCACTACTACGCGAACCGCGAGTCGGTCGTCATCGGCACCATTTCGACCGAGCTCCCACAGTCCGCGCAGCTGCTGCTCGACCAGTACCGGTCGTATTCCTGATGCGCGCGGGCCCGCTCGATCGTCGCCTGACGCTCGCGCACAAGACTCACGGGGCCCAGGCGGCGAGCGGCGACTACACGATCACATACACCACGTATGCGACGGTCTGGGGCAAAAAGATCGAGCTGAACGGCCGCGAGACCTTCGTCGGTGGCGCGAAAGACGCCGAGACGGCGGTGCGGTTCGAGATCCGCTACCGCTCCGATGTCGTGGCCACCGACCGAGTAACCCTCGACGGGGTGGTGTACGAACTGACTGCCCCGCCGGCCGAGCTCGGGCGCCGCCGCGGCCTGGCTCTGCTTGCGAAGGCTGTCATCAATGCCTGATCCGATCGAGGTCTCGGGCCTCGCTGAGCTGCGCGAGACGCTGCTGAAGCGCCTCCCGGAGTCCCTGCAGGGCAAGGCCTCGCAGGCGGCCCTGACCAGAGCCGCACGCCCGATCGTCGATGCTGCGAAGGCCAAGGCGCCTACGCGCATGGTCGGACCGGTTCAGCCGGGCAAGCAGGCCCGCGGGCGCCTGCGCGACTCAATCAAGTCGTGGCGAAACCGCGAGAGTACGCGGACCTATGAGTCGCGCTACATCGGCGTGACCGCTCGAGCTTACTACTGGCGCTGGATTGAATTCGGCCGCGGCACCATCGAGGCGACGAAGTCACTCGGCACGGTCATCAAGGGGTTTTTCGGCAAGACGATCAAGGCGGTGCCCGCCCGGCCGTTCCTGCGCCCGGCCTTCGAGGAGAACGCCGCGCGCGCGATCGAGATCGTCCGGCAGTCGCTCGGACCTGCGATCGAGCGCGTCGCCGAGCGCGCCCGCCGCCGGAATATTCGAAGTCTCGCGAAGAAGATCACGGGGTTCTAAATGGCCGTTGCCACTGTCCGAGCCGTGCTGATTGCTTCGGCTCCAGTGACCGCGCTCGTCCCCGCGACGCGCATCGAGCCCTTGCGGCGGACGCAGTCCCTCGCGGTGCCGGCGATCTCGCTGCAGAGGATCTCCGAGACCCCATTCCCACACCTGCGCAGTAGCGCTGGTCTAACTATCAATTCTGTGCAGCTGGATATCTGGGCAATCGGATACACGGCGGCGAAAGCTATCGCGGACGCATGCCGTTCGGCTCTCGAAGCCGCAACGCATGAATTCGTAGGTGAATCGGACGGGTACGAACCGGAAACCGACCCGGAGCTGTACCGCATCACGCAAACGTGGTCGGTCTTCACGTAATCAGGAGCGACTCTCATGACTCAGCAGGCGGCCAAACAGGCCTACTTGAGTGTTTCCACGGCGGAGGCTGCCGCCGACACGATCACGGGCATTTCGGCGGCGAACCCCGGAGTCGTGACCGCAGCGTCCCATGGCATCGCCGACGGCGCGATCGTTCGCATCACGGGCGTGCTGGGCATGCTGCAGGTGAATAACCGGGCGCTCGTGGTCGACAACCCCGCGGCTAACACCTTCGAGCTGAAGGGCGAGGACACCTCCGTACATACGCCGTATGCGTCCGGCGGCCAGGCTTTCGCGCAGACGATGACCGAAGTCTCGTATTGCAGGGTACTGGGGCCTGGTTTCAACGGCGAGGCGCCGGACGTGGACGTGAGCCACCTGCGTTCGCTCGAAAACGAGACGCTGCTCGGCATGAACGACCCCGGCACGCTCGACTTGCAGCTGTGGTATCCGTCCGTCGTGGACACGAGCCACGCCCGCCTGCGCGCGCTGAAGCGCTCGGGCGCCGCCGCCGCGTTCTCGATCACGCTCGCAAGCGGGCAGATCGCGGCCTTCATGGCTTCGGTGAAGTCTTTCACCCTTGAGCCGCTCAATAAGGACGGTGCCGTCGGCGGTACTTGCAGCCTGCGCCTGCGCGCGGGCGAGTCGTGGTTCGCATGAGCGTCCTCGACAAGATTGCACAGCGTCGGTCGACGGCCATCAAACTTGCGAGCCTGCCGGACGTCGCGGTGTTCGTGCGCGCCCTCACGGCGGCCGAGTTTATCGACATGGGTGAGCGTGCCATCAAGCACGAGGGCCGCCTCGCCAGGAAGGCGATCGAAATGGAGACCGCGCTCGTCGATGAGAACGGTCAGCCATTGCTCGCGAAGGGCGAGGGGCAAGCGTTCATGGAGCGCATTGCCGCCGCCGATTATTTGGCGATCGACCGCGCGCTCGACGCGGTGAACAACCTCAATCCCGCGACGCTGGAGACCGCCGAAAAAAACTGACGGCCCGGCCTGTGCGCCGGGTAGTCATTGCTCTAGCTACTGAGCTCGGCCTCGCTCCGCGCGAGGTCGAGCAGTGGCCAATGCCGGATATTCGCGACTGCGTGGCGTATCTCAACGCCAAGCACCGCCCAAAGCCCACCAATCCCGAGACGACGGAGCTACCGCCTTTCGTCCCGCAGTCGGATGAGGAGCTGATGGCGGCCTTCCCGCGATCGAAACCGAAATAGGGGAATAACCTTGGCACGACTCGGGCAGCTGCTTATCGAGCTGGCGATGAACACCGCCCGCCTGCAGACCGATGCAGGCAAGGCGGTTGGCATCGTCGAGAAAGCAGCGAGCCAGATCAAGACAGCGTTTAAGTTCGCGGGTGGCGGCCTCATCGGGGCCGCCCTCGCGAACACCGTCAAGCAGTCGATTCAGTTCGGCGACGAGATCGCGAAGGCGGCGACGAAGGCCGGACTCGGATCACGGGCGATGTCCGAGCTTGCGTACGCCGCGAAGCTGGCTGATATCGACATCGGGGCTCTGTCGACCGCATTGCGGAAGATGCAGATCTCGCTGTCAGAGGCCGGCACCGGGGCAAAGGGGCCGAAGCTGGCGCTAGATGCGCTTGGGCTCTCGATCGGCGAGATCCGCGACAAAGCCCCGGACAAGCAATTCGAGATGCTTGCTCAGCGTATCTCAGAACTGAAGGATCCTGCGGACCGCGCCCGCGCGGCGACGGAACTTTTCGGAAAGGCAGGGGCGGATCTCTTGCCGCTTTTCGAGCAGGGTGCAACAGGGATCCGTAAGGCGCGCGAGGAGGCGGAGAAGTTAGGGCTCTCGTTCGGCGACGACACAATCAAAGTGCTCGCGCGCGCAGATGATGCCGCGAAGCGTCTAAACGCCTCCTGGTCGGGATTCGCGGCCACAATGGTTTCAAAAGTCGCCCCGTCCCTCTCTTACGTCATGGACCTGCTTTCGGGCGCGGACTCCCGAGGCCGCGACGAGAAGATCCGCGCGCTCGAGGCCCGTCTATCCAGTTTCGCAGGGGGTGGATATGTCGCCCCAGGCTCGCCTTTGGCTGCGGAGAAGGCAGCCATGGAAGCAGAGCTCGACCGCCTGCGCGATGAGGAAAAGCGGGAATGGGCGGCGCAGACCACTATTGGCGGCGGGTCTCGCGGCATGGGCACGCGCGGGTCGCGCGCGAAAGGATTCGGCGCCGCCAGCGCCGACGAAGCTGCGAAGGAAGCACAAAAGAAAGCGATCGATGCTGAGGAGAAGGCGGTCGCCGAACGCTACAAACTGCATGAGGAACTGTTTGCCGAAGAGATGAGAATCTTCGAAGGCAATCTCGAAGAGCAGTTCGACATCTACCTGCAGCATGAGGAGCGGCAGGTTGAAGTGGCGCGTGAGAAGGCCGAGGAGATTGCCAAGATACATCGCGAAGAAGCGGAGAAGCGTGCCCGAGAGACCGAGCGCCTGGGCGAGCTGCTCGATGACCAGCTGATGAATGCCTTCAAGCGAGGCAAGGAAGGCTGGAAGGACATGCTGGAATACTGGGTCACGCAGCTAGCGTTCAGCGGGATTAACCAGTTATTCGGCGGCCTGCTCGGCAAGGGCGGCAAGACACTCGGCGGCGGCCTCGCGGAGATTTTCTCCGGCGGTGGGCTTGGCGGCGGCGGTGGGATGGGCATCGCCCAGGGCGAGTGGGACTGGCTGGGGAAAATCGGCGGCTTTGGCGGCGGACTCTTCGGCAGCGTGGGGAAGATTTTCGGCTTCGCCAACGGCGGCCGCCCCCCGCTCGATCGCCCGAGCTTGGTCGGCGAACGTGGCCCCGAGCTCTTCTGGCCTGACGGTGCCGGCGCCGTGATCCCTGGCGGGATGGGCGGGAATATCACCATCGCGCCCGTCTACCAAATCGATGCGCATGGAAACACTGATCTGGAGCGAGCGCTCCCGAGGATCTTCCGCGAAAACAATGCGGCCCTTGAGGCGCTGATCGTCACTCGTCTGAAGAAAAACCACTACGGACTCCGATGAACGACCTCGTCCTTCCCCTTTCGCTGCGGTGGGCCCGTTCGCGGGTGAACTACATCGACGCGACGGGCGTCACGCGTGGCTGGGGCAGCGGGGGCACTGCGGAGACGACCGACTTTGGCGGCTCGCGCGTAGGCGCGACGATCGACTTCACGCCGCACGGCGGGCGAACCTCCGAAGATCAGCGCGAGCGCGCGAAGCTCCAGTCATCACTGATGGCTCTGAGGGGAAAGTCCGGCCGCATCTGGCTGGGCGATGACTCGTACCTGCAGGAAGGGAATTTTCCAGCACCCGAGATTTTCTCGAACTCCGATTTCAGCCTCGGCACGAATGGATGGACCGCCGGCGGAACGGGCGCCATCAGCGTTGACGACGCGGTATTGCGTCTCGCCGCCACCGCGTCCGGCGGTACACCGTCCCTCGTGCAGTCCGTTTCCCTGGTTCAGAACGCGCCGTACGCATTGCGCTCGTTCATCATGGATGGGCTGAATTCCTCCGGCCTATCGGTGGGCGTGCAGCTGGCCCTCTCGGGTTCAGTCTCGGTCACCACCTACTCGACTAGCCGCGGATATCACCTGGCATCGGGTGTTGTTCTCGATCCTGGGTCAATCAGCCGTGCGGCGGCTGTCATCGCATCGACCACGGGGTACACCTCCGACGTACACATCGAGGTGCCGTTCACCTCCCTAGCTCGCTGCATGCTGGTCGACGGCGGCGGCAACCGCCTGCAGTACAGCGATCAGCAAGACAACGCGGCATGGACGAAGACGGAGCTCACCGCTACCGCCAACGCGGCCACCGCGCCGGACGGAACCTCGACGGCTGAGAAGCTCACCGAAAGCACCAACCTCGCCGATCATTTCATCCTGCAAGCGCAGCCTCGTACCTCCCAGGCCGAGGACCTGTGCGCCTATGGCTACTTCAAGCAGAACACGCTCGACCGAGACGTGCGGCTGCAGATCGATGACGGCGCGGGCAACGGCGGGTTCGCAATCTTCGACCTGAGCGCCGGCACCGTGGGTTCGGTCACGGGACTCTCCGCTGGGAGCCATGCCCGCGCCTTCATTTCGAGCGCCGGCGGCGACTGGTATCTCTGCCAAGTGATCGCGCGCTGTCCTGCGACGACCTCAATCCGTGCGGTCGCCTACATGGTCAGCGCTGGTGCGATCAACTACACCGGTACGACGGGCGCGATCTCTTCATGGCGTATGGGCGCCTATCAGTCGTCGGTCCCCACCCGCGGCACGCAGACGACGAATGCGGCGGTGGCTGCCGAGACCCGCGCCGGCGTTGCCCTCTACGTAAAGGGGCTACCCGCCTCGACGACGAATCTTCTGCGCCGTGGTGCATGGATCGAGATCGACGGCCAACTGAGAATGGTTACGACTCGCCTCGATTCGAACGCCGCGGGCCTCGGGTATCTGCAATTCTCCCCGCCGTTGCGCCGCGCGGTTTCGGATAACACGCCCATCATCGTTCATCGTCCGATGGGCCGCTTCATGCTCGCCGGAGACGCGGGTTTTAACAACGTCCCTGGCCGCTGGACGAGCGCCTCGATCGATCTCGAAGAGGCGAACGCCGCGTGAAGTACCAGATCGCGGTTTACTTCAACGGCCCGCGATCGCAGTGGTCCGAGAAGCTGCACGAGTCGGAAGTGATCTACCTCGACGAGGCGCCGTTCCTCTGGCTGGCCCGTTACCTCGCCCGCGCCAATCTCGGCAACACGGGGCGTTGCGCCTACGTCATCACGTCGACGACCGGGTATTCGGAGCAGGGGGATAAGTGAGCTGGTTCGAGGATCCGGCAGTCGAGGCGGCCGCGATCGCCGAGCGTGCTGCCGTGGCCTACGCCGTCGAGCTCGACTTCCCCTCGGGCTTCGTACGCCTCACCACCTGGTCGGGAAATCTCTCGATCGGTGGTGACACCTATGACGGCATCGGCGGGCTGGGCTCGATCTCCGATATCCCCGAGCGCGTGCAGCTGGTTTCCGAGCGCTGGACGTATTCGCTTTCGGGCATCGATCCCAGCGTCGTCCCCGAGTCCGAGATCGACAACTGTTTCGGCCGGAGCTGCACCGAATACGAGGTGTGGCTGAACCCGGACACGCATGCGGTCATCGGCTATGAGCTCAGGCGGGAAGGGCGCATGGGTCGCGTGCGCCGGCGCGAGGGGCGCGAGCCTCTGATCGAGATCAGCTGCGAGAGTCGCCTGGTTGTCCTCGAGCAGCCGGACGGCTGGCGCTACACCACCGAGCACCAAGAAAAGTTCTTCTCTGGCGACCTGGGCTGCGACTTCGCTCGCAACCTCGACAGTGAAGAGATCATCTGGGGTGGCCGCCGCGTCGGCAGTCTCGTCAGCGAGATCGGCGCCCGCGCTCTCGACCGCTACCGGCCACGCGGCAGCTGATGCGCGTCACGAACTGGCGCGACAACCTGCAGAGGGTTTTCGACGCCGCCCACGGCCAGCCCTTCCGCTGGGGCTTCCATGATTGTTTTCAGTTCACCGCGCGCTGCGTGGCCGCGGTCAGCGGGTACGACGGCCGGATCCTCTTCCCCCGATACACCACCAAGCGCGAAGCGCTGGCGTTGCTCGAGCAGGAGGGCGGGGCGCGGGGAATTCTCATCAAGGCGCTGGGTGAGCCCGTGCACGTCTCGCGGGCAGGGGTAGGGGACGTGGTGCTGATCGACATGGGCCGAGGGTTTCAGCCGGCAATCTGCATGGGCCGTGAGTGCTTCGCACCAGGCCGGCGCAAGCTCCAGCCCTATCCGACGCTGCGCGCTGTCGCTGCCTGGGTGCTCTGATGCCTCAGGCCGTACCGTTCATCGTCGCGGGTGCCCGCGCGCTCGCGCGCGTGGGCGTGCAGCTGCTGAAGGTGGGGGCGATGACCCTCATCCAGAAGGCGCTCACCAAGCGCCCTGGCCAGGGCATGACGCCGCTGAACGTCACGGCTCGCTCGACGATCGCCTCTCGAAAGATCATTTGGGGCACCGTGCGCGCCGGCGGTGCGCTGCTCTTCGTCAAGACGTCGGGCACGAACAACAAGTATCTCTGGTACGTGGTCGCCTACGCTGGGCACCAGTGCACCGCACTGAAGGACCTCTACCTCGACAAGTTCAAGATCGCGGCCGCGGACATCAATGGCACGACGGGCGCGGTCTCGACGGCCTCGATGGACGGCAAGCTGAAATGCTGGGACCACCTCGGCACCCAGGCGCAAGCCGTCGACTCGACGCTCGATACGGAGTTCACCCAGTGGACCAGCAACCACCGGTTGCGGGGTATCTGCTACCGCGTCATCCGGTTCGAGCGTAGCGACAAGGCGTTCCCCACCGGAGCGCCAGAGAGCTGCTCGAGCATCGTCGACGGGGCGAAACTGTACGACCCGCGGCTTGATTCCACGAACGGCGGGGCGGGCACGCACCGCAGGACCGACCCTCAGACCTGGGCCTTCAGCAGCAACCCGGCGCTTGTCCTGCGCTGGTTCCTGACCGGCGGGTCGGTGGTGAACGATCAGGCGACGCGGCTCGTCCGCTACGGCCTCCGGGAGAGCGACGACCGGATCCCTGACGACTACACGATCGCGGCCGCGAACATCTGCGACCAGTCGCTGAGCGGCGGCAACGCGCCGCCCTCCGGCGCCCAGTCCCGTTACACCTGCAATCTCGAGGTGTCCTGCGACGAGATCCGCCGCGAGATCATCGAGAAGATTCTCGACACTATGGGGGCGACCGGCCTCCCGTGCGTACATGGCAAATGGCGCATGTGGGCCGCGCAATACGACGCCCCGAGCCATACCTTCGATCAGAACGACATCTGCGAGGGCCTCGATGTCGAGGACACCACGGGCGACGAGGAGCGAAAGAACCAGATCTCGGCGGCCTTCGTCGACGCCACGAAGGATTACACCTGGCAGACCACGAAGCCGCGCACGAATGCGGCCTACGTCACCCAGGACAACGGCGAGGAGCACTTCGACGAGATCAGCCTGCAGGGCGTGACGAACGAGTACGCCGCCCAGCGCCTGGCCGAGCTCGCCCTGCGACGCAATCGGCAGATGCGCCGGGTTCGCATCCCGTTCAAGCGCTGCGGTCTGGCCATCGCCCCGCACGAGACTTTCACGCTCGACTATCCGCGCTACGGATGGTCCGGCCGGGTGTTCCGCTGCGTTGTCGCCCGCGAGATCGAGTACAACGAAGAGGGCGGAATGATTTGCTGGGTGACCGCGACCGCGGAAGCCTCCAGCGTCTACACCGACCTCGTGACCGCCGACTACACGACCGGCACCAGCGTCACGAATTCTCTGCAGTCGGAGCCGCCCGACGCGCCGACGAACCTGACAGCCGTAGCTCTCGCCCGTGCAATTGAATTCCGGTGGACGCTTGGGGAGTTCTGGCGGCAGAACGGCATCGTCGAACTGATCCGCCACACCGCGTCGACGCCGTCCTCCAGTGGCACCGTCGTATGGCGCGGCCGCGGCGAGCGCGCGGTCGTTCAGATCGAAAACTCCACCGTGTACTACTGGTGGGTGCGCCTCTCCACGATCAGTGGCCAGACAAGCGCCACGGATCCAGCGAGCACCGGCCTTGCGGCCGCGGCCATGCGTGACGAACGACTGGTTGTTGACCCGAATTTCGAGCTGGCCACTGATCAGACCTACTGGCTATTCCGGGACGCCGTCGGAAACGCCGCGACGAATATCTCCATCGTTGCATCCGGTGGTGTTCAAGGCGGGGTGCTGCAGCTGGTCGGCGACAGTACGAACAAATTCGCGTGGAACTTGCGATCCGATGTCGTGCCCATCATCACTGGCCAGACGGGGCGGGTGCGCCTCCGCTGGCGACGAACGAACACTGTTAATTCTGCGAACCCGACGGACGCAATCTTTTCCGTCTCCGTCGACACCACGGACGGCGGTGTACCGCCGACATCTTCAGTGAACGACGGGATTCTGACGAAGACGAGGGCGCAGATCGCAGCGGTGACCGTGAACGAATGGCAAGAGGAGGAGTTCACATTCACTGTCGCGAACGTGGCGAAAAGCTCACCGCAATTGCCATACCTCGCGTTCTCCATCCTGATGGTCGCCGCCTGCACGAGCGGAACAATCCAGATCGATCAGGTGCAGGCGCACCTCAACTAGGTAGGAAGCATCCCGATGAGACATTTCGCGCTCGCAGCGCTGCTGCTGGCGGGCGTCACCGCGCCCGCGTTTTCCTGCTCCGAGATCTGGTTCTGACATGCCACAAGAAACGCTGCTTGGGGGTCTAATGGGAGAGGTGAAGCGTTCACCGTACACATCCGTTACCGCGGGGGTGTGCCTCGTGGTGGTCGTTTGGCTGGCCTTCAACAAGGCCGACGCCTCTGATACCAAATCCTTGAGCGCGCAGATCAGCGAGCTCGGGAGAACCGTCAAGCGGGACTCGGTGAATGCGGAGCTGCGCGACATTCGCAGCGAGCTCTTCGAATTGAACCTGCGCATCACCTCGCAGGAACGCGAAGGCACTGCGGTCGACATTTTGCTACTGCGCCGGCGCGACGAGCTGCTTGCCCAGCAGCGACGCCTCGAATCGATGCTGCAGGCCATGGACGCCGGGCAATGAACGACGACGTCGTGCTGTCCGCGCACTTTAACCTGCGCGAGTTCGTCTCATCGCAGACCGCCGCCCGCCTGGGGCGGGAGATCATTCCGCCGCCCGACGTGCTCGCAAACCTGCACCGACTCTGTCAGCAGCTGCTCGAGCCGATCCGCGTGAAGCTGGCCCGCCCGATCATCATCACCTCTGGCTATCGGCCGAAGTGGCTGAACCAGGCGATCGGCGGAAGCCTCACCAGCGCGCACATGACCGGCAATGCGGCGGACGTGAAGGTCGTCGGCATGTCGCCGTGGACGTTCTGCCGATGGGTGCAGCAGCACGCGCCGGGCGAGGGATGGCCCATCGATCAATGCATTCAGGAATTCGGGCAGTGGACGCACCTCGGCACCGCGCTGGCGCCGCGTGGCCAATACCTCACCGCCAAGCATGTCGACGGCCGCACGACCTACCTACAAGGAATCCACCAATGATCGAGCAAGCGCAGAAGATCGACGCCGGCGCGACCTGGTTCGAGACGTTCATCGTCGCCCACCCCGTGGTGACCTGCATTGCCCTGGCCTGGGTCGGGAGCTGGGTGCTCACCATCCTCTTCAAGAAGCCGCTGTGTCACTTAGTGGCTGATGACTGGGAATGCTGGTGGCTGCGCTTGCTCGACAGCACGATCGCCGTTGGCATCGTTGCGTACATGTGGCCCATCGACCACGTCGTCGTCTGGTCGATAGTGCTCGGCGCATCCAGCCCTGTCGCCTATTGCATCCTCGGCGCGGTCCTTTGCTGGTGGCGTCCTGCGCTCAAGCCGTATCTCTCGCTGCCCGAATTCCTCGTGCACGAAACACCCAAGGACCACGCACCATGATCAACGCATTCCTTCGCCGGCATCCGGCGCTGCTTCCCGGCCTTCTGCTCGCTCTCGTGTGCGCCGGCGTTGCGCAAGCACAAACCACGGGCACGCGCGTCACCCCGTGCAACCCGGCGACGAAGAACAACGAGCTCTGCCTCCTGTACACCGCGCCGGCGGTCAACACGGACGGCACGCCGATAACGGGCCTCATCACCTACCACATCGAACGTCTCCAGCAGGTCACGGGCGGCTCGTGGATGGAGATTGCCACGACGTCGCAGACGCAGTACCTGGTGACCAACCTGGCTCCCGGGACCTATACGTTTCGCGTGTCGGCTGCTGTCGGTATGGCGAAGTCCGCGCCAACGCCAACGGCCACCGGCACGGCTACCGCCCTTCCGCCACCGATCCCAAATCCGCCCACCGGGATTCAAGTCGTGCAGGTGATCATCGGCGTTGACCACGCGCCGGTGTTCACTGTGCTCTCCGATGGCTCACGCTCGAGCACGGTCGGCGGCATGGTCCCGATCGGCACGGCATGCGAGGGGCCCGTGCTGTTCCGCTACCGCGGCAAGGACTGGCGCAAGCCGTCGACCTTCAAGCCGTGGGGAGTGTCTGCCTCAGCGCGTGTCGCCGCGCCATGCGCGAGCAGCTGACCTTCTGCCAACGCGAGCGTTTGTTCAGGAAGGAACACGTCGCGAAGCTGTTGAGGGCGGCGAACCGTGGCCATGCTGCTAGGGCTGCTGCGCTCGCCGGCTACGCCAGCGTGGATGGCTTTTATCGATACCTGCGGACTCTGGGTATCAAGGCACCCAAGGCCGTGACCGTCCCCACGCCGCCAACGGTCGACGCGGCTGTCGCCGCGTTTCGTCGGGGCGAGATCCTGCGGCACTTGGCGGCCACCAAGTGGCACGTCAGGAATGCAGCACGACGAGCGGGGATTCACGAGATGACGTTCCGCTATCACATGACCCGCCTGGGGATTCGTCGCCCATCCCGAGGACGCTACGGAAACCGCGGCAATGCCGAATGGCAGAAGTTAGGAGCGTCAGCACGTGAGACTCCCAAGCAAGCTCGACATGATTCTCTGGGGCCTAGCCGCAGCGTGCGCGCTGGGACTGCTCCTCGTCGTGAAGAGCTGGCACGACCGGGCGGTGTACGACCTCCCCAAAGCTCAGGCGCAAGTCGAGCAGCTGCGCGCCGATTACTCCACTCTCAGCACGGCAGCCGCCGCCAACGCCACCAAAACGGAGAGACACGGCAATGAATTCGAAACCGCTGAGCGGGCTCTCGAGGCTGAGCGCGCTGCTACCCCTGTGCGCAATGTTCGGCTGTGCGTCAGCCCCGACTTGCCCGCCACCCCTCCCGCGCGCAACGCCCCCCGCGCAGATCATGCAGCCCGTCCCGAAGAACTTCCGGAAGCGCCTCGACGAGACGCTCAAGCGGGGCCAGACATCGGCCCCGAGCTCTACGACATCGTCGACGACGCCGACCACTGTGCCCTGACGCTCGAGCGCGCTCAGGAATGGATCCGGGACAACCAGTAACGCGCGCGCCGATACCCACCGATTCCGACCTTGCGCGAATGCCCCGCGAGGAGAGATTCCGAAGCGCGCTGATGGGAATCGCGGCGTGCGCTACTCGCTGCCCTTGCTGCCAGATGCTTCGGGAGATCGCACAGAGAGCTCTCGACGAGAAGGCCGCGGCCCCTGGTGCCAAACCCTGAGCAGATCGGCCCCGACATGACTGCACGCTCTGCAGCGTAGCCGATCCTGGCAGCCGACGAGATCGTTCCCACCTGGTCGCTTCACCTCTCGCCGGCATCTGCGGCACGTGATGTGCCACATCTCGTACCCTTCGGCCATGGGCAATCACCCAGCGCGCCACGCAGCCGTGAGGCACTCGTACAGCTGCCTGCTCAGCGGATCTCCGGGCTCCCCGAAACTCCCCACCGTAACAGTGACGTCGCCGCCTTGGCCGGTCGACACCCCGGCGATGTACATCCGCCGCTTCCCCGCCCTCGCCATTGAAATCATGAGCTCGAGCTGCTCAATGCAGAGGAGAGTACGCGCATCGATCACGGGCGCTTTTCTCGCCCTGGCCTTCTTCTTCATGGAGCCAGTCTAATCCCGGCTATATAGATGAGTGACCCCGAGAGGGCGTCAGCGCCTGCCGGCGGCCTCGCGGGATCGCTTCAGGCTGCACCGGGTGCAGCGCCCGGCCAGGAAGTCGCCCGGGTGAAAGATCATCCGCTGACCGTTGATCGTCCTCTGTACGTCGCCCCGCAGCCCGCAGAGGGAAACATAGCCGTCCGTCAGATCGACCCGCCGCCAGTAGTGCGGGAGCGGCAGGCGATACGAGACGCGCCCCGCCAAGTGAACCAGTGCCCACCCCTGGCGCAGATCCTCGAAGGGCCCGCCGGACATCCCATAGACGCGTCGCCGCTCACCCATGCCGACGCCTCGAACTGATCGGCATGTAGACCCGGTTTGGTCGATGGTTCCAAAGCACGCCCCCGCTACCAGACCATAGACCGACGCCCGACCCGGTCCGCAGCAATACTCGATGCGCTGCCATCTGCGCGAGACCTTCCCCAACCTCTTGAGATACACCCGGCGGATTGATCTCGGCGACGAGGTACTCGCCCTCCGGCGTGCAGCGAACCTCCCCGACGAGCTCACGCAGAACGCCGCGGGCAGCCTCCAAGTCATCCCCCCGCAGTATGTCGGCCATCCCCTCGACCGCCTCGCGCCAAGCCTCTGGCGTCGGCCAGGGCAGGCCCTCGACCGGCGCTGCCCGTTGCACCTTGAGCCGCGCTCGAGCCGCCTCAATGGCTGGGGCAGCGACCTCGGGCGATAGCTGGCCCGTGCGCACGAGGTGCTCGAGCGTCGTCACCTCGTGATCCTTGGGCGGTGCCGGCGGTGCTTCGGCCTGGGTGCGCGCAGCGCGCAGCGCCTTCACACCCTCGGCGATCGCGGCCGGCGAGAGAAGCTCACGCTTCACCGGCTCGAGGATGTATTCCTCGGCCGTGGACTTCGGCACCGAGTGGCGCATCGAACAGGCGTGATCGCCGCCGGCGTGGCGCGTGCCGCAGATGTAGCGCTTCTGACTCCCGCCCGAGACGATCATCCGGCCATTGCACCAGCCGCAGACGAGCAGGCCGGACAATATGTAACTCTGCGACCCATACCGCCCCGGGTTCGGCTTGAACCTCGCCTGAGCTCTCGCCCAGGTATCCCCATCGATGAGCGGCTCGCACGTGCTGACAATCCATTCGGATTGCGGCCGCTCCCGCCTGTGACGCGTTCCGCGATCCGGGTCCTTTACCCACCTCGACCGATTCCAAACCTCCCGCCCGACGTAGCGCTCATTCTTCAGCAGCGCATGCAGCGTAGACACCAGCCACTTACCTCGCGGCCGGCTTCTCGCCTTCCAATTCGCGCCAGGTGAGGGAATCTCCCGCTTGTTCAAGTCCGACGCGATCGCGATCAGCGACTCGCCATCAGCGAACCTCCTGAAGATTTCCGGCACGATTACCGGATCCGCGTACGCCTTCCCACCTGTTGGTCGCCCATCTCGGGCCCGCACCTCGAGCGCGCTATGCGTGCGGTCAGCGACCATCATGCGGAACTCTTCCGACATGATCCCCGAAAGCCCCGCCTGCATGCGCGCGGTGCGCGCGTCGGAGTCGAACCCATCCTGCACACCGATGACGCGCACGCCGCGGTGGCGAAGCCTCAGGAGGAGTGAGGCGATGTCCTGAGAGCGGGAGAGGCGGGACAAGTCATTGACGATCAGCGCGTCGCCATCCTCGAGCGTCGCGAGCGCACCTTGCGCGCCTGGTCGGTTGCCCATCGCCGCGCCCGAGATTCCCTTGTCGTGGAACTCGCCGCCGATCTCCCACCCGTGCACGCTTGCGTATTCGCGGCACACCCGCAGCTGATCCTCGATGCTGCTCTCGGTCTGGCGGTCGGTGCTGTAACGGGCGTAGATGACGCAGCGCATGCTAGGCCCTGCGCTTGTTGCGCATCCAGAAGGCTATTGCTTCCAGCTGGTCGGCGGTGAACCTGCCATCTAGATAGGCGGTGTCCCGCCGTTCGGGCGCATCGTATTCGGCGTCATGCGCGGCATCCCATTCGACAATGTCCGCCTCTGGGAACTGCGCGTAGAGGTCGTCCTGCCTGTGAAGGGCAGAGTCCGCGGACTGAATCCACGCCTCAAGTAGTTCCCTGGCTCTCGCTTCATCCATGGGCGGGGACCTTTACACCTTCACCGGCCCTCTGGTTCCACGCTGCCGCGGCTTCCTCGGGCGAGGCGTATCGATGTTCTGGATCGCCGTAGCTGTCGAAAACCACGCCCAGCTGGGCGGGACACTTCTCGCATTCGACGCCGTAGCACTTGAACGTAACGCTCTTCAGCATCGACGCCGGCCCGGCGCAGAAAGGACACGGTTTCAGTGCCAGCGCATCGGCAAGTGTTTTTTGCATGGGCGCGGACCTTACGCGGGTCTCGTGGGTGTCGGCAACTTCCGACGCATCTTCGCGCGCGCGAGCAGGCGTATCAGCGCCAGCTGGGCAGGCGAGAGGGGCGGGGCGGATTGCTGCCGGGCGGGTTTCACGGGAGCGTCTCCACACGAATCCCGGCCGGCCGCAGGTGCGGCATGTGCATGTACGGGAGTTTCTTCCCCATCATGTCCGGCGTGCACCGGTACAGGTGACCGGAGAGCGAGCTCGCGTAGTGGTCGTCTGGCTGTATCACATCGCCCGGGCCGAGCATGCGCCACAATTGAAACGTTCGCGTCTTCTGCTCGACGTTCACGGTGTCGACGTAAATGCCGCAACCGATGCACAGCTGCCAGCGCGTCATATACCGATTGCAGCGCGCGCACCTTTCCATTTACGCGGCCGCCCACCGATTCAAGGCGTATTCGATCACTGGCCGGATGTCAGCCGGATAGGCGACCCTCGGCTCAGCGGACACCCATTCGGTCCCGGCTGGCCAGAAGACAGAGGCCTCCTCGAGCGGCGGACCCTGTGGCCGCTCCAACAGCGTGACCGTGCCATCCTGCGGAATGCTGCGATGGATCTCATAGGGCGCCTGCTCGTACGACTGGCCGGCGATGTAAACCTCTGGGCATAAGCTCACGATCTCGACCGGCGTCACGTCGCCGATGAGCCCGCCGCCTTCCCCCGTCTTGATCCTGCTGTGTAGATAGGGCATCCCTGGCTCGTCTTCTCGCTGCTCCTCGTGGAGCGCAATCCTGAACCGCTGGTTGATGAGCTCGCCGGAAATAATCGTCGACTTCAGCGGCCACGGGTGAGTGTGCATAGTCGAGACCTTCGGCACGGCGAGCCTGGAGTTCCACACATGAATGCGCCCGACGTCGGCCAGCTTCGTTCGGATGAATCCGAAACCCTGCACGGTCCACTCATAGGCGTGATGCTTTTCGAGGATGGCGCGAACCATCGCGGCTTGTACGTTCAAGAGACCTCCGGGAATGCGTCATGTGTGCGGCCGTCGAGCTCTCGCCCAGCGCCTTTCTTTCCGGCGCGGCAGAAGATGTCGCGACCGATTTGCCGGGCCTTCACCTTGCGGTCGTCGATGTAAAACGAGCTCACGCTCTCGGCCTCGTGCTCCCAATTGAAGTAGGCCCAGTCTCCCCACTGCTTGAAGAGATAGGCGACGCCGGCGGCCGCGCATTGATCGCGCAGAGAGCGCGCCCATGCCGGGTGCATTGGCCTGGAATCCTTCGCCCCAGACTCACCGCCCACAATCACCCAGTTGATACCCTGATAGCTGCCGCTCACCGGTCCCGGGTCTAACAATCCGCTGCGCGGAGTGCTCGTAACCTCAGCGTTTCCGTGGTCGTCGACCAATACGCACATGTTGTTCCATGTGTGCAGGAACCGGCCCTCGATGGCCTTGCGCTCTCCGCGCGCGCCCTTCCGCTCGTCGCGCATGAGCGCGCCGTGCGGCGCGGCACGCTGCTGCACGGCGTCCCGCAGCCATTCTCGAGGACCGCGGTGATACTTATCGGACCAGAATTCTTCGATGTTCCTTCGCCACCGCTCAGGCACCCACTCGGGCCACAAACCTTGCGCGTTCCATTCGGGCCACGTCTTCGGCGCGGACTCCGGCGGCATCATGGCTATTGGTTTCATGAAGGCGCCGAGGTCGATCGGCCCGAGCAGCGGCTCACAGGAAAGAAAGCGCGCGCGCGCAGGCGTGCGCAATAGCTTCGGGATGTCCCTGTCAGCTTCCTCCTGATTCGCAACCGTCGCGCCTAGCCAGACGTTCGGCAGGTAGTCGGGAATCATCCCGAGCACCCGGATCCCAGCGTCGCGCATGGCATGCCACATCATGTGGGGCGCATTGCCGATGCGCTTCGTCAGGAGCAGCCAGTCGAGGTGCTCCGTACTGCTTATCAGCTGGAAGAGATCCGAGCGCCACTGCGGGTCGATGACATTGTCGAAAACGTCCGCGAGCGAGGCGCAGAACACCCGACGTCGCACGCCTTCGGCCTTCGCCTTGTCGTTCCACCGGAACGGCTGCTGCCAATACTCGACGGTCGTCCGCCTGCGCGCGCCCTGCCATAGCTGCGGATCCCCGGCACGCTTCGCCCAGGCTTCCGCGTAGCAGTGATCGCAGGCGGGCGAGACCTTCGTGCAGCCCAGCCACGGGTTGAACGTGTAGTCGGCCCACTCGATCGACGTTTCACCCATGCGCGTCCCTCCGCTGCGACCAGCCGTCCGCGAGGATCGTCACGCAATCCTCGAAACTGCCGGCGTGGATCAGCTTGCCGGCGAACACGAACTGCCACTCGCCGCCCGCGCACCATTGCAAGCTCACGCGCGGATCGGTCGGCAGCGCCTGCAGCAGGCGGTGCGCGGTATCGGTGCTGTATTGGACACATGGTCTGATGCCCCAGCGAATGGCCTGCTGGTGCAACTTCTCGACATCCACACTCATACTGCTAACCCCACTTGCTGTGATCGGTGCTGCTTGAACATCGCCGCATACTCGGGATTCAGTTCGCACCCGATGAAGTGGCGACCGAGAGAGAGGGCGACCTCGGCGGTGGTGCCCGAGCCCATGAAAGGGTCGAACACGATGTCGCCGGGGCGCGAGCCGGCGAGGATGCAGCGGCGTACGAGGTCCGGCGGGAAGGTCGCGAAGTGTGCGGCAGAGAACGGGGCGCTCGGGATTGTCCACACAGTGCGCGCGTTGCGCTCAAGCACGGGCTCGGTGACGGCTGAGCAGAAGCTCTCGTTTTGTTTATTGCGCCAGCCTTTCCCCCGGCCGAATTTCGTCGAGTCTTTCAGGCCGTCCTTGGCTCGGGCATGGTCCTTCGCGGAGTGTTTCCCGCTCCCGGTTGCCCACCCAGCAGGAACGACCCTCGCCTTGGGATTGACGCCATCGCCGCGGGGCCGTGCTGTGCTGGTCGTCGGCTCTGCGATCGCCTTCGAGTCGTAGTGATACCGGGGGGACTTGCTCAATAGAAACAGATACTCGTGCGATTTCGTCGGCCGATCCTTGATCGACTCTGGCATCGGATTCGGCTTGTGCCAGATGATGTCGCTACGTAGAAACCAGCCGTCATCCTGCAGCGCGAATGCCACGCGCCAGGGCATACCCACGAGGTCCTTATCCTTCAGCCCGACCTGGCGCCGGCGGTTTGGGCCGTCGACATCGGGCGGACGGATGCGTGACTTCATTGCGCGCGATGCCCGCCGGAATTCTTCCTGCGTGCGCTGGCCGTTGATCGTCGAATTCGATCCAACCCCGCCATTCGCACGACTCGTTACGTAGCTGTCGCCGTAGTTCATCCAGCACGTGCCATCGGCGGCGAGCAGCGCGCGCACCTCGCGAAACGTGCCACGTATCCGCGCAACGTGCCGCTGCCAGGATCTTTCCAGCCCGAACTGACCCGCGACCCCGTAGTCACGAAGCCCCCAGTACGGCGGCGAAGTGACGACGCAATTAACCTGCACACCATCGGCCAGCATGCGTAGCATGAGCTCGCGACAGTCGCCGACGTGGATCTGATCGAGCCAGTTCACGCCGCGCGCTCCTGCACGCGGGCGCCGCGAGCGATGCCGATGAGCAGATCCCGGAAGGCCGCAGGTGTCGCGGCCGCAGCCTTTTTGCTGAGCCGCGGCAATGATGAATTGCCATGATTCTTGCAGAAGGAAACTTGCGCGGTGGGCTCAGGCACGGACCACCTCAGCGCCGGCGGCGCAACGTCGCCGCGGTAATACAGCCACGTCAGCTTGATCGCGCGATGACCGTATGCGGCTTGGGAAACCTGGCACACCCAGCCGCCCTCGATGTCCCGCCGCCAGCCCGCCGCCGTCGGCTCCGGCAGATGGAAGTGTGGCCACGCGTATGAGAAGGCCGGATGTTCTAAGACCCCCCCCCACGTCCTAACAGCATCGAGCGCGCGCTCGAAGCAACCGCCATCGTCCCCGACGCGGTGCCCGTATCGCTTCTGATTCATGTATGCGAGCTGACACCAGCGACTGCACGGCGGGTGTGCGACCACGGGCCAGGGCCCGGCATAAAGGCGCGCGTCACGCTTCACGTCCCACGGGTCGACGTCCGGCAGGCCGAAGTAACAGCCGTTGGTCTGCACGTACAGGGCCGCGATCACGCCGCCCTCGCATCGTCATCCGCCTTGCCGGCGGCCTTCACCACCGTCTCGCAGCGCTGGCACAGGTACCGACTCTCGAGCTCGCCCGTGCGCCGGTCCCGCACCTCGACCGTCTGGCAGATCACGCGGAACAGTTTCAGGAACAGCTGCGGACCGTGCTTGCCGCACCAGCCCTTGCGCCCAGGCGAGACTTTCACCCGCACGTCAGGGCCGGCGTCGACCTCATAGGCGGGGTGAAACATCCCGTCGCTGTCGCGGCCGCCCAGGGCGAAGTTACGTACGCCGCAGAGCTCGCAGCGACGCGGGGCGGGGCGAATGTCGTCGGCCTGGTCGGGCTGCTCGAGCGTCACGCCGTTTCCTTCGTGAGGTCCGGGTGCCACGTGGTCAGCGGCCACTGCTGCGGGTCCGCCGGCGTGAAGTCGAGGCGCGGCTCGGAATCGTCCTCAGCCTTCGGCGGTTTCTTGCGCAGATACTCGCGGGGAAACCAGTGACAGCCCGGCCTATCTGGCGCAATCGACGGGAAAGGCGTCGCGGCAAATCTCACAACGGAAACGCGCGCGTGGATTCGATTGCAGCCCAGGCCAGCTCCGACGTGGCATTGCACTCGACACCCGGCGTCGGCCTCAACGACCTCACACTCGAGCCCGACAAATGCATCCATCGTCGAGCAGCATGAGCCGACCACGACACAAACATCGCCGTCTTTGAAGCCATCGCCCACGGCAGGATCGCTAAAGAACTTAATGAGCCGAGTGATCGTCTCGCGCGCGCTCATTTCCCGCGCCTCACCGGCCGCACACGCGACACCCTGGCGCGCCGCACGTTCGCGGTCTTCATGCCGCGGTAGGTCACGCAGGGCAGTGTGGCGTTCAAGTCATCCGCGATGGTCGCGACGAGAAAGTCGCGGGCCTCGGTCGTCTCCGCGCTGACCTCGATCGCCAGCGTTGCAATGTGTCGCTTCATTCGGCCCTCGTCGTCAGCTTGTAAAGGAACCCGCCGTCGGGGAGTTTCATCCCGTGACCCAGCGGGGCTTTCGGTCCAAAGAGAGCAGCGCGCACCACGCGCGCGGAGACCTGGCCGGCGGGGCTCTGTCGCCCGTCCTTCCTCAACACGTAGGCGGGCTCAGCGGACGCCGCTGCGGACTCGGGGAGCGGCAACATCACGAGGTCGTAGCCGAGGCGCAGGACGCGAATGAGGTCCTTCACGGTCAGAATCGTCGGCCAGACCTCGCGGCGGAATTCGGCCTCGGTCATGGCGTCACCGGCCCATTCGGCGCCTGCCTGCGGCTCAGCGTGAGAGGTGGCCGCGCATCGCCTTCTCGAACTCGGATTGCCACGCCCGGTAGTCCGGTTCCTTCAGGCCATTCCTCGTCGGTGGTGGGTCGACCTTCAGGAGCGGGCCGGCAGGCCTGCCCCCGAGTTCCCGCCACAGCTGCGCCCGCCGCGCCCGCTCGCTCTGAATCGCTGAGCGCCGGCGCTCGATACTCTCGAGCAACCACTTCAACACATTCGCCCCCTTGTGCCGGCGACCTCACGCCCTCGGTTTCCATTTCCAGGTGCACAGCGCGCGGGATCATCGGATGTCCTCACGCAGCAGCCCGTAGCGTTTCGCAGCGGGAAGGCCGCGGCGCAGATCACGATCGCCCTGAAGCTGCCGCAGATCCCGCCGCGCGCGCAGGTAGCCGTGCACCAGCGCGCAAAGCCAGAACAGCAGGACGAAGAGCACGCCCCACATGCTGAGGAGCTCAGCTAGATAGGCCTCGCGCAGCTGGTCGGCGGCGTCGCTCATAGCTTCCCCGCCATGGCTTCGAGGATGGCGGCGTGCGCTGCGCATTCGTCAGCCCGCTCTTTGGAAACTGCGTTGCGATGCGCCGTGTATTCCTCTCGGAAATCATCCTCCTCGCGTAGCAGCGCAGCGCGACCAGCTAACAACGCCCGTTGCATCTCCTCTGTGGGCCTGCGCTGCTGGAGCTGTTGGATGATCTCCCACGCATATCGTGCAACACGCTGCGGAATCATCGAGTCTGGCAGTGCGCATGTTGCGTAGCGCTCAACCATCGCCAGCCGCTCCTCGCTCACCGCCCCGGATGGCGCGGCTTTGCCGGTGCAGTCAGGGCAGCCCATGTCGGCGCGGTTCCACGCGACGTCCGGCGGGTGAGGAATCTTGCGCACGTCACCGGTGCCCCCGCACGTCGCGCACGTAGAGGGGGTCATGGCCGGCTTCCCACTGGAAACACTTCTCGTCCGCCACACCAGCGGCACTCGAACTGCGCGTAAGACACGGCCTTGTCCGGTGGACTACTAGCGACGGTGGTTGAAGTCCACGTGTTCCATGGTTCTTCGATCTGCCTGTACGCATGCGGGCAGTCCCATCGCGGGATATGCATAAGGTTGCTAGCGCCCATCTATGCCCCCTTGCCCGCGTCGGTGGCGGGTACTGGCACGAATTCGTGATGAACCGGATGCCCCGGCCAACGCTGCGCAGCGCCGCAATATCGGCCGTCCTCTTTGACGTGATAGCAGTACGGCCCGCCGTTCAGCCGATGCTGGCCCGCGTCGTATTTCGATACGTCGGCGTCGGGGTGCGGAACACCGGGGACGTCCACGTGCGTCTGCTGTTTGCCCGCGTCGGTGTACGGTGGTGGAAGTGGGATGGAGTAGTAAGCGCAAACATCCGGCCGAGAAAAATGATGCAGGCCGAAAGGCCGCTGTCGGTGTTTCACCGTTCCAATTGCCATATGAGGGAGTGAATGCACACCAGTACATGCCGTCAGCCGGCAACGCATCCCCCGGCTTCCACGCTATCCACTCTCCCTGCTGCCGGGTGAGCGCGGCGATGGCGCGCTCTACAGCCTTAGCGGAGTGCTCTAGATCAGCATGGCGAAGCGTGCTGGCAACGTGGCGCAACTCTATTGCGGCTATCTCGATCGCCCCGGCTGGCTGCCGGGTGAGCGCGGCGATGGCGCGTGTTACGGCTGCGCGCATTTCGTAGCGCGACGGAACCGATAGGAACGCAATGACCGGCGCCAATTCGCGCACGATGTCGTCCACCTCCCCGACTGGCGGCTGGGGGGATTGCGAGGCAGAAACGCAATTAATGAATATGGACCAGTCGGCCTCGCACCCATTGCATTCGTAGCCCGTGTCCAATTCGGCACCGCAGTCCGGGCAATGATTCCAGTCGAACGTTACGGGCATCGCACGCACTCCTCGGCTGAGATGAACTCGCGAGCGGCTTGCAGATGAGCGAGGCACATTACGTGCAGCCGATCACCATGCCATTCGCACGCGCAGCGACCGTTGCGCAAATCCTTCGGTAGCCCCCCCTCTGTGCGCGGCTGCGAGAGATGGGCGAGAAACGTGTCCACATCCTCGTGTCCGTCTTCAATGCCTAGCTCGTACAGTGCTTCCCCCAATTCCTTGAGGTCATTGGTTCCGTCAGCACCACCCAAGTAGGTTACGGCGCCCGTCTGCGCGTTTTCCTCGCAGTCATCGGCCACGTGGAATGCAGCGTGCAGCAGCTTGCGCAATGCAGGCCACGGCTCCCCCTCTGTGCGCGGCTGCGAGAGATGGGAGATGAAGGCCAAGACCCGTTCCACGTAGTCCCTTGGGACCTCAACGTCCGGACTGTTGGGCCTGTACCACTTGTGCATTTCCAGGCTGAAGCGCGATTGTTCGATGATCTCCCCGGCCTCCCTGGAGGTCGGCTCCCAGAGACGAAAGTCGAGTAGGGTGAGCAAATCGGCCAGTGAGTCGGAATGCCTCCATGCTCGCGGGGCAATCTCGCGCAGCTCTTGCAGCCGCTCCCGTGTAACTTCGGTCATGAGCGGCTCCGCAGGAAGACGATGACCGCCGCCGTGATGAGGGCCGCGACGATCGCGAATCGCCGCCAGAACCGACGCCAGTCGCGCAGGCCAACGAGCGAGACGGTCGGCACCGTTACCCAGCTTCCGCCATCGAGCCGCACCAAGCAGAAGTCATCGGGCGCTTCGTAGTCGGCGGCGATCGAGTCCACGGTGCCAGTCTTTCCTGCGACCGGGCCATAGAGCACCTTCACGCGGTCGCCGACCTTGATCTCGGCGCTCATCGGAACGGCCTGTAGGTGACCGCGACGAAGGGGTACTCAGTGCCACGGTCTCGGGTCGTCGAGATCGTCGAGACGTGTTTCAACCCGAGGTCGATGCGCCAGCCGTTCGGCAAGTCCGCTTCGTAGCCGAGGCGGAACGTGCCAACCGGTCCGGTGCACCAGCGATCGCGGCACCAGCGGCCTTCGTACGACCCGTCGGAGTGGCGGTATGGGCGAGGGGTGAAATCAATCTCGCCTGAGACGTACACGTTCGAAGGATCGAACAAGCACGCGCCTAACAAGTACAGGAGACAGGCGTTCATCGGACGGGCGGCTCGACGATGCCGAACACCTCGCGGGCCTGCTCGACGAGCGCGGGGCCGTAGTAGTCGGCGTCCGGATCGCTCTGCGCCCACTTGTCAGCGAACTGCACCGCGCGAACGATGATGCCGAGGTCAGCCAGGCTGACGTTCAGCACGACCCCGTTGTCCTCGATGGCTCCGTCAGCGATGGCCGCATCGGCAACGCGCTGAAGTTTGTCAAGCAGTGCTTTCACGTAGGGCTCCGTGCGCGGCTTCAGGCCGCGGCCTTGTTGTGGTGGTCGCGGGTGAAAAGCTGCGCGGCATGGGCCGCACTCAGGTATTCGGACTTCGCGACTAGGTAGGCGCGGTACTTGGCGCGCGCGATCGAGTGGAGGCGGAGACACTCGGCAACAGGCTCGCCTCCGGCGCTCTGGCCGTAAGCGCCGTCGGTGACACCGGCCTGGGGGTAAGAAACATCCGATGGCTGCATTGCCGCTGATCCTTCCGTAAGACGGTTGGAATAATAGCAATGCTAATCGCCATGTCAATAGCGGTGCTATTGACGATATCGGGAAGACCCCTAAGTTGCGAATTGCGACACGCTTCCTGCGGCATTAAGGACCGAGCTTGACGACCGGTAGAAGAGCCCAGGACTATTGCTCGGCCGGGCAGAACAACAACAAGAATGAGGCGACCATGTTCTTCATCCTCTGGATAGGCTTCAGCATCATCGCGGCCGTAGTAGCCGGCAACAAAGGAAGATCCGCCGTGGGATTTTTCTTTCTGGCGCTGCTTCTCTCGCCATTGATCGGGCTCATTGCCGCCTTCGCGGCCGCACCTAACAAACCGAACGTGGAATCTGCACAGCTACAATCGGGTGAGTCGAAGAAGTGCCCGTACTGTGCCGAGCTCATAAAAGCTGAGGCGATGGTCTGCAAGCATTGTGGACGAGATCAAACGTCGCCCGCGAGCTAGGGCGTCTCGGGGTCGCTCTCCAAGGTCGCGATCACTTCCTCTGGTGTCAGCTCGCGGCATTCCTTGCGCGAGTTCAAACTTTTTTTCGACTCGATTCCTCGATGTCGACTATCTCCCCGAGCACCTTGCCCTCGATCGCTATTCGTTGACCTCGCGTCAGGCTGAAGAATCGTTCGGGTGTGATTCGCTCAAATGGCCATTCAGCCAATGCGGCTTGCTCGGCGATTTCTCGAGCGAGGCGGGGGCTGAACGCCTGTACCTCAACTCCGAGTTCCTTCGCAAACTGACTGGCCCGCTCCGCATTCAGGGAACGCAGTCCGGCGAACAGCTGCGAGACCACTCCCTGTGTGAAGCCGTGCTCTGCTGCGAACTCCGCCTGGGAGCGTTTCCAATGCTTCGACCAAAGCGCCCGTAGGAGTTCTCCCTCCCGCTTCGCGACCTCTTTTGGGACGCCTTCCCCAGGACCGGGGCGTTTTTTTCTCGTTGCCACCGCCGAAAGGTCGGCGATTGCTATTTGAGCCTCAACGAGCATGCTATTGACGGCGACCAATAGCGCCGCTATTAATAGGCCGATGAAGCTCAGAGAGTATTTGTCGGAGGAAGGAATCACCCAGTCGGAGTTCGCCCGACGAATGAAGGTCACGCAAGGAATGGTGTGGCAGTGGGTCAGCGGCCGCCGCCGCGTGTCCGCGGAGCAGGTTCGTCCGATGGAGCTCGCGACCGATGGAAAAGTGACTGGCCACGACGTTAGGCCGGATCTTTATCCGCGGCAAGACGCGGCCTGAGGCAAGGATCGAGAGCTGCTCGCATGCGAATCGCCACCGGGTTCAACTTAACGTTCGGACATAGCGCGGGCCAGCTGCGCATTAAGGGTTTATACGGGGGTGGCACGATACATGCGCTGCCGCGAGGCGCGTGGGGAATGCGACGTAACGCCCTAACAACCCGCGCGGCGCAATCATGAGTTGCATCAAGACGAGACAGCTCTCCGCCGAGGAGGCAGCGGCCCTCGAATACGCACGCCGCCACGGCGGCACCATCGAGCGCACCGAATACGGCTGGGGAACGCAGGACCTCTCGAAGCTCGAGGACGTGTTCAGCACCGGCACGGTGAAGGCCCTCGTCGCTGCCAAGCGCATGAAGTGGACGCTGCACGAGCGGCGCAACGGCTCGAGCGTTCCCATCGAGGCGCGCCTCGTGGACGGTGCCGCATGAGCACGGAGCGGGAACTGCAAGAACGCCTCGCGCGAGCTCGCGAGAATCACAGCAAGGAATCGAAGCTGCGCGAGCATCTCGCGCTCGGGCAGTTAGGCAAGGCCACGCAGATTGCCGACGAGCTCGGCGGACCTCTGCCGCGCGGGGTTGTCGTCTCGCTCAGTCAGGCGAGGGCGCGGCAGTGATCCTCAATCCCAAAGTGTGGCGTTTGTGGGTGCGGGAGTCCGGGGCCGCGAACGCGATCGCTTTCGCCCTGCGACAGGGATTCACGCGCGAGCAGATCCTCGCCGCAAATCGGGTCTGGCTTGCTGCTGCGCTGCTCGAAGCCAACGGGGCGCGCCAATGAGATACACCACCAAAGGGGATAACCGCGCTGTAAGCGCGGGGTCAAGTCATGAGAGCCGGACACGTCTGCGTGACGCCCGGCATTGTTCGCCGTCGTGCGGCAGCCGGCTCGGTGCTGATGACCGACCCGTCCCTGCACGAAGCGCCGGGAAACTCCGCACGCAGGACCTCCCCAACACTGAGAGCCCGCAAGGGCATGCCAGCCCGGGAGGGGGTGTTCCCCTCCCGGGCGCGGCTAGTTAGAGGGTTCACGATTTGAGAGCTGACAGGCCTAACCACTGCAAGCGGGCGCTGCCCGCTTTTTTTCCGTCTCAAGGGTTTCCTGTAGGCGCGCGCCCACAGGCGCTGCTCTTCGCCGCTGACGGAGAGCGCGCATGAGCAATTGGGCAATGGGCTGGGCTCAACGCCAGCGGCTGGGGGACCCGGTTGCCAAGGCGATTCTCTCGACCATGTGCTACCTGATGAAGGACGACACGCTGCTGTCATTCCCGAGCGTGCCGACCTTGGAGGAGTACACCGAGTACGACGATCGAACTATTCGGAAGGCGCTTCAGCGCCTGGCCGAGGCCGGGAAGATCCTCGACACCGGGCTAAAGAAGAACAACGTCACCGTATGGCGAATCCCAGGCTACGAGAACTGGCTGCGGAAGCAAAACGAAAGCCCTGACAAAAATGAGAGGGCTTCGGAAACAGACCTTCGTGCGCTGGCCCAAGTCGCTGAACTGACGAAGCAAAAAACCGTCGGCGGGCCTAGCAAAGCCAAGCCCCCGCAAAAAGGGGAGGGCTCAGAAAAGGCCCCCTCACATTTGCCGGCAAGCCCTCCCACTTCTGCGGAAAACACCCATCAAGCCCCCCCAAAAATGGGAGGCAATCTTCAAGAGGATCTTTCAGAAGGATCTTCAGGCGCGCGCGCGGGCGAGCCCTCCGGGCCCACGCGCGCTCTGGAGTCGGAACCCACCCCCGATGTTCCACGCGGAACCAAGCCAGGGCGCGAGCCTCCCGCGTTCGACGAGCAGCGAACCCGGGTCTATTTCTGGAACATCGCCCGCAATCAGGCCCTGCTCGACTCGGGGCTCTTCGGCATCTGTCCGAACCCACGGCCCGCGCTCTTCGACGACATCCCGAATACCGAGCCCCTGTACGCCCGCGCGGCTCTGGTGAAAGTCTGCGAAGAGGCGACGGCCTGGGCGATCGGGGAGGCGAGGGCGAAGCACCCGATGACCCCCGCCGATGACCGGGCCATCCACGACGGCGTGCGCGCCCGGGTGAACGACGAGATCGTACGCCTGAGCCCGCAGCCGCTCGCCCGCCGTCCGCCACCGGTGGCCGCCTGATGCCGGGCCCGGTCCTCACCCGCGCGCAGCGCGACGCCCTTGTCGAGGTGGCGAAGCGTCGCATTGACCTGATGGCGAAGATCCGGGCGAACCCGGCGACGTGCGGACCGCTACGCGCGAAGCTCAACAAGCTGCCCACAATCCGCGAGCTCGCCGCGCGGCACGGCATCACCTACCAAGCCGTACTGGATGGTCAACAACCCGCCGAAGATGGAGCACCCGCTCGACATCATGGCGCGGGAAATGGCCGAGGGGCGCGTCTGATGCGCGGCCTGCGCCTGAAAATCCCGGGACGTGGCCGAGGGGCAGTCTTGCTTGCGCAGGCCGTTCCTGACGGTCACACCATCGCGTTCGCGCCCGATCAGCTGCTCGAGGTGCTGCAGCCGAAGCGGGGCAAGCGATCGAGCGCGCCCGCCGTCGATTTCGAAGGCTGGCTGGCGCGGGACATGACGGTATTGGGGTTGCCGTCATTCTCGCGCCAGTTCGCCTATGCACCCGGCCGCAAGATGCGCGCCGACTTCGCATTCGAGCCGCAGCGGCTGCTCGTCGAAGTGCAGGGCGGCATCTGGCGCCGCGGGGGTGGTGCTCACAGCCACCCGACGAAGCTCCTCAGCGACATCGAGAAACACCAGCTGGCCGTCATCAACGGGTGGTTTGTGTTCCCAGTAACGACCGACCAAGTGCGCAACGGCGAAGCCGTGCGTCTCATCGAAATCGCGCTCAAGGCGCGGGGGTGGCGACCATGACCAAGGGGAATTCTGTGGCGATGTGCATGACGCATCGTCGACCGCTGAACGTCTGCCAGTGCGGCTCGACCGCGCCATTTGTCGGCGTGGCTGAGCACGTGAGCGACCTGCGCGAGCGCCAGGCCGCGGTGAACGCCGAGCAGTGGCTCGATCAAGCCGAGGCGCGAGATCACGCCGAGCGTGTGGCCGAGTGGACTGGGGAGGATGTTCCACGTGGAGAAGGCCTCGCGGTGTTTTGGTGGGGCGTGGGCATCGGTGCTGCCGGCATCGCCTGCGTCCTGATCGCCCTCTACATGGCGACGCAGGGGCGGGTATGAGCGAGCGAACAGCTGCCGATGTCATTCCGACGGACCAGATCGTCGAGGGGCTGAAGTCGATCGAGTCCGCCGTGCACACGGGAAACTGGAACGGCGAACTCGCGTGGCTGGTCCGCGCCTGCCGTCGATTGACGGGCGAGGATGGGTACGTTGCGCCGTCCCCAGCAGTTAAAGCGGTCACCCCCGATGCCGACGTTATCCCGGCGGGGTCGATCACGGGGAAGCGCATCGAGCTCAGCGAGGGACGTTCCGTCTTTGTGGGCCGTCACGGAGATATGGCGCTCATCAGCTTCAAGAATCGCCGCGGAGATGTGACCAACATCGCCATATCCCAGGAAGCACGCGGCGCGTTGGTGCAGCTGCTGCTCGAGGACTGCGCATGAAAGCCGAGAACAACACACGGACGCCGCTGGTCGTCTATGACGATGACACTTTGGACGCCTTGTACATCACGACCGATGCGCGCCTCGCTAACAGCAAAGCCGCCATTGCCGAAATTTCCATCGGCTACGACGAGCCTTTCGAGAGCGAGCAGCGGCAATACGCTGACGACTTGGTCCACCGCTACAACAGCCACGACGCCCTGGTGGCGGCGCTGGAGGAGCTGCTAGCCGCTGAGCAGATCGACTACCACGCGCCGGGCGTACTCGACAGGGCCCGCGCCGCCCTCTCCCAATCACGAGGGGAAAAGCCGTGAGCAAACTCACCATCGAGCGAATGCTTGCCGACTACGACTGGCAAGCGGCCTTTGAGTACGCCTCGTTCAAGATCGAGGATGTAGCGGAAATCCACGGATCGGACGACGGCGAGAACGACGGTGACGAATGGGTCATGTGGGGTCGCCTGCGCGACGGCCGTTGGTTCTACCTGCATGCCGGCTGCGATTACACGGGGTGGGATTGCCAAGCCGGCGGCGACAGTGTCGTACACGAGTCGCGCGACGAAGTAATCCGCATGGGGATGGACTTCGGTGCCCGACAGCGCTTCGGCCTGCTACTACCTGGCGAAGGCGAGCAGCCATGAGCGCGGGGAAGGTGACGCCGGGAGTGTGGACGTGGTGGACGAGCAATAGTTGGCGGCGCCTGTTTGCAGAGAACGGCAGCCGGCGCCATTCCGTGCTGATGCCCGTTACATGCCACGACGGGCATCCGGATATCTCCGTGACGCAGGCCGATATGGATCTGATCGCCGAGGCCGGCACGGTCCACAACGAGACCGGCAAGACGCCGCGCCAGCTCGCGTCCGACTACGACGCCCTCTCCCATCAGCGCGACGAGTTGCGGGAGGAGAACGAGCGGCTGAACGAAAAGGACCGCATGAAGACGCACGAGATCAACGTGCTCACACCGGAGAATCGTGGCTTGCGGGAGGCGCTGATAGAGGCTCGCACCTTCGTCGATAGACACAGCGAGTCTTGGTGCAGCAGCGGACAAGAACTGCTCAGGCGCATCGACGAAGCCCTCAACAGCAGAGGTGGCCAATGAACGCAGCCGCCGACGTTGTCGTATCCAAGCCCCGCGCACCGCGGCGCCTCGACGGCCGCGAGCGCTCGATAATCGATTCCGAACTCGAACTATGGGGAGAATGGTGGGAGCAAAACCCCATCAACGGATACCCGAGCGCCTCGGCTCTGGTGGCGTTCATCGAAGGCGCCGGGGGTCGTCGCCTCGGCAGTCGCGAGCTTCACAAGGGCATGCCCAATGCCGTCTACTGGATTCACCAACGCTGGTTGCAGCTCGAGTCCTGCTTTCAGGTGGTCATCTGGCTGCACTTCGTTCCACGTGTCGACCAGGAAACCGGCCGGTGTCGCAGCGACGAGGAGAACGCGCAGCTGCTCGACATCAGCGTGGATGCCTACCGCATGCGCCTGACGCGTGCCCGATACGCATACATTGGGGTCCCGTGCCCTCTGTAGGATTGACCCGACGTTATAACTATCGTAACGTCGGCGTAGGTTCCGCCTCTGCGCTCAGCGGAGTCTGACACCGAAGCCCGCCTGAGCAGCGGGCTTTTTCATTTGACCTCCCTGAAGAAAAACCGCCCGCCCATTTGCGCGGGCTTCCGCGGCCGCTCGACCTTTTCGAGCAGCGTGTGACGACGCTTTCCGGCGCGCCCTCATTCGTGCGCTGGACCGGCCGCTCTTTATTCCCGCGAGACCCATGCAGCAGACGCAAGCCTCAACCCTGCGCCGGCGACTGCTGGGCCTCGCGCTCGGCCTCATTGCCGCCCTGGGCATCAACGCGCCCACGGGCGCAGCCTTCGTCAACATCTCGGGCGCAGGCAGGCACGTCATCGAGGCGGCGTCCGAGGACTCAGGCCCCACCCGCTACACGGCCACGCACCACGTGCGGTGCGATGCCAGCGGATCCGGCAACGGCCTCACGTACGAGACGGCCTGGACGCCGACTCAGGCGAAGGCCGCCGTCGCCGGCAATATCGTGCAGTGGCACCCGGGCTCGGGTGGCCTCTGCCAGTTCGCACCCACGGGCAATGATGACGGGGCCTGGGCGCCGACGAACTCCGGCACATCCGGCAGCCCGATCATCCACTACGCCTCGTATGCGGCGACGTTCCTTTCGACGCCGACGAGCAACGCGAACCGCACGGAGCTCTCGCACTCCGGCAACGGAACTTCGAACGCGCAGCGCAGCGCGATCATCGACAGTGGCGGGCAATCGAACGTCATCTTCGACGGGTTCCTCGTCAACTGGGCGAACGCGAAGCCGGCCATCGATGGCGGCTGGTTCAACATCGGCGGCCAAGCTGGTGGGTATGAGAACGTTCAGATTCTCAATACCTACATTCAGGCCGCCGAGGACACGATCGGGGGCAACTACCCCGCGGTGTGGGTCGAGGGTGTCGACGGGTTCGTCTTCTCGGGCAACGTAGTTAGGGACCTCTCGAGCTCGACCGACACGAGCCAGAACGTCGCCGCCGTCATCACGTACGGCTGCGAAAACATGGTGGTGAGCTATAACACGCTCATCAACGTGCAGACCGGGTTCTACATCAAGGGCTCGGCCACCGGAATGCAGAATTCCGGGACGATCAGCTACAACCTGATCCAGGACGTGACGCGCGGCATGCGCATCGCGGACGTGAGCGCGACAACGCGCCTCGTGGTGAGTTTCAACCTCATCACCGACTTCAGCGTTTACGGCATCCTCATCACGTCGAATGGTGCTGACGACGGTCGGATGACTGACCTCTTCAGCAACACGATTGCACGTACCTCGGGCACGCCCGGCGCCCTGATCTCGGTCAACGAGACCACGGGCACCACGATCCGCATCCGCGACAATGTGCTGTTCAACGACAACGACTCGACGGGTTTCTTCGACGCCGGCGAGTACTCGCAGCCCTGGCAGGTGCTCGACTATCAGTGGCACGTGCAAAACCCGGGCACGTTTCAGGCCTCGTACAACGGTAGCAACGCGACATCACTGGCGGCCTGGCGAACGCTCACGGGTGCGGAAGCCAATTCGACCGTCACGGCCACAATTCCCTTCGTCGACGCCGCGAACGATGACTTCGCAGTCACGGGCGCACCGACGACGGCATCGAGCACTGGCGGCCCTGTGGGCTGCTGCAACGGCGCCGAACTTCCAGGATTCAAGCTGGTGTCAGGACTATGAAGCGGCTGCTATCGATCCTGCTGCTGTGCCTGCTGCCGTTTTCGGCGCAGGCGCAGATCGCGCTCGGCGCTCAGGCCGACTCGGTCACGGCGAGCACCACGACCGGCACGTGTACGGTGAGCCCGACGGCGGGCTCGCTTCTCGTCGTCGCCTGGGTGCTGCGCGGTGGCAACTCGCTCACGAGCATCACCGACGACCGCGGCCAGACCTACACGGCTGTCACGACGCCGATCCTCGACGCCGCGCGCGCAGGCATCCACTACGTCGCGAACGCCGCGTCAGGATCGACGACGGTCACCGTGCAGGCCGGCGCGACCGAAACGGTCATCATCAATTGCTCGTATTGGACCGGTGCGGCGACTAGCTCGGTCGTCGAGGCCTTCGACAGCATCGCGAACCCTTCGGGGCTTTCTCATCCGCACGGCGCGACGGGCGTCTCGGCGCAGTCCGGCGACCTCATCGTCACGGTGTGCGGGCAGAGCTCGACGATTACCGATGAGGTGGTCGCGGCGAACTACACCGCGCTTACGATGGCCACGGGCGGCAACAACCGCCACTGGTGGCAGTACCGGCTGGCCGCATCGAGTCTCACCGGCGAGACCGCCCCCTATACGGCGAGCTCGCATAGCTCGGCCTGCATGATCGGCTCGTTCAACCAAGCCGCCGCCGCCTCCTCGGGGCTCCTACTTCGGAGACGTAGATCGTGAAACACGCCCGCGCATTGCTTGCTGCGCTGCTCGCCTTCGGCTCGATCAGCACGGCCTGGGCGGAAGTCTGGCATGCCCGCTATGGTGTCGCCGAGACTTTCAATTTCAAGCTCTACAACGCCGACGGGACGCTCGACGTCGATGAGGCGGATGGCGGCACCGAGGTCTCGCTCTCGTGCAATGAGGGCGCCGAAACCACGGCGACGAATGACTTCGCCGACGAGGGCACGTTCTACTCGATCGCCCTGACCGCGGCCGAAATGCAGTGCGAGCGCATTGCGGTCGTGATCGCTGCGACCACGACGGAAGTGTTCTTCATCCAGACGCACAGCAACGCGTCTGCGATGACCCCGACCGAGGACGTCGACGTTCAGGAGATCGGCGGCGCAGCGGTCAGCACCTCGACCGCACAGCTCGGCGTGAACGTGGTGAACGCGGGCGGCACGGCATGGGGCTCGGGCGCCATCACGGCGGCCAGCATCGCGACGGACGCTATTGGCGCCGCCGAGATCGCCAGCGCGGCAATCGCCGCTGATGAAATTGCTGCGGACGCCATCGGATCCTCCGAGATCGCTGCCGATGCCATCGGGGCGAGTGAGCTCGCGAGCGCGGCGATCGCTGCCGACGAGATCGCAACGGATGCCATTGGCGCCGCGGAGATTGCTGCCGATGCCATTGCGGCCTCGGAAGTGGCAACGGATGCAATTGGGGCGGCCGAACTCGCTGCGAACGCGATTGGCGCAGCGGAGATCGCCGACGGTGCCATCGACGGGAATACCTACGCGTGCCCGGCCACTGCGGGCGCGATGGCTGCGCTCGGCATCATCGATTGCGGTACGGCTCAGGCAGCCACCGGAACCACACTACAGCTGCGCGCCGCCGCGGCCTTCGCCGATGACGAGATCATCGGTGCAACGTGCCTTGTCACGGGTGGGTCGGCAGGTGTGGGTCAGGCGCGCACCGTCTCGGACTACGTCTCGAGCACGGATACCGCGACCGTTGCGACGTGGACGACCACGCCGACGGGGACCATCACCTACGTCTGTTTCGGCACCGCCACCGGCTCGAGCGGCTCGGTAACGATCGCCGCCGGCGGCATCACGGCATCAAGCTTCGCCTCTGGCGCCATCGATTCAGCCGCCATCGCGACGGACGCGATCGGCGCTGCCGAACTCGCTGCTGATGCCATCGGGGCGAGTGAGCTCGCGAGCGCGGCCATCGCTGCCGACGAGATCGCAACCGACGCCATTGGTGCCGCGGAGCTCGCGGCCGATGCTGTGGGCACGAGTGAGATTGCGACGGACGCCATCACCGCGACGGAAGTCGCTGCGGACGCCCTGGGCGCCTCTGAGATTGCGGCGAGCGCCATCGGCTCGAGCGAACTGGCCGACGGCGGCATCACCTCGGCCGAATTCGGATCCGGGGCCATCACGGCCACGGTCATTGCGACGGATGCGCTCGGCGCTGCCGAGCTCGCTGCAGACGCGGTGACCGAGGTGCAGAGCGGCCTGGCGACCTCCTCGGCGCTGTCCACGCTCTCGACCACCATCGGAAGCCCAGCTGGCGCGAGCCTGGCTGCGGATATCGCGGCCATCGAGGACCAGACCGACGAGCTCGCGGCCTTCATCACGGACGTAGGCGTCAACGGTGCGGGCCTGACGGCGCTGCCCTGGAATGCGGCCTATGACGCCGAGGTGCAGAGCGAAGTGACCGACGCCCTGAACCTGCTGCTCCTCACCGAGCCGGCGGCCAAGCCCACATGGGGCTCGTCGACGGTGTGGGACGGCATTGCCTGGCTGACAGCCTGGTCGCGCAACAAGGTCACGCAGTCGACCACGACGAAGACGCTGCGGAACGACGCCGATAACTCGAACCTCGTCACCTGCACGGTCAGCGACGCCGGCGGGGTGTTCACGCTGAGCGAATGCTCGCCCTGATATAGGAGACGTCCCATGGCCATCGACACTGCTGCGAAGCGCGCTGCTGCGCTCGGCGCTGGTCTGACGCCAGGGGTTGTGCTCCCGGTTCCTGACGGAACCATCAGCGCGGCTGATCGAGCGTCCCTCGTAGGCGTCTACATGCCGGGGAGCGTGACCATCACGCCCCGCTTCACGGTGGGGCTGCGTGCTCGACATTCCTCGGTGCGAGTGCCGCAGTGACGATCCCGCTCGTACACCCGTCCGACTCGGCATCGATCCCGCTCGACTGGTCGGACGTGCTCGGCGATTCGCTGACGCTCTCGAGCGTCACGCATACCCTGCCCGCAGGCCTGACCAAGGTGAGCGAGAGCACGGACACGGCGAACGGTTTGTCACAGGTGACGGTCTCGGGTGCAACCCATGGCCAGCTGTACCACATACAGGCTGCTGCCACCTTGAGCGACGGGCAGGTGGTGACGCGAGTCATTCCTGCCCGTGCATTCAACGCCTGATGCCTCGGGCCGCACCGCACCCGTGCTGCCACCCAGGATGCACGACGCTCACGGGAGCGCGCTTCTGCCCTGTGCACGTGCGCAGCGTGAAGCGAGAGATAGATAGACGCCGAGGAAACTCGGCTGCGCGTGGCTACGACTATGAGTGGCGCAAGCGAAGCAAGGCATATCTGCTATCGCACCCACTGTGTGAATGCGACGAATGCAAGGCTGGCGCGCTGAGGGTCACGGCTTCTGAGGTGGTCGACCACATCAAGCCCATAGCCACGCACCCCGAGCTCAGGCTGACCGAAAGCAACTGGCGAGCGATGTCGAAGGCATGCCACGACAGGCACACCGCACGCACGCAGGCATTCGGTCGAACGAGAGGGGCAGGGCAGCGGCCTAGCTACCCAGGGCGCTGAGCCCTTAGGGGGATGGGGGTCGGATCTCTGGGGCTTTTGCTTTGGTGAC
>Ga0196964_10000208_pt1 | contig 43157 bp, 34 predicted proteins | sample S1_10metaG_FD_148615 | JGI IMG/M metagenome (GOLD analysis project Ga0196964, IMG submission 148615) | Soil microbial communities from Anza Borrego desert, Southern California, United States - S1_10 | ecosystem: Environmental > Terrestrial > Soil > Desert | place: USA: California | collected...
CGCCAGGCTTACCTGCAGCTTCCTGAAACCTGAGGATGCGATTGCCTGGGTGCCGTTTTTCGAAGATGCGGAATCCGTTGCCGGGCTTCCCGACGTAGGACAGCCATCCGCCTTCGCAACCGCCGCGTTCTGGATCGACCGACAGATGGCCCGCTACCGGGAACACCGGTACGGATTGCAGGCGCTGCTGCTGAAAGAATCCGGGGAAATGGTTGGGATGTGCGGATTGCTGCTCCAGGAAATTGAGGGAAAGCCGGAGCTGGAGGTCGGCTACCATATGCTCGCCGCCCATCGGGGTAATGGCTACGCACCTGAAGCAGCCGCGTTCTTCATAGATTTTGCGTTTAGGAACAACCAGTCGCAGACGGTAGTGTCGGTCATAGAGGTCAACAACATCAACTCACAAAAGGTAGCTGAGAAAAACGGGCTGGTAAGGGAAAAAAGAATTTCCTACGCAGGAATGGAAGTATATATTTACCGCATTACAAAAGAAAGCTGGGCGATGAAGGCAGATTCGACCCCATCCGCAAACTACCATGGAACAGATCTACGCTGAAGGTAAAAAATTTGAAAAACTTGATTCCCTTGCAACTGGCGAATACGAAGAGTGCAGTTTCGTTTCGTGTGATCTTACCGGGGCGGACCTTTCAGGATTTGTATTCACCAATTGCCGCTTCAGCGGCTGTAACATCTCCGCTGCAAAGCTTTCCGGCACCAGCCTCAGGAACGTCGGCTTTACGGATTGTAAGCTCAGTGGGCTTCAGTTCGGCGACTGCAATGATTTCCTTTTTGAAGTGAGTTTTAACGGCTGCATCCTCCAATATGCTTCCTTCTATCAGTGCCAGCTGAAAAAAGCAAGGTTCAGCAGCTGCAATCTGGCGGAGACTGACTTTACCTCGGCCAACCTCTCGGAAGCCGTCCTTGACAACTGCGATCTTTCCCTGGCGAACTTCGAGAACACTAACCTGGAGAAAGCCGACCTTCGGACAGCGTTCAACTTTAGCATTGACCCCGTCACCAACCGGATCAGGAAAGCGAAGTTCTCGGTCAATGGCGTAGGAGGACTGCTGCATCGGTTTGATATCGAGCTAACCTATTGATCCCGGTTCTTTCCGCAACTATCCCCCAATTTCCCGGGCATATTGCCTGTATCAGGTCATTCTTCACAAACCGCTGTCAGGCTTAGCGCTGTCTTAATGATAAACGCGGCTTCCCCGAGCCGGTTTTATTTCATAAATTGTTAATTCAAGCGATTACCCATGCTCAAAATACTGCTTCCGGCAACCCTGTTCCTCATAACCGTTGAAGCCGGTGCCCAGAACTATTCCATACAGTTGCAGTCTGGTAGCTTCACTCCTGAAAAGATGGTCGTTGCCGGAAGCGACAGAGAGCTTATTGCCGGGCGCTATTACCGTATTCTGCAGTTCAGTAAGATGCCCGCAGATGAGGAACGCCTGAAATTGGAAAAGAAGGGTATCCGGCTCCTGGAATATATTCCGAACAACGCTTTTATAGTGTCGATTGCGCAAGGCACCCCGGACATCGTATTAAGAGATCCATCGATCCGCGCGGTATTCCCGATGAGCGCACAGAATAAGCTTAATGATCTGCTGGCCAAGGGTCAGTACCCGGAATGGGCGAAGCGGGGGAAGGGCAATATCGAACTTACATTGCAGTACCATAAAGACATAACCCATGAGATGGCGGCACAACTCCTTGCCGGAAATTATGTCACCGTCGTAGCGAACATGCCGGAACAGAATGCTTTCCGGATCAATGTACCTGTCAGCCAGATCCGCAAAATTGCCGCACTCCCCTGGGTAAGCTTTATGGAGCCGGCCGATGCGGAGCCGGTCAGGGAAAACCTGGCAGGACGCACCAACCACAGAAGCAATACGATTGCTGCCGACTATCCGGCGGGACTGCATTTTGACGGTACGGGAGTCCGGGTAGCACTGAACGATGACGGAGTGATCGGACCACATATCGATTATAAAGGAAGGATCGTTAACCAATACATCACCTTCAACAACGGTAACCATGGAGACCATTGCGCAGGCATTATCTTCGGTGCCGGGAACAAAAACCCTGTAGCCAGAGGCATGGCTTTCGGAGCAGAGCTGGGTGTATACGGGGTCAGCTCAAGCTTTAATTCTTATTACCAAGCCTTTGACAGCATCAGCCTGCACTACCAGACGCAGGGTATCCGTATTACCTCGACTTCCTATGGAGACGGAAATAACACCGGTTATACGACCCGGGCGAGAATGATGGATCAGCAGATCCGGAATATGCCTGAGCTGATGCATGTGTTTTCAGCGGGCAACTCAGGCACATCAAACTTCAATTACGGGGCAGGCGCCGGCTGGGGCAATATCACCGGCGGACACAAACAAGCCAAGAACGTCATCACTGTCGGTAACGTATTTTACTACGACTCCCTCGCAACGTCGAGCAGCCGGGGACCGGCAAAGGACGGCAGGCTTAAACCCGACGTCTGTGCCGTCGGCACCAACGTGCTTTCCACGATCAGTCAGCATGAGTATGACTCTTATACCGGCACCTCGATGGCTTGTCCCGGGGTGGCTGGCACGCTCGCGCAGCTCTATCATGCTTATAAGACAATGAACAATGGCGATAATCCACCCTCTGCGCTGGTCAAGGCGGCAGTGCTCAATACCGCAGACGATCTGGGCAATCCCGGACCGGACTATAAGCACGGCTGGGGAAGGATCAATGCCCGTCGCGCGTTCGGCGTGCTCGCGGGAGGTCAGTATCTCACCGATTCCGTTTCACAGGCCGGCACAAAATCACATACGGTAGCAGTGTCGTCAAATGTCGCAGAGCTAAGAATCATGTTGTACTGGCATGATAAGGAGGCTTCGGCAGGCGCTTCAAAAGCGCTTGTCAACAACCTGGACCTGACCGTCACTGATCCTGCGTCGCAGACTATCCTGCCATGGGTATTAAACAAGACACCTACAGTTGCAGCCCTTTCTGCCAATGCATTCCAGGGAGTAGACACACTGAATAATGCCGAACAGGTGACCGTAGCGTCTCCCGCCCAAGGGAGCTATACGGTACAGGTAACCGGAACCTCCGTACCATTCGGACCTCAGTCTTATGTCGTGGTCTATGAGTTTGTCTACGACAGCCTGAAGCTTACTTACCCTATCGGCGGCGAATCAATAGTTCCCGGCATCCAGGAAACTATCCGGTGGGACGCCGTGGGCAGCAATGGTATATTTACGCTTGAGTATTCAACGGATAGCGGCAGCAACTGGACAACCATCAGCAGCAATGTAGCCGCCAACCGGAGATATTATAACTGGACGCCGCCTTCAGTGGTCAGCGGAAAGGCACTGGTGCGCATCAACCGCGGCAGTCAGTCGGACGTATCTGATGCTGCTTTTTCCATCATCGGGGTGCCTGCCGGCGTTTCTATCGACTGGGTGTGCACCGACAGCCTCAAAGTAAATTACAGTACCGTCACCGGAGCTACAGGCTATATCATTACGGCGCTGGGCATGAAATACATGGATTCCGTCGGATTCTCGAACACCGGATCATGCGTCGTTTATATGAACACTGCCACAGCTGGCTGGATCAGCGTACAGGCTGTAGGCCCGGATAACTGTACCGGACGGCGGGCATTGGCAATTCCTTACCTGGCGGCACCATTCAACTGCGTTCAACCCGAGGACCTGGCGGCAGGAGCGATGGTACTCCCGGACAATGCTTCCGAACTTACCTGCCAGGGCAGCGGCGTACAGGATACGGTCTCATTCCGTATCAGGAACAACAGCAACGTAAGCATAGGAAACTTCCCGGTATATTACAGCATCAACGGGGTACTGGCTGCCAGCAGCAATTATACGGGTTCTATTCCGCCCGGCGATTCCGCACTGTTTACCTTCTCTCAGTTGGCCAACCTGAACTTTAGCGGCTTAAACACGATCAAGGCCTGGGCTGACCATGGTCCGGATAATATTTCCTGGAATGATACAGCCACCATCGAAAAAACGGTGCTTATCCCAAATCTGTCAGCGCTGCCATTGATCGAAGATTTCGAAACCTTTACGCTTTGCGACACTTTCGCCAATTGCGAACTGCAGATCTGCAGCCTTCACAACGGCTGGTCGAATATGGTCAACGGAATTGACGACGATATAGACTGGCGCGTTCACTCCGGTCCAACACCATCACGAATCGCAACTGGTGTTACCGGGCCAACGTCTGATCATAACCCGGGTACACCCTCAGGCAGGTACCTTTACCTTGAAGGCACCAACTGCCCGGATCAGACCGCTATGCTCATTTCACCGTGTATTGATCTGACCGGAGTTCCTTATCCGCGTCTCAGTTTTGCCTGTCACATGTTCGGCGCCAATACAGGCAACCTCCATGTTGATGTGCTGACATCCGGGAGCTGGACAGAAGATATTCAGGGCACCGTCATTACCGGGAATACTGCAGATCAATGGCTCGTTTTTGACCAGAATCTTGCGCCTTTCAGCGGCTCTGTCATCAATCTGAGGTTCCGTGCGGAAACCGGATCCCTCGATGGAGATATCGCGCTGGACAATATCCGGGTGGAAAACGTTCCGCCGGTATCCGGGACCTATGATCCGGACAGGCTTCATGCTGCGGTATTCCCCAACCCGTCTGCCGGATTATATACAGTGCTGGCTGCAAAGGCGGCAAAAGGTACTGTCCTGACCGTATCAGACCTCAGCGGCAGGGTGCTCCACAAGCTGGAGGGAGTGTTTGATGGAAACGCTACTGTGATACTGGATCTTACCGGCTTCCCGTCCGGCATGTACCTGCTGACACTCAAAGACAACAACAAAACATATAATACAAAGCTGACAAGATTATAGAATTAAGCCCCCTGTTTCCGTCGCTCGTTTCCCGGCGCTATCTTTGGGACTTATTCCATTAAATTGATGTCAGACAATAACCGTTATAACCTGCGTGGTGTGTCGGCGCAGAAAGAGGATGTGCACAGGGCAATCGCCAGGCTGGATAAAGGCCTGTACCCAAACGCGTTTTGCAAGATCTATCCGGATTATTGGGGAAATGACCCCGCTTACTGCAACCTGATGCACGCAGATGGCGCCGGGACCAAGTCTATCCTCGCGTATATGTACTGGAAGGAAACGGGAGACCTTAGCGTCTGGGAAGGAATCGCCATCGACTCCATTGTCATGAACATCGATGACCTGCTTTGTGTAGGCGCCACCGGACCGTTCACCTATTCATCCACCATCGGTCGTAATAAGAACCTGATACCCGGAGATGTCATCGCAGCGCTGATCAACGGCAGCCAATCCTACTTCGACCGGCTGCGCGACTATGGTATTGAAGTGCACTTTATGGGTGGTGAGACCGCCGATGTAGGGGATGTGGTGCGTACGGTTATCGTGGACGGTACGATGGCCTGCAGGATGCGCCGGGACCGGCTGGTGACCACCGAAAAAATGCAGGATGGTGATGTGGTCGTGTCGCTGGCAAGCTACGGACAGGCCAGCTACGAGGATTGCTACAACAGCGGCATGGGCAGCAACGGACTTACGAGCGCCCGGCATGAGATGCTGAAAAAAGAGTACGCCTCAAAATACCCGGAAAGCGTAGATCCGAACCTTCCCGATGCGGTTGTCTACAACGGCCGTTACGGACTCACAGACCCTACGGAGACCGGGCTCGATGTGGGCCGGATGATCCTTTCCCCCACCCGCACCTATGCGCCGGTGATCCTCAAAGTTCTCGAAAATCATTTCGACGCGATCCACGGCATCATCCATTGCAGCGGCGGCGGACAAAGCAAGATATTGCATTACCTGCCGCAGCCGTTAAAGGTGGTGAAGAACAACCTGCTGCCGGTGCCGCCCCTGTTCCGTATGATCCAGGAAGCCGCCGGCACGGAATGGAAAGAAATGTACCAGGTGTTTAACATGGGACAGCGCCTGGAAATATATACCGATAAGGAAACGGCCGCTTCGATCATTGACATAGCTGCTTCCTTCAATATCGAGGCGCAGATCTCAGGCTACGTGACAGGAGCTGAGAAAAAAGAAGTGATTGTCGAGTCGCCGTATGGCAGCTTCAGCTATAGCTGAGGCAACAAGACCGCTCCGATATCGTTCAACAACAAACAATTGTTTATGAGCCTGAAATTGAAATTGATGCTCCTGCTGACCGGTATTACGGTAACCCGCGGTCTGGCGCAGGATGTGCTGTATCGCACTAACGGGGAAAGCGAGCAGGTAAAAGTGACCGAGATCAATCCGTCGACGATCACTTTTAAGCGCTGGACCAACCAGGACGGACCGGACATTGTGATACCGAAAACGGAGGTCAGCAGGATCAGGTTCCAGAACGGGACCGAAGAAATCTTCTCCAGACCCAGGACTCAGAAAATCAAGTCTTCCAACAACGATTCCCAGGAAGACCAGGAAGAGAACTATGGCAGGAACGTGATCTCTATCGCCCCGATCCAGTTCACAAACACGGGCGTCACCGGCGTAGGGCTGAGCTTCGAGCACCAACTCGATAGAAAAGGGAATTTCTCCCTTTACCTCCCGGTCGCCTATTCTTTCCGCAACCGCCGCTGGGAAGAGTATAGCGGTCAATACTATGATATCGAGCAGAAAAGCAATGTGTTCTGGGCATATCCGGGAGTGAGGTTCTACCCCACCGGCAGTCATAAGAGAACAAGCTATTCTGTGGGGCCTTCCTTAGTCATTGCGGCCGGCAGGCAATCTTCAAGTTCTCTGAAGTATGACCCGCAGACGGGCAACAATATAATAAAGACTGAAGCAGGCAGCATATTCCAGTTCGGGATGATGGTCAATAACGCTATCAACATACATCCTACACCAAAGCTGCACCTGGGATTTGAATTCGGCTTTGGAATTCCCTACCTGGACCGGAACGATGATAACAGCCTGCTGAACGACTACAGCGATGTACCACTCACACAGTTACAATTCAGCTTCGGATACAGATTCTGACAGATAGAATATTATACTTTATACCGGGCGCTGCAGGAGACTCCTGCAGCGCTTTTTTATCTCCAATCGGCATTAATTCAGTAATTTTGCCCGCTTTATGACGATCCCTAAATCCGTTGCGTTTCATACCCTGGGCTGCAAGCTTAACTACTCGGAGACTTCCTCTCTGGGCAGAACGCTGGAAGCTGAAGGTTTCATCCGAAAAGAGTTTGATGAGGCCGCGGATGTATATGTGATCAATACCTGCTCCGTCACCGAGAATGCCGATAAGGAATGCCGGCAGATCGTGCGCCGCATCCAACGCAGGGCTCCGGAATCGTTCATTGTCATCACAGGCTGCTATGCCCAGCTGAAGCCCAAAGAGATCGCAGCCATCGAAGGCGTGGATCTTGTGCTCGGGGCTGCCGAAAAGTTCAACCTGCCGCAGCATATCCGTGAGCTGAGCAAGGGCAACAGCGCAAAGATCTGTTCCTGCGATATTGATGAAATACAGGGGTTTCACAGCTCCTATTCCGTTAACGACCGCACCCGTACCTTCCTGAAAGTGCAGGATGGCTGCGATTACAACTGCTCTTTCTGTACCATCCCCCTGGCCCGCGGACACAGCCGCAGCGACAGCATTGCCGGCGTCCTCGAAAATGTACGCGAGCTGGCAGCATCAGGAACAAAGGAGATCGTACTGACGGGTATCAACCTCGGCGACTTCGGCAAAGGGGACGAAGGCGGAAAAAAACGCGGGGAAACGTTCCTGGATCTGATCCGGGAGCTGGATGCTGTGGATGGCATCGAGCGTTTCCGTATCTCATCTATCGAGCCTAACCTGCTGACCAATGAGATTATTGAGTTCGTAGCCAGCTCCCGGAAGTTCATGCCCCATTTTCATATCCCCCTTCAGAGCGGCAGCAATAAGATACTTGGGCTCATGCGCAGACGTTATCAGCGGGAGCTTTATGCAGAGCGCGTTGCTAAGATCAAAGAACTGATGCCCCATTGCTGCATCGGTGCGGATGTCATCGTCGGATTTCCTTCCGAGTCCGAGACGGAGTTTCGTGAGACTTTCGATTTCCTGCACAGCCTGGATATTTCTTACCTCCACGTATTCACCTACAGCGAGCGTGCCAATACCCTGGCGCTGGACATACAGCCCGTCGTGCCCATCCCGGTAAGACAGGAGCGAAACAAGACGCTGCGCAACCTTTCCTACCAGAAGATGCAGTACTTTACCGAGGCGCACCGGGGAGAAACCCGGAAGGTACTCTTCGAGAGTGCCAACAAGAACGGCCTTATGGAAGGTTATACCGACAACTACATCAAAGTACAGGCAGCCTACCGGGAAGATTGGATCAACAGCCTGGTGGACTGGCAGCTCTGAGGCAACGCAGGAAACCAGTGGCTGGTGGTGTCACCGAATAAACAGGCGTATTTCCTCCGCAGCATTTTACAGTCTTTTCAGCAAAACCGCATAAAAAAAGAGCATCCGATGCGGATGCTCCCTGAAGCATTTATTCTATAAAGTAATTCTTAGATACTGATCCGCACTCCGATCACTGCAGGGACATTGGCGACAGATACCTTGGTCCCGTCATACTTACCGCTATACTGCCTGAATCCAACCTCACCAAAGGCCGACAATCTCTTGATCCCTACTTCGAGTGCCAGGCTGCCGCCAACCATACTGCCGGAACCATTACCCATGCTCACCTTCTCAGGCAGCTCATCCTTTGAAGATGCAAAAAAGCCGCCCGCCGTAACCGACGGCGTCAGCGCTATCAGCCCAAGTCCGAACCGGTAAGATGCCAGGGCATAGACGGTGTGAAATGGTGCACCGAAAACATAGGTGATCTTTTCGCCGGTGGCCGGCATGCCCAGCGATTCAGGGGCAGCCTTGAAAGAGACATTCTGCATATCATAGCCCGCGCCCAGCATCAGTCCCAGCGGCAGGCTTTTGCCCAGCTTCAGTCCGTACATGGGCTTAAACCCCTCGCTCCTGCTCTTAAACGCATCATTTACATTGATGCTGCTGATCGAAACGCCGACGTACGGGCTGATAAAGAACTTAGCGGCAGCTGCCTGTGCCGCCATCATCAGTAGAAAAGTGTAAATGATCCTCATGTGAGACGATTTAAGCGTCAATATTAATAAATACACGGCAGCACTGCTCCAAAATCATTACTGTTTGGTAAGCGTGACGGTACAGCTCTCGTTCACAAAAGTACCCGTCACCGTATAGGTGATCTGCAGGGTTGTGCCCGAATAGGTGCCGGAACCGCTGAAGTTCAGGCTGTTGGTCTGCTGGAGCGGAATGTTCACCGTCCCGTTCGCCTCATCCAGGTCTGCAAAAACCGTGTAAGCATTGTTGCTCGCATAGATGCCCTGTATCCGGATCCTGCCAGTCACATTGGGGTCAACGGATATGGTAGCCGGTCCTGTCGGGTTGTCGTTGGTGCAGCTACCTGATTCCATGTAAGGGCCGGCAAAAGCTGCGGCCGGGTTTATGGGGTCTGGTTTCACCTTGATCGTCAGATTGTAGGGCTTTGTAAGCTTCGTGCCCGTAGCCAGGATCTGGAACGTTCTGTTGCCGGTATCCGCCCCCTGTGTGATAATGCGGAGGTTGGCCGTATAAGACGGCGTGTCAATGGCCGGAGTAAAAGAGATCACGAATTTATCCACGAGGTTGTTGACGCCCAGGCTTACTTTTTCCTTCGTGCCCGACAGATAGTTCAGATCCACAAGCATTTCCAGCGTATCGGTCTGCAGCATCTCCACATCGTGCAGACCGGTGAGCTCGAAATTGATCGGTATATTATTATTAGGATTTGCCGGACCATCGGATGGCTTCGACCCTTTGCAGGCAGCCAGCAGGACAATGGAGGCGAATATCAGGATCTGATGCTTCATAAGATTTAAGTCTTACTAAATTAAGCAAATGAACCAGAACCTCGGTATGTATTTGGAGGCACTATTTTTTTGGCTTCATTCTTCCACTTAAACTCAATCCGATATGCTTGTACCCCTGATCGCCCTCGTCGCCGTTATCCTCTTCGTAGCCATCTTCATTGGCGTGCAGTCCAAAAATAAGGACCGCGGCAACAGACGTACCTCTGACAGTAATTGAATTCAGTACTAACGATCAATACCCGGCGATGGTCTGTACAGACCTCTGCCCTCTTACTTTGTTTGTTTTAAATGTAGATGATATGAACCACAATGACGAAATCCTGAGCGGAAGCAAAAAGATGCAATGGCTGGCAATGACCGGAACGCTGATCATGGCCGCAACACTAATCATGTCCATGTATCAGCTCACATCCTGAGCGCTGAAAAGCGTTTAGTATAAAAAGACTGTCCGCGGGGACAGTCTTTTTTAATTACAGCCTGCCCCAAAAAGAAGCTCCCGGCATATTACCGGGAGCTGAAACATCATTTTGTTTAAATTACCTGTTTCCCATAGAGCCGCCCTGAGAGCCGCCGCTTTGAGAGCCTGACTGACCTGATTGTCCGCCGCTGCGTCCTCCCAGATCCTCGTCTTCCATTCCAGACTGGCCGCCTACGTTACCACGGTTGCCCTGCGATTGTCCGCCCTGGCTGCCTTGTCCGCCGCCCATGCTGCCTGACTGTCCGCCCTGCTGTGAGCCGCTGCCGCCGGAACGTCCCATATCCTGATCCTGTCCCTGTCCGGACGAAGTGCGGGATGTCTGTCCGCCCTGGTTGCCTTGTCCTCCGCCCATGTTGCCGGATTGTCCGCCACCCTGGTTCTGTTCATTGCGATTGTTGTCTGCCATAATTATGGTTTTAGGGATGAAAAAAATGTTGTTTCTGGTGTCATGCCTGTTTTCGGGATTAGATTCGCTATTGCAGCGTTCATGCAATGCAGCACCTATTCCTCATTTCCACCTTCAGAGGAATTGTCGTTCCTCCTGCCGGAAGCATGGGAAGCTTCACCTCCCCGTCTGCCTATCTCGGACATATGCTCTTTGTTCCGGCTTACAGCTTCACCACCTTTGCGGCCCGCCACTCTTGCTTCTTCCGGAGTCCACTGGTGTGCTACCCCAAGCTGGTGTGCTGCCTTACCGCCTTTGCTGGCTATTTCCCTTTGTTTTGCCGGATCCATCGAAGCAAAGCCTCGTTTAGACGTCCTTCCTGATTTTCCCTGCTCGTTCTGCTGCGCATTGTTGTTTTCTGCCATAGTGAAAAGATATTTGAGGTTTATATGGGACAAGATGGCAATAAGAATATGCCAACAGCCCCGCTTTATAAAAAAATTGCCTAGTACGCTGAGATTCTATACAACCCTTGCGGGAAGCGGATCTCCTCACTTTCTCAAACCGAGAAAACTTTCCCCAAAACCTGCGTTAAGGGTTACCCAATGTATCCTGGTCCGAGTCGGTGGTATCGCTGCCATCGGGTAAGTGCCCGCTGTCGCCGGCACCTTGCCGGCTACCGGTTCCGGATGTTTCTATTTCCGGGTTTATCGCCGGCATCTTATTCAGCGTGCTGCCCGGGTGCTGTTCTTCGTTACGCCCCTCGTCGGCATCCTTGTGGATGTTGCCCTGATTCGGGCCCGGTGTCTGTTTGATTTTGTCCTTGTCCATACTTCAAACATTAAATTTGATTACCTGGTTCGTTCCGGCAGATCGTCGCTGCCCAGGGTTGTTCCCCGGCTTTTCAGGCTTTCAGGGTCCCGGGGCTCATTTCCTTCGTCAAATGCCGCCGTCCTGATGCCGCCTGAATCGATGATATCATCATCTTTCGATGTTCCGCTCCGGTTATCACGCTGCGCACCGCGCCTTTTATCATTCGTGCCCAGATCTTCGCCGTAGGGGCGGTCGGACTGGTTCAGTTCATCCGCGTCATTGGCGTCCACCCGCTGCATCCCGATCTTGTCGAAATCGGTGCTTGTGGCGCCCATCTGGCTCTTGCTTCCGAACTTTTCGGCATTGCCGCCGGTGCCCCTGTCTTCGCCCGGTTGCTGGTCCTTGTTCTCACTGCTCATAGTTCCAACTATTTTACCGGGTAGCACAACAAGACTGTGCCCTGTAACGAAAACAGCCTTATTTTTAACCATCCTGTTTCTTTAAATTAAGACGGGGAAATAGGAACTTTGTCTTCAAATGGCTTCGCAAAAGATCATCATCGCTATCGACGGGTATTCATCATGTGGCAAAAGCACACTGGCCAAGCAGCTTGCTGCCACCCTGGGCTATAATTTTATAGACAGCGGCGCCATGTACCGCGCCATCACACTTTACTTTCTGAGGCATGGCGTTGATCTGAAAGAGGCGGACAGTGTACGGGAAGCCCTGGATAGCATTCAGCTTTCGTTTGAATATAACGAGCACACCGGCAAGTCGGATATACATCTGAATGATGAGAATGTTGAGAAATACATCCGTGACCTGATCGTGGCGGAAAAGGTGAGCGAGGTCGCCGCCATCCGCGAGGTCCGCGCCTTCGCCGTGGCACAGCAGCAGCAGATGGGCCGGAAAAAGGGCATCGTGATGGATGGCCGGGATATAGGCACTGTGGTGTTCCCTGAGGCTGAACTAAAGATCTTCATGACCGCCGACCCTGCTATCCGGGTCAAGCGCAGGTTCGAGGAGCTGTATGCCACCGACCCATCCATATCAATAGATGAGGTAAGGCATAACCTGGAGCTCCGGGACTATATAGACTCCAACCGGGAGGAAAGTCCGCTGCGCCAGGCTGCAGATGCGCTGGTACTGGACAATACCGAGCTCACCCGCGAAGAGCAGCTCGAAAAAGTGCTGCAATGGGTAAAGGAAAGGTCCCGCGGTGCCATTGCCCGCTAAAGCTATTCCCATTTCATAACCAGCTTTTTATCCTTCTTTATGACCAACTATGAGATAGCGGATCATTTTGCGCTTTTATCAAAGCTGATGGACATTCACGGCGACAACGCGTTTAAGATCAAATCTTACAGCATTGCTGCATTTAATATTGAAAAGCTAGAGCGCCCCATCACCGAGATGGAGGATGCCGAGCTGTTCCGTCAGAAGGGTATCGGTGAGAACATAGGCACCAAGATCCGCGAGATCCAGCATACCGGCAAGCTGGCGGCACTGGAAAAGATCATGGCCGCCACCCCGCCCGGCGTACTGGAAATGCTGGAGGTGAAAGGACTGGGACCCAAGAAGATATCTCTGATCTGGAAGGAGATGGGCATCGAGACCCTGGGCGAGCTGGAGTATGCCTGCGGCGAAAACCGCCTGGCTGCCGTAAAAGGTTTTGGCGCCAAGACTCAGGCCGGCATCCTCGAGAGCATCCGTTTCCTGAAGCAGAGCCAGGGCTTCCATCTCTGGGCAGAAGTTTCCTATTTCGGACAGGAACTTGTAAAGCAGCTCGAAGCTGCTTTACCCGCATCCCGTTTTGCACTGACCGGCGATATCCGCCGGCAAAACGAAGTGGTCGAGTTTGTGGAACTGGTAGCAGACGCGCCCAACGAGCAGCTTATCCGCCTGTTTGAAGGCTTTCCGGACACAGTGATCACGGAAGAGCCCAACAATATGCTGGTAGTGCGCATGCCCGGGCAGCCTGCCGTGAAGGTTCATAGCAGCACGCCGGACGGTTTTCACCACACCTTATTTATGACTACCGGCAGCGCAGAGTTCCTGTCTGCCTTCCTCGAAAAATATACAGTTCCGGAAACACCGGCCGACGAAAAGGATATCTTCGCCGCGCAGGGGCTGGCCTATATCCCGGCTGCCCTGCGGGAAACGGCGCTGATACTCAGCCATGCCGCCGACGGCGACCTTGCCGAGCTGGTGCAGCCCTCCGATATCCGCGGCATCATCCATACCCACTCCACCTGGAGCGACGGGCTGGACAGTATAGAGACCATGGCCAAGGCAGCCCGCGACCAGGGCTTCGAATACCTCGTGATCAGCGACCACTCGCAGGCAGCCTATTATGCCAACGGACTCAGCCCCGAGCAGCTGGCGCGCCAGCATGCGGAAATAGATGAGCTCAACGCCCGCCTGGCGCCATTTAAGATCTTTAAAAGCATAGAAGCTGATATCCTGGGAGACGGCAGGCTGGACTATAACGAGCAGGTGCTCCGCACCTTCGACCTGGTGATCGCTTCCGTGCACAGCAACCTGAAAATGACGCTGGAAAAGGCGATGGACCGCATCCTTGCCGCCATCCGGAATCCTTACACCTCCATTCTGGGGCACCCTACCGGACGCCTGTTACTGTCGCGGGAAGGCTACCCGCTGGACCATAAGCAGCTCATTGATGCCTGTGCCGAGCACAGCGTGGTGATTGAGATCAATGCGCACCCCAAAAGGCTGGATATGGACTGGCGATGGATAGAATATGCGATGGAAAAAGGTGTGCTCCTGTCTATAGACCCCGATGCGCACTCGGTGAATGGATACCGTGATGTCTATTATGGTGTGATGGCGGCCCAGAAAGGCGGGCTCATACCGGGCGCGAATCTGAGCAGCTATACGCTGGAGGAGTTTGAGCGGTTCCTGAAAGGCTATGCGGCGAAGGCAGGCAAATAACTGCCTGTTTAATCTTACTGCAATACAAACAGCTGCGTAAAGTAAAGCTGTCCCTTGTCGTTCACGGCAATGCCGATGCCCGTATGGGTGTATTTGCCCTCGATATTCTTGCGGTGTCCTGTACTGTTGAGCCAGAGATCTACCACGCGCTGTGCGGAAAGCTTGCCGTAGGCTACATTCTCCGCCATGCCCTGCATGCCTTTGATGCCCTTGCTCGTTTCCGCATAACGGTCGTCAAAGCCATCATGCCCGAACCTTACCCGGCCCGATGCCATGTTCCGGCTGTGTTTTTCCGCCACCGTTTCGATAAATCCTACCGCACGCAGTGGCTGCAGGTTCTTCTCATTCCGGTAATCATTGATCAGCGCCAGGATCTCTGCCTTCAGCTTCTCCTGGCTGGCTGGTGAAGCGGCGGCCACCGGGTCCTCGCCCAGGGCATAGCTGGCAGGCCGCCCGCAGGCGATGAGCAGGGGCAATAGCACTATAAAAGTAAATCGGAAACGATATCTGGCATTCATACTTCAGCTGTGTCTTCTAAGTTACGCCGCACTAAGGTTTTAAACCCTTGTGTTCTTGTTAAATCCGGCAGCCCGGCCAAACAAACCGGGACCGGATGCTGTCCGGTCCCGGGTCTCTTCGGTCGTGATAGTACCTGCAGTGTTCCGCCTTCGCCTCAGGACTGGTCTTCGTTGCGGCTCTGGCGATTGCCCGACTGGCGCAGGTCTTCCGTAAACTCATCTTCGCGGTTATGACGCTGGCTGCCGCCGGAGCTCTGTCCGCCCGTCTGGGTAGTGCCCTGCTGGTTGCCGATGCTGTCATTGCTTCTTGCTTTTTCATTGTCCTGCTCTGCGCGGCGCTGGTCTCTTTGATCTGACATAGCTTTAAGGTTTTGTTGGATATGCCCAATTGCCTAAAAAAGATGCCAGTAGCGCGGCAGACGGCACCTGGCTAGAAATAAATGTCTACATAGTCCGTGAGCAGTCCGCCCTCGCAGTTGGTCATTTCCTGCATGCGCCAGTATTTCCGGTTGCCGGTGGCTTTAAAGTGCAGCGGGCCTTTTTTCACACAGGGCTGCCCGCCATTGTTGTGGCTCACCTTGTACTCCACCGTGCCTTCAAACACCAGCTCCTTTTCATTCACGGGGGTGAGCGTGCCGTCTATCTTCAGGTAATCGTCGTTCTCCCTGCTGCGCTGCGCTCCGCGGATGCTGTACTTACCATTGCCTATGGCTTTGATGGTTGCCTGCCCGGGACGGTCCCAGCTTATCCATTGCAGCGTAAGGGCATGATTTCCTTCCCGGATGGGGCCCGTGCTGTCGGCAGGAGGCCGGGGTGGCGGCGGTGCCGGTGCCGCAGTGTCGGGAGCAGGCATCACTGACGACCGGTCCTTTACCCGGAGCAGGGCGCTGAGCGAGTCATTGATCTCCTTCAGCCTTGCGTTCTCCACGATCAGCGAGTCGTTCTCATCTTCAAGCGCGCGCTTGCTGCCATCGTCTTGGGCGCAACCGATGGCAATGAGGGAAGAGCAGATAATAACCAGGATCCGATTCATACACAATTTTAAGAGCAATGAAGGGGAATGCAAAAAAAGAGCCAGACTGCAAACCGGCGAAAACATGAGCAGGCTCTTAATCCAGCAGGCGAAGCTCATACTTTCCTGCCAGCAGCGGATGTTCGTTCTTTACAAACCAGTAAGTGCCGTCACCAAGTTCGGCGGCCGGCATCTCCAGCACGGTAAGCGGCGGCACCGTGCACTGCACTCCGGCACCGTTTCTTCCGTTGCGGGCGGCACGGTAAAAAAACAGGGGCACAGAGCCTTTGTTATCTATCCGGAGCAAACGATCCCCGTCGGCAGTGCGCCTCATGATCATCTTTACGGTACCGGGCCGCAGGTTGCTGTTGGTAAACCGGCGCTGCTCTTTTCTGTTCAGCAGGTTGAACGGAATGTACCGGGCTATATGCTCCGGATCTGTGGCAAAAAGCTGCATCAGCTGCCCCTCCACGCTGTATAGCGCTGCGCAGAGATTCACCCTGGCCTTTTCGAGCAGTTGCTGCCGGGTCTGTGCGAGGCTGCGGTGCTCCCGGCTGCTGGTATGTGTGGCAGATACTGCCTGGTGCAATGCCAGCGCGTCTGCATGGATGGCGCCCAGTTCCGCCGTGTTTGCCATAATGCCCAGCAGGTCGCAGAAACCTTTCAGGTGCAGCACCCGGTCGGCGATCTTACCCCTGGTATACTGGCTGAACCTGCCACCGGGAAACAACAACCGGTGGTCTTCCCTCCGGTCTCTCAGCAGGTAATCCAGCTCTGTCTTCCAGCGATGCATTTTAGGCGCGAATTCTTTGAAGGCTGCGGCAAATGCAGCCTGGGTAGCGGGAAGCTTCATGTTGCGCTGCTTTTGCCTGGACAAGAGGCGGTCGCGGTAAATTTCCACGAAAGGTTCCAGGTAGAGCGCAATGGCATCTATGCCCGGCGTGGATTCATTTGCCCTCAGATTGGTGAGTGTGGTTTCTGCTATCTTGAGACAATGATCGTAACGGCGTGCGGTCTGGCTGAGATAGACATTGGCGATCCTGCGGACCATCATACTGCGATGTTTTTAGGTGATACATTGAAGTTTACAGGCATAAAATTGAGAATAATACATGTTGCCGCACAGCCCGCTGCCAGGGTTTAGCAATACTTTAAGATTATTCGTCATTGCCAGACCAGCAACACGCAAGCCGCCGATGATAGTCAGAGCATCATATGGTCCCGGATGATGATCATCGTTGTCCGGCGAGCGTGACAGATACGGTTGTAAGCCCCCGTAACCTGCCCCGGCAGGGTTTACATCCTGCTAACAGACACCTTGCATAACCCCCAGATGCGTGATCGGTTCATGTGGTTTGCAAACACTTGCTTACGCATGCGTGATGGTTTAAAGTTGTTTGCAGGCAGCCGCAAGCAGGTGTGAGACCCATTCGTGTAGTTTGCCAACATCGGATCGCGCATGTGCGGATGACCCATGCTGTTTGCAAACAATGTCTGACGCATCCGCTGCCGGCTGCTCGCAAACGGCAACATACGGCCGCGCGTCCGCTGGTGATGGTCTGCAAACAACATCATTAAAAAAGCAGTGCGCGCGAAGTGACTGTGCAACAGCATGAACGGGTAAAAGGGCGCGGAGATTGGGAAGACAAATATCTTAGCGACTGCAATGCGCGAGCGGGGCTGGATGTGCTTTCACATCTGTAACTGGCAGGGCACATGAATAAAGCGATCGGAAAACCTGGACACTGCGGCGAACACGAGACCTGTGCGTTACACCTCCGGCACCGGTCTGCCCTGCGCCAGGTATTGCATCCGGATAGACAGCGCCAGCAATTCGGTCTTGCCGTGCACGTTCCGTTCTATATGGTAGATGGACGCGGACAACTGGCCGATCATGCCGGAAATAGCTTCGAAGCCTATCTTCTGCGCGGCAAGCTTGCGCACAAATGCAGCTTCCTCCTCGGGCAGCGGGATAGCTACCTCGGGCAGGTAGCGGTGGCGGATGGTCTGCTCCAGGAGCTGGATCACAAACTGGAGCAGGTTTTTCTGCTGTTCCCTGCCGGTTTTGGAAATTTCGTCGGCAAACTTCACCAGCTCGGGTCCATTGCCTGTGAACACGGCATTGAACCATCGCTTTACTTCGGGGAACATATCGTTCTGCGCATGCTGCAGCAGCCGGAGGGCTTCGCTGAAGCTGCCGTCTGCCAGGTGCGCTACCTGCGCAGCCTTCCGCGGATCCGCCAGCGACCTGTCGGCAAGCCCCTGCGCTATATCGGCGGCGGACAGCGGTGCCAGGCGGATGATCTGGGTGCGGGAAAGGATGGTGGGCAGCACTTCCTCGGTATTTTCGGCCACCAGGATCAGCACTGTATCCGCAGGCGGCTCCTCGATAAGCTTGAGCAGGATATTGCCTTCCTTGCCCAGGTATTCGGCCATCCAGATGATCTGTACCTTTTTACCCCCTTCGTACGATTTGAGGTTCAGGTTGTCTATGATCTCCCGGCACTCCTCGGCCGGTATGTTGCCCTGTTTATTTTCAGCATCTATGAACTGCAGCCAGTCGAACACCGAGCTGTATGGCGTCTGCGCCACGAACTCGCGAAACTCCTGGATAAACAGCTTGCTCAGTGCTTTGGTACCGGGCTTGGGCGAGATGGCGGGAAAGGTAAGATGAAGGTCGGCATGCTCGAGCCGGGCGGACTTGGTGCAGCCTGCGCATTTGCCGCAGGCATCGCGGCCGGACTTTTCGCTGCAGAACAGGAACTGGGCAAATGCAAGAGCCAGGGGCAGCCCGCCGCTCCCCTCCCGTCCGGCCAGCAGCAAAGCATGCGGCAGGTGGTTATGCTCCCACATACGCAGGAAACTTTCCTTCGCATGCCATTGACCGACAACATCTTTCAGCAACATAACTCAAAATTGCCTCCAAAAAAGGAGAAGTCAAAAAAAATAAGCAGCCTGCAGAGGTCCGCAGATGCATGGAGGAACAGTTATATAGAATATTAAAAAAGACTTTATTACCCGATAAAAAAAAGTTCACACAACAGTAACTTTGGAAACACAAGATTCTTTGAGGAAGGGATTCCTTAAGACTTCATGAGTGAATTGCCAATAGACCAATCTATGCCCGACGCCGGCAACGGAAGACGAGGAAGGCGGAAAAAGTACGTTTCCGAGGAAACGCATTGCCGGAGATGTGGGAGCAAAAGGATAGTCAGGATCAAAGAGTCGTTGTGGTCTAGAATTTACCTGATGTTTTTCGGCGGAAGTAATTCCAGAACGTACTTCTGCAAAAAATGCAAATGGACCTGGTAAGGGAGAGCCAGGTTTCCTGAAACAGATTCTGGATTGGAGAAAATGGAGCAATCAAAAAAGGAGTACCGGTTTGTCATAACCGGTGAGCAGACTCCGGCACAGGTAACTTTTACCGTAGAACACCAGCATATAAACACAGCGTGTACCTGTGGAGGCAATTCGATCAACCGGATATGCTGGCATCTCAGCTATATACTTACCGGCAGGCACAACAGATTAAAGCAGGAAGAAAAGGAAGTTCAGAAAGAGCTCCTGAACTGTATATCGGCAATGCCCGAAGGACGGCGCATGATCCGGAAAGCGGCGGTGATGTATGGAGAGAAAGAAACCTGCCGGCGCTGCGGCAGCACGAACGTGTTGCAACTGAAGAAGGGCCTTTCCGGAAAGCTGGTGAGCATCTTTGTGCCGGGCACGAGGAGATATTTCTGCAAATCCTGCCGCTGGAGCTGGTAATCGTTTTGATTATGACGGAACAGAAAAATAATATTCGCTCCAACTTGTTGGTAATCACAACGTCCTGTTTACAGCGCCATCCGTCTCACCTTACAGTCTCTGACCGGTTAAGAATTTGATTAAATTTGTTTTGTATCTCCTGTAATCGACCGTTAACTATTATGATCCTTAATCAGCTGCGTAGTCAGACAAAAGATGCTCACCTGGCTCTCGAAAAGCTGCTGATCCCAAAAATCAAAGACACGGATAACGCGGGGAAATACGCAGCGCTGCTATCGCTGTTTTACGGTTATTTTCATCCGCTGGAACAAAGGATCAAAGCACATATACAACCGGAAGTGCTGCCCGATCTGGAGGAGCGGCGCAAGTCGGACCTGTTGCTCTCCGACCTGCGGCAGGCGGGCAATCATACCCGCCCTTCGCTGTGCACCGACCTGCCGGCAGTGGATACGCAGGCTGCGGCGCTGGGTGCGCTGTATGTGATGGAAGGAAGCACACTTGGCGGCAAGGTGATCACTTCGATGCTAGTAAAGAACCTGGGCATAAGCCACGAAAAAGGAATCAGCTTTTTTTACGGGTATGGTCCTGTGACAGAGGCTATGTGGGAGACATTCCGGATGGCACTGGAAAGGTATGCATCGGAAAATAACCAGGAAGAAATCGTAACCGCTGCCGAAAATACATTTATCAAATTCAGAAACTGGGTACTCGCTAACGATGGCAAAGAACTATGACTCGGAGTTTTGTGGCAGCCTACCGCTCAACTTTATCAACCATATCCAGCCGCATGGCTGTTTAATTGTTGTAGATCAGCAAAACTTTGAGATCGTACAGGTAAGCCAGAATGTTGGCACAATGCTGGGTCTTGGGCATGAATCCCTGCTGCATCGTATTCTCCCGGAGTTTTTACCTGAAGCCGAGTTCCTGCAGCTTCGCGACAAGCTTTCCCCGGAGATCAATGAGAAGCTCCCCTTCAGCCTCAGCTTCAGGAATGGTGCGGATACGATCCGCTGTCATGCCCTCGTGCATGCGCCTGCCGGGAATTATATCCTGGAGCTGGAGCCTGCCGGCGCTGATGCAGCCTCTCCCGCCAGCTTCGTGAGCATCTACCAGGAAATAAAATATGTCATGGCGGCTGTGCAGCAGGCTGCGACAGTAGAAGATATCTGCAACATCGCCGTGACGGAGCTCAAAAAGCTATCAGGCTTCGACCGGATCATGGTATACCGGTTCGACGAACACTGGAACGGGACTGTAATTTCCGAAGTGCTGGAGGAAGGAATGGAGCCTTATCTGGGGCTCAGGTTTCCGGCTTCTGACGTGCCGCGTCAGGCAAGGGAGCTGTACCAGAAGAACCCCTACCGCCTGATACCTGACCGCCAGTACGGGCCGGTGAAGTTGTACCCTGTCATTAATCCTGTCACACAGTCATTCCTCGACCTTTCGGACTGCAATCTGCGCAGCATAGCGGGCGTGCACCTGGAGTATCTGAAAAACATGGGGGTGACGGCGTCCATGTCCACCCGTATCATCATAGAAGGCAAGCTCTGGGGGCTTATATCCTGTCATCACCGGGAAGCCAAATACCTCAACTATGAGCAATGCTCGGTGTTCGAGCTTCTGTCGGGCGTTATCGCGAACAGACTGGCAGCTGTGCGGCAGGAAGCCGACTTCCGGCTGGGCACCACCCTGCAGCATATCCATAACTCACTTGTGGAGCAGCTTTACACAAAACGGGATGTGTTTGAGGCACTTACCGAGGGTGAAGCGACGATTATGGACCTGTTAAATGTAACGGGCGCCGCCATTGCCGTAGGCAGGGAGCTACATCTCAGCGGTCAGACCCCGGAACAATCTGAGATTCAGGACCTTATCTTATGGCTGCAGCTTCAGCCTATACATCGAACATTTACGACTGAGTCAATTTCAGAACTATATGAGGGTGGAAATCAATACGCTGCGAAAGCATCTGGCATGATTGTTTTGCCCTTGAACAATGATAGAGGAGAATATATACTAGGATTCAGACCGGAGGTAATTCAGCTTGTGAACTGGGGAGGTAACCCTAACGAGGCGGTACAGTTCGAGGCAGACGGAAGGAATTACCATCCAAGAAATTCGTTCCGTCTCTGGCAGCAAACGGTAAAAAACAGTAGTTTGCCGTGGAAAAGCCAGGAAATAAATATGGCGGAGAATTTCAGGAATGTCTTGCTGGAATTCACGTGGAGGCAACATATTCTTAACCGGCAATAGTATCAGGCGTGAGCGATTATAATGTCAATACAGAAGAAACAGTAAGAACAACTACCCAACCGGCTGCAGAACCCAGAGACAATTACATTGTTGCGATCGGCGCATCTGCCGGGGGCCTGGAAGCTATCCATTCTTTTTTCGATAACCTTACCGAGTCGAATAACCTTGCTTTTATTATCATACAGCACCTGTCGCCTGACTATAAGAGTCTGCTCGTAGAGCTTGTTGCCAAGCATACTCACCTGAGCGTATTCGAAGCCGAACATAATATAGAAGTAAAGCCCAACTGCATCTACGTCATCCCGCCCAAAATGCTGATGACGATAGCCGACGGGCGCCTGCAGCTTTCAGAAAAAAAGACGGGAGATAAGAGCCCCAACACTGCGATAGATACCTTCCTGCGCACGCTCGCGATCGAGAAGGAAGAAAAGGCCATTGCCATTATCCTGTCGGGCACGGGCACGGATGGCACCCGCGGCGCGGAAGCGATCAAGAACTCCGGCGGCGTCGTGATGGTGCAGGATCCCTCCAGCGCCAGGTTCGACGGCATGCCCCGGAGCGCCACCGCTCACGCCGACTATGTGCTCACCCCGGAGCAGATGCCGGCGGAGATATATAATCATATACAGGAGGTTCCTACCAACATATTCAAGAAAGGAAAGGTTGACGAGCATCTGCTGGAAGAGGTCTTCCGGCTCCTGTTCAAGCACACCGGCTGCGATTTCCATTATTATAAGCTCCCTACCCTGCTCCGCCGCATCTCGCGACGAATGATGCAGCATGGCTTCAAGGTGATCAATGATTACATAGCGCATCTGCAGCAGCATCCGGAAGAATGCAAGATACTCTGCAAAGATTTCCTTATCGGGGTTACCCGCTTCTTCAGGGATCAGGCGGCATTCGATGTGCTGCGCGACAAAGTGATTCCGGCGCTGGTCAGGGACAAGGAGGACGGTGACATACTGAAGATATGGATATGTGCCTGCAGTACGGGGGAAGAAGCCTATTCCATAGCCATATTGGTGAATGAATGCCTGCTGCAAAAAGGTAAGAGCCTTAACGTAAAGATTTTCGCCACCGACATAGACGCCTCCGCCATTGAGAAAGCATCCAAGGGCGGCTATCCCCTATCCATTGCCAAAGACATTCCGGCAGATCTGCTCGAAAAATATTTTACAAAGGAAGGCAGAAAATATTGTGTGGTGCCGCATATCCGCAAGCAGATCGTGTTTGCAAGGCACAACATCATCAGCGATCCGCCCTTTATCAAGAACGACCTGATAACGTGCAGGAATATGCTGATCTACATGAACAGCTCCCTGCAGAAAAAGATCCTGAACACCCTGCTCTTTTCCCTGCAGAAGGACTCTTTCCTCTTCCTTGGCTCCAGCGAGACGATCTCGGTGATGCGCGACCAGCTCGAAGAAGTAGACCGTAAATGGAAAATATACCGGAAGATTGATGGCATCGTGTCCAGAAACTTCAGCCATTCCTTCCGTTCAGAGCTGCCGATGCTGCACACCTCACAGTTCAAAGTAGATAATTCATACCTGGCGAAATCGAACGGCAAGAGCCTGGCCGAAGAGCTGCGTGAGGTTGTTATCGAAGATTTTGGCTACGCAGCACTTTATATTGACAAGAACTACGAGATCAAGGAAGCAATAGGCGATTTCCGGCGGTATCTTTCCCTGCCCGAGCATACGCTGAACCTCAACATCCTGAAGATGGTGCCTATAGAGCTGGCTACGGCGCTCGGTTCCGCGATCAGGAAGGCCTGGAAAAACGAGGGCAAGGTGTACCTGCCCAAGGTGAAAGTGCGTGAAAAAGGCAGGGTCAGGACCGTCAGCATCGTCATCCGCCCCCCGCAGTCCAACTCAGGATTCCAGTATACCCTGGTGATCTTCGGCGAGGCGGAATCCGAAGTGCAGCAACCCATTGGGCTGCCGGGTAACGGCATCGCGCACGAAGGCGATTCGGAATACATCCTGCAGCTCAAGGAAGAGCTGAAGGAAACGAAGATGAACCTTCAGACCGCCATTGAAAGCCTGGAGACAGCGAATGAAGAGCTGCAATCCAGCAATGAAGAATTGCTCTCGAGCAACGAAGAACTGCAAAGCTCCAACGAAGAGCTGCAGTCGCTGAACGAAGAGCTCCATACCCTCAATACCGAGCACCAGCTCAAGATCAATGAGCTTATAGAGCTCAACGATGACCTGAACAACTATTTCCGCTCTATCGATATCGGCCAGATTTTCCTGGACAGAAAGCTCCGGATCCGGAAGTTCAACCCTTCGTCCGTGAAACTGATCAACCTGATCGAATCGGATATAGGGCGCCCGTTCGGGCATATCTCCACAAACCTGAGCAACGAAAACCTGATCGCGGATATAGAAGGTGTGCTGCGCTCCGGCAATGTGGTGGAGAAGGAAGTGACCCTACTGAATGGCAGGGCCAGCCTGATGCGCATCTTCCCATACGTCCGCCAGGACAGGCAGTCCGATGGTGTGGTCATCACTTTCGTCGACATCACAGCGATGAAGAACCTGAACAGCATCATCAGTGCTGTATTCAATGCAACAAAGAATGCGATACTGGCCCTGAAAGCAGTGCGCGACGAGAATTATAAGATCGTCGATTTCCAGTTCCTCACAGCAAACGAATCCGCGGAGCAGTTCTATAACAAAAAACGCAGCGAGTTTATCGGCAAGAACCTTTCTGTCGTATTCCCTTCCGTGATAGAAAAAGGACTGCTGGACCGGTACCGCCGCGTTGTGCAGGAAGATATCACTGCCAAGTTTGAATACCCCGTAAAATGCAATAACAAGGAAGGCTGGTGGGAGATCACGGCTGTAAAGATGATGGACGGAGTAGCCATCACCATTGCCGACATCACCGAAAAACGGGAAGCCGAAGACAAAATCAAGGCGAACTATAATGAACTGATCCGCACCCGGGAAGAACTCAAGAAGCTGAACTCAGAGCTGGAGAAAAAGGTACAGGAACGTACCAGGCTACTGGCGGAAAGCGAAGAAAGGTTCCGGCTCGTATCGCAGGCCACCAATGATGCGATCTGGGACTGGGACCTTGTGAATAACACCATCTGGCTTAGCAACAACTATTATTCGATGTTTGGCTACGACCAGCCGGATGAGAAGTTAAAAAGAAAGACCTGGCTGGACAGGGTGCACCCCGAAGACCGTCCTAAGGTCAACGAGAGTATCTCGGCCAGTATCAACAACGGCAGCAAGCAATGGACGGCAGAATACCGCTACCAGAAAGCCAACGGGGAATACGCACAGATCCTGGATCGCGGCTATATCCTGCATGATGAGTACGGCACCCCGTACAGGATGCTCAGCTCCATGCTCGACGTAACCCAGCTGCGGAAAACGGAACAGGACTATCTGAACAGCGTGGAACAGCGCAAGTTCCTTGCAGAATCGATGCCGCTTATCGTATGGACCGCCACGCCAACCGGCAGGGTCAACTTCCTCAATAACCAGTTCACCAGTTATACCGGTATCAATTTCAAAAAAGCAAAAGGCTTGGGCTGGGAAGAAGTGATCCATCCGGAACATCTGAAAACCCTGAAGAAGATCTGGAAGGCGGCAATTATCAAGCGGCAGGATTTCTCGCTGGAAGTAATGATGCGCAGGCATGATGGGGAGTACCGGTGGTACCTGCTGCGCGCCAGAGCCAAAGTCGACGAATCGGGAAAGCTGCTGATGTGGGTAGGCACAAATACCGACATCCATGAGCAAAAGATGGCGACAGCCATCATGGAACAGAAAGTGGCCGAGCGCACCCTGGAACTGAAAGAGATCAACCAGCAGCTCGAGCTTAGCAACCACGATCTGCAGCAGTTCGCATCTGTGGCTTCGCACGATCTGAAGGAACCTCTCCGGAAGATCCATATGTTCAGCCAGATGCTAAAGGACCGGTACATGAAGGGAATGGATGAAGCAGGAGAATATATGGACCGCATCATCAGCTCTTCGGAAAGAATGACCCGGCTGATCAACGACCTGCTCAGTTTCTCCAGGCTTTCTGTAGATTCTTTTTTTGAGCCGGTAAATGTCAACAGCATCCTCGACGAGGTCCTGTCCGACCTTGAGCTTGCCATTACTGAGCGCAAGGCAAAGATCCATGTGGACGAGTTCCCGCAGATAGAAGGCATCCCGGGGCAGATGCGGCAGATCTTCCAGAACATAATCAGCAACGCGCTGAAGTTTACACGGAAGGATGTGCAGCCTGTCATCAAGATAGAAACAGCCAGGCTGAAGGACAAAAAATTCAACAGTACCGTAGATGAGAACGGCAATTATCTGCGTATCCGCATCAGCGATAACGGCATAGGCTTCGACAACCAGTTCAAGGACAAGATCTTTACCATTTTCCAGCGCCTGCATACCCGCAACGAATATGAGGGTACCGGTATCGGACTGGCCATTTGCAAGAAGATCGTAGATAAGCACGACGGCATCATTACTGCCCAGAGTAAAGAAGGACAAGGGTCTACCTTCATCATCATCTTGCCGATAAAGCATAACCAACAATAGACAACAAAAAAGCCAGCCCTGAGGCTGGCTTTTTTAATATCGGGTTAAGGCGTGTAGCTGATCTCGCACCAGGCTTTTTCGTCCATTACTTCCAGCGCAGCGCGTGCATCACTGCTCAGTCCCACCTGTGCGTTGTAATACAGCGCGGTCTTCGGCAACGGCCCCAGTACGCGTGCGTATACGGTCTTGCCCGTACCAATATTCCGGACCCTGAGGATGGAGCCGCGCTTTGCTGTGTTATGAAACGCGAAGTAAATTCCGTTGCTGGTTTGCCCCGCCCTCTTAAAGAAAACTGCGGTGCCTTTATCCGTCACAGAATTCAGGTCATCATTCGATTGAGCTGCATAGAGGGATTCTCCCAGGCTTTTCTCCTGCTCAGCAGCCGCTTTCATACTGTCAGGACGGATGACCGCAAGTATTGTCTCCGTGGGCTTCTTTCGTACCGGAAAGCTGCTTTCTTCGGAGACCGCCATGCCGGATTTGGATTTTTTCACCAGGTTTGTATCCTTCACTGGGGCTTTAGTCAACTCAGCATTGTACAGCAGCCAGCCTACCAGCAGAGTCTTTCCCTTCGGCGCCTCGGTTTCGTAATATTCATTCCACTGCTGTAGTTGTCGGGTACTCACAAAAGAGTTGCCGGCTAGCTCGCCAAGATAGACCTTCTTCGGCGCCCTGAAATAAATGGGTCTTGCCCCATAGGCCGCATTAGCTGCAGTCTTGAAGTTATAAGCGCCCACCGGAATCTGGATCTTGGCGACAGCACCAAGGTCCTGTCCGTAGCTAAGCTTGTTAAAATCTGATAGCACTGCAGGAGGCACATGGAACCGTCGGGCGATGGAGAATACAGTTTCGCCTTTTTTAGGTGAATAAGCGATCTGCCACCCGCTTTTTCCCTGCTGCACAAAAACGCTATCCGCAGGCTGTGCAACTGCGGGCAGCATCCAGCAGGCAGCCAGGAAAGCAAATACAAAACGCATCATGAATAACCAGGATTTTCGATGTACCCTCAAAGTACAATATTTATGCCCAATCTTCATCCGGCAGCTCCATGCGTATCCGCCAGTGTTTGGGCAGGTAATTGTTATACCGGTTGCCAAGCGACTTCATCCAGCCAATGCCCAGTCCCTCATAGGTTGTAAGCAGCCAGCCCTTCTCCCGCAGAGCGATTGGCACCTCCTCTTTTTTTAGAAATTTTAACGCCTGGTCGCGGTCCAGACTGACAGCCGGCACCGAAACAGAACGGTCCAGGCTGAGTGCTGTATCATGCTCGGGCAGCCAGTCTTTACCGGCGGGCATGCCAAGGCGCAGTCCCGTCTTTCGAAAAAAAAGATGCTGTTTCAACTGATGAAGGTCAGGCTCATGTTCGCGGCGGATGGCAAAGAAGCCGTTCTCTTTGCCCGGCAGGCAGATCAGTTCTTCAGGGTTGCTCACCAGGTGCTGCGCCAGGGCAAACGTCTTTGGGTCATGTTGCGTGCGAAACTTCGGAGGTCTGGCAATTGTCGCTGCCGTTTCTCTTTTACGGACCGCCGCTATGAAAAAGCCTTCCCCCTGAACCTTGTCCGGAAAGAAACGGTAGCCGGCAAGTCCGGCGCCGGTTACCTCCGTTACTCCCCATTCCGAGGCAACCGGTACGGGCAGAGAACCGGGCGCAAAGGTTGCCCCCAGCCAGTCCAGTATTCCTTCGTCCTCTTCCGGAGAATAGGAACAGGTGGCATATATGAGCACTCCGTCTTCCTTCAGCGAATCCCAGACATCCGCCAGGATACGCTGCTGTCGCTGGCTGCAGAGCAGGACGTTAGCTTCAGTCCACTCGTTCAGCGCCCGTTCGTCCTTGCGGAACAGACCGGAACCGCTGCAGGGCGCATCTACAACGATCAGATCAAAATACCCCGGCAGGGCACTGAATGATTTCGGGTCGTTGCTCGTTACCCAATTGTTCGTGTACCCCCAGCGGATCATATTCTCCTCAAGGATCGAAGCCCGGCTCCGGATCACCTCGTTCGAGATGAGCAGTGAAGTGCTGTCCAGCAGACCTGCCAGCAGGCTGCTTTTTCCCCCCGGGGCGCCGCAGAGATCCAGCACTCTTAGTCCCGACCTTTCCGGGAACAGCTGCCGCACCATATGATCAAGGAACATCGACGAAGCCTCCTGTACATAATAGGCACCGGCATGAAAGGCAGGATCCAGCGTGAAGACCGGCCGCTTGTCGAGATAATACCCTCCCGTACACCAGGGGACGGCGCTGTCACCGATACTGATGCCGGCTCCCTTCACGGGATGCTTCCTGACCGACGTGACTGAAGGCCGTTCATGCGCTTCCCGGAATGACGGAAGGCTAAAGCCTTTTACCCCGTTCAGGCTGTTCAGAAGCGCAGGTGGCAGTTCTTTCATTTTGATTAACCCGGTATCAGTTGGAGTATATATACGTCAGATAAGATACAAGCAGCTGATTCCGCCGCTGCCTGTATCCTGATTTAAAATTCGAAAGGCACACCTACATAGTTATGCGGGGTGATGGTCTTTAGTTCCTTCTTCAGTTTCGCAGGTATCTTCAGCTCGTCAATAAAAGCGTGGATATCCGGTTTGCTGATCCCGGATTTGCCTCTGGTCAGTGCTTTCAGTGCCTCGTACGGTTGCGGGTAATTTTCCCGGCGCAGCACGGTCTGTATCGCCTCGGCTACTACAGCCCAGTTATTTTCCAGATCGTCCTTCATTTTTTCTTTGTTCAGCAGCAGTTTGCCCAGTCCTTTCTGAATCGAACGAAGCGCCAGATAGCTGTGCGCCACCGGCACGCCTACATTACGCAGTACAGTGCTATCGGTCAGGTCGCGTTGCAGCCTGCTTACGGGAAGCTTTGCAGCAAGGTGCTCATAAATCGCATTGGCAATGCCCAGGTTACCTTCCGCATTCTCGAAATCAATGGGGTTCACCTTATGCGGCATCGCAGAGGAACCTACCTCGTTCTTCTTCACCTGCTGCTTGAAATAGTCCATGGAAATGTATGTCCAGATATCGCGGCAGAAATCAACGAGGATGGTATTGATCCTTTTCAGGGCATCGAACTGGGCTGCCAGGTTGTCGTAATGCTCTATCTGCGTGGTGAACTGCATCCGTTCCAATCCGAGCCGGTTGTTCACGAAATCATTGCCGAAGCGGATCCAGTCCTTCTCCGGGAAAGCAACGTAATGCGCATTAAAATTACCGGTAGCCCCGCCAAATTTAGCTGCAAACGGGATATGCGACAACAGCCTTATCTGTCCTTCCAGCCGCTCAGCAAACACCATCCATTCCTTGCCCAGGGTGGTTGGCGAGGCCGGCTGTCCGTGCGTCCGCGCCAGCATGGGTATTCCCTGCCAGTCCTTCGCCATCTTCCGGATCTGAAGGACGATATTTTCCAGCGCGGGCAGGTATTCATGTTCCAGCGCTTCTTTCCAGAGCAGCGGTGTTGCCGTGTTGTTCACGTCCTGGCTGGTAAGTCCGAAATGCACCCATTCCACGCTGTCGCCGGCCCCGAGGCTGGTCAGCTTTTCTTTCAGAAAATATTCGACAGCCTTGACGTCGTGGTTCGTGGTCTTTTCGATATTCTTGATCTGCTCCGCATCCGCTTCAGTAAACTCCTCATAGATCGCGCGCAGCCTGGAAGGCTTTACGGCGGCGGGAAGTCTGAAGATCTTTTTCTCAGCCAGGAACAAAAAATATTCTACTTCGATCCTGACCCGGTACCGTATCAGTCCGAACTCAGAAAAATAAGGGGCCAGTGATGCAAGCTGGGAGCGGTATCGTCCATCAACAGGAGATATCGCTGTAAGCGCGGTTAATTCCATGGCGCAAATATAGCATCTTCAATGCCGTCATCATAGGCGGCATCAGCTACCGAACCGTGGATGGTATTTCTCCAGGGTGTCGCGCAGGAAGCTCCGGTCGAGATGGGTATAGATCTCTGTAGTAGTAATGCTTTTATGTCCCAGCATTTCCTGCACGGCGCGGAGATCGGCACCCGCTTCCACCAGGTGGGTAGCGAAGGAATGACGCAGGACGTGCGGATGGATGTTCTTACGGATACCTGCCTTTGCAGCCAGCTCTTTAAGGATCATAAAGACCATTACCCGGGATAAGCCCGAGCCCCGGCGGTTAAGGAACAGGATATCTTCCTGTCCTTTCTTTACCGGCACATGCACCCGCACCGTAGTCCGGTAAAGAGCGATCTGCCGGGCTGCCTCTCCGCCCACAGGTACCAGTCTTTCCTTGTTGCCCTTACCGATCACCCTGATAAAGCCCACATCCAGGTACAAACCCGAAATAGTAAGATTCACCAGCTCGCTCACCCGCAGTCCGCAGCTATACAATGTCTCCAGCATTGCCCGGTTGCGTTGTCCTTCGGCTGTGCTGTGATCTATGGCGGCAAAAAGCTGGTCGATCTCTTCGATACTGAGGTAGACCGGCAGCTTTCGCTTCAGCTTCGGTGCTTCGAGCAATGCTGTCGGTTCCGCTTTGATCACCTCTTCCAGGAGCAGGTATCGGAAGAAAGCTTTGATGCCGCTGATCACCCTTGCCTGGGAGGCCGCGGCAAATTCGAGTTCATTGACATAGACCAGGAAGGCCTGGAGCTGCCGCAGCGTAACGTCCTGCACGGACATGCCGGCAAATTGGTCAGTCATAAATGTAGCAAACAGGGAGATATCGTGCAGGTAGGCATCTGTCGTATTGTCGGACATGTTCCGTTCCAGCTGCAGGTAAGCTTTAAAACCTTTTATATAAGACTCCCACATTCCTTAAACATTTCAAAGGTCTGACCGTCAATCAACGGTACAAATATATCCCCGTGGGCTCTATCTTGCTTAAAATTTGCTGATTATGCCTTCAATCGCTATCGTTAACGGACCTAACCTCAATCTTGTCGGCACGCGGGAGCCCGAGATCTACGGCACCAAATCGCTCGACCAGTACCTGGAAGCGTTGAAGGAGCGGTATTCCAACCTGTCCATCACCACCTACCAAAGCAATATAGAAGGCGAGATCATCAATTTTCTGCATGATTGCCGTGGCAGGATGCAGGGAATCATTCTCAATGCCGGCGCCTACACGCATACCAGCATTGCCATTGCCGACGCTATCGCTGCCATTGAGATCCCGGTGCTGGAAGTGCATATCTCCAATATCATGGCCCGGGAAGATTTTCGTAAGCGTTCCTATACGGCGCCCAGGTGTGTGGGATCTATCAGCGGGCTCGGACTGCAGGGCTATGAGCTGGCGCTGCTTTATTTCATGACGTCTATCCGTTAAGCTGCAGCAGCTTTTCCAGCACCGTTCCCAGTTCTATGCCGGGACCGATCACACCCGCAAAAAGATCACCGACATCGCGGATCCGGTCATTCATGTTATGGATGTGGAATTTGCCGATGCTCAGTCCTTTTTTCACCTCACTCCAATCCAGGGGTGCAGAGGCGGTAGCACCCGGCTTAGGTCTTAAAGAATAGGGCGCGGCGATGGTCTGTATAGACCGGTTCTGCAGATAATCTATGTAGATCAGTCCCCGCCTTTTTGCCGGACTCCGCTCCACACTCGTAAACTTCGGCAGCTCATGGTGCACCATATTGGCGATGAGTTCCGCGAACATCCGCGACTGGTCATATGTATAACGGGCGCCGAGCGGCACATAGATATGCAATCCGGTGGAGCCGGAGGTCTTGCAGTAGCTTTTCACGCCCACCGAATCCAGCACTTCCTTCACCACCAGTGCGGTCTGAATCACCTTTTCGAATGGTGTATCATCGGGATCAAGATCAATAACACACCAGTCCGGATGACCGGGCTTGTCTGTCCGGCTATGCCAGGGATTCATCTCTATGCAGCCCAGGTTGGCTATATAAAGCAGCGAGGCTTCATCCGTGCAGACCAGGAAGTCCTTTTTGCTCCCGTCGTTGTCTGAAATATACTCATGGGTTGTCAGCCAGCCTGCTACTTTGCCGCCTACATCTTTCTGGTAAAAGCTTTTGCCGTGGATGCCGTTAGGATGCCGGTTGAGCGATTGGGGGCGGTCCTTCATATAGGCAAGCATATAGGGCGTTACCTGATGGTAATAGTTCAGCATATCCCGCTTGCTGATCTTCTCGTCCGGCCAGTACAGCTTTTCCAGGTTGGTGAGCTGCAGCTCGCGGTTATTTATCAGTATGGTCAGCTCTTTCTTTTTATCAGGTATCAGCAGTCCGCCGGGTGCCGCCTTCTTTTTCTGCTGTGCAGAAACCTTCGGTTCCGCTGCCAGCTTTTCCAGGTGCACCGCTTCCTGCTGCAGCTCTGCCGGGCTTTTGTCCTTACGTAATCCCAGGAAGATCGGGATGCGCAGGATACCATCCTTTGTGATCTCCTGGTATTTTATTTCGCAGACCAGCTCCGGTCTTACCCAGGTGGCGGGCATGTTGGTCTTTGGCTCTTTCTCAAACGGACATTCCTTCGTGGTCAGCGGTTTCAGTTGTTCATACAGCGACCGGATGGTTTTGTCATCCATACCTGAACCGGTGTGACCGATGTATTGCAGCTTTCCCTGCTCGTACTTTCCCAGCACCAGGGCTCCAAAATATTTACGGCTCCTCCTACCCGCTGTAAATCCGGCAATAACCGCCTCCATCCTGTGCACGTTCTTTATCTTCAGCCAGGACTTGCTGCGGACGCCGGATGCGTAGGTGCTGTCCGCCTTCTTCGCAATGATCCCTTCTATCCCCCATTTTACCGTCAGGTTGTAGAAATCATTTCCATGCGCATTGATATGGTCGCAATAGCGGATCACGTCATTTACCGGCAGTATTTGTTCGAGTATCTTCTTACGCTGCATCAGCGGCAACCCGGTAAGGTCGTAACCCTCATACCAGAGCAGGTCAAACACCTGATAACAGAGCAAACCTTTTTCTTCTTTTACCCATGATTGCAGCATTCCGAAACTGGCGGTCCCCTCATCGTCCAGCACAATGATTTCCCCGTCCAGCACAGCGTTGAGACCCAACTGCTGCAGGGCCTGCTGCACCGGGTAAAATTTATTGAGCGAAATATTCTTCCTTGATGTCAGCGTGGCCTTACCATCCTGCAGCGTGGCCAGGGCGCGGTAGCCATCCCATTTTATCTCAAATATCCAGTCGGGACTGTCAAAAGGCTCATCGTGCAGGGTGGCAAGCATAGGCGATAGAGCCGGCGGCTGGGCCAGCTTCTTCGCCAGCTCCAGTCCGGGTATCGAAGGACGCTTCTTTTTAGCGCCGGTCCTGCTGCTTTTGCGGTTGCTTTCCCAGATAGCATCGCTGCTTTCGGCAACCTCCTCAAGGGTCCGGCCTGATATGACAGACCGATCCTGCCGGGTCACATCCTCCCTGGATGAGAACTCGTCTTTTACCTTGTAGATAAGCCAGGCATTGTCCTGCTCCGCATTCCGGTTTTTCAGGATGACAAACTCACCCTGCAGCTTTTCTCCATGCAGCCGGAACTTAAGTTCACCTTTATGGAGCTTATACCTTATATATTTACGGATTTCTTCCGGATCGCCGCTTTCAATGCCCACCGGCTCATACGTGCCTGCATCCCAGATGATCACCGTGCCTGCGCCATAGTTGCCATCGGGTATGATACCTTCAAAATCCTTGTAATCAAAGGGATGATCCTCCACCATCATGGCCAGCCTCTTGACGGCGGGGTTGAGCGAGAGCCCTTTTGGCACCGCCCAGCTTTTCAGCGCCCCATCCAGCTCCAGCCTGAAATCGTAATGCAGGTGTGATGCCTGGTGCTTCTGGATCACGAACTGAAGCTCAGCAGCATCCCGTGCAGCAAGCTTTCCCTCGGGCTCCGGGGTCTGGTTGAAGCGGCGTTTTCTGTTGTAGTCCGGTAAACTCATGGTGGCGGGATAAAACGTTAAAAGTTTTATGCCAAGCTGTCTCATCCATTATGCGCCTGAGTATCAGCTTCGAACCGCAGTTATCCACAAGGCTTGCTAGACAAGTCGTGGTAGCGCCTGTTTTTAACATAACACTGCCTTATTTTACGCTAAATTTATTCCTTTCAATCTTCTATGAATATTCAAAGAGCTACGCCTGTCAACGAACTGCTGGCGAAACTCATCTTCCTGATACTTCCCACTGCCCTTGTTGCCTGGTTCCTGTTATGGAATGCCAGTCAGTATTATGGCATCATCGGCGATACGCACACCGGGCTGCTGTCTTTCCTGCCCCCGGTATCGAGCATGGCTATCCAGCTAACCCTGTTTGTCACGGCAGGCATGGCCGGCAGCGCTATCTTCTATGCATTCCGGTTCCGGTTCCTGCCTACGTTTCTTTTGCTCGCCATCGGATTATTCTCCGTCTACAAAGGACTGGACAGCCTGGCTACCGGTGAGTTCGACGCATTCTTTATTTCTGTGCAGTTCCTGGTCTTTACCACCCTGTTTACCACCGGCTGGCTGATCGGCTGGGGTTTCAGCAGGCTGCGGTACTTTGCGGTGTTCATCTCCGTGATCCTGCTCACCGCCTGTATCCTGCTTATCGCAAAGGCTAAGGCAGACAGCGCCTGGGACCTGATGCAGACTTTCGCCCCTGCCCTGCTATACTCGGTATACATCATTTTTACCGCTGAGCAGATTTACAGCTATAAGGACAAATCCCAGAAGTTCTGGTGGTTTCTTTCGCGCAGGCTGGTCTTTTTCGGCATGCTTGCAGCCCTGGTATTCGGTGCCGTGTTCTATAGTATGAAAGGCGAAATCGAGGAGACCGTAGCCAATTTCGGCGGTGGCGGAAAGGGTGGCAAGAACAGTATGCTGCAGGATAAAAAAGATGGCACCTTCGACCTGAAAGATTATTCCCGCCTGCAGGGAAGTCTTGGCAGGAATAATGAGCTCCTGTTCGTAGCGCATATCGACAATTTCTTTCCGGGCACCGATATCCCGAACCCGCTATACCTGACTGCCTTCTATTATTCCAAGTTCGATACGCTGACAGAGACCTTCGAGCGGGATGCGAAGATCCCGTTCAATGATCTGTTCGAGCCGGATGTATCGAAGGTGCCGCTTTTCTTTACGAAAGTCGACTCGTCGGTCATCCGCAACAGTATGGGTCCGAAGCTGCGGCGAACGGTAGAGATACAGGTGTACAGCAAGAACCTCTCCCCCTCTACCTACCTGGCACCGCACACCGGCTTTTTTGTGCAGCCCATTACCGTAGAGAAAGATTTCCGGAAGGAGTTTAAATCGGCGTTCCGTGCCAAAGGGTATGTATCTGAGCTTAACAGCGCATATTTTATCTATAATGCCCAAGACCCGCAGATCCAGGCCTTCCAGCAGCAGCGTTTCGAGGTGCTGCGCAAGGTCAAGGACTACGAAGGCATCGATAGCCGGTTCATGAGCTATTATACGCACATGCCCTCGGATGTCAAGTTCCGGAATATCGCCAATCTGGCCAGCCAGGTGACGGCAAAGGCAACTACCCCGGTAGACAAGGTTCTCGCCATCCGCGACTGGTTCCTGTCGAAAGACGAGAACGGCGAGCCACTGTTCAAGTACACCGATAACCCAGGTGTGCCGGATATCCCCAGCGCTTCCAAGCTGAGCTACTTCCTGTTCGAGAACCGCAAGGGCTATTGCGCCTATTATGCCGGGGCCACCCTGTTCATGCTCCGTTCGCTCGGCATACCGTCCAGGATCGCGGTGGGCTTCCTTACCATGGACCGAAGCGACAAGAACAAGGGCTGGTACTGGTATTATGCCGATCAGGCGCATGCCTGGGTGCAGGTCTACTTCCCCGGCTATGGCTGGCTCGACTTCGATACCACAGTAGGCAACAGCGATGCCCGGGAAAGCCCCAAACCCGACGGCACTCCCCCCATGCAGCCACCCAGGGCCCTGCTGGCTGCCGACGGGCTGGTAGTGGATGTGGACACCCTGAGGAAGCTGCTGACCATGAAAGTGATCCATATGGTGTATCACGACAAGGAGTTCAAGCTGAAAACCCCGGTGGCAGTACAGATGGATCTGAGTATGGCCAGTGTAAGCCGGGATAGCATCGATGTACCGCTGGCAAGTGTAGAAAAAGGAGAACATGCCACGGCAATATCCTATGCCGAAGCGTTCAGGAAGCTTGTGCCCGGCAATGAAGAAGGCAACGCGGTGATAGAAAAATGGCCTTCTCCCGCGCCGGTAGATGAGGTATACCTCAAGCGGAAAGACCTGACGAAAGAAGAAGAAAAAGCGGCACAACAGGCAAAGCCAAAAGAAACGGACTGGAGAAAGATCGGTGTCATCGCTGCAATCACCACCGGCAGCCTGATTCTCCTGTTTCTCCTCATGCCGTCGTTGATATACTTCTATTACCGGACACGCTACCGAAATGCCGCCCCGGATGATAAACCATACTGGGCTTACCGTGGCGCCGGATTTTACCTCCACCAGCTGCGTATCTACCGGGAAAACCGGACACCAATGCAATATGCCCGCGAAATCGTTGACCCGCGCTTCGGCACCGGCTTCGGCACATTTATGAACATTTACCTGAAGCAGAAATACGCAAAGCAGCCACTGACCGAAGCTGAGAAAGGACAGGCTGCAAGGTTCCTGTATGGCTTTATTGATACAGTAAAAAAGCAGGTGCCATTCAGGCTGCGGCTGCTTTCCTTCCTGAACCCGTTCCGGGCAATGAGCTTCTACCGGGCAAAGCAGGAGGAAGAGTAATGTGCTGATGTGGTGATTAACTGCTCAATGGCGCAACCAGCATAACGGTGAAGGCGTTAAGGCGTGAAGTCATTGCACCGTAATGCTCCGGGCAGGAGTCGTCCCCTTTAGGCTGCGTCTGGCACACAACGGAGGAACTTAGCTTACCGATAAAGAAACGACCAGCGATTGCTGGTCGTTTCTTGGCTTTGGTCGTTTTTATGGCAATAAAATTATATCCGCTTGAACACCACTTCCTGCTCGTAGTTGCCGGTGCCGAAGAAGCCGGCGTTTCCTGCGTTCCAGATATCATTGGATCGGTTAAACTCAAGGAACCAGTAAGCACCGTGGTGGCAATTGTTCTTGTGATAGAAATAGGTCTCGTCGCTTCCGGTCATCCGTCCGGTGATCGTGACACTCACGTTGTTTATTTTGGCGCTGCCTACAGCTTTCAGCCCTTCCAGCCAGTCACGCTCATACATATTCCACAGCACACCCTGGCGGGAATAATTCGGCGTAAGTGCAATCGGCATGAACCTGCTGAACACATGGTTTACCGTGATCCATTTCTGCATATCATTTTTGTGCACATCTGCAACCTTGACGAACTCGGCACCGAGAATCACCGGGAAGTTCGTGTTCCAGGAGAATTGCAGGGTACTGGTCACATCAAAGCCGCTTGCGTTATAGCACACCTCCGAATGTTTCGTATTGTCAAAGCGCTTGTAGATCCTGAACTTTTCGAGCAGGATAAAGTTGTTCATACCCCAGGGGTTATTGTTTGAGAAAGGTCCGCTGTTAATGCCGGTCGGCTTCTGTGAGGAATGGTCGCTGAGCTTGCGCTTGCCGAGGTTGATCGCAGGACTCAACTGTGCGTACAGCTCATCTTCGGTCATCTTGATGACTACCTGTGTGCTTGAGGTCAGGTCCCAGCCCATATACTGGTCCATAAACTCTGGTTCATCCTCTACTTCGATCCCGCAGGTAATGATCGGAGCTTCCGCCTTATCTGAAGTGGCCAGGTTCGGGACATTTACTTCCAGGAATTCCTGCTCTCCGTCATCTTCGGCAAATACAGCTTCAATATCCGCAATGCTGTTGAAGGTAAACGGCATTCCCGGTATCGGGTTATTCTGCAGGTAGTCGTTCATGTCCGATTCAAGTTCCGGAAACTCTGCGAATACCTCCGACAAGAGCATGCTCTCCCAGCCGGAGGCTGCACAGCCGTCATAGATAAACTCGACCATCTCCTGGGTCACCAGGTGACGGAAGGCGTTGCCGGCGGCGTAGCGGGCATAATGCAGCCTTTGCTGATAAGGGTCTTCATACGCGGCGATCACCGTCAGCGGGTCCTCTGCCAGCACCCTCATCGGCGCCTGCCTTACCAGCGGCTTTGGCTTGATGCCTGCCTGCTTTGTGTTCTGCGGGTTGATCGTCTCTTTGTTACAGGACTGTCCGAGTCCTCCTGCCAGGACCAAGGCCAGCAGGGCAATGTGGATGTTCTTTTTTTTCATAATTCGGTTGGAAATGTTGATTGACTAAAATGCTACCCGGTTTCTTTTCGGTTCGTTTTCGGTGATGCAAGAATAGCCGAACCATTTCCGAACTTTTCTTCTCATTTGAGGAACGGGCAGAATCGGCAGATGAATGGTTGGAATGTTTAGAGGAAGAAACGGGCGCGGCAAAGCTGCGGGGATGCGGAGAACACAAACCGCTTTATTTACAAAACCGGGCAGGATCACCCCGCCCGGTTCACCCACCTGATGCGTCTTTACAATAGCTTCCTGCTCACCACCTCGCTATGCGCGCTGGTGCCGGCTGCACCGATGGCGAATACGCGGAAGGATGCGATCTCACCGGAAGGCAGTTCGCTGACCAGCACGCTCGTGGCGGTAGCATAGGCAACTACCTTCCATTTATCCGGTGTCACAGTGCCCGGACAATATTCGACGCCATAAGTCAGCGCGTTCCTGACCAGTCGCCAGCGGATCTTTAACTGACCCGGATAGGTGGTACTGACCACCGTCAAGCCCACAGGAGGGAGGATGCTTTCGGACTTCCTCGGTCCGCGTGCGCGTACTTCCATGCCCGCCAGGTTGATCACCGTCGCCTCGCCGTTGCTCACCGTCTGAACATAAGACCCCAGCCTTGTCAGCAGGTTCCGCACTTCGGCGAGCTTTTCATTACGAAGCAGGATGTTATCCCTGGACCTGGCGCCTCCCGTTGCCTGCTGCTGTCTTTTTTCCAGGTCGTTGAGGTCCGCGGTGAGTGCCGCAAGGGCAAACGGAGGCTCTTCGAAGATCTCAGCGTTGGCCGCCATGGCAGCCACGATCTTCCTGCCCAGGACTATTGTATTGGCAACTGAAAGTGTTCCCAGTTTTAATGCTACTATACTCATGATTTTTGATTTTAAAGGTTTGTTGAAAAATTGTTAGTTGAAGAAAATTGAATATTGGTCCTGTTTACTACCGGCAGGCTTTTACAGAGCATCGGAAATAAACGGGTGGTGTCCGGTCGGTAGGTGAACGGATCCTATGCGCCTGCCCGGCAGACCGGTGCGGCAAAATCAGACATCTGATCGCTACGATCTTAATTCTGTTTGCTCCAATCTTAATTCTGTTTGCTGCTATCTTAATTCGGATAGCTGCTATCTTAATTCTGTTCGTAGCTATCATAATTCTGTTTGCTACGATCTTAATTCTGATCGCTGCTATCTTAATTCTGATTGACCTGATCTTAACTCTGTTTGCTGCTATTTTAACCCTGATCGACCCGATCTTAATTCTGATTGCTGCTATATTAATTCTGATTGCTCCGATCTTATCCCTGTTTGATGCCATCTTAATTATGATCGCTCTGATCTTGATTCTGATTGCATCGATATCAATTCTGAAAGCAGCGGAAAAAGCAGCAAACGCAGCCATCAGATCCCTGTCGGCAGACAGGCAATGCCCTGAAGCACCAATGATGTCCGTAGCGGCAACGAGCCGGATGGCGGTAGCTCCAGTATAGGTTGGGGTTGCTGCTGTGCATATTCTGTGTCCCTGCTCCATTACTTTGTTTTTACAGGACAAAGCTCCGAACGGACGGAACAGGTCGCAATACCCTGAACAGGGTATAAGGGCATACAAATTTTAGGTATAAGCCTATACCTCATTCGCACCATATGCTGACATGTAAGCGCTTCCGGATATTTCTTTAACTGACGGCGTCGGGCTGCTGCGGGAAACGCTGCTGCATCTTGAAGGTGTAAGGTGCTGATGATGGGGGAAGGAGTGACTGCCGGGCATTGTGCACCCTGCTGCGCGGAGGCGCTCACCATCGTCTCGCAGCGAATGACACGCCGGGACGGCTGTTTTCCTAAGCTGCTGTAGTGGTGTAGTTTCCTTTGCTGGCCAATGAATACATTCTGCGGACCAGCATCAGGACGGAGTACGCAGCGGGAGTGCGGTTCGTACCTGAGGGTATCCCACTTGAAAACCGGCTTTGCTGCGTTCTGCTTCTATGCCTTTTTAATCTCTGGTAACGCAGCGCCGGACATCTGCCTACTGCCTACTGCCTACTGCCTACTGCAAACTGGTTCTGCGTTCTGAGTCTCTTATTTCACGTCTCCCATCAGCTTTCGCACCAACGGAGAGATCACTATAAGCACAACTCCCGAGATAAGCGCATAAATAGCCAGCTGCCGGTAGCCATCAGTATAGGCAACCAGTTTTTCGGCGCGGGTGGCATTCTCATTGGCTGTAGCCATACCGGCACCGAGGATACCGGCAACATATTGTCCGTAAGCGCTGGCCAGGAACCACATACCCATCATTACACCCTGCAGTCTTTTAGGGCTGAGCTTGGTCATGATTGACAGACCAATCGGCGACAGGCAGAGCTCACCGAAGGTGATGACGAGGTAAGCAAGGGTAAACACATCGAGCGAGGTAATACCATCGGCATTGGCAAAAAAGCGGGTATAATAGAAAACAAAGAACGCAAGTGCGAGGAAAATAAAGCCCAGTCCGAACTTCACTACGGTATTAGGCTCTATCTTCCTTTTTGCCAATCCGACCCAGAGCAACCCGAGAATGGGCGCGAAGATGATCACGAACAATGAATTTGCCGCATTGTTCACACCGTTAGGGTCGGCTTCGACCGTCCCGCCAAGAAGCTTGTTGTCCAGATTGTTGGCGGCAAAAAGACTCAGGGAGCCCCCGCTCTGCTCAAAGAATGCCCAAAACAAGATTGAAAACACAATGAACACCAGTGCGGCAGCCAGTTTCTTTACCTCAGCCGCGTTATGTTTCATCATTTCATATACCAGGTAAACCAGCGTTGCAGGACCAATGATATACATGAAGTAATCTGTGTACTCCGTTTTAGCTACCATGGTCATGATGACCGGGATGGCAGCCAGGGAGCCCAGGTAGGTCAATGCCATCTTCCAGGTGCTTCCTTTTACTTTTTCGCCTGTGACACCGGGAGGGGTAACGGGTGCCAACGGAGACAATCCGATAGGACCAAGCGAACGTTGTGTGAACACAAAAGTGAGCAGGCTGATGGTCATCACTACTGCAGCGAAACCGAAAGCGACATTCCAGCGCAGCGCTTCGGGCACGATGCCGCCCGCCAGCTCGCCCTTACCCACAGCAATACAGATATAGCCGCCCAGAAGCGCACCGATGTTAATACCCGAGTAAAACAGGGAGAAGCCCGCATCCCTCCGGGGGTCATTCTGCTTGTACAGGGCGCCCACCATGGTGGAGATGTTAGGTTTAAAGAACCCCGTACCGATCACGGTAACACTGATACCAAGGAAAAAGAATTCCCTCGGGTTGGCTGCCAGGATCAGGCTGCCTGCGATCATTAACAGACCTCCCCAGAACAGGGACTTCCGGAAACCGAGAATTTTATCAGCAAAGAGACCACCGATAAAAGTAAATGCATATACAAAAGCCTGCGTGGCACCATACTGCAGGTTGGCCTGGTCTTCCTTCATGAACAGCTCCGTGACCATGAAGAAAGTGAGCATGCCCCGCATACCGTAGAAGCAAAAACGTTCCCACATCTCCGAAAAGAACAGGTACCACAGTTGCTTAGGATATTTACCGGTAAAGTTCTGGATGGCGGCCAGTTCGGGGTCGGTCTGACTGCTGATCAGTTCCGTACTTTCATTATTGCCAGCTGCTGTCTGCATATCTGATATTTAGCTGCCCTAAGATATTTATTTTTCGAAGGAATAGTGAAGGCAAAAAAAAGTCCCGCATTGCGCGGGACTTTCTCGAATTGCTTAGTCGGTGATCAGCGGATGCCACGCATCATGCGGATAAGGGTGCCGCTGAGCAGGAACAGGATCGCTGCGGCAACACCGGTCATGATGATGAATACCATGAAGAATTCGTACAGGTTCGTAATGTTGTAGCCGAGGATTGTCGGATAATCTACCGGGCCGGAAGCAGCTGCGGCGTGTTCCCCGGCACCCGGCGGAATAAGCGCGCTCAGTGTGCCTGCCAGTTTATTGGCGGCAGCGTTCGCGAGAAACCAGGTACCCATCAGCAGGGAGGAGAAACGCAGCGGCGATAGTTTGGATACCATTGATAACCCGATCGGGGAAAGACAAAGCTCACCCATAGTATGCAGGATATACAGGGCCATCAGCCACCAGAGACTCACCTTGGTGCTGCTGTCCACACCTTTCACCGCGATGGCGATCACCACATAGCCCAGGCAGAGCAGGGCAAGACCCCAGGCCATCTTGCGCGGGGAAGGCGGCTCCAGGTTACGCTTGTTCAGCCAGCCCCAGAGCACAGAGAAGATCGGTGCCAGGGCGATGATCGCAAGGGGGTTTACC
>Ga0196964_10000209_pt1 | contig 43140 bp, 53 predicted proteins | sample S1_10metaG_FD_148615 | JGI IMG/M metagenome (GOLD analysis project Ga0196964, IMG submission 148615) | Soil microbial communities from Anza Borrego desert, Southern California, United States - S1_10 | ecosystem: Environmental > Terrestrial > Soil > Desert | place: USA: California | collected...
GCCGCGCGCCTTCCGGAGCCTCCAAGCGTCAGGAAGGACCCACTATAGCGCGCCATAACGCGCCCTATTGCTCTCCATAACGCGCTATACAATACGCTGTATACAGCGCTATATAACTTAAGTGCTACTAAAGACATACATAACCTCATTAAAGACAACACATTACAAGTCAGTAAGACAGCATGACACTAAGGACAGCATTCTACTAACGTGTAGCGCCCTGCGCGCGCGGGCATGCGCCTACGGGAAAATGCTGTCTTTACTGTCCTGCTGTCCTTTTTCCCTATGAATCACGTTTCCACCCCTTGCTGTCCGATGCTGTCCGTGCTGTCCGTTTTAAGTCGAATTTCGCGCCGCCACCGCCCCCGCTCCTCCTGCGTAAATCCCTGTTCGGCCAGATGCTCCTCCCAGAACTGCGGCAGCACGTGAAAACCGCGCGTCACGCTTTTTTCCTTCGTTCGCTCGATGAACTGAATGCGCCGCGCCTGTATGTGCTCGTTGATTTTCCGGCCGGCCCAGGCTGGATTGATCTTGTCCTTCACAAAAATCTCACACCAGTATTTCGCCATCTGCTCGCTCGATCGAAACACCGGCTGCGTCACGGTCGTGGCCGTCTCATACGGCGTTTGCATGAATTCCCCGCCGTTGCCGTACACCACCACATTCTCTTTCACAAGCTGCTCAAACAACCCCAGCGCAAACTTCGCCGCCTGCTCGCGCGCCTCGTCGACGTCCACGCGCAGCGCGTCGTTCGCCCGCAAGACCTCCTGCAGCGTCACGCCCTGCAGCACTGCTTGCAGCGCCGGATAACACACCACGCGCGCCAGCACGTCAGCGACCCACTTGCCGAAACTCTCCTGCCCGCCGTCGAACGATACGTTCGGCCGCGGCGTCTTGAGAATCGCCAGCGCATCGGCCACGATCTTCGGCCCGTTTTCATCGATCAGTTGCCGGTAACGATCGTTCCACGCGATCGGATAACTCTCCGGCTTCTGCAGCTTGATGAAGAAAATGCGCCGGGCCATGTCGCTGCTCAATCTGATCCCGTTGGCAGTGATCAGCACCACCAGGTTATTCGGCCGGTCGGCTAACCCCGAATGCAGCCGGTGCCCCGTGATCTCCGGCAGCGTAATCAGCGATTCCAGCAGCGGCGAATCGATCACGTCTTTCATGTTGTCCAGACGCACGACGCGCTTCACCAGGCCCTTCTCATGCAGCAGGAATTCCAGCAGCCGCTTCTCGGCATGCTCGTCCATCTGCGTCTCGATCAGACCACCGGCCGGCTTTCCCACCGCCTCCGCCGCCTTGCCCTTACCCACGCCCGGCTCGTCACCGATAAACGCAAACGCCGCGCGCTCGCCGCACGGCCCGCCCCAATATGGCGACACGATCGCCGCGGCAAACAGCGCCTTGAAATGCGGCTCGACAATGTTGTCAAAGAGCTTCACCACTTCAGCCAGGTAACGGCCGTCGGGATTCGGATAATCCGCCGGCGGGCGCCACACGTAGCACGTGTCCTTCATCGGCGGTTCATGCGGAAACATCGTCACGATGCGATAGCGCCGCACATAATCATTCAGCGCATAAGCATTGTGCACGTCTTCCCACGTCGCGTAGTTCTGTCCCGTACTGTCCGCGCGCGTCTTGAACTTCAGGATCGCGCGCATGCCGCAGAAATTTTTCAGGATGCCCGGCGTGGGTATCCACTTCAGCCCCGTCGCCGTGGGCGAAAACAACACGGGAGTCTTCGCGCCGGGCATGTCCAGAGCGCAAATCTCACCGTTCAATTTCTCATGCACGCAGCGCTGCACTTCATCCACCGTCAGCGCGCGCAGCACATTTTTTTCAACGGTCTGCTCTTCTTCGTCACCCGTATCCGCATTAACGATCGTCTCTTTAACCTTGCGCTTCACCCACCCGTAATTACAGATCTCCGGCCGCTCCGCCCCCTCCCGCGGCTGCTCCCCCATCACCGCCACATCACCGCCGTCGCCGTTGCGGTTCCCCTCTCCCATTTTGGGAGAGGGGTTAGGGGAGAGGGCCTTCGCGCCGCTCTTCACCCACGCGTTATACTCTTCCGCCGTCAACGCCAGCGCCGCACAAACCTGGTTGCGATAATCCCCCGCCAGCGCCGGCGCTGCGGCCGTCCAGCGCTGCAGGTACGGCCGTAGCTCCTCAAGCTCGCGCTTACGCTGGTCCGGCTCGCTCTCCAGACTCTCTAACCAGGCGAGCCATTCCGTCAGCACCGGCCGCGCATCGGCCTTCACCGCCGCCAGCTCGTCACCGGACAGATCATCCGGATCCTTGCCCTCAGGCAGCACGCACACCAAACAATCCGCCCCGACAGCCGCACCGCGCTTGCAGCGCACCGCCTGAGTCACATCCTTGGTGCCATCCAACGCCAGGTAAAACTTCATTCAGTTACCATTTCCGATCGCGCAAACGTTCGTACGCGCGTAAGAATTCGCTCTCGGCGCGCCCTGGTCCCCACGCTTCCAGCTTAAAAGGCAACGCCTCAGGCAGCGGATGCCATGGCACCGGCGGTTCAGCCATCAGATCGCGCGCTTCCGTCGCCAGCAGCACGTCATCGGCGTACTTAATCTCAGGAAAATCAAACGGTCCGCACACACCCAGCGCGCCCGCGATCGCAAACAACACGCGCGATTCCAGATTCTTAAAATTGACGACGTTGAAATCGCCGCCGTAAAACAGCACCGCGCTCAGCCGGCCTTTAATCGGCCGGCCCACGTCCGGCAGATACGCTTCCGCAGCGTCATGCAGCAAGGCTCTCATTTGCAGGTGCGAGGGCACGATCTGCGCCACATAAACCGAATGCTGCGCCACGCTGTAAAACTCGCGCGAATGCGAACCGAAGCGGCACTTCAACGCCAGCGCGTGCGCAATGTCCTCAATGCACACGTCTTCAGGCTTAGGATCGAGCGGCCAGAATTGACGACCGGTGAATGTCTGCATCCACCCGCCGCGGCGCGCCTCAGTATCAATCTCGGTTTCGCAGTCCATTTTCCCCTCGTCCCTGTCGGCGCCGTTCAACTAAAAACTAAAAACTCAAAACTCAAAACTACCGTTACGCACACGCTTTCAGTTTCTTGCACAGCTCCTCACTCGGCGCGCCGCTCAAAATGGCGATCGCCGGATGCCCCCGCTCAGTGCACGCGATCGCGTCCAAGGGCCCTTCGACCAGCAGCACGCCCACTTCTTTCGCCCGCGGATCGCGCAGCGCTTCCAGGTTGAACCCCGCCGGCCGCTTCATCCCGATCCAGTCGTTGCCCTTCTGCGGCGTAATCATGTGCAGCGTCTTCTTCTCGCGCTTGTTGCCGCGGCCGTCGTAATCGCTGAAATAACGGCTGCTCAGGTAAACCACGCGCCCGTATTCGATGTAAGGAATGATCAGCGAATCCCTGAAGTACATGTACGGCCGTTCGTCAGGACCTGAGCGCAGCGGATCACGCAGCAACGCCACGCTGCGCAGTTCCTTTTCGGTCAGCCCCGCTTTCAAACACTGCGCCAGCGTCGGCGCTTCCCCTAGCCGCCACCGCTCACACACCTCGCGCGTCAAATAAACTTTCCCGCCCGTATCTACAATCTCCCCGTCCCCCCGTCCGCACGTCTCCCCGTCGCCGCGTCCCCCCGTCCCCCCGTCCTTCCGTCCAATCTGCCGCGCCCGCACAAAGAACTCCGCATCGCGCAACGACTCACACACCTGCAGATAGCGCTCTAAAATCTCTTCCCGCCGGCGCCGCTCGTTGGCCCGTTCGCGCGCCTGGTCATCACCCTGCTCGGGCATCGCGATCCCGGCCAGCGCGCAGGCTTCCTTCAACACCTCAATGAACTGCTCCCCGTCGACCTGCACGCGCTTGAAGCGGTTGTATGCGATCCACGACAGCACATCGCCACCGAGCGCCTTCTGTCCCTGACCAGGATCCTGCGACCACCAGGACCACACCTGTTTGTGCGGATCGACCTTCAGCGAATTGCGCGCTTCGCCGCGCAACCCGCGCCCGTCCCGCACCAGCGGCTCAGTCCGCGCAATCACTTCTTCCAGCCGCAGCCGGCTCTTCAGTTCTTCAACCAGATCGTTCACTTTGGCCCCATCCGTCCTATGCGTCCCATCCGTCCCAGCCCTAATAAAGGAGAATGAAAACCACCCTCAATCACAGCCCCGCTGTTATCTTTCCCGCAGCCAAAAAATTATGCCTTTCGAGTCAGCTTCATTTCGCACTTCGCATTTCGCCCTTCGCACTTCTCATAAATTGGCAATCTCCGGCACGGTCATCACCAGGCGCTTAATCTCGTCGTACAACTCATCGCCGGTCATCTTGCGGGCGATATCGCGCAGCACATCGCAACGCCGTTCCATCGGATCAATCAAGCAAGCTGGATAATTCCCCTGGTCCAGCTTCAGTTTGATTTCGGTGATGACAAACATCAGCTCGCGCAACTGCTCCGGCGTGTGCCCGTTGGCCTTCAACGCCACGCGCAACTTCATCTTTAATTTTCGAATCTCAGTCGCACGACTCATACCGCGTGCCCCGGTTTACCCTGCGGCGCGCCGCCATCGAACAACTGCGCCTGAACCGGCGCCGCCGCGCGCGCTTCCAATTCCCTGATCTTCGCGCCCTCGTCTGGCGTGGCTGCATTGCGCAAGCCGACGGTGTGCAGCAGCGCACGGAACAATAGGTCATACGGGCCAAGTCGCTGCCGCGGAAAGTTCAGCACCTGGCCTTTCTTCCAAACGCGCCGGCCTTCACCCCATTTCAACAGCCGCACTTCGTAGTTGCCGCTCTCCAGTGTGCCAGTGCCCAGGTTCGCAATCTCCGCCACACCAAGCACGCGCTTGCCAGCCTGCTGACCGTGCGGCCAAAGTTCGATCGTGACCACTACCATCCTGACCCCTCACCCCTAGCCCCTGACCTCTGACGTCATCCGCAGACGTCTGCAACCCAGCACCCAGCACCCAGCACCCAGCACCCAGCACCCAGCACCCAGCACCCAGCACTCAGCACTCAGCACTCAGCAACTTTTCGTTGCGCACTTGCCCTGCCGCCAAAGAGGCGGCAGGCATCGCTTTTTTTACGCCGCCGCTAACAGCTCGAGCAGCTTTTCGCTGAACCGCACCACCGACTCACGGAACGCCTTATCGAAGGCTTCGCGCCATTCAGCGGATGCGGATGCGTATGCGGATGCGGATGCGTATGCGGATGCGGATGCGGATGCGTATGCGGATGCGGATGCGGATGCGGATGCGTATGCGGATGCGGATGCGTATGCGGATGCGGATGCGGATGCGTATGCGGCCTCCTCCCACTCCGCACGAGTCACCGTGCCGCCGGCGATCACCCGGCGGTGGAGGTCCGCGATTTTTTGCGCGTCCTTTTTCCAGTCCTCGCGCTGGATGTGTTTGATGATGCCGTGCTCTTCATCCGTCAGCACCCACAGGCACAGCCGCGAAAACACCCGCGACAGGTCCGCGCCGACCGGAATCGCCGCCAGAAACCGCTCCGGCCAGGTTTTCGACAGCTCGTTCGGCAGCCGCTCGAACGTCGAATCCTCGCAGACCGCCAATTGCCACGGTATGCCCAGTTCATCTTCGTACCGGTCATGGTTCCCGCTGTGGATCGTGCAGCCGACCGCGCAGCCCTTGCCGCCTTCCCAGTACACGCCTTTGATCAGCTCATCCGCCGCGGCATGCGCGCGCACCCGCTGCAAATATTTTTCCTTGATCGCCGGATCGCCATGAAACGCAATCAGCTTCGCTGGTTCTTTTGCCGTCGCTGTCATTACCTCACCCCTCTCCCCTAAACCCTAACCCCTGATTTTTGTGCCCCACCGCGCGCCCCCAATGGGCAACGCGGTGTCGTACCCGCGGACTTGAAAGCGTGCTCTTTTTCACGCGCCGCGAGCGGGCCTGCTTCAATTCCCTTTGCGCGCCAACTGCACCATCAGCAGCGGTCCCGTCGCCGGCAGCGCCGGATCAAGCTGCCGTGCCGCCTCCGCCGCTGATCCGGTCAGCACCTGCAAGCCGGTAACAAAATGCTCCTGCCGCCAGCCCGAGCGCGTTTTCAGCACAATGTCGCGCAGCGACACCGTCACCGTCACATTGCCCCGCTGCGCCCGCGCATACTCCCGCGCACCGATCTCAAAGCACGCCGCCTGCGGCCTTAATCCGTTCTGCGCCTTTGCGCCCCGGTTCTGTTTCATTGCGCACTCTCTTTCCCACCGCGCAGCCGGTACGCCAAAGTCCGCGCCTGTTGCGCCAGGTCCTCTGCCGTGCCTTTATTGACAATATGATGATCACAGAAGCGCTCGAAGAACCCGCGATCGAATGAATCAGTAGACAAGCCCACGCCCGGCTTTTCGATGAAGATCCATACATCGCCGTAGGCTCTCTTTTCGAGCCGCAGGCAATCGAGGTTGTGGTCATCGTTTGGTGTGAGCGCCAGGTAGTAATGCCCGGCCACTTCAATCTGCCGGCGCACTCCGGTCACGACGCAAAATTGTGTGTTCGCCTGATGAATCGCCTTGCGGATCAGATAGCCGCCGTTCAGCGTGGTAACGATGTTCCCCAGCGCGCGCAAAGCCCCGCGGTGAGCTTCTTTGTTACCGCTGATCAACAGCGCGCATTCAGCAACCGACCGCTGCTGGCCGTGCTCTTCGGCGTAAATCCCCGCCATCATTTCAATCAACCGATCCGACACTTCAACGCACGGTCGCTGCAGCTCGCCGGCTAGGTGCCGCGCAAAGGTCGTTTTTCCCGCGCCAATAGTCCCGACAACAAAGACGTTTCGCATCGGCGGCGGTTCAACAATCGAATCAGCCAACGTATTACAATGAGGCACTACAGTCTTTGATCCCATTTCAGTGAACTCCGTGTCCTCTGTGTCTCTTTAGTTGAAGTCGTTACGCCGTCGCCGTAAACAGATCCCTCGCATCCTCAGCCTGCTGCTTCTCCAGCCCGGCCAGGTAGCTCAAGGCTTTCGCGTGATAGCTCTCTTTGATTTCAAACCCGACCACCCGCCGCGGCGCATGCAGCGCGCCGTCGCGCGTCTTGCCGCCGCGCGCCACCCAAGCGGTGCTGCCGATGCCCATGAACGGATCTAAGACCAACTCGTCCGGATTGGTGTAAAGCTGGATGCAGCGCTTGATCACGGTGAGCTGCAGTGGACAAACGTGTTTCTCTTGCTCCGATTCTTTCGCGCCGTGGCGATAACCTTCGAGTACGTCCATTTCCTGAATGTCGGTCCACGTGCCGTGAGCATCCCGTACCCACTCATCCGACTTCACCCAGCCCTTCGGATTAAGCTGCGGATCGTGCAGCGCCGGTACGGGCACTTCCGATTCGCCCGGCTTCTGGAAGACCAGCACGTAATCGTTGACCGCCGGCATCAGCTTGCGCGCATTCTTGCGGCCGGTCTGGAACTGCAGGCTGTGTAGCGACAGGCGTTGCGCGATCACCTGCGGATTTTTAGGAATGACGAATTCGCCCGTGTACTCAAACCCGCCGGCGCCGAACAGATCGACGCACGCCCCGCGGAAGTCGCGCCGCCCCATGTAGCCGTGCTGGTTTTTGTAGCGCAGCAACTGCTGGATATGGACGCAGACGTTGCAGCCCGTTTTCATCACGCGGAAAAGCTGCTGCACAAAAAAGCGCAGATGCAAACCGAACTGCCCGCGGTGCAGATCGACGCCGTCGACGTTGTTGCCGATGTCCGCCGTCTTGCACGAATACTGAAACAACGCGCCAAACGGAATCGAAGACACCATCAGATGCACCGACTCGGCGGCCAGCCGCTTCGCCATGCCCGGAATGCAGTCTTCGTTGTAAATCAAACAATCCGTCATCGTGGTCTCACGCAAAGGCGCAAAGGCGCTAAATACCGGCTCCAAGATCAACATTTGGCGTATCAACAGCACGTGTCCGCGCGTCATAAAATCCCTGCAGGTAGCACGATGCCACGATCTCAAATAGCCCGGCCTCTTTCCTGATCATCGCCCACACAATCGGATCGCAACGGGCGCGGATGATCTCAAAAACTTCTCGCGGACAATCAAACATCTCCGTCTTGGAGCGCGGCATTAAACGTTGTCCCGTTTCGCCTTCTTAATTTCGCGACACGGCTTGCAGCGCCGCGGCTCGCTGTAGTTCTTCGCCGCGAAGAATTCCTGGTCGCGCACCGTAAACACAAACGACGCATTGCAATCGCAGCACGTCAACGTCTTGTCCCGTAAACCCACGCCAGCTTTGTTCAGTTCCTCTTTCATCGCCCTCTCCCTTTCGCCGTTGCCGTTCAACTCAAAACTAAAAACTCAAAACTCAAAACTGCAGCCCTCAGGCTGCCCTCAGTTCTTTCATCGCCGCGACGTAATACTTCTCCTGCTGCTCAGTGTCCGCTTCGAAGTTCGCCGCCTTGCGCATGACGTTGTCATAGATCGCGCCTTCCAGCTCCGGCACATACGGCACGTGAATGTGCACGACCGCGCTCTGCCCGTAGCGGTAGCTGCGGCGGATCATCTGATAAAGCTCTTCGTATGAATCAGTCAGGCCCGACACGATCTGCGCCGTGCAGTTCTGGAAGTTCTGGCCAAAACCCAGCAGCTCGGCGCGCGTGATCAGCCCGCCGCAGTCGCCGCGTTTGAAGCGATCGATAATCGGCTTGCGCTCTTTCTCCGCGATGGACCCAGTCAGCACCTCGAAGTCAGGCAAGAGCTCTGACAGAATCGCCGACTCTTCGTCGAATTCAGTCCACAGCAGCACCTGTCGCCCCGCCGCGCGCTCCCGCTCAGCCAGCCGCGCCACCACACCAGGCTTGCGCGAAAGCACCCGCCGCGCCGTTCTTCCCTCCCCTCGTAGGGGAGGGACCGAGGGAGAGGTTTCATAGATAAACCCGCGCGCGAGCTGCGCCAGTTTCCCGCGACCAACGATGCCCAGCGCTTTGCGCTCGCTGGCCAAAGTCCCCGCGTCCCCCCGTCCCCGCGTCTCCCCCTCAATCTGTTCCGCGCGCCGCAACTGATCGACCGTCACCGGCACCTGATGCGTGTGAAACACTGGCGCCGGAATCGACTTCAGATTATCGGCGTACCCGTAGCGCGCGGGATTGCGCAGATAAACCGACCAGGACGCCATGAAGCGATAGAACGCCTCGATCGCCCACGGCTTGACCGTCCACTTGCCCGCCTTATCGCGCTGGAAGTAAGTCCACAGCACATCCTGTTCGGTCTTGATCTTCTCCAGGAACCCAGCCTGCGATGCATACTCCATGAGATCGTTCGGCGCTGGCGTGGCCGTGGTGCTGAGCTTGTATTCAATGCCGCGCGCCGATTTCATCAGGTTCCATTTAATCACGCCGCCGCCGGCCTTCAGGATCGACGATTCATCGCACCACAGCCCGGCCAGCAGCGAAAGCTCGCGGATCATGCCGGAGTTCTTCAACTCCGACTGATCGACAAACTTTTCAAAGTTGGTTATCCCGATCGCGCCATCGCGCGGCCCTTTGCAGAATGAGATCAGATCCGCGCGAGTCCGCAGTACGAGCAGTCGCAGTTTCCCCGCGTCCCCCCGTCCCCGCGTCCCCCCGTCGCCGTAAAATTTCTCCGCCTGCTCCAACACGTCGCTGATCAGATTCTTCAGCGTGAGAACCAGCACGCGCCCGCCGGTGACATGCGCCACCTGCCGGCACCATTCCAGTCCTTCAAAGCACTTCCCCAGCCCGCAGTCCCACCAATGCGCAAAGCGCTTCGCTTCGAGTGCCACGCGCAACAGGTCCGCCTGGTAATCGTGCATCGATTGCGGCAACGGCAGCCACGGCTTGCGCGGCGCCGGTGCCTGCAGCCCGAAGTGCCCGGCAAAGCGCGCCGGCGCGGTGACGCGGTAGGTCTCTTTGACGTCGTCATATTCGACGGCCGTCTCCGGCAGCGTTTTCGTCTTGAGGAAAACGTCATACTCCTCAAGCCCAAAGCGCTCGAAATTCACCGAGAGACGATCGTCTACGACGCTGATCACGCGACCACCGCCTTCCGCGCGCGCTTGACATTCGCGCGCACGATTGCCGCCGCGATCGGCGGACAGACGCTGTTGCCGATGCGCGCGACCTGGTTCGATTTAGTGCCGGTGAGCTGGTAGGAATCCGGGAAGCCCTGCGCGCGCGCCAGTTCGCGCGGCGTCAGCATGCGCATGCCGATGTCCACGATCTGGTAATCCACGCCGGCCACGGTCACCAGGCCGAAGCGGTCGCGCGCGGTCACCGTGTGAATCGGTTCACGCAAATCATGCGTCGTGCCCTGCCCGTAATACTTCACCAGGAACGCGCGCACTTCAGCGCAATGATTGTTGGAGACGACCGTGCGCATCGGCTCGCGCACATCCGACCACTGTTTATCGCCGTGGTTCATGTGCACCAGGTACGCCGCCGCCATTCCGATCGGATTCGAAGCCGTCACCGTCTGCAACGGTTCGCCCACGGTGCGCGCCCGTGGTTGCTGACCGCTGCGCTCGCCAAAGAACGGCACCAGACACGGGGCGACGAGCGCATGCGCGCGGAAGTGTGTCAGTGTCGGCAGCGGCACTTCAGCATGCTGACCGCGGAATGCATCGTATTTGTGATTCAGTTTGACCAGGTATGGCGTGACGATCGCCTTATCGTTCTTCGCGGTTGCCGTGGACAGCGGCTCATGCACCGACCGCGGCGGCACTTGCGCCTGCCGGCCACCGACACCGACGATGAACGGATCGGCGCAATCGATCACGTAGCGCTGCAAGCCGCGCGCGATCCGGCGCAACGTGTTTTCCTTCAACGGCCGCTTGCGCTCGAAGATCGACGGACACGGCAGCGACCAGTCGATGCACTCCGCTGCCGTGCGATACGGCAATGCGCGCTCCGGCCCATGCGTCGGCTCCGGCCAGGTAATCGCTTCACCGTCGCAGCGCGCGATTAAAAACAGCCGCCGCCGGTGTGTCGGCGCACCGTAGTCCGCCGCGTTCAATTCGCGGTGTTCAACCTCGTAACCAAGGCTGCGCAGGTTGCCGATAAAGCGCTTGAACGTGATGCCGCGGCGCTGCGGATCGGGCATGTTGTCCGCACCCAGCGGACCCCAGTCCTGAAACTCGCGCACGTTTTCCAGAATGATCAGCTTCGGCCGGACCTGCCGCGCCCATTTGATCGCGACCCACGCCAGCCCGCGGATTTTCTTTTCCACCGGCTTGCCGCCTTTAGCGCGGCTGAAGTGCTTGCAGTCGGGAGAAAACCACGCCAGGTCGACTTCACGCCCGGCACAGACCGTCGCGGGATCAACGGTCCAGACGTCCTCGCAGTAATGCTGGCATTCCGGATGGTTGGCTTCATGCATGGCGATCGCATTGCGGTCGTGATTAATCGCAATATCGACGCCGCGCCGGCAGCCGAGCATGATGCCCAGGCTCGCCCCGCCACCGCCAGCAAAGTTATCGACGATCAGACCCATGCGCCCCTCGCATCACACCAGCACCCGAAATAACACCGCCGCCGTTAAGTCCCCGTGATCCGACAATGCGACACCGCCGCGCCCCACGGCATGGCCGTGCCTACTTCTTGCGTTTCTTCTGAGTGACCTTCTTTTTCGCGACCGCCGCCTTGTTCTTCGCGATCGCCTTGGCGAGATTCACCGTCTCAGGTTTCTTCGATTGCTTCGCTGGCCTGGACTTTTTCGCGGGCTTCTCTTTGGCACACCGCGCGCCGGGCCCTTTGGCCACTACGTCGGCGTCAGCCTCAATATTCAAAATGTGTGTGAGCGCCGCGATCTTGTCCGGCTCGACATTCGGATTGAGCTCGTCCGCCAATGCCATCGCGACAACCGCCTTCGCCGCGAATTGCATCGACTCAATGTCGTTTTGGTTCAACTGCGTGAGCTTGTGTTTATACTCGCCCATCGCTACAGGCCACTTCAACGCCTGAGCGACAAGAGACAGCTTCGCCTGCGGAACAACCGACGCCATCTGAACGGCCAGTAGCTTGTAAATCGCTATCGGATACGGGAAGCGAACGCGCGCACAGATCGCGTCCAGCATTTCAATCCGCGCACGCTCTTCTTTTTCGTACTCGCCAGCCGCCTGCGGCTTCACGTCGCGCGCCTGCTCCGGCGTCAGATCATCATCGCTGATGTCGGCTTCATCCGGCTCATTCCCCGCGTCACCGCGTCCCCGCGTCCCCGCGTCAGCCTCTACCGTCTCCCCGTCTCCCGCTCCCCCCGTCTCCCCGTCGCGTTCTAAAATCTGGTCGGCTTTCTCTTCCAGTTCACTGCAGCGCGCCTGGTCCTGTTGCTCTTCCGACTGGAACATGTCCGCCTGCGGCGCCTGCGTGCGGTAGTTCTCTTTGATGTAGTCGCGCAGCTTCTTTTCGCTGATCAGCACTTCCACCGGTTCCATGCCGCCGCCGTTGTCGATCTGTTCCACGCGGAAGCAGGCTTTCAGGATCGCCGGCTGGTCTTCCTTGTCTTCGCGCGCGATCAGCACCGCATGCGATAGCGTGATCCGGTTGTCAATCAGCGCCTCACTGGCCTCGTCGCAGAGATTCTGCAGGTGCAACAGATCGCCCAGGCTGCGCACATGCGCCGATAGACCCAGCGCTTTGGCCAGTGCCTCGACCGTGTGCAGGCGCTTTTCATCCATGATGCGCAGCATGCCGCGCATCTTTTCGATCGGGTTCAAATCCTGCCGGTGCAGGTTGGAAATGAACGCCGTCACCAGCTCGTCGGTCTTATCCGCCGGCGTCTCGATGATCGCTTTGATAAACTTGGCGCCGTTCAACTGCAGCGCCCGGAAGCGCCGCGCGCCGGACAATAGCTCAAAGCACGCGCCATCAGCCTGTTCTAGCTCCGGCGGGATCGGCTTCACCAGCGCGGGTTCGCTGTTCACCCCGCCGCGCGACGCGATCGATTCGGCCAGCTCGCGCAGTTTGTCCTGATCGAACAGTTGCCGCGCGTTATCCTCCGATTCCCGCACCAGTTCGAGCGGGATTAGATGTAGCCCCGACTTCACCTGCCGCCACTGTTCCAGATTGAACTCCGGTTCCAGCGTGGCTGTGGCCGCTTCCGCAGACGTCTGCGCCTGGTTGTCTTTGTTCTTCTTTGCCATTCGCTCGTTCCCTTTTTAAAGCTTCCACCCGTGCAATCAGCCGCTTGGCCATCCGCGGTCGTTTGCCGCGTTCCGCCATCGATATGCCGCCCTGCGTCACACCCAGTAATTCCGCCAGCTCGCTTTGTTCCAGCCGCAGGCTGAGCCGCAGCGACCGCAACTCCCGACCAATTGCCAGCGCCTCGTCAGTTTGCATGCGCCGCGCCGCTCGCCGGCGTTCGCGCTGTTCCTTATTCCGGCGCGCGATTTCGTCGAGCAACTGCTCGGTCGTGTAATCCGTCAGCACCATTAACGAACCGCGTCCTGAACCAGCTTCTGTTCGCGCGCCTCGCGCTGCTCGCGAAGGAATAAAGTTTGTTGCTGTAACGCCGTTTGGACGCGATGCGATAGAACAACCGAATTGCCAACCACCGTCATGCCAGACCGGATTTGATCAATCATGCGCCCGCGCGAGCCATCGACTTCGTAGCGCCGAATTTGCTTTTTTGCCCAGTCTGGTGTGCCGCTGTTGACTGTCGCGATGCGACGCAGCGCGCGGCCTTGTGCCCGAATACTCATGTTTTGAATTCCTTTAGTTGCCGCCGCCGTATTCCACTTTGCGATCGTTGTTCCAGTCTTCGATTTCCCGCTGCCGCGACTTCTCGCGGTTGCGTGCGATCGCGCGGTTCTTGCGCCGGTCTTTGTCTTGTGCCAGCGCCAGCTCCAGCACTTCTTTCACTTTCGGCTGCGCCAGGTACTTGCGCACGCCGTCCACCATCCAGCCGTGAATCCCTTTCTCCGCGGCCCAGTCGCTGATCGTCTTCAGCCAGACCAGCCCGCCGTCCTTCTGCGCAATCTCACCCAGCCGCATGCCTTTGAACGCGCCATCATCCTTGCGTCCGAACGGCATCTTGAAGTCCGCAGGATCAATCGGTTCACTCATCGCCGTCTCTCCCCGTCCCCCAGTCCCCGCGTCTCCCCCTCTCCGCGTCCCGTTCAATTCCCAGTCAACCGCTCCAAACTCAGCCCGCTCGCCCGCAGTTCCTGCTCTTCGCGCCGCTGGCGTTCGATCTGTTCGACTTCTTCCGGCGAAACAATCTCCGCCAGCGGCTCGGGCGTGCGCTGCTGTTCGGACGGCTGTGTATAGCGCCGCGGCGCTGCACAGCCGAAGAGACACAGACTCGCGCAGAAGACCGCCCACAGCGCCAGGATGCAGAACAGATTCCAGATGATCTCGCCGGTGCGGTTGTTCTCGACTTGCCGCTCGCTTAGGAATTTCATCAGTTCCGCAGTCCTTTCAGTTCGCGCCGCTGTAGTTCCGTTTCACCGCGCGCCAGCAGTTGCTCCGCATCGCGAATCACGCACGCCGGCGCGTTCAGTGCGCGAAACTTTTCCAGCCGCTGCCGCCGCTGCGCGACCATTGTCCGCAGCATGCGGTCCGACAGCGTCGGTTCGCTCTTAACTGGAAACACTGGCCCCGCCTTCCGTCTGCTGCTCAGCCGGCGCCGGTTTTTCTTTTGCGGTTTCGATGATCAGGTCCGCCCAGGCGCGCGCGCCTCTGACGATCTTGGCGACTTCACCCAGCGAAAAGTCTTGGATGTTTTCAGTCTGCAGCATCCCGCTGGACAGCAGGATGCGGGTCATCAGCTCTTCGCGACGCTTTTCGATCTCGCGTTCAGCCTGCGCATCGACACGCCCATGACCAACCCCGCATCCATAGGCTTCGCTCAGGGAACTAAACTTCTGTTCCGCAAACCGCCGTGACATGTCCGCCATTGACCCCTCCAGGTCGAAACGTCAGTTTTGAATTTTGAATTCTGAGTTTTGAGTTAACTAAAAACTAAAAACTCAAAACTCAGAACTTGCGCGCGTCAGCTCGCCAGCCGCTGCCCCGGCACTTTTCTCAGCTCATGCCGCGCTTCGAAGAGAAACGCTTCGATTTCATCGAGCGACATGTTGATCGCGTGCGGCTGCAGCAACGCATTCGGCCGCATCATCTGCCCACGCAGTTTCTTCACCGCGCCGTCCAGCTTGGTCGCCGCGCCGCGCAACCCCATCTGCGCGCCGACGATCTCCGCCTGGTCCTCAAGCGTCAGTTGCGAAGCATCCGCTTCGAAGACGCAGTTTCCCCGCGTCCCCGCGTCACCCCGTCCCCCACTCGCTTTTCTAGCCATACGTCACTGGTCCTTCCCCCACGCGGTTGCCGAACCCGCGTCTCCCGCTTGCCTATCCACCGGGATATTCCCCGGCTCTAGAGTTGTGCGACTTGCTTCCCTTCCCTGCGGTCCTGACTCTGCAGCAACAGATCGAACAGCGCCCCGCTGCCGGGAAGATCGATCCACCGCTGGACCTCGTCGTAAAAGCTCTCGTCGTACTCCTCGTACGCGCCCATCTCGCGCACCACGTCGCGCACATCCACGCGCTCCGGCTGCGGCTGTAGTTTGCGCCGCGGCTTATATCTGCGCGGTCGCTTCACGCGCTCACCGCCGTTCTGACTTTGCGCCACGACAGCACCCAGTCTGCAAGGCGCCGGTATTCTTTATGGCTGATGACGTCAGCGAAGAATGCCATCGCCAGCGCGCCGCGCGCATAACCGCTGTCTGCGTCGAACGATTCGAATCCGCAGTGAGATTCGCGCAGAATGCACGCGAGCTCGCGTCGGGCAAAAGTCTTCGTTCTCGACACGGTCACGCGCTCACCGCCTCTGGCACGGCCAGGTCGCGTGTCACGAAGTAATGCAGAAACTTTTCGTATTCAGCCTGCTGTTGCCGGCTGCGGACCTCCAGCACCAGCACCTGCAAAGTCAGCGTGCTGTATTCAGCGAAGCGCACATGCTTGCGGAATTTCGCATAGAACCGCGCCGCAAAGTCACTCTGCGCGTACAGTGGGATGCAGCCGATCGCGACGTCAGTGCGAATCATCCGCCCACCGCCTTCCGCTGCGCCTGCTCGTGCTGTCCGATCAGCGGCGCCTGGTCGTAAATGGCAGCCTGCAAACCCTGCATGCGCCCGGCTGAAATGGCTTCAGCGATGCACGGATTCTGCGCTGGGTCTAGCAAGGGTGTTTCATCGCGCTTTGTCTGCATTGCTTTTGCGGCGATAGCATCGGCCCTGGCTGTCATGACCATGCGATAGAACTCCGCCTCAAAATCCTGCAGTTGGTAAGCGTGCAGGTAGATCGGCCAATGCTTCACACGCGGCAGATGACCGCACTCGATCTCACTGATTCGCGACTGCTTCTTGCCGGCCACCCGCGCAACCTCGCGCTGATTCATTTTCAGCTTTAGGTTGCGCCACTCCGCCAGCGTTCGACATTGCGCCGGCAACACTGGTAGTTGCCTTGGATTCGTTTCCTGATGCATTGCTTCCGCCCCCCAGCGGTTGCCGATTAAACAGGCGCCAGAACTCATCGATCGTCAGTCCGTACGCAGTGGCCAGCGCGCGAACGTGCTCTTCAGGTGGAGTTGCCGAGCCCCGTTCGAATTCGCTGATACGTGGAATCGACAGCCCGCAGCGCTCGGAAATCGTCGACTGATTGACCTTCAGCACGCGCTTGCGGTATTGCTTCAGCGAGATGCAGTCGGCTGCGGTTTCAGTCATGGCGCCCAAAATTCCTGAAGAATCCTGAACCCGATCAATTGCTGATACAAAGATTATTGTCGTTTCCGAAGGCCATTAAATCTCTGATACGTAGATAATCAAGCGTGAAATATGAGAATTCTTTGCGTTATTCGAATTATTGCCTATCTCGTGGGGCATGGAATGGACGCAAAGTAAATTCAGCGAACGACTTGAGCAGGCCTTAGATCGTAAAGGCTGGACTCAGAAATTTTTTGCGTCTGAAGTTTTAAAGGTGCCCGAAGGGACTTTGTCAGGCTGGAAAGACCGCAACGAACCGAGCTTTTCTGACATTGCACGGATCGCTGGGAAGCTGGATGTGCGCGCCTGCTGGCTGCTGTTCGGTGATGAATTCGAACCGATGGACGACGAAGAACGCGCGATGATAACGAACTGGCGTCGGCTATCGGAGCCAGAGCGCGCCGGATTCTTCAATACGATTCAGGCAATTACCGTCGCGCGCGAACAAACCAAAAAGCCCGGTAACAGGACGCGCGCGAAAGCTGCCGTCATGGACGAATTCACGCTTCAGGCTGAGACCGCGCCGCCACGACCCTCTTCGCCCGCTCCCGCATTGATAGAATTTTTACGGAAACTTCCTGAGGTGTCGGCAGTGCAGAAAATCCAAGCGGATCTGCTAGAGCACGAATCTGTGCTTGCTGTAGGGACGAAGGCCCAGCTTTCGGTAGAGAGCGCCTCCACTCTGTTAGATCAGCTAATCGCTCTTCTACAGTCAAAACCGCCACTGGGTTCACATACGGATTCCGCCGCATCTTCGCCAGCAACCGCCCCAAAGCACGCGAAACAAAAACAGGGTCATAGGAAATCTGGTCAGCCATAAACCTGTGCCCCCACAGATATTTTTCTAGCTTTTTGTATACGCCAAAGATTAGCCTAAAGTTTCTGTGACGCAAGCCGATACTTAGTAGTTTTACACTTCTGCAGACGTCTGCGAGACGCCACATGCCAGAACACAAAATGAAGGTCTGGCGCGCAAGTAACTCGCGCGTTAAAAACCAACCGGCGAAGGTCGCAGCCGACGCTGGCGAGTTCCCAGCGGAACCTTCCTATGGCTGTTTGGCGACGTCCTTAGTTGTTTTTGCGCTGTCAGCGTTCGTAATCCGCGACACCACCGAAGCAGCAATCCCCCTCTTCATATTGTCGCTCGTTGGATTTTGGATGTTTTCGAAAACCTTGAAGCCCGTCAGCGCGAGAATCATCAGAGAGCGGGTGCTGTTGAACGCAATCACGTTTGACTATGACACAGACGATGATGAAGAGCCTGCGTATTCGAAGGACAATCCGGCGCCGGTTACGCTCCAGCATCTGCTGTCGATCATGACGCAACTACAAACTAGAGTACTTGAACGCCAGCCGATTCAGGTGGATTGTTTTACTGGGAGATTTGAATCGGACGTGACCGATATTCAGGCCAACGAGGATGAGCTGTCAGGAATAATCTCGCTTTTCGGCTACAAGAAACTTTGGACCTACGGCGTCACCTTCGACTCCGAATCAGGTTACTGGCACGTCGACGAGTGGTTCTAAATTCGAACGGGAGGGGTCCCGATGCATGGACAACATCAGCCGCGCCTGAACCGCGACGCGCACTACGTCAGCCGCAAACGCAAACCATCCGCGCGGCTCACGCCCGACCAATTGCGGCCATGGCGTTTTCAGGAGAGTAAAATCGTCATGCCGCACATCATCGCCTATGATCCTCCGCCGTATGCAGTTGCTCCGTCCGCAGGTACCGTGCCGTCGCCCGATTCGGATTGACTGCGTACCAGTAGCGTTCCGTGCGATCCTCATTGGCCAGCGCGAATTCACCCGGCATAGAAATCCCAGCCCGCCGCAGTGGTTCCGGCGCGCGCCGCATCTCATGCATTATCCCGTCCAACGGGCCGCCGATCAGTTTAATAGCCATGTGCTCCTCCTCTATATGGAGAGGTACCCGCAAGCTCAGCACCAGCTAAACACCGCAATGGCACGGAGTTAAAAATTCATTCAAAAATCTTTCGGATTTTATTGACTACACGCAAACATGCGTGTATAGATATGTATGTGGAGCGCATTAGAACGCTCCCGAAACCAGCCGCCCGACAGGGCAGAAACGGAGAGAGCTATGAAAATCAGCATCAGCATTTGCCCCACGAATCTTGAGGTCGGCAGCGACGTGATGGACGAATACAAATACCTAGCGCGCATTGAGGAGGTCGTCACTGAGGCGTACCCAGACGCGAAAATTACCTGTCAGGTCGGGCACCGTCAGGGCGATGAATGGTTCAAAATTGATGGTAAATCCTCAGAGGAGCTATACGAACTGGTTCAGGGTATCGACTGCTCTGACGAATCGCTGTACGCCGCTAAATAGTCGGAGCCAACAATACGAGGAGACCAAACATGAATCAGGAACAGATTGAAACGCGGGCACTTGAGATTGCGGAATGGATTCGCAGCGGCAAATGGCGCGAGGACGGCTTGCATAAAAACGTCGAGCAGGCGCTGTTGTCCGCTAACTGGTTCACCTCTGCGTCGATGCGGCCCGCCGTTGAAAAGCGCGCACGGGAATTACTGAGTCTGTCTGCCGCCGCCGAATAGGCGCGCACTCCGTCGCCTGCGCGGCGGTTCTAAACACGGGGCGGCCAGCGTGAGGCGGAACTGGCCGCGACTTTTTTGGAGCGCATGATGCAGGACATCCGCGCGATCATCAAACAGCGCATGGCCGATGCGGGGCTGAGCAACTACCGCCTGCATCTGCTCGTGGCTGAGCACATTTCGCAGGCCACGCTCAACCGCTACCTGCGCGGAGATATTGAACTCACCGCGCCGAAACTGGCGGCGCTACTCGACGCGCTGGAGTTGGAGATTAGGGCGCGGGGTTAATTACCACTTAAAGCTCCAGCGTTTGCCCGTCGTCGACGGCGCGACATAATGCCGCCGGCAAACCTCTTCGCTATTGCCCATGGCCCATGATATTTCGAGCGCGCTGGCGCCAGTCGCGCCGCGCGCCGTACCGTAACAGTGCCGCCATTCAGCCGGCCCGTACGCAAAGAAACTGTCCGCCCAACGCTCTTCGCTCCAGCCCTTCGGCTTCGCCAGTTTTGAAATCCGCTCCCATTCGCCGGCGAACGTGCTGTTGCTCGACCAGATCCCGGCCACCGTTTTCGTGCGCTTCATGTAAGGATGATCATCGAGCGTCGAGGGGAAGAGCCACGGCTGGCGGTGTTTTTCTTTGCGCCGCTGCTCAATATATTTTTCCAGAATCGGCTTCAGCGTCGTCAGCTCGATCGGCACATTCCGTTCACGGCCGGTCTTCGTGCCGACCTTGCGCGCGGTGCGGCCAGGCTGCCGCGCGGTCACGCGCAGATAGTGCTCTTCCAGGTAAACATCGTCGACTTTCAACCACACTTGTTCCGCCCAGCGCGGTCCGGCCAGGATCGCCACGGCTACCCAGGCCCGCCAATACGGCCACGGCTGCAGTGCGTCCAGCAATTCCAAAATCTGCTCTTCACGCCGGATCGCGACGATGTTCTCCGCGTACCGCGCCGCGCCGCCGACTTCGAGCGCACGCACGACCGGGTTCTCGCTCAAACCGTACTGCACCACCGCCCATTCAAAAAAGGTGCTCAGGCAGCGCTTGTATTTTACTTTCGTCTGCGCGGCCAGGTCTGCAGTGCTATCGATGTAAACCTTTTTGCGGCCCTGCAGCGTGTAAACCTTCTTTTTCAGACTCGCCAGCCAGTCGTTAATATGTTTCGGCGCGACATCGCCCAGCCGCATTTTGCGCTGTTGCGCCAGGGCCGCGATGAAAGAACTGACCGCGTAGGTGGCATTCTGGTACGTCTGATAGCGCCGGCCGGTTTTATAAAACCCGGTCCATGCATCGTACGCCTCGCCGACCGTGGCGGTCGTGTGCAAATTGTGTTTGCGCCGCAGCGCGGCATGTTCGATCGACAGATGCTGGAAGCGTTCGCGCCATTCGTTGCGCTGCTTGCGCAGGTCCGCGGCTTCTTCGCGCAGCTCGCGCGTCACGCGTTCGACGGCCGTCAATAACGCCGCGCGCGCCGACTCACCCACTTTGGCGCCGGTCAGGATTCGCTGCACCAGCCCTTTAACTTGCGCGCGATCGACGGCGCCGCCGCGGCGCTGCAGCGCTTTCAGCGCGCCGCTGTTTTCGCCGAAAAATATTTCTAACGTGCGCTTGTGGAAATCGCCCAGCTCGGGATTATTCTCATCGCGCCACAATTCCGGCCGTGTGCACAGCCGGCTTAAATCGTCGCAGATGCCCTGAGCTTCGGATTGATCATGCGTACCCAGGCTTTTGGTAACGACATCCTTGCGCAGCGGATGCCGGAACGTCACCCGGAATCCCGGCCGGCCACCCGGCAAAGGCTTGGCATTGATGCGCCGCTGCATGGCCCGAAATGTAGTAACAGTGTAGTAACATTTCAAGCGCCGAAGCCGCGCGCATTTTACCTATAGAACATGGAGCCACCTCCCGGATTCGAACCGGGGACCTACGGTTTACAAATGAGTGGCTGTCCTATGATGTAAAAATGGCATGTAGTAAAGATGTAGTAACATCCACCGGTCAATTGTCGGACAGTGTTAGCATTGGTTTACTAGTCCCGGCCCTGAAGTCGGCATAGAGAATTTGAGGCATGTTACCGTCATCAAAGTAATTATACGTCTTCGCTTTGACGTCGATGAGAAACCCATAGATAGGCAACGCCAGAAACGTAAAGGTAAATTCGACGTTGCCGCTACGGCCGATCGACATTTCGCGAATGTACGAATATGCAGCGCCCTGCTGACTCGTCACGACTGCCCGCGTAGCTGCGGAACAACGGACAATCGATTGCCCAACGAACTGCGTTGAAAATGCCGACATACCATTCCACGTGCAATTTGCCAGAGTGAAGTTCGTTAGAATGCTGCGAACCCGAATGGTTATTTCAATGTCGCGGGTGGGACCACCGTTGTCCCAAGTAGCAAACCCATGAATAGCGCCTAAAATGACAGTGCTAACCACGCTACTGCTGCCAAGAGACAGTCGCGCGCGTTTTCCGCTTACATCCGAGTTCAACGGTATCGGCGTCGGCAGTTTTAAAATTGTCTTATAGCCGCCGGAGAATGAATCGAAACTATCGAATGCGTTACTGTACGCACGTGGGCCATCAGCGACCGTGCTTATGCTTGGTGCGTCTTGCGATGCAAGCCGCACATCGTCGACGACCGCGAAAATGTGGCGATCGGGATAAGGAGCGGCAGTATTTACAGTGTTCGACCAGGATGAATTCCCGCCGCTGTTTACCGCACGAACGCGATAATAATATGTGACTCCAGCGGTCACCTCGTGATCAGTGTACGTACGGCCGAGACCAGTTCCGGTTACTCCCTTACTAAAACCGACAGTCGTGAAGTTTATATTGTCAGTGCTGCGCTGCACCTCAAACGCGACTTCATTGATCGAGTTGTCCTTCCAGCCAAGAATTAACTGTGAATGCGTATTCTTCCAGCTCGTCGGCGCCGTCACCGTCAATAGCGTCGGTGCCGCTGGCGTGGCAACGCTACTCACGCTCGCCGGCCGCACAACCGTGCGACCCAGCGCGCGCATCATGTCATCGGCACCGGCCGATAAAATATCGGGACGCGGCCCGCGTGGATTGATCGGTGAGGCCATTAGCCTGGGTACACCTCGCTGCTGTTTACCGCAACGATCGCCTTATTGACTTCAACCATCTTCGTTACGAAGCGCCGCCGCCGCACCACGAACCGGGCATTAAAGGCTTTTTTATTGGGATCGTGCACCGGCACCAGGCGGTCAACCTGCGTGCCGATCGGATACGACGTCACAAAGGTGCCTTCGAATACCAGCGGGCCCTTCTTTTCCAGTCGATAGCCGTCCAGCAGCCGGCGAATGATGTGCGACTTCAAGTATGGCTCATCACTGCGCAACGCTTGCGTGTAGTCATGGCTGAAGTTCGGCAGGTTCGAAAATGCCGTTCCACCCGCTGCCGCCGGCTCGGGATATGAATTGTACCGCAGGTGTCCTTCGTAAAGGGTGTTCAGGTCAACGGTAATCTGCCGCGTGTAGCCTGCCTTCAGTTTGTCCTGATCGGGTGAGTCCTCAACTGGAATCCAGTTGGCGCTGCGGCTGCCGGCCGCAACATCGCTGCTCAGCCGCGCCACGTGGGTCAAACGGTGATCGCAGGGAATGGCGATCGTCAACCGGACGTTATTCGCAGTGATGTTTAACTTTCCAGCAGAAACGCCATACTCGCCAGAGTTCCAGCGGAAGGCGCCAGCTTCGCCGTTCAACCAGGCTTCAATGAAGGTTGACAGATACAGCACGCCATTGTCCCACGTTTCCAGCCCGTCGAGCTGCGGACCGAGCACCCACGTCGAGCCGGTGTTGAGCTCGGTACGAATCGGATACGGCACTTTGTCCCGCGGCGTCAGCGTGTCGCCACCCTGAAATGACAGCAGGAATGGCCAGACTGGCCGCGGAATCGGAGCGCGTGGTTTGACTGACTCGCTGGTGTTCGCCTGAAAGTTGAAGGCGGGATTAAGAACGTAAGTCGTTCCGACCCACCAATAGCGCGAATGCGCTTCCATCACTGTTTCACGGTTGGCTGTGCCGCCGCCAAGCGTTACCGCCAGCGTACGCCAAGCGTCATAATCGTCATCACTCCAGGCTTTTAGTAAAGCCGGCGTACCGCCGCCGTGATCGTTGGAATCCATGCTGCAGCGTGTCTCGATCTTGACCAGCGAGCCCATGCCAACAACGCGCGAAAAGGTGAACTCAGACGACTCTTCGAAGAACCCAGCGGTGACCGCCGCGATCTTGATGTCTTCAGCCTTGCCGCGGCAGGCATACGGCATGTCCACACTCTTTGATACAGCGCCAAAGCGTGTGGGAACGGCTTTCAAAATGTTCTTGTATGAATTTCCAGATACGGCGTATTCACACGTCCACGACGCGCCGCCAGCGCCGGCAAAGATCAGATCCAGAAAGCCAGGCTCGCCCGGTTTACCGGCGAACGGCATACCTTGGATTCTGATGTCACGCCCCTTGCGCGCGCCGCCCTTGTTCTGATTGGTCTGACCAACGCCGGTATCGAAGTTGGAGATGGAGTAAGTATCGAGGTTCGAACCGAAGCCGACCGGGAATTTGATCCACTCCGGCAGCCGCTGGATCTCAGGAAATGCGGCTTCGGCCGCGGCCACAACGCCAGCGGTCTCGTCAGAAGTTTCGAAGCTATAGAAACGCTGGATGTATTCGCAGATGGTGGACAGCGTCCATGAACACACCTTGCCCGGATTGTCGCGCGCGACTTCAACCGTCACCGGCTGCTGATCGTCTGACAATTCGTAATCCGGATACGGCGCAAACACGGGCACTTTGTTGATCGTGAAACAACAGTTTGGCCGTCCCCCCGGATTAAAGTGCGTAGGCCAGCCCTGCTGAAAGCGTGCCGTCGCCGTCATCGGCTGTTCGGTATCACCGAGGATGTACCGGCCAAAAATGCGAATGTCGCGCAGCTTGTGGCGTGCATCCATGCCGATGACGACAAGATTATCATTCTCAATGTCGTGACGTACCCGCGTGACTTCGCCGACGAAAAGCAGCGTCTCCTGCACGGTGCCATCAGTCGGATTAAACGATCGTTTCCGCGCCGCGACCGGGGCCTCGTGAAACATGTCTTTCACCGGCCCGGCTGGATTCAGCGCGACCGATGCGGCCAGTTCGTCACGCACGCCTTTCGAATTCGGAATGATGACCTTAATGAACGCAGGATCCGAACCGTCAGCCTCGTCGAGTTCTTCGACGTACCAGTCCGGATCGCTCAGCTTCAGGCCCGCACCGAACGCCGGCACGATCGCTTCGACGCGCGTGTCAACGGCTGCGGTATCGGACAGAATCACATTAGCCATTAGCTCACCACCGAAATAGCGACGTCCGTCGGCGCAGGCAACACTGCGTTGGATGCCAGTTGCGGATCGAGCGCTGTGTTATTCAGCGATTGCGCGCCTGCCGCGGTTGCCGCGCGCACCAGCGCGCGAAAATGGCCGTTCGCCGGCGCATTGAAGGTCAACGTTCCCTGATACAGTCCATCGACGGCCGTACCGATGCTCTGTTCGGCATTCGCGGCGGCGCCATCGGCCGGGATCGCTGCGCCTTCCGCCAGCAGATACAGTAGCACTTTCGTGGCGACGCCTTCCTGACCAGCGGAATTGTAAGACCATTCGACGTTCGCGGTGCGTCCGCCGCTGAACGGTTCCGGCAACTGCCAGCGGAATTCGGGAATGTTCGGACGTGGCAGCTTCACATTGCCGGCACTGTCGTACTCAATTTTCAGACGTCTGCGCAAACCGTCTTCCACGTTGCCCAGCACCGCAACGACAATCAGCCGCCGATAACCCGCCGCCGCGCCGGCCAGATTCGGAATCCGCCAGGTAATCGGTGTGGGATATGTGCCAGCGGCATGCACGGCCGCAGCCTTTGTCACCGCGATCGGCTGATCCAGTTCGCTGTCATACAGTACATAAGTCGCGCCGACGGTGCTGCTGGGTACGAATTGAATGTCCGTCGCATTCCACGCGCCGCCAGCCACAACGGACAGCACGCCCGGCGGTTCCGGACGGCCGGGAACGGTGATCGAATCGGTAAAGGTGCTGCCCGTCACGCCCGTATCGCTGATCGGCGTCACCGTCACCGTCTGTACGCCGGCGGCGATAGGACCAACCACGACCGAAAGACGATCGCCACGGCCGCTATCGTTTACGGTGACTGAAGTACCGGCCACAACCACCGTGTAGCGCGCCGCCCAGCGCCCCAGCACATACGCGCCGGTGTCTTCGGTGATATCAGCCGTATAGGTCACCGTAACAGAGCCAGATAAACCGGAATTGTTCTCTGCGGTTAGCGTGACCACGCCATTGCCGGTACGCGAGCCCGATGCCAGCACGATGCCATTCAGCAGCAGCTTCACCGTGTACACGCCGGCATTATTCGTCAGCGTGATGTCAATCTTCGCCTGCGTCGAGCGGCCTTCAACCGCGCGGCTGGTCGCGAAACGCGAGAGACCGGTCAGCGACCAGTTCGAGAGTTGTCCGCTGTCATTATACGCTTCCTCGACGGACATGATCGCCGCGAAGTTGACCAGGACGTTTTTACCTTTGTCTTCGGTGAAATACTCCTGCTGCAGCGAGACGTCGATGTCGGTATCGTCGTCCCAGTCTCCGAGCGGCGCTACGGAAACGGCGTGATCCTGCGGTGCAGTCTGCACATTGCCGTACGGCGCTTCGAACGGCTTGGCGTCCGCGCCTTCCTCAAGGTAGACGATCGCCACCACCGCGCCGTCGACGACGATCGCCCACCAGGTATCGCCGTATCCGGACGCGGCCTGCAACCACACGACCGCACCCGTGCCCGTATCGCTTTTCTTAACGTCGAACTCCAGCAGGAACTCCTCATGTTCCCCTGGTGCGACGGATGTAGGAAAGCCAGGCATCACGGCGATAACGCTTCCTTACTTGGGTTCAGGCACCGAATCCAATGCTTCGACCAGCTCGCCAAACGCCTGCCCGAGATTGCCTTCGATCTGCTGGCCTTTCAGCAAGTTGGTCACGCTTTCATTGAGGTAATCAAAACGCTCATCGTCGAGCACGATGACGCCGCCATCTTTCTTGAAGTTGAATGAATCTTCGGCCCCTTCGACCGGATCCATGCACTTCTCTTTCAGTTGCGCGGTAATGCGCGCATGCGCGCGCGCTTCGCCGCGGCCCTTGGGTCGCGTCTTCAGCATGGCATTCCATGCGCCGATGACCGCTTGTTTCGAAAGCTTCAGCGTCGTCATTTCCACTGCGTTCACGTCAGACATGCCCTTCCTCCTCTTCTTCCCGCCCCACGTTATTGAATTGGATACCGCGACTTGATCGCCTTCACCGCCGCGATCCACTGGTTAAACTTCGTTTCGTCTTTGAGCTCAAACTTGTCGTACAGCGCTTCCGCCAGAAGTGGATCAGTTTCGGCCTGATATGCAGCGCGGCGTTTTTCGTCCCACGGAATTTCCGGCGGCGCGACGTCCGCCAGTGACAATGGCTTCGCTTGTTTGGCATTCCACTGCAGGAATTCAGTCAATCCCGGGCTAGAACCGTTAAGATTCAACTGTGCGCCGTCAGACAAACGGCGCACGCCGATGGTCTTTCCGGTCGCGGGATGATGAACGACTTCGTACATGTCTAAAGCTCCGCGTCTGCGCTGGCGTGAATGTAGTACGTAGTTTGGTCTGTCACTGTGCCAGCCGTCAGATTGAATCCGCTCTCAGTAGTTTCTGAAATCGTAACGGCGCCAGAGTTTGCAGTGTTCGCGCCATTGCGAAACGTCGATGCCGCCTGCGTCGGGTTGTACGACGCGACTGTCCCTGGCGTAGTGCGCATAGGCACGGGGAACTTCCATGAAAGCAGTAGGTTCGTACCAGACGAAATCAGTCCTATCGTTCCATTGTAAGTTCCAGACGCTTGCACTGGCGCCGTATCCAATGCGAACGTTTTACAGAAGTACCGCTGGCACAGCGCCACTTCATGCTTCTGTTCACGCGACGTGAATGTGCGTGTGTAATTGCCTTCATGCAGATCAAAGTCGCCGACAATGAGGGTATCATTCGCATGGCCAGGCTGGTCTTCGAACCACACAAAGATGATAAGATTGTTCATCGAACTGCTAGGCGTGGCCGTCAGCGAAATGCTGGCCGCGTTCGCTGCGTGCGTTAACGATGTCGAACCATGATTCAGAATGGCATGATTCGCGCTACTGGCAAAAAAGCCCGTCTCGTCATATGTCGTGCTAGTCCACGTGTTGACAACATCCTTCGTGACAGAATCATCGCTGCCAGTCCACTCAATGATTGCATAGTGAACGTCGATTGCTGTCGAACCCGACCCGCGCGAGCCATACGCTTTAAATTGTAATGTTACTTCCCGGCTTCGAAGCGCGACTGCGAACTGCGATTCAATGACCTGCGCGACACCAAAGCGATTCGTCGTGCCGCCTGCGGCCATTTGAATAGCAGTAGTGGACGTGAAACCAACGGTTTTCGCAGCCGTCGTGCGCGATATTGTCGGATTAGCACCCTGAATTAATGAGTACCAACGGTCAGGCGCGTTATACGCGGCATCCGTCATGCTCGCCGACGTAGATCGCTGCCATACACTACAATTGGCATTTATCAGGTAATTGGTTAGACCCTTGCCAAGGAACGCAGCTTCAAAGCCATCCACCTGGTCAGAATTCAGGTTCGCGACTTTTGTCGTGGACGACACGACAATCGGTGCGGTGCCGGTCGTGATCGTGGACACGATCTGATTGTCGCTGCGAATCTTGCCGGCTACGTCCAGCATGTACGCAGCATCCGGCGCTTTATTGATTGCCGTGGTCACGCCATCGTCGCGGATTAGCGAATCCGTAATTGTGGTCGAATCAGGACTGAAGCGTGCCACGCGGCCGTTCGTGCCACTGCCACCGATCGTACCAGTCCCGCCACCACCGACCTGGAAGTAGCTGATCATGCGCCACCGTGATGAAGTGCCATCGTAAATCAGCAGCGCGCCGTAATTGGCGGACAGCGTCACCGAAGCGCCAGATGGATTGATAATCCGGTTCGCTGCGACTGACGATGGGCTCTCGTTTGGCAGAATAATCGGCGATGCACCCACGTTGGCCACGATCAGCACACGGCCGTTCGCACCGTTCGCGAGACCCGTAATCGTGCGCGAAGCATCCGATGACACGCGGGCAAAGCTGACCGTGCCGAAATCGTAGTCATTCTGATCGGAAGTGATCGTGGCCGGCGTGCCCGCCTGCCAGGATACATAACTCGAAAAAGTCTGCGCCGTGCTGAACGTGTTGGCGCGATCGTCCCAGGCGACACCAGCGCTGCTGCTGATCACCAACCAGCGACTGAGTACCGTCTGATCGTAATACAGCAGGGCATAATCTCCGCCCTGCAGCGTGATATTGCTCCCGTCAAATGTGCGGATGCGATTCGCTGCGCTGGAACCGACGTTTTCATTGTCCAGCCGCAACGTGAAACCGCCTGGATTATTGCTGTTCACAATCAGCACGAATTGCGACTGGCGTGCAATAAGTCCGGTATAAACAGAATTCGCGCTCGGCGTCACGCTGAAGTGAAATGCGGTGTTGGTATTGACATCATTGACTGTGCCTGCAGGACTGGCAGATGAATAAGAGTCGATCGCGAAGCCCACGCCAGCGACCTTCAACGTGCCGCCAGTGAAGTACGTCGCGCCGTCCACTTTCATGATGTAACTGGCGTCGAGCGCCGTGCTGACGGCAATGCGTGCTGCGTCGGCTCTAACGACCGAATCGCCCAATGTCGCCGACGCAGTGAAGCGAGGCATTATTCCAGAAGTGCCAGTGCCACCGACGGTGCCGCTGCCGCCCTTGCCAATTACGCGCCAGCGCGACGAGGTACGGTCGTACTGCAGCACCCGCGACGTATCGGCTGGAACCGGATCATCAGAATCCAGTGCGAAGCGATTCGCGGCGCTGGAGCTTGCCGATTCATCTTTCAAGGTGATCGTGAATGTGCCGACGTTGTGCAGAATGATCGTCTGCCAGGCGGATGCATGCGCCGTAATGCCGGTCAGATCCACCGCACTCGACGCCGCAACCCGGATCGTGTTCGACGTGGCCAGGCTCGTCGGGTTCCAGTCGTTCGTATTCGCCGCCAGCGTCGTAGGGGTGATCACGCCTTCCAGCGACATCGTCGACGTGATCGTGCCGGCGATGCCAGCCTGCAGGAAGGACGAGCCGAATTTCAAAATACGTTTGTTGCCCGGGAAGAACAGGATGCGGCCCGTGCTGGCGTGGACCGTCTTGACGATACCAACCACCTGTTGAATCTGATCCGAGCCAGTCGGCGCCGTCTGCGTGTACGTGCCAGCCGTCGCGGAAAGATAAAGCAGTTTTTCTGCCGTCAATGCGGACGTGTCCAGCCCGGTGACCTCGGTCGCATAATACGCCGTACCGTAAGCACCGTTGGCGACCGCCGCGGAGAGCACCCATTCCGCGGGCTTCGCCGCGTCAGCATCCGCCAGACTCGCTTCATACGCCGGCAGCGCAGTGACGACTGGCGCAGTGTGATCATAGAACAGGAGGTCAACCGTCACCGAAGCGCCCGCGGAAACGGCCGTCACGCGCGCGTAATCGGTCTTGCCACCGGACGTGATCGAAACGATCTGGCCGACTTCGAACGTGGCCGCCAGGTTAATCACCACATTGGCGCCGGCTAAAGGGTTATTGACGGCAGTCGCAGACGTCTGCGCAGTCAATTTCGAATCATCAGGATAAAGCAGCGTGCCGGCCGGCCAGTCGGAACCAGTGGTGTTCTTGACGCGGACCACTTCGCCGATCGCACGCGTCTCGACTTGGCTGATCACTTCATTCGCCAGACCCATGACCGTAAACTTAGCGTCGATGCGCTTCGTTTTCGGTTTGTCATAATTGGTCGGATCGTCAGCACGGAACCGGTGCACTGCGATGTGCCGGGCATCGACCGCTGCTGCTGTATATGGCGCTGCCATAGTCTAGTCTTCCCACACCACTTTGTGTCGGTTGCGGTAGCTTTCCTGCCGGGCAATTCCATCGAGCGTCGCGCGCGTGATCTCTAATTGATCGCGCGCCGATAACGTGCTGCGATAGCGGGCGACGGCTTCATCCATCGCGGCTGCACTCTGCAATGTCTGTTGCCCGGCCAGAGACTTCATTGCAAATTCATCGCGGAAACGATCAAAGCGCGCCCGCTTCTCCACCGGAATCAGCGTGCGATCGAGAATGCGTTCATGCAGGGGTCGACGATCCAATTGCGATTGTGCGTACGCTTCGGCTTCTTTGGAATAGCGCAGCCGGTCCAGTTCTTTCTTCGCAGCCGGATTCAGCGCCTGTGAGCGCTCATACTCGCTGAGCTGTCCGATGGTTTTTCCACGCGCAGCAGCGTACGCCGCCAGCTTATCGGTCGCATTCACGCCCATGCGGGCAACTACACCGCGGGCATTGCCGATCGCTTTGAAGTACTGGCCCTGCCGGCGCGCTTTCTCTTCTTCGGTCCCTTGCGAGAATCCGAGATAGTCCTTAAGCCGCGTGAACAGACCGCGCTCATCGGCAACCGCCGCGCCGATGCGGTTACGTTCGCCGGCAGCAGTGTCCATCACGCGCGCATCGCGCGCCGCGTCGTACGAAGCAGACTGCGCCCGATAGCCGGCCGCGCGCTGCTTGATGCGTTCGGATTCGACGCCGGCGATAATCTGCGCAGCCGTGCCAAACGCGCCACCGAGGCGCGCGATACGGCCAATCGAGCGCAGGAAACGCAGTCCCAAGCCCGGATCGCTGCCCAGTTTGGTTGCCACCGCTACCGCGACGTTCTGAACGGACTTATTGCGCGTGATATTATTCGCAGCATCGGCGCCGGTCTGAATTAGATCGGCTTGCGCCACAGCGCCGGTAATCCCGCCGCGCTGAGCCAGATCGAACATCATGCCGACACGCGCGGCATTCGTTACGCTGCTGCGTACGGAATTGATCGCGCGTTTAAGGCGCGTGGCGCCGGATTTATGAATGCCCTGGTACGCGCGCAGTTTCTCGCGCAGCTCGTTTTCCTTATGTCCACCGACGCCGTTGACCGCGTCTTCGGCAAGGTGACGGATTTCATCCGGGACTGCCGGGCCCATGCGCAGAATGCGGCCGGCAAGGTTCTGCGTCAGCTTCGAGTATTGTTTGTCGCCATAGAAGTTGCGCCGCAAGCCAATGAAACGCTTCTCCTTGGCTTTAAAATCCGCATCGGCGATCTTGCCCTGCGAGGACTGCGGATTGTCGATGATATCGAGATCGGCGAGCGTCTGGACGACCAGCGACTTCAACATCTGGAAGCCGCCGACTTTTTCCATCTCCTGAACCGCGGCCTGCCGTCGCAGTTCAGCCTTTGACTGCACAGCATGACGCTGCTGATCGCGACGTTGCTCGTTGCGTTCAGCTCGCCCATGGTTGCGGTCGTCGCGTCGCATTACGCAGTCGTCCTCATCTGGTAGAACTGCATCACAGCGCGCAAACGATAAGTGCCGCCTTGATGCGTCGGCTTAATGATGCGGCCTTTGCCATCCATCAACGGTTCAAACACTTGGCATTCACAGGCTTTAAAGGTGCTCGTGAAGTCGGGAATACTCAGCACGTTGCCGCCGATTACATTCATCATCGCAGCCAGATCAGCTTCAAACGCGCTGATGCACAGCGCCTCGCTCGCCTGCACGTACAGCACTTCAATGTTGTCAATGATCCGGCCACCGAAGTTATTGCGTTTCACCCACAAGCCGGAAACGCCGCTGCCTTTGCCTGTATGTAAGCCGTAAACCGGAGTGCGCGGACGCGGGCGCGTGATCCAATACTTATTGACGACCGCGGTGCAGCCATCCGTCATCTGCGCAAACGTGATGGCCGATCCACCGTTCGGCGTGATGACAAAGTTGGCCATTCATCTATCCCGCCTTCTGCCGCTCCAGCGCTGCGTGCCGTGCTGCTTGTTTTTCCGCCCACCATACGTTCAGCGGAACGACAGGAGTGACTTGCGCGCCTTGCTCGGACTGAATATTCCGAGCAATCTGCATGCATTGCTCAGCGTTGTAATCGAGAAGCGTTTGATCCTTGCCGTAGGAGCGTTTGCGCGGATCGTCTTCGTTCGCTTCTTCGATCTGCGCCTGCGCTGCTTCGTCCTCCAGCTCTTCCTCTTCCTCGCGTTGCGTGCGCGTTACAGAGAACCCGATGCAGCCCAAAAACAGGATCGCAGGGAAGATGAACGGAAAGAGCAGAATGTTTCTTATCCTGCGAAGATGATTGCCCATACCCCCTCCTCCACCTTGAAGAACATCCACTTGTCGCGGTATTTGCTGTGCGCATGAACGCCGCGATCGTTGCAGGTGAAAATCCACTTCAATGGGCGATCCGCCTCGATCGCTTCCTGTTGCATGGATGCGGTAAACAGTTCATCGACGCCGTCAGGACTACAGGTGCCGAAGCGCCCAAGCTTTTGATTTTTGAAACGCCACAGCATGTAGCCTTCTGGCGTGCCGTCACCAGGTGGCGCCAGGTAAAGCAGTGCCCTTTCGTAATAACTCCTGTCCTCGACAAGATGCTTCGAGCCGTCCGGGTGCGTCACGACTTTCACGCCATCGCCAAAATAGACGACGCCGTCGCACTTGCCGCACGGCACCATGTCGGGAACAAGCGTCTTGGCATCCGGCTGTTTGCCCGGCTTCAAGCGCTCTTCAAGCTGCTCTTTAGTCAGCATGGCTGCTCCTACGCAGTTGGCGTATACGTCAACGCGCCCTGCAATTCATTTTCTTGCTGTACGCCAAAACCGCCCTGTTTACGGCCCCAGTTATGCCGGATTGAGCCAGCGACCAGCGCGCCAATGATCACACTGGCCGCGCCGCCGTTGCCCTCGGAATAGCTCATGGTCAAGTTTGCTGCAGCCGCGGTGTGCGAAATGCCGCCGCTGTTGTCGAGAAATTCGACGGTCACACGCGCATCGATATCGTCGACCGGACGAGAGACGGGATGGTTGTTGGCGTCGGCTTTCAGCTCTTCGCGCACGATGATTTTTTCAATCAGCGCGCGAATGTTGCCCAGGTACGTACCTAGACCGCTAGTGCCGGTGATACGAAAGCCTGCATTTGCTTCATTTGAATAAGCCATGGCTCAAGCTCCTACCCGCCGTACTCGTGGTCCTTCGGGAAACACTTATCCCGCAAAACCAACACGTGGAACGAAGGATCTTCATCGTCGTATCGGTCAACCACATACCAGGTCGCAATACCGTGCAGGTTCAGGATCTGGTCCGCTGTCTGGCCCTGGTGCCCAGCGATCGACGGTGAAACGTGACCCTCAGTATTGTTGCGCGACGAAATCTTGACTTCGCATTCGTTAAACTCTTGCGCCGAGCTGGCCGCGGGTACAAGGCGCGGCTTGGCATCGACCAAAATCATGCTGATCGTCTTGTCGTTCGCGCCGACTCCTAGCGGCCGATAAACCTTCGACTCGCCAAACTCAGCCAGAAACATCGGCGTGTCGGCGGCCACGATGTCGTCAAACCGGCTGCTCATTTCCGACCTTTCGCAGACGTCTGCAATTCAGCTTCCAGGCCACACCGCAAACACTGATACTTCCCGTTTTCCTGCAGGTAATGGCGCCGCGTGGCGTTGCATTGCCCGCAATACAGCAGCGTCACGCGCCGCGCGCGCATCAGTCGGGCTTCTCGGGCTTCTTGTCTTTAAACTCTTTCAGCGTGTCGATCAGGATCTTCGACGTGTCTTTCACTAGCTCGCCAGTGTCGTTCTGACCTTTGAAGTACTCGCGCAGCTCGGAATTCTTGCGGCTAAGCTGAATCACATCGCTGCGATCGCTGTTGAAGTCGCTCTGCATCTTGATGCAGTTCTCTTCGATCTCCGCGTATTTCTGCGCCTTGAGCTTCATGTGCACCACGCAGTTGTCAGCGATCTGCGCCGGCGTAATATCCGTGCGCTTTTTTTCGGATTCGATCGAATCAGCGGTTAGCTTGTCGACCTTCGCGCGTTCGGTCCGGCGATAATCGGCGATCTGCGCTGCTTCACGCTTGGCTTTCTTGTTGGCGAAGCTCGTGGCCAGCAGTTCGACATCGCTGTTGTGCTGCTGCGCCGCACGGAAACTGCAGCCGCTGGTGAAGAACAACGCGCAGAGCATCAGCGCGATCAGTCCGGCTTTCGCGGCGCCGCCCAGCAGCGTCTTGCCGATCTTCAGGATGTTCGCCGGCACGTTGTTGGCCTTCATTTCTTCATGCAGCGCGGCCGCGGCTTGACGCATCTGTTCATCCGTGAACGTCGGCTCGGACGCGCCGATCGCTTTGGTTTCGCGGATCGATTCGTTGACGTCCCAGCCGGCCAGTGCCAGCGCCTCAGGCGTCGGCTCGCCCTGGTAACCTTCATCCTGCAGTTTCTTTTTCGCTTCTGCGTAGGTCATGCGCCGCTCCGCCTTTCAGTTTTGCCGTCCCAAGGCTGCAGTTTCTCGACAATAGCCTTCAGCGCCGCGATCTCAGTCTGCATCGCACGCATGACGACAGTGTTGTTGCCGACCACGTCGAGCACGTTCTTGTCGCGTTGCTGCTGCTGCTGATTCATGCGCTGTAATTCGGCCATGAATTGATCGTTCATCGCCGCAATTTCAGCCTTGTGCGCGGTGTAGATGCGCTCTAACTGCGCTTCGTGCTTGTCTTGCTGCGCAGCGACCGCTTTATCCTTCTCTTCAAACTTCGCGATGATCCAGATGACCAGCTTGATCCCGGCATAGCTGGCAGCGAAGGCGACGATGCCTAGCACGCCATACTGCACCACTTCCGCCCAAGCCTGGTTCACTGATTCCACGTAACGCTCCTTCCAAAACGTGGTTTAGAAAACCCGCCGCGCCAGTGCGAAGCACGCGGCGGGTTCAGAGAGGTCAGGTTTAGACGGCCACCAGCTCGATCGAGAGCGAGCCGACCAGGCCGGTCAGCGTGCCGCCGAAGTTCAGGCCGATCTTGTCGCCGGCGGCCAGGTTCAAGTCGGCGACCGTCGCAGAGAGCGTGGCCTGCTGCGCGACGTTGATCGTCGTTTCCAGGCCGATATCGGCCGTGGTCAGTTCCTTGACGGTCGCGCCGGCCGCGTCGCCAGGCGCAGCCGTGCCGGCCGCGGTGACCTTGCGCGGGCGCACCACAGCGCCGGAACCGCCGATGACAGAATGAATTTCGCGGATCGACACGACCTTGTAGGCGCGGTCGGCCACGAAGATCCATTTGTCCACGGACGCGGCGAGCAATTCGCTGGTGATGACGACACGTTCGCCGGCACCGGGACGCGGCAGCAGCGCGGCGTCACCGACAACCGCGGCGCTCGCGGCGATGCCCGTGGCAACCGCGACGGCCGGCGTGCCGTTGGGAATGTTGGTGAACGCGTCGGTGCCGTCGAAGTACAGACGATCGCCGACCGCCCAGGTCTGCGACGCGACCTTCTTTGCTTCCCTGATGTTGCCTGCAACCAGGAAGGGCACAACGTCACCATTGACGCCACCCTTCATGTACATACCGACGATGTCACCACGCTTGGCGAGCGTGTTCACCGTCACCGTGCCGCTGAGGGTCACATCAATCGTGCCCTCGAAATTGCTCTTATACATGGCGTTCGCGCCTCCAAATCTGTTGTCCTGCCGGCGCGAAGCGCGCTCGGCTTTATCCTCTGATGCCTTGGCCCCGCCGGACTGCTAGGCGAGGCCAAGGACACTTGATTGTCAGGCAGCGCTTAGCTGTTCGTGCCGCGCCACATCGCCTGAACCTTGCTGTCCACCGTGGGGATCACGACCTTGAACGGGAACATGATCTTCCACTTGCGAGCAGCCACCGCGCCAGGATCGTACTCTTCTACGATCGGCGCATTGACGCCCTGCAGCGTGGCAACCACGACCGGTTCAAACATCTTCGAAGCGGCGATGTACCACTTCGACTGAGTCGGAGTCCCTGCCGTGGTCAGGAACGGCGTGATGATCGGGATGATGTCGGTGTTGACCTTCGCAGCTTCCGGCGCGATGTACGGCGCAATCTGACTGATTTCGAGCGCCTTCTTACGCAGACCGGAAGGAACGACCAGATACCGCGGCGTCATGCCGAGCTTCTGACCGGCGGGACCCGTGATTTCGGACAGGCTCGCGCGGTTGGCCGACAGCGTGTCGTCGGTAAGATCGCCCACCGTTGTGCGACTGGTCCAGGTCGCACCTTCGAGGTCGGTATAAACCTTCACGTCGACGGTGCGCTTGGCGATAAAGCCGGCCATCCGTAGCCAGCGCATGAATTCACCCAGATCGTCATTCTGCATCGACTGCAGCGTCAGACTGATCGTGGCGCCCCACAAGCCGAGCGTGGCGTTATAGCCGCCTTCGCCTTTCGCTAGTTCCGGGAAGGCGACGTTTTCCGCCGTCTCCACCAGGTTGCCGGCATCCAGCGCAGCGCCGGTGAATTGTTTGAAGTCCATCACCTGCCGATCCGCGCACCACAGCGGATAGGTGATCGCTTCTTCGCTGGCCTGGAAGCCGTTGTAGACGACTTTATCCATCACGTTCGCCAGCAGGAAGCTGGTGAACATGCCGCTGGTCACGTTCGCGGCATCGCGGCGTCCCGACACGCGCTGATAGCGCGACACGCGCTGGCCGTTGCCCATGAGCAGTTCGGCGATTTCACGGCGGCTGATCTGAAGAATGTTCGGTTCGCCGCGCGCCGCCAGCCAGCGCCGACCGATGTCGAGCACGCTGCCGCCGCGCATGCCCAGATTCTTGTCGGACTTAACGCCGAGAAGTTCACCCAGTGCGTCTTCAGCCGCCTCGTCGGCTTTGTCGGCCGCATCGCGCGTGATTACGACGGCGACAGAACCGGACGGCTGCTGGTTCGTGGCTTTCGCCTTGCGTTCCAGCATCAGCGTGACGCACTGTTCGCGCGTCTTGCCGTCCGCATCTTCCTTCTTCCATTCGACGCCGTGCGACTTGGCGAGTGTCTCCATGTCGTCACGGTGTTTGATCGCGGCCAGTTCGCGCTCGGCTTTTTCGCGCTTTTCGCGTTCGGCCTTGATCTCGTCAGCGCCGGTTGTGGCGAGCGATGCGCGCACGCGCACTTCGGCATCGAACTCCGCGCGCAGACGCGTACGCGCAGCGTCGGTCAAGTCTTCAGACTTGAGGCCCCTTGCCGCGAGCCATTTCTCGAATTCCATGTCTGACTCCTCCAGGTTGGCCTTGGCAAAGGCCTGCTTCGCCCAGTCAGGCACCGAACGGACCACAGTGGCCGTTACGTCCGCCTGAGTTGGGGTGATGCTGATTTCGCGGAGCGTCCAACGGTTGACCACAACCGTGCGCTTGCCGCTGTCGTCTTCGGAAAAAGTGCAGTGTTCGCGGCTGTACTCGTAACCGATGGAGACGCCACGTAGGTATTTTTTGTGAATCGCTTCGAGCAACTTCAAGCCGTTCGTACCGCGGACGTCAGGATCAATTTCAAGCTCGGCAACGAGCTTTCCGCCTTCAAGCCGCGTCGAGAGAATGCCGCCGATGACCTGGTTGCGGTCATGATTGAAGAGCACCGACACCGCCGGCGTAGCGTCAATGCTGTTCTGATCGTGCTTTAGTTGCTCGCGGTAATAACCCATATCACACATGTCATCGCTCGACGCGATGACATGGATGCGGTTGCTAGGCTTGTCCCCTTCGGCGCGCACAATCTGCAGCGCCATCTGACGATAAATGAGACCATTGGATGGATTATCGCGCTGGCGACGAATGATTTTATCCATTACGCAGCCTCCTCTTTTTGTTTGGAGTCAGCGTCGATGTCGTCGGCATCTTCGTTTGCTTCATCGTGCTCAGGCGCCGCGGACTTCTGTGGATGCGGCAAAGGCAAGCCATGCTGCGCGAGCAGCGCATTTTCAATCGCACGCTGCTTGAACACGGCGCGCCAGTTCTTACCGCGCGCGCTCAGCTCGATGTCGTAGGTGCTGAGATTGTTCGCGATCGCGTTGACGCTAGCCTGAACGTCCTTCACCGGATCGACGTATTCAGGCTGATCCGGCCGCAGGAAGCAATTATTCAGTTTGGCTTTCTCTGCGGCGCTGTCCGGCATCGCGTAACCGGCGTCGAGCATTAGCCACGGTACGGCGGATTCATAGGGCCGCGCCGCGGCGCCGACGCCGATTGTCTCTTTGAGCGCAGCCAACGTGCGCTTGGTGAAGAGCTGATCCAGGCGCATCGATGAGTAATTCGCGCGTGACGGATCGCGGTCGAGCGAGAATTGCGAAATGCGGCATGCCGCGGCGATGTCGCCGCGAATCGTCGCACGGAACGGTGCGATCTGCTGCGACGGCCGTTTGTTTTCGATTGTCTGAACGCTTTCACCTGGATACAGGCGCACCGTCGCGCCCGCGGGGATGTCAGTGATCGGCTGCGCCGCTTCATCCTGATCCGTGCCGGCGCCTTCACTGCTCTGCGTGGTAATCGCAACCGCCGGCGCCGCCGTCGCGTTCGCCGCCTTTAGTTCGGTTTCGATCAGCCGCGCATCCTGCAGAATGCGTTCAACCACAGGCGCCAGAATCGGCTCACCGATGACCTGCTGCGGCCGGCGGCGTTCGAAAATGTGAATGATCTGTTCGGCTGGTACGACTTCACCCTGACCGGTCAGCATCGTTTCAGGATTGCGCAGGTGATAGAAGGCAGGCCGGCAAATCTTGTCTATCACGACGCCGCGGATGAAGCGATAACCATCCGGAATCGGCGCAACCGGATATTCAGCCAGCCATTCCGCTTCCAATGGCAGCAGCGCGACCGGTAGCCAGCCTTTTTGTACGCGCTCCGGCAGGATCACGACGCGCGCCAGGGCATTGCCGCTGGTCGCGAGCTCGCGCGGAATCAGCGCCTGCCACAGCCACAGCGACGAACCATCCACCATCGCATGCTCGGCCCAGCGCTCAAAGCCATCATAAAGTTTCGCGTCACGGGCATCATCACCGGTATTCGGCAAAATACCGATGCCTGACCCGACGCACTCCGCGGAAAGCGCTTCGGAAACCGCGCGCCCCCATGGTGTGGACCGTTCCAGATGTCGGCATTGCGCGGAAAGCCCGGTGAAACTGCCCGGCGTGACCTGATTGACCGTGCCGCCACGCGGACGCCAGCCGTTGAAGACTTCCTTTCGGCTCGGATCAAGCGACGGATAGAAACTGTTCCAAAAATAAGTCGCTAGCGACGAGGCGATGCTCGAAAGTGCGGAAGCTGTGCGGGTCACGATGCTGGGAGCACGCATTAGTAGCGCCCCCTGCCACCGACCACAGTGCGCGAGAACATCGGCGATCGCAGCGTGGAATTATTTTGAAGAAATTCGTTCAGTCGCTCGAATTCTGCTCGCAGCATCTCGTAATCGAGCTTCTGCGACCGGCCGGCAACTTCATACGAGACAGGACGCTTGACCAGCAGCCAGTCGATCGCTTCCTTGCGAAGCGCCGCGGCCGACGCGCTACCGTACCAGTTGCTGTTCGCAAGATACTGGTCGATAACCGTCGACAGAGAGCTGCTGTCGGTGAGTGCCATGCGCGCATAAAAGCATGGCTTTCGGTTTTGGGAAGACTGTTGGTTCCATTAGTGGAATCTACTTTTTGTAGATTCCACTAATGGAAGGATTTCTCACTTTTTTACAATCTCGTGCGTTGAAAAATTGCGGCCACAACCGCAGCAGCGCCGGTAACGCGTGTCGCCCGCAGTGCGTTCTACAGTGGATTCGCGCTTACCGCAGTATGGGCATGGCGGTTTACGCGGTCCATCTAATGTTATTTGTGCTGGCGCCGCCTTCGGTGTCTCCCGGTTCGCGGTCGGTTGCGCCATCCTGTTATTCACGCCTCTCACTCTCCCCTACCTTTCTCCGCCCCCACATCAATTTTCGCAGACGTCTGCGATTTATTTCCAAGCTTGCCCGACGACTCCGTATTTAACTGCGCGCCGACCAGCGGCCAGGTTGTGCCGCGTGGCAAAAATGTCGGCCAGCGCGTACGCCATCCACGCCGTATCCCACCAGTGATTCGGTTTCGTGCCGTCGCGGTTCCAACCGACTTTGATCGCCTTCGCCGCTGGCGCGTCTTCGCTGATCGCTTCGACCCAGAACTCTGCCGTCTGGTGTTTACAATAAACTTTTGGCGTATCGCGGTGCAGGATGCGCGCGCCGGTGAACATTTCGCCTTTGTCATCTTTCAGCGGCGCTTCATAGGCGCGGGCGACACGCAATTTGTATTCGTCGACATTGCAGTCGTGACGACCGATGATCGGATCGACCATGAAGTTGCGGCCAAAATTCTTATCGGCGGTCGATTGCTTCCATGGCGACATGCCTTTCAAGGGCACCCATGGCCGCGCCGTCTTGCAAAAACGCCAGACAACTTCGTACCAGGCTGCAGTTTCCGCCGTGCCGCCGACGTCTACCCCGATCAGGTTCGGCGTGATCAGCTCGCCTGAGCGCCGCGGGAAGCCTTCGGCGAATTTCACGCGCAGTGCTTCCAACGCATTGCGAATCGCCGCTGCGACCAGCGATTCTTTCTTCTCGACGTCATCGGTCATTTTGTACTGACCGCCGGCATTGATGTTCGTTTCCTGCTGGCCCTGAGCAATCAGCGCAGATGTCTGCAACGCACTGTCCCAAGCGTCGACTTCCCAGTGCAGCGTGTACAATCCAACGTCCACGCTGGCGGTCAGGTATTTCGCCCATGCCGGCACGATGCCTAGATCTTCGCCGATGCAGCGTGTCATTAGGTAAACTTCATCGAGCTCCAGACGCTTGCGGTTGCTGTCTTCTGGCGGATCGTTTTGCAATTCGCAGGCGAACGCCAGCTCGCCTTCGGTCGCGCGCGCGTGATAGAGCGCGTGCAGCGGCAGGCGGATCGGATCGAGGACTTCGGCACCGCGGTCCATTTCTTCTTTATTGGAGACATAGAAGCGCAGCGCGGCCTGGTGCTCATGCGTCAGCCGCTCGAATTCTTTTTCGGGCATCGCCAGCACGAGCGCGGTTGAAGCGACTGCGGACAGCTCCAATTCGCCGGGCTTTTCGATGCCGCGACAGATTTCTATGAATTTCTCCCAGAGATCCTTGCGCTCAGGGTCTTTCGCGAGTGCCTTGAAGCGCCGCCCGCGCCATTCTGGATTTTTTTTTGCGTTGGTCAGATCGTCGGAGATCGAACCGCGCGCGCGGATCGTGCAGATGAAGAAATACGCGGCGGCCTTGTGCGCTGCGTGCAAGCGCAGTACTTCGAGTTCCAGTCGCTGCCGGATTTTCTCTGTTTCGCTTTTACTGCGCACCGTATCGAGTGTTTCGACGTCATCGATCCAGGTGAAGTCAGGCCGCATGCCGAATTCGTTCAGTCCGACGATACTAGAATCGATGCCGCGGCCCATGATCAGCACGCCATTGGGCAGGCGCGCGCGATCGGAGGACCAGGGAAAATCCGGCGGAGCGCGCCGCGGATCGCCGCCATGCATTTCAATCAGCGCGGCCACGATCTCAGGGAAGTCTTCAGCCAGCAGCGGATTGGTCAGGATTTCATTTTTGATGCTGGTCAGGCGCTTTTCGCCGTTCGGACCCGTGCTGCCGATGAATAGGATGAAGTCGCGATGGCGGTAAAACGCAGCCCAGATCGCGGCCAGCTCACCCAGCGTGGTCTTTCCGAACGACCGCGGCGCCGCTTCGGCTTGCTTGATCGGAACGCGTCCCGTGGCGAGCACTGCGGACTCGATGTCTTTGATGATTGCCTTATGCGCTTCGGTTTCATCAAAGAACCGATGACCGAAATACGTTTTTAAGAATTCAAAAAGCGACCAGCGACAGCGTTCTTTACGGCTTTGATCCAGCGGCCCACGATAATTCAAGGATGAAAAGCCGATTCCATTGAACACGCGCAACCACACATCGCGACGGTGGAGGAGGGGAAGGTTCGCGCGCGTTTTTGGGAATTCGAGCGTCGTCATGCGTGGAACTCCAACGCCTGCACACCGCTCACGTCGGCTTCAATGCGTGCCTTCAATGCTTTGATCACACTTTCGCCAAGTACTTCGCGCAGCACGCCGCGCAACATGATCGAGGCGTCGGGATGCTTCGCGCCCAGATCGATGCCCATACGGCCACGGATGATCTTCAGTAGTTCGGCAGCGCAGCGTTCTTCGCCGGCCATGATCTCGTCGACGAACAATTCGCCCAGGCCGCGCAGCATGCGGACCACGTCGTCAGGCGGCAGGCTTTTGCCGGCCTTGAGCGCGCTGTCTTTCTTGCCGCGCAGCTCGCGCGCGACCGCCACGGCGGTCTTGATTTTGTCGTTATCGACGCCGGCGCAGAGCAGCTTCCAGGCGAGTTCGTGCGGATCAATGCTGGCAGGTTCTATGCCGCCCAGCGCGTCTTTGATTTCTTGATCGACCGCGACAGCAGGCGTCTGCGAATTCGTTTCACTTTCACCGCCTGGTGGACGGTGCAATCCGGCGGGCTTGCGACTGCCGTATCTGACCAGGTGCGCATATGCTTCGTTCGGATCGACACAGAGGACGTCGCGAATCACGCGCGAAGGAAGAGCCGGCCACTTACCGCCCTTAATGCGTAGCTCGAGCGTGCGTTTTTTAACGCCGATCAGCGCGGCAACTTCATTCAGCGGTTTGTAATCTTCGTTCGCCACGTTTTACCTATGACACGCAACCTAAAGTTTTTAGCCAGCTATTCATTCGCGAATGAGACTGCGTTTTTGAGCGCGCAGGGTCTGCAACGAAAAAGCCCGAAGCCGCGCGCC